>Ga0070740_10001014_pt1 | contig 43273 bp, 47 predicted proteins | sample Coa_R2_FD_67286 | JGI IMG/M metagenome (GOLD analysis project Ga0070740, IMG submission 67286) | Surface soil microbial communities from Centralia Pennsylvania, which are recovering from an underground coalmine fire - Coalmine... | ecosystem: Environmental > Terrestrial > Soil > Unclassified ... | reverse complement strand
TTTAGGCCGTCGCCTTCGCCACCGCGCGGCGCGCCAAGACGCCGACGAGATGCGCGCGGTATTCGGCCGAGGCGTGGATGTCGCTGTTCATGCCGGTCGCAGGGATGGTCATGCCCTCGAGCGACTTCGCCGCGAAGCGCTTCTTCAGCGCCTCCTCGAACGACTTGACGCGGAACACGCCGTTGGCGCCGGCGCCGGTCACCGCGACGCGGATGTCGGAGCCGCGCTTCGACACGAACACGCCGACCAGCGCGAAACCGGAGGCCGGGTGCTTGAACTTCTCGTAGGCCGCCTTCTTGGCGATCGGGAAGCTCACTTTGGTGATGATCTCGCCGTCCTCGAGCGCCGTCGAGAACATGCCGGTGAAGAAATCGTCGGCGGCGATGCGGCGCTTGTTGGTGATGATGGTCGCCCCCAGGCCAAGGCAGGCCGCCGGGTAATCCGCGTTCGGATCGTTGTTTGCGATCGAGCCGCCGATGGTGCCGCGGTTGCGCACCTGCGGATCGCCGATCGAGTCCGGCACCATCGCCAGCCCCGGCAGCGCCTGCTGCAGGATCGGCGAATTGGCCGCATCGGCGTGCCGCGTCATGGCGCCGATGACGATCGAGCGCCCCTTCTGCTCGACGCCGCTCAAGCCCTCGACCAGCGACAGGTCGATCAGCGCCGACGGCTGCGCCAGCCGCTGCTTCATCACCGGCAGCAGCGAGTGACCGCCGGCCAGCAGCTTGCCTTCCGGGTTTTTCGCCAAAAGCCCCGCGGCCTGGCGCACCGTGGTCGGACGATGGAACGTGAAATTGTACATGTTGCTCTCCTTATTCCGCTGCCGCGGCTTGCGCCGGTTGCGCGCGCTGGATCGCCGCCCATACCGTCGCGGCGGTGGCGGGCATGGTGACCTGTTCGGAGCCGATGGCGTCGGTGATGGCGTTGATCACCGCGGCCGGCGCCGCGATCGCGCCGGCCTCGCCGCAGCCCTTGATGCCGAGCGGATTGGACGGCGACTTGGTTTCCGTCAGCCCGACCTTGAACGAGGGCAGATCGTGGGCATGCGGCATCGCATAGTCCATGAGCGAGCCGCTGACGAGCTGACCGTCCTTGTCGTAGACCGCGCCTTCGAGCAGCGCCTGGCCGATGCCCTGCGCGATGCCGCCGTGCACCTGGCCTTCGACGATCATCGGATTGATCACGGTGCCGAAGTCGTCGACCGCGGTCCAGTTGACGATCTCGGTCTTGCCGGTTTCGGCGTCGACCTCGACCTCGCAGATGTGGCAGCCGGCCGGGAAGGTGAAATTGGTCGGGTCGTAGAAGGAGGTTTCCTTCAGGCCCGGCTCGAGCTCCTGGCCGGAGAACTTGTGCGCGATGTAGGCGTTGAGCGCGACATCGCCCCAGGCCGCCGACTTGTCGGTGCCGGCGACGGTGAACTTGCCGTCCTTGAACTCGATATCGCCTTCGGCGGCTTCGAGCATGTGGGCTGCGACCTTCTTGGCCTTGGCCTCGATCTTGTCGAGCGCCTTGACGATCGCCGACATGCCGACCGCGCCGGAGCGCGAGCCGTAGGTGCCCATGCCGAACTGCACCTTGTCGGTGTCGCCGTGCACGATCGACACGTTCTCGAACGGGATGCCGAGCCGCTCGGAGACCAGTTGCGCAAAGGTGGTCTCGTGGCCCTGCCCGTGGGCGTGGCAGCCGGTCAGCACTTCGACGCTCCCGGTCGGGTTGACGCGCACTTCCGCCGACTCCCACAGGCCGACGCCGGCGCCGAGCGAGCCCACCGCCTGTGACGGCGCAATGCCGCAGGCCTCGATATAGGTCGAGTAGCCGATGCCGCGCAGCTTGCCGTGACGGGCGGACTCGCGCTTGCGCTTGTTGAAGCCTTTGACGTCGGCCAGTTCCATCGCCTTCTTGAGCGAGGCGTTATAGTCGCCCGCGTCGTAGGCCATGATCACCGGCGTCTGGTGCGGGAACGACTTGATGAAGTTGCGCTTGCGCAGATCGGCCGGGTCGAGGCCCATCTGCCGTGCCGCCACCTCCACCAGCCGCTCGACCACGAAGGTCGCCTCCGGCCGCCCGGCGCCGCGATAGGCGTCGACCGGCACGGTGTTGGTGTAGACGGCGTCGACCTCGCAATAGATCTGCGGAATGTCGTACTGGCCCGACATCAGCGTGGCGTACAGATAAGTCGGCACCGACGAGGAGAACGTCGACATATAGGCGCCGAGATTGGCGATGGTCTTGGCGCGCAGCGCCAGGATCTTGCCGCTGGCATCGAGCGCGAGCTCGGCATGGGTGACGTGGTCGCGGCCGTGGGCGTCGGTGAGGAATGACTCGCTGCGCTCCGCCGTCCACTTCACCGGGCGGCCGACCTTGCGCGCCGCCCACAGGCAGACCACTTCCTCCGGATAGATGAAGATCTTGGAGCCGAAGCCGCCGCCGACATCCGGCGCGATGACGCGCAGCTTGTGCTCGGGGGCGATGCCGACGAAGGCCGCGATCACCAGCCGCGCGACGTGCGGGTTCTGCGAGGTGTTCCACAGCGTCAGGCTGTCGTTGCCGGCGTCGTATTCGGCGAGCGCCACGCGCGGCTCGATGGCGTTCGGCACCAGGCGGTTGTTGATGAGATCGAGCTTGGTGACGTGCTTGGCGGCGGCGAAGGCCGCATCGACCGCCTTCTGGTCGCCGAGCGACCATTCGTAGATGGTGTTCTTGGGCGCCACCTCGTGGATCTGCGGACCGGACTTGGCCTTGGCCGGATCGGTGACCGCCGGCAGCACCTCGTAATCGACCTTGACCTTCTCGGCGGCATCGCGCGCCTGCGCCTGCGTCTCGGCGATGACGACGGCGACCGCGTCGCCGACGTGGTTGACATTGCCGGCGGCGAGCGCCGGGTGCGGCGCCATCTTCATCGGCGTGCCGTCCTTGGAATGGATCATCCAGCCGCAGATGAGGTTGCCGATCTTGTCGGTGGCGAGCTGGGCGCCGGTCAGCACTTCGACGACGCCGGGCATCCTCTTCGCCGCGCCGACGTCGATGGCTTTGATCCTGGCGCGGGCGTGCGGCGAGCGCACGAAAAAGGCGCGGGTCGCGCCCGGCCTCGTCACGTCATCGGTGTATTGGCCCCTGCCCGTGATGAAACGGATGTCTTCCTTGCGGCGCACCGCCGCGCCGATCCCGGTCGCGCTCATGGCGGTCTCCTCCCGATGGTTGTTGTTGAAGACGTTACTCGGCGGCCTGCCGCGCCGGACCTCCTCTGCCCATGGCTTTGGCGCCGGCGGCAATGGCTTTGACGATGTTGTGGTAGCCCGTGCAGCGGCAGATATTGCCGTCGAGCTGCTCGCGGATGGTCTTCTCGTCGAGGTCGTGGCCCTTGCGGCGCACGATATCGAGCGCGGCCATGATCATGCCCGGCGTGCAATAGCCGCACTGCAGGCCGTGGTGCTCGCGGAAGGCCTCCTGCATCGGATGCAGCGGCCCGTTCGGATCGGCCAGACCCTCGATGGTGGTGATCTTGGCGCCTTCGCACTGGAGCGCCAGCGTCGTGCAGGACTTGGCGGCAATGCCGTCGATATGCACCACGCAGGCGCCGCACTGCGAGGTGTCGCACCCCACGTGGGTGCCTGTCAGCCTCAGGTTTTCGCGCAGGAATTGCACCAGCAAAGTGCGCGCTTCGACATCGCCGGTGACGGCTTTGCCGTTCACCGTCATGGATACGGCAGGCATTCACTCCTCCCATATTCGGGGCCGCAAAGACCCTCTTTTGGCCTCGCCCGGCCAGGGGGCCGGTCGCTCAAGCTCAAAATCGAGCCGATTTCGGATCAAGTCTGAACCCCGGCGCATAGGCCGGTCAAGGGAGTTCACGGACGCAGGCGGTCAAAACGCGGTGCGCTGCCCACTCAGGACGATGCAACCTGGGCGGCAAAATTCTTGAAAAAATCGTCGGCGATCTTCTTGGCGGCGCCGTTGACCAGGCGCTGGCCGAGTTGCGCCAGCTTGCCGCCGATCTGCGCCTCGACGTTGTAGGTCAGCAGCGTGCCGCCGTCTTTTTCGGTGAGTGAAACCGTGGCGCCGCCTTTGGCGAAGCCGGCGACGCCGCCCTCGCCCTCGCCGGAAATCTTGTAGCCATTGGGCGGGTCGAGGTCGGTGAGATGCACCTTGCCTTTGAAGCGCGCCTTCACCGGCCCGATCTTGACCACAGCGGTGGCCTGGAATTCGGTGTCGGACGCCTTGGTCAGCTCCTCACAGCCGGGGATGCAGGCTTTGAGGACGTCGGCGTCGTTGAGCTTGGCCCAGACTACTTCGCGGCTGGCGGGGAGCTGGACCTCGCCCGTCATTGTCATCGCCATCGGCGGTTCTCCTGCTTTTCTCCTATGCGCTTTAAGCCGTTTGCAGGCGGCGCGGAAGCCCTTTAAGTGTGTCCGCCAATAACAATGGCTAGGGAGGACGTTATGGCGATCATCAAGGCCGACGACGGCTGTGAGCTTTATGTCGAGGTCTCGGGCAACGACAAAGCGCCGGCATTGATGCTGTCGAATTCGCTCGGCACCAACCTGCACATGTGGGACGACCAGGTCGCCGACTTCGGCAAGCACTTCCGTCTCGTTCGCTACGACCGGCGCGGCCACGGCAAATCGGGCGTGCCGAAGGGCCCCTACAGCTTCGAGCGCTTCGGCCGCGATATCCTCGCCATCCTCGACGCGCTCAAGATCGACAAGGTGAACTGGTGCGGACTGTCGATGGGCGGCATGGACGGCCAGTGGCTTGGCGCCAACGCGCCCGACCGCGTCGCCAAGCTGGTGCTCGCCAACACCAATTTCTACTACGCCGACAAGGGCCCGTGGCTCGACCGCATCAAATTCGTGCGCGACAAAGGCCTCGGCGAGCTCGTCGGCCCGAACATGGAGCGCTGGTTCACCAAGGGTTTTCGCGACCGCGCGCCCGACGCCATCGCCCGCATGACCAAGATGTTCACCGCCACCAACCCGGAGGGCTACATCGCCTGCGTCGAAGCCATCCGCGACATGGATTTCCGCGCGTCAAACCCGACGGTGACGGCGCCGACGCTGGTTATCGTCGGCAAGCAGGACCCGGCGACGCCGCCGGCGGCGGGCGAAGCCATCGCCAAGGCCATCAAAGGCGCCAGGCTCGCCGCGCTCGACGCCGCGCACATCTCCAACATCGAGCAGCCGCAGGCCTTCACCAAGGCCGTGCTCGATTTCCTGCTTTAGCCGTCATTCCGGACGCCGCGCGGCGGCGATCCGGACTCCCGCGCTTTGACTGGCGCAACGTTCCGGAGTCCGGGTTCGCGCGTTCCGCTCGCCCCGGGATGACAAGAACGACGGAGCCGCCCGATGGACGAACGCGAACGCTACGAAAAGGGCATGGCCAGACGCCGCAAGGTGCTGGGCAATGCCTGGGTCGACCGCGCCAACGCGCGCAAGACGCCGTTCAACGAGGACTTCCAGGACTTCATCACCCGCGGCGCCTGGGGCGAAATCTGGACGCGGCCGCACTATGACGAGCGCACCCGCCGCATCCTGGTGATCGGCACCATGATCGCGCTCGGGCAATGGGACGAATTCCGCCTGCACGTCGGCGCCGCGCTCCGCGAGGGCGGCTTCTCCGAGAATGACATCAAGGAGATCATCCTGCAGCAGGCGATCTATTGCGGCGTGCCCGCCGCCAATCACGCCTTCAAGGAAGCCGGCGACGTCATCGCCGAGCTGGCGAAGGCCAAATAGCCGTCACGCCGCAATCGCGGGGCTGGCGGGGCGTCCGCAGCTAGCGCAGCGGCGAGAACCACTGCGCGTTGCGCGGCGCGACCGCGTTGTCGGCGATGAGCGAGGTCTTGGCGATGAGCGGCTTGTCGGCGCGCCGGAAGCTGCGCTCGACCAGGCCGAGACCGGAGGCGACGCCGACCAGCATCAGCGCAATGGCGTGCTCGCGCACGACGTCGACGTTGTGCTGCCAGATGGCTGGGCCGAGCGCGGCAAGGCAAACCAGCAGCGCCAGCACCAGGCCGGCGTCGAGGAACTCGGAATTGGCGCGGCCCCCGGCCAGCGCGCGGAAGCGGTCGGCGATGTGGATGGCGCAGACTGCGGCAACGGCGAGCTTGAGCGTGGCCAGGAAGGCGGCGAGCTTGATCAGGCCGAAGGGCGCAAGGCCGAAGACGCGGCCGAGCTCAAATACGAACTGGGAGCGCCAGACATCTTCCAGACCGTAGGTCGGCGACGTCAGCATGCGCAAGGCATCGAAGCCCCAGAACGTCGCGAAGTAGAAGGCGATCGCCAGAATCATCGCAACGGAAGCGGATGACAGCTTGCGCATGAGGTCCTCCTTGGCAGGACATCACGCGTAATCGCTTTAAATGCCAAGTTCAAAACAAACCAACCCTTTACCTTACCTGTTAGCCGCTTAACCAAACGGCGGTCCGGGTTCCCGAAATGCAGGCATGCAGAAATCGGGTGGGTTTCGCGGCTCTCGCATCTAGCTGTGTCTCATCGACTATTCGGCCGCATCAATCTTGGTGGCCGATCGGATAAAAAACATTCGTTTTCACCCGCAGCCGTCGAGGTGCAAGACGCGCCGCTGCCGAGAGGTTTGACGAAGATTCGGTTGGTTCCAGGGATGGCCAAACACGAAACAAAAAGAAAGGAATGCCATGACTCTGGTGACACCGTGGCTCAACGGCGCTGCTGAAAAAACCCGGCCCCGCCTGGTTCTCGCCGCCTGCTCGCTCGGCGTGCTGTTCGCCCAGATCGATACCTCCGTCGTTAATCTTGCGGTCAAGAGCATCGGCGCCGACCTGCACACCGGGGTGAGCGCGATGCAGTGGGTTATCGACTCCTACAATCTCGTCTATGCGAGCCTGCTGCTGACCGGCGGCACGCTCGGCGATCTTTACGGCCGCCGCCGCATCTTCGTTTGGGGCATTGCGCTCTTCATCCTCGGCACGTTGCTCTGCGCGCTGGCGCCCAGCACCGCCGTGCTGATCGGCGGGCGCGTCGTCACCGGCATCGGCGCGGCCTTCGTCGTGCCGATGTCTCTGGTGCTGCTCGCCATCGCCTATCCCGATCGCCAGGAGCGCGCCCACGCCATGGGCATCTGGGCAAGCTGTAACGGCCTTGCCTTCATCATCGGGCCGGTGATCGGCGGCTGGCTGGTCGATACCGTCGGCTGGCGCAGCATCTTCTACGTCATCCTGCCGGTTTGCGCGGCCACACTGGCCCTCGCCTATGCCGCCGTCACCGAAAGCGCCGAGCCGAAAGGACGCCGCCTCGACCTGCCCGGCCAGGGGCTGGCAATCGCCGGCCTGAGCGCGTTCGCGTTTGCCGCGATCGAAGGCTCGCACTGGAGCTGGACGTCGCCGACGATCCTGCTGACCGCCGGCGCCGCCATCGTCACGCTGGCCCTCTTCGTCTGGGTCGAAGCCCGCACGCCAGGCCCGTTGCTGCCGCTGCAGTTTCTGCGCCAGCCGATATTCTCAGCCTCGCTTGCGATCGCCGGCCTGATGACGTTCGGCATGTACGCCTTGCTGTTCATCATATCGCTCTATTTCCAGACCGTGCGCGGCGCGAGCCCGTTGATTGCCGGTTTCGAATTGCTGGCGATGCCGATCAGTTTCTTCGTGGTCTCGCAATTCGTCGGTCATCTCAGCAACCGGTTCGGCCCGCGCGTCGTCATGACCGCCGGCATGCTGTGCATGGGCGGCGGCACGCTGGGGCTGGCGTTCCTCGCACAGGATACAAGCCTCGTCCTGGTCGAGTTTTTGCTGATGATCGTCGGCATCGGGCTCGGCCTGAACACCGCGCCGCTCAACGGCGTCGCGGTCGCGGCGCTGCCGCCCGAGCGTTCCGGCACAGCATCGGGCGTGCTCAATACCTCGCGCATGGTCGGCGCCACGCTCGGCGTCGCCATTCTCGGCGCGCTCTTTGCCGCCCATGCGGGCCAGGAGGCTACGGCATCGGGATTTCTGCCCGGCATGCGCGTCGCCTTGAGTGGCGGCGGCATTGCAGAATTGATCGGCGCCGTCATCGCGCTCGCCTTCATCCGGCGCAATTCGCTGCACGCCAAAACGTAAACGTCAGCCGCCGCGCCCCTCGCGGAACGCCTGCGGCGTGGTGCCGGTCTGCTTGCGGAAGAAGCGCGTGAAGTGCGAGGGATCGGAAAAGGCAAGATCGTAAGCGATCTCGTGGATCGCCTGGTTGGTGAAGACCAGCTGGCGCTTGGCTTCGGTGAGCACGCGCTGGCGGATCAGGTGACCGGCGGTGACGCCGGTCGCGCGCTTGACGTGATCGTTGAGCCGGTCGGGGGTCATCGCCAGCTTCTCGGCGTAGAAGTGGACCAGGCGTTCCTTGCGGAAATGCTCGTCGATCAGCCGTCGCAATTCGTCGACGCGCGCGTCGGCGGGCTTGAGCGTCACCGCGCCGGTGCGCGCGCGGCTCACGCTCAGCCGCACCACCTCGATGGCAATCAGGGCCAGCAGCCCGCGCATGGCGAGGCGAAAGCCCTCGCGCGCAAGCGACGCCTCCTCGGCGAGGTCCCGGCACAGCGCCGACAGGCGCTTGGCTTCGGCGGCGGCGGCAAGCGGCACCAGCGGATCGACGGCGACGGCCTTGAGGCGCGCCAGCGCCTCGCCCGACTGATCGCCGATCGCGTCGGCGACGTCCTCGGTGAAGCTCACCACCCAGCCGTCGGTGACCTGCGGCTTGAAGCGGAAGCCGTGCGCCGTGGTCGCCGGCACGAGAATGACCGCCGGCGCCGAAAACGGCACGGTCGCCGTCTCGAAGCTCATCTCGCCGCCGCCCGCTTCGATCAGCAGGATCTGAAACAGGTTGCGGTGGCGATGCGCGCGAATGGTCCACGCGTGCAGCGAGGAGCGCGAGGCGATGGTTTCGATGTGGATGAAGTCGAACGCGCTGTCGTCCGGCGGATCGCCGTAGAGATGAAACAGCGGCAGCGCGCTCGGGGCCATGGCGCAACAAGCATAGGACGGCGCACGCGCCGAGGCCAACCGTTGCGGCCGATGCAGAAAGCCCCGCCGTCTGGCGGGGCTTTCCGTCGTGGTCCTGTTGCCGCGGGTCAGTGCTGGCCCTGCTGACCGCCGCCCTGCTGGCCGCCCTGACCGGGCTTCGGCGTCTGTTGCTGCTGCTGCTGGCCGGGCTTCTGCTGTTGTCCGCCCTGCTGCTGCTGGCCGCCTTGCTGCTGATTGGGATTCTGATTCATTGTCTGCTCCGAGGTTAAGCCGCTCCCCGCCCGAACCCGGCCCAACGCGCGCGGCCCGACATTCGTTCCCGGAATACCGAATGGAACAAAAGGCAGCGACAGCGCATTCCCGTCGCATCGAACGCGACGGAGGAGCGCATCATGGGACGCTATTTGCTGCTTTGGCTGTTAGGGATTCCGCTGCCGATCCTGGTTTTGATCTGGGCCTTCGGCGGCCTGCACTGACGACGGACTGCGGAACGGCTGCGTCAGCAGCCGTACGATATTGAGCTCCGCAACGTCGCGGAAGATCGGCAAGCCGATCGTCAACCCCGCCTCGCCGGCTTTCGGCGCGGCGCGATAGGTACCGAACAGACGATCCCACCACGGCAGATTGAAGCCGAAATTGCTGTCGGTCTCGGCGCGTTCGATCGAGTGATGCACTTGATGCATCTGCGGCGTCACCACGATCAAGCGCGCGATGCGCTCGAGCCGCGGCGGCAGCGCTACGTTGCCGTGGTTGAACATCGAGGTGGCGTTGAGCAGCACCTCGAAGATGACGACGGCCGGCGCCGGCACGCCGAGCGCGAGCACCGCCGCGATCTTGATCGCCAGCGACAGCAAGATCTCCAGCGGATGAAAGCGCACGCCGGTGGTGACGTCGATGTCGGGATCGGCGTGGTGCACGCGGTGCAGCCGCCACAACCACGGCACGTGATGGAAGACGACGTGCTGGACGTAGATGACGAGGTCGAGCGCGACCACCCCCGCGATGAGCGCCAGCCAATAGGGCAGCCCGAGCAGCGGCATAAGGCCCCAGCCACGCTCGCCGGCAAGCAGGGCCGCGCCAACCGCGCCCGCCGGGCCGACCAGCCGCACGATGACGCTGTCGATGCCCCAGATGCCGAGATTCCCCGGCCAGCGCGGCCGCCGTCCGGCCGCGAGCCGCCGCCGCGGCGCCCGCCATTCCCATAGCGCCATGGCGGCGAAAACCGCCGCCGCGGCGCCCACTCGGATGGCCAGGATCACGCCCGCGGACATCAAACCTCCCGCCGACTTAATAACATGGGTGGCCGGCGCGACGTTGCCGGGCCTGCGAAAGCCTTTAAGATCGCCTGGGCGGCGCCGCAAAGGGCGTTCGGGGACGCAATGGAAGTCTTCCTCCAGCAGCTCATCAACGGCATCACCCTCGGCTCGATCTACGGCCTGATCGCCATCGGCTACACCATGGTGTTCGGCATCATCGGCATGGTCAATTTCGCCCATGGCGACGTGTTCATGGTGTCGGCCTTCATCGCGCTCATCGCCTTTTTATTCCTGACCACCTGGCTCGGCCTCAGCTCGATCGCGCTGGCGCTGTTCATCGTGCTGCTGGTGGCCATGCTGTTCACGGCGCTGGTCAACTGGGTGATCGAGCGCGTCGCCTATCGTCCCTTGCGCGGCTCGTTCCGGCTGGCCCCGCTCATCTCGGCGATCGGCATGTCGATCTTCCTGTCGAACTTCGTGCAGGTCAGCCAGGGCCCGCGCAACAAGTCGATCCCGCCGATGGTGCAGGGCGACTTCACGCTGTTCACGCGCAACGACTACGCGGTGACGCTGTCCTACAAGCAGCTCATCATCTGGGGCATCACCGCGGTGCTGCTCGCCTGCTTCTGGTATCTGGTCGCCAAGACCAGGCTCGGCCGCGCCCAGCGCGCCTGCGAGCAGGATCAGAAGATGGCGGCACTGGTCGGCGTCAATGTCGATCAGACCATCTCGATGACCTTCGTCATTGCCGCCGCGCTCGCCGCCGTCGCTGGCACCATGTACCTGATGTATTACGGCGTCGTGTCGTTTGCCGACGGCTTCGTGCCGGGCGTCAAGGCCTTCACGGCGGCGGTGCTGGGCGGCATCGGCTCGCTGCCGGGCGCGGTGATCGGCGGCCTGCTCATCGGCCTCATCGAAACCATGTGGTCGGCCTACTTCTCCATCGACTACAAGGACGTCGCCGCCTTTTCGGTGCTGGCGATTACCCTGATCTTCCTGCCACAAGGCCTGTTCGGGCGGCCGGACGTCGAGAAGGTCTGAGATGGCGGACGGGGCGCGTCGCGTCGATATTGCCCGCGCGCTGAGCGACGCCGGGCTGACCGCCTTCATCGCCTTCGGTCTGCTGTTGCCGCTGATCGGCTTCTTGACCGGCGTCGACGGCCGCAACCAGCTCGTCTTGACGACGCGCTGGCCGCTGCTCGCCGGCATCACCGCCTTCGTCGGCCTGGCGCGGCTGCTGTTTGCGCTGTTCGTCGCGCCCTACCTGACGCGGCGCACGCAGCGGCCGCTTGCCGCCGCCTCGCCGATCCGCGATCGCCTGCGCCGCTGGTTCATTCCTTTCGCCATCGGCTTTGTCGTCCTCTACCCCGTCATCGTGCTGTCGACCGCCGGCTTTTCCGGCGGCGTGAAGTGGATCGATAATTTCGGCATCCAGATCCTGATCTACGTCATGCTCGGCTGGGGCCTGAACATCGTCGTCGGCCTCGCCGGCCTGCTCGATCTCGGCTACGTCGCCTTCTACGCCGTCGGCGCCTATTCCTATGCGCTGCTGGCGCAGAACTTCGGTTTCTCGTTCATCATCCTGCTGCCGCTCGCCGGCATTCTCGCCTCGTTCTGGGGCATCCTGCTCGGCTTCCCGGTGCTGCGGCTGCGCGGCGACTATCTCGCCATCGTGACGCTCGCCTTCGGCGAGATCATCCGCATCGTGCTGATCAACTGGGTCGACCTCACCAACGGCTATGCCGGCATCGGCGGCATTCCGCGGCCGACCTTCTTCGGCATTCCGTTCAACGCCGACGACGACGGCTTTGCCGCGCGGTTCGGCCTGGAATTCTCGCCGCTCTACCGCACCATCTTCCTCTATTACATCATCCTGGCGCTCGCCCTGCTGACCGCCTTCGTCACCGTGCGGCTGCGCCGGCTTCCGGTCGGCCGCGCCTGGGAGGCGCTGCGCGAAGACGAGGTCGCCTGCCGTTCGCTCGGCATCAACACCACCAACACCAAGCTCACGGCTTTCGCCATGGGCGCGATGTTCGCGGGCTTTGCCGGCTCGTTCTTCGCCGCGCGGCAGGGCTTCATCTCGCCGGAGTCCTTCACCTTTCTGGAGTCGGCGACGATTCTGTCGATCGTGGTGCTCGGCGGCATGGGCAGCCAGATCGGCGTCGCCATCGCCGCCATCGCCATGATCGGCGGCACCGAGATCATGCGCGAGCTCGATTTCCTGAAAAGGATTTTCGGCCCCACCTTCGACCCGACCCAATACCGCATGCTGCTGTTCGGCTTCGCCATGGTGCTGATCATGGTCTGGCGGCCGCGCGGGCTGATTTCGACGCGCGACCCCTCGGTCGTGCTCAAGGAGCGCAAGGGAATTTCCGGCGACCTCGTGAAGGAAGGCCATGGCTAGTACGGCACCGGCTGACACGCTGCTGCGCGTCGAGCACCTGACCATGCGCTTCGGCGGGCTGGTCGCGGTCGACGATCTGTCCTTCGAGGTTGCGCGCGGCACCATCACCGCCCTGATCGGCCCGAACGGCGCCGGCAAGACCACGGTATTCAACTGCATCACCGGCTTCTACAAGCCGAGCGAGGGCCGCCTTGCGCTCTGCCACGGCGACGGCGCGGCGTGGGATGCGCTCGACGCGCTGACGGCAAGCGGCGCGCGCAGCAAGGGCCCGCTGTTCCTGCTCGAGCGCATGCCCGACTTCCTGGTGACGCAGCAGGCGCGCGTCGCCCGCACCTTCCAGAACATCCGCCTGTTTCCCGGCATGACGGTGCTGGAAAATCTCCTGGTCGCCCAGCACAACCGGCTGATGGTCGCCTCCGGCTACACCCTGCTCGGCGTGCTCGGCTTCCCCTCCTACGATTTCGCCGAACGCGCGGCGATCGACAAGGCCAGGGACTGGCTCAACCGCGTCGGCCTCACCGCGCGCGCCGACGACCCCGCCGGCGATCTGCCCTACGGCGCGCAGCGCCGCCTCGAGATCGCGCGCGCCATGTGCACCGACCCGGTCCTGCTCTGCCTCGACGAGCCGGCCGCCGGCCTCAATCCGCATGAGAGCGCCGAGCTCAACGAACTGCTGCTCGCCATCCGCAAGGACTTCGACATCTCCGTGCTGCTGATCGAGCACGACATGTCGGTGGTGATGGAAATTTCCGACGACGTGGTCGTGCTCGACTACGGCGTCAAGATCGCCGAGGGCAAGCCCGACGAGGTGCGCAACGATCCGAAGGTGATCGGCGCCTATCTCGGCGTGCCCGAGGAGCACGTCGACGACGCCAAGGCGGAGGTCGGCCTATGAAGGGTTATGTCATTCCGGGGCGCGAGCGAAGTGAGCGAACCCGGAATCCAGATGCATGCACAGGATTCCGGGTCCGGCGCTGCGCGCCGTCCCGGAATGACGGACTTATATTGAGGCGCGGGGCCGTGCCATGATGTCGCCGCTGCTCAGCGTGCGCGGCGTGCACACCTATTACGGCCGCGTCCAGGCGCTCAAGGGTGTCGACCTCGACGTCAACGACGGCGAGATCGTGGCGCTGATCGGCGCCAACGGCGCCGGCAAATCGACGCTGATGATGACGATCTGCGGCAATCCGCGCGCCCGTGAAGGCTCGATCCGTTTCGCCGGCAACGACATCACGCATTTGCCGACGCACGAAATTGCCCGCCTGCGGCTGGCGCAGGCGCCGGAAGGCCGCCGCATCTTCTCGCGCATGAGCGTCCTGGAAAACCTGCAGATGGGCGCGACCACCGCCGATCCCGCGGGCTTTACCGCCGATCTCGAGCGCGTCCTCGCCCTGTTCCCCCGCCTGAAGGAGCGGCTGTCGCAGCGCGGCGGCACTTTGTCGGGCGGCGAACAGCAGATGCTGGCGATCGCGCGCGCCTTGATGAGCCGGCCGCGGCTGTTGCTGCTCGACGAGCCCTCGCTCGGCTTGGCGCCGCTGATCGTGCGGCAGATCTTCGACGCCATCAAAACGTTGAACGCCCGCGAGGGCCTGAGCGTCTTTCTGGTCGAGCAGAACGCCTTCCATGCGCTCAAGCTCGCGCACCGCGGCTACGTCATGGTGAACGGGCAGATCACCCTCACCGCCAGCGGACGCGAACTGCTCGAGCACCCTGAAATCAAGTCCGCCTATCTCGAAGGCGGCCGGCAGAAGGCGGCGGGCTGATGGATATCGTGTACGAGGAAAGCTCGATCGGCGTCTTTGTCCTGGTCACCGTCATCCTCGGCGGCGGCGCGGCCGCGCTCGCCGGCCGCGCGGTCGCCGGCACCTGGCGGCCATGGTGGCAGGTGATCGTCTACATGCTGATCCTCGGCGGCGCCGTGCGCTTCATCCATTTCAGCCTGTTCGGCGGCACGCTGCTGTCGCTGCATTATTATGTGGTCGACAGCGCGGTCTGCATGGCGGCAGGCTTTCTCGGCTTCCGCATGACCCGCATCGCGCAGATGGTCCAGCACTATCGCTGGCTCTACGAGCCCTATGGCCCGGTGCGCTGGCGCCGCAAAGCGCCGTGACGTAAGATCGCCGTCACGTTTGACCGCACTGAAGGGGAACGCGATGAAACGGATCACCACGCTCGGCCTTGCGCTGGGCTTTGCTTTGGCCTTTGCCGGAACGGCCGGCGCCCAGGTGAAAATGGGCGTTGCCGGCCCGATCACCGGCCCGAGCGCCGCCACCGGCGCGCAGATGAAGAACGGCGTCAACCAGGCCGCCGCCGACATCAACGCCGCCGGCGGCATGATGGGCCAGAAGATCCAGGTCTTCTACGGCGACGACGCGTCAGATCCCAAGCAGGGCGTCTCGGTCGCCAACAAGATGGCCGGCGACGGCGTCAAATATATCGTCGGTCACTACAATTCCGGCGTCAGCATCCCCGCCTCGATGGTCTACCAGGAGAACGGCATCGTCGAGATCACGCCGGCCTCGACCAACCCGACATTCACCGAGCGCAAGATGTGGAACACGTTCCGCGTCTGCGGCCGCGACGACCAGCAGGGCAAGGTGGCGGGCGCCTACATCCTCAAGCACTTCAAGGGCAAGAAGATCGCCGTCGTCCACGACAAGACGACCTACGGCAAGGGGCTGGCCGACGAGACGCTCAAGACCATGAAGGCCGGCGGCATGAAGGAAGTGCTCTACGAGGGCATCAATACCGGCGAGAAGGACTATTCGGCGCTGGTCTCCAAGATCAAGCAATCCGGCGCCGATCTCGTCTACTTCGGCGGCCTCTACACCGAAGGCGGGCTGATCGTGCGGCAGATGCGCGACCAGGGCGTCAAGGCGCCGCTGATGGGCGGCGACGGCATCACCTCGGACGAGTTCGCTTCGGTGGGCGGGCCCGGCGTCGAAGGCACGCTGATGACCTACGGTCCCGATCCGCGCAACCGCCCGGAGGCGAAAGCGGTGGTCGAGGAATTCCGCAAGAAGAATTTCGAGCCGGAGGCCTACACGCTCTACTCTTACGCCGCCGTGCAGATCTACAAGCAGGCGGCGGAAGCGGCCAAATCGCTCGACCCCAAGAAGGTCGCCGACAAGATGCATTCCGGCATGCACTTCAAGACCGTGATCGGCGACATCGCCTACGACAAGAAGGGCGACATCACGCGGCTCGACTACGTGGTCTACATCTGGAAGAAGGACGCCAGCGGCAAGATCACCTACAGCGAGTGCCCGGAGGCTGGCTGCAAGTAAGCGCCCGCGTCCAGAAATGCGAAGAGCCCGCCGGCAGCGGCGGGCTTTTTGTTTGCGGGCGGAGTTCAGCCGATCTTGCCGAGCACCGGGAAGGTCTCGAGCAGCCAGACGCTGAACGAATTGATCCAGTTGAACGACGGCGACAGGAACGCAAGTCCCGTGAGCACCAGGAGCGCTCCCATCACCTGTTCGACACGGTGCAGATGCGCCTTGAACCGCGCCAGAAACGCGGCGAAAGGTTCGACGGCAAAGGCCGCGACGATGAAGGGAATGCCGAGGCCGAGCGAATAGACGGCGAGCAGGCTTGCGCCCTTCGCCACCGTCTGCTCGGAGGCGGCCACCGCCAGGATCGCCGCCAGGATCGGCCCGATGCAGGGCGTCCAGCCGAAGGCGAAAGCCAGCCCGATCACATAGGCGCCCCACAGCCCGACCGGCTTTGCCACCTCCAGCCGCTTCTGCCGGTACAGCCACGTGATCGGCGTCAGGCCGAGGAAGTGCAGGCCCATGACGATGATGACGGCGCCGGCGACGATGGCGAGCGGCCCGGAGTAGGCCTGGATCAGCGCGCCGATGGCGCTGGCGCTGGCGCCGAGCGCGACGAAGACCGTGGCAAAGCCGGCAACGAACAGCGCCGCCGCCAGCACCGTCTCGCGCTTGACTTGGGCGTCGGGCTCCCGATCGGCCAGCCGCTCGAGCGAAGTGCCGGCCATGAACACCAGATAGGGCGGCACCAGCGGCAGCACGCAAGGGCTGAGGAAGCTGACGAGGCCGGCGAGAAGCGCGGCAAGCAAGGTGACGTCGCTATGCATGGCGCCTACATGCAGAAGCACCGTGGCGATGGCAAGGTGCCCCTGACCGAAATGGCGCGGATGTGATAAGCGGGTGATATCATGGCGATGCGCAACTCCATCACCGATATTGCCGGCGTGAGTGTCGGCCACGCCGGCGATGCCAAGCTCGGCTCGGGTTCGACCGTCGTGCTGTTCGACAAACCGGTGGTCGCGAGCGTCGACGTGCGCGGCGGCGGGCCCGGCACGCGCGAAACCGCGCTGCTCGATCCGGCGCAGACCGTCGAGGGTATCGACGCCATCGTGCTGTCCGGCGGCTCGGCCTTCGGCCTCGACGCCGCCTCCGGCGTGCAGGCCTATCTGCGCGAGATCGGCCGCGGCTTCCGCATCCGCGACGCGGTCGTGCCGATCGTGCCCGGCGCGATCATGTTCGACCTGCTCAATGGCGGCGACAAGAACTGGGGGCGCTATCCGCCCTACCGCGAGTTCGGCTACGCGGCGGCGCAAAGCGCCGGCGCCGATTGCACGCTCGGCAGCGTCGGCGCCGGGCTCGGCGCCACCACGGCGACGCTCAAGGGCGGCGTCGGCTCGGCCTCGGCGACAATGGCCGGCGGCGTCACCGTCGCCGCCGTCGTTGTCGTCAACGCCGTCGGCAGCGTCGTCGTCGGCGACGGCCCGCATTTCTGGGCGGCGCCGTTCGAGCAGGGACAGGAATTCGGCGGGCGCGGCTGGCCGAAAACGATGGCGCCGTCCGATCTGAAGATCCGCGCCAAAGGCGGGCCGCAGGAGAACACCACCATCGGGCTCATCGCCACCGATGCCCGATTGAGCAAGGCGCAGTGCAACCGGCTCGCCGTCATGGCGCAGGACGGGCTCGCCCGCGCCATCTACCCCGTCCATACGCCGCTCGACGGCGACACCATCTTTGCGGCGGCGACCGGCGCAAAGCCGCTCGCCGATGCAACCTATGGTCTCGCCGAGCTCGGCATGCTGGCCGCCAATGTGATGGCGCGCGCCGTCGCCCGCGGCGTCTACGAAGCGACCGCCCTGCCCTTTGCCGGTGCACTGCCGAGCTGGAAGGACAAGTTCGGCTAGAGAAAACGCTCCGCCCGGTACGGCGCCGGATCGACGAACGGCGTCACGCCCGCCATCATCTCCGCGAGCATGCGCCCGGTCGACGGTCCGAGCGTCAAGCCCCAATGGGCGTGGCCGATGGCGAGCCATAGGCCGCTTTGACCCGGCGCGCGCCCGATCACCGGCCGCGAGTCCGGGAAGCACGGCCGCGATCCCATCCAGGTCGTCTCGTCGGCGCGCTCGCCGAGCGGGAACAGGGCGCGGGCCTGCGGCATGATGCGCGCAAACTGCACCGGCGAAGCCGGCGCGTCGCGCGCGGCGAATTCGACGCCGGTCGTCATGCGGATCCCCATCTCCATCGGCGTGATGCAGTAGCCGATGTCGGCATCGAGCACCGGCCGCGCCAGCGAGGCATTGCCCTGCCCGCGGAAATGCCGGTGATAGCCGCGCTTGACCGCGAACGGCAGCCGCAGCCCGCGGTCGGCAAGAAAGTCGCCCGCCCACGGCCCCAGCGCGATGACGACCTCGGGGGCGTCGACGCCACCCTCGTCGGTTTCGACGCGCCAGCCATTGCCCTTGCGATGCAAGGTGCGTGCGTCGCCGGAAACCGTGACCCCGCCGAGCGCGCGCAGGCGCGAGGCATAGGCGAGCGTGACGCGAAACGGGTTGCTCACGCTCGCCGCTTCCGGCCAGAACACCGCGTGAGCGAAGACCGGCAAAAGCGACGGCTCGAGCGCCTGCGCGCCCTGGGTATCGAGCGGCGTCAGCGGCAGACCCATGTCCGCGGCAAGGTCGAATTCGCGCTGCAAACCTTTGAACGACATCTGCCGCCGGTAGACCTTCAGCCAGCCGGTCTTGCGCAGGTACTGCGAGCCGCCCGCCTCTTTCAGCAAAGCCTCGTGCTCGGGCACGGCGCTGGCAAACAGCGGCCGGATCAGATGCGCGGTCTCGATCAGCCGTTCGGGCCGCGAGGCGGCGCGAAACGCCCAGAGCCAGGGCAGCACCTTGGGCAGGAAGGTCAGATGATAATTGGCATCGCTGGCGCGCTTGGCAGCGATGCGCGCGAGCGCCCCGGCGTCGGCCGGGAAGGCCGGCGGGAAAATGGTATTGCCCTCGATGATGCCGGCGTTGCCGAACGAGGTCTGCTCGCCCAGGGCCGAGCGATCGACCAGCGCGACGCTCAAGCCGCGCTTGGCCAAATGCAGCGCGACGCAGGTGCCGACGATGCCGGCGCCCAGGATGATCGCATCGGTGCGGGCCATGGTTTTCCTCTCCTGTCCTATATGGATCGCCTGCCGCCGAACCGCTATCAAGGATGCGCCGGGGGTTTCCACCGATGAACGTCTTTCGCCCGTTCGCGGCCGCGCTCAATTATGTCGGCCGCCACGGTACGCTGATGGTCGCTGCTTCGCTGTTCGTGGGCCTCGGGCTCCCGGACATTGCCGCCTACTGCAAGCCGGTGCTGGGACCGGCGATCATCGCCATGCTGACGCTGGCGTTTCTGCGCGTCGACCCGGCCGAATTGCGCGGCCACTGGGATCGGCCCGGCCTGATCGCCGCGGCCTCGATCTGGGTCATGCTGGTGACGCCCGCGGTTCTTGGCCTGCTGTTCGAGGTGACCGGGCTCAACCGGAACATGCCCGGGCTTTACTTCATGCTGGTGCTGCAAATGTCGGCGCCGGGACTGACCTCCGCCCCCGCGCTCGCCGCGCTGATCGGGCTCGATGTGGCGCTGACGCTTGCGACCCTGATCGTCTGCATGGCTTTGACGCCGCTCACTGCCAGCCTGTTCACGCATTATTTTCTCGGCGCCGCCCTGCCCGCTCCGGTGACCTTCGGCGTCCGGCTGTTCCTGCTGATCGCCGGCTGCGCCGCCGCCGCCGCGGTGATACGCCGCCTGGCGGGCCGGGACGTCATCGAACGGCAGCGCGAAGCCATCGACGGCTTGAGCGTGCTGTCGATGTTCGTGTTCGTGATCGCGGCGATGGACGGCGTTTTCGCCGCGACCCGCAGCAATCCGCTTTTGGTCGCCGGGCTGACGCTGCTCACTTTCGTGCTGGCGCTCGGCATGATGGCCGTCACCGCGCTCGTCTTTCGCGGCGCCGGCCGGGCTCGCGCGCTCGCCATCGGGCTCAATGCCGGCAATCGCAATATCGGCATCATGCTGGCTGCGGTCGGCTTTCACGTGCCCGACGTCGCCTGGCTCTATTTCGGCCTGGCGCAGTTTCCGATCTATCTATTGCCGCATTTGCTCAAGCCGCTGGCCCGGCGGCTCAACGGCTAGGCGTTGAGCGTCTCCTGCGCCGCGAGCAGCGCCGCATGGGTGTGGCGGTCGAATCTGGGCAGGGGCGGACCGGGATTGAGCGTGATGGCCGGCAGGCCGGGCTTTTTCGCACTGGCGGCGGGGCCAGCCACGAAGGGCTGCACCGGGGGCGGACTGGCAACCGCATTGCTGACGCTGGTTGCGGCTTGGTCGATGAGCGAGGAGACCGTCGACAAAGCGCCCATCGCGAGACCGACTGCGGCAATCATGGCTGCTCCTCCTGCCGGGGATGATGCAAAGCCCGCGCCAATTCAGAACCCGCATGCCGCTTGGGTTTTCCACACGCGGCCGCCGGCGCGGCCGGCGCTTTTCGCCGTGCGGCCCGGCAAATTTTGCCCGGCGCGCAGGTGTTAACGAGCGGCGCAGGCCGCGCGTTGCCCGCGCGGCCCGCGCGTGATACGCGCTACGCATCCGGAGAGCCTGAATGCGCCCGCTGATCATCGCGCCGTCGATTCTTTCGGCCGATTTCGCCAAATTGGGCGATGAAATCCGCGCAGTCGAAGCGGCCGGCGCCGACTGGATCCACGTCGACGTGATGGACGGCCATTTCGTGCCCAACATCACCATCGGCCCGGCCGTGGTGCAGGCGATCCGCCCGGTCACCAAGAAGACGCTCGACGTCCATCTGATGATCAGCCCTTGCGATCCCTATCTCGACGCCTTCGCCAAGGCCGGTTCCGACATCATTACCGTGCATGTCGAGGCAGGTCCCCACGTGCACCGCTCGCTACAGGCGATCCGCGCCCTCGGCAAAAAGGCCGGCGTCACCATGAACCCCGGCACGCCGGTGGAAACCGTCGCGCATGTCATCGACATGGTCGATCTGATCCTCGTGATGTCGGTCAATCCGGGCTTCGGCGGCCAAGCCTTCATCCCCTCCGCGCTCGACAAGATCAGCGCTTTGCGCGCCATGGTCGGCGCCCGGCCGATCGACATCGAGGTCGATGGCGGCATCACGCCGGCGAACGCCGCGCAGGTGGTGCGCGCCGGCGCCAATGTGCTGGTGGCAGGCTCTGCGATTTTCAAAGGCGACTACAAGGCCAACATCGCCGCCATCCGCAATGCGGCGGCGCAGGCGCGCGGGGAAGCGGCGTGATAAGGCACGCAATAGCTTTCAGCTTGTCATGGCCGGGCTTGACCCGGCCATCCCGATTAGGGACGCACCGTGCTGTCCTAAGCGAGATCGCCGGGACAAGCCCGGCGATGACCGAGGAAATGACGGTCGCGCGATGATCCCCCGCTATTCCCGCCCCGAAATGGCCGCGATCTGGTCGCCGGAGACGAAATTCCGTATCTGGTTCGAGATCGAGGCCCACGCCGCCGACGCCATGGCTGAGCTCGGCGTCATCCCGAAGGATGCAGCAAAGAAAATCTGGGACAAGGGCAAGGCCGCCAAGTTCGACGTCGCCCGCATCGACGAGATCGAGGCGGAGGTCAAGCACGACGTCATCGCCTTCCTCACGCATCTGACCGAAATCGTCGGGCCGGAGGCGCGCTTCGTCCACGCCGGCATGACCTCGTCCGACGTGCTCGACACCTGCCTCAACGTGCAGCTGGTGCGCTCAGCCGACATTCTCATCAAGGACGTCGATGCCCTGCTCGCGGCGCTCAAGCGTCGCGCCTTCGAGCACAAATTGACCCCGACCGTCGGCCGCTCGCACGGCATCCATGCCGAGCCGACCACCTTCGGCCTCAAGCTGGCGCAGGCCTATGCCGAATTCGCCCGCGCCAGGGAGCGCCTGATCGCCGCGCGCAAGGAGGTGGCGACCTGCGCCATTTCCGGCGCCGTCGGCACCTTCGCCCAGGTTGACCCGCGCGTCGAAGCCCACGTCGCCAAGGCGATGGGCCTTTCGGTCGAGCCGGTGTCGACGCAGATCATTCCCCGCGACCGCCACGCCATGTATTTCGCCACTCTTGGCGTGGTTGCCTCCTCGATCGAGCGCCTCGCCACCGAAATCCGTCACCTGCAGCGCACCGAGGTGCTGGAGGCGGAAGAATTCTTCGCCGAGAAGCAGAAGGGCTCCTCGGCCATGCCGCATAAGCGCAACCCGGTGCTGTCGGAGAACTTGACCGGCCTCGCCCGCATGGTGCGGGCCTACGCGCTGCCGGCGATGGAGAACGTCGCGCTCTGGCACGAGCGCGACATCTCGCACTCATCGGTCGAGCGCATGATCGGCCCCGATGCCACGGTGACGCTCGATTTCGCACTGGCGCGGCTCGCCTCCATCGTCGACAAGCTCGTGGTCTATCCCGCCAATATGCAGAAGAACCTCGACAGACTCGGCGGTCTCATCCACTCGCAGCGCGTGCTGATCGCGCTGACGCAGAAGGGCGTCGCCCGCGAAGACGCCTACCGGCTCGTCCAGCGCAACGCCATGAAGGTCTGGGGCGGCGAGGCCGATTTCCTGGCGCTGCTCAAGGCCGACAAGGACGTGACGGCAAAGCTTTCCGCCAAGGAGCTCGAGGCGCTGTTCGACCTCGACTATCACTTCAAGCACGTCGACACGATTTTCAAGCGCGTGTTCGGGAGCGCATGACGTTGGCGGCGGCGCCGACAATTGTCGTCTTCGATTCCGGCCTTGGCGGCTTGACCGTGTTCCGCGAGGTCGTCAAGGCGCGGCCCGATGCGCGCTTCGTTTACCTGGCCGACGACGCCGCCTTCCCCTATGGCGACATGCCGGAACCGGCGCTGATCACGCGCATCATGCACGTCGTCGGCAAGGCGATCGCCGACCATAAGCCCGACCTCATCGTCGTCGCCTGCAACACCGCTTCGACCCTGGCGCTGCCCGAACTGCGCCGGCGCTACCAGGTGCCCTTCGTCGGCACCGTGCCGGCGATCAAGCCGGCCTGCGCCCAGTCGAAAACCAAGCGCGTCGCCGTGCTCGGCACCGAGGGCACCGTGCATCGCGAATATACCAAGGCGCTGATCCGCGAATTTGCCGCGGGCTGCGATGTCGAACTCGTCGGCTCCTCGCGCCTTGCCCCGCTTGCCGAAGACGAATTGTCCGGCAGCCCCGCGGGCGAAGCCGAGATTGCCGCGGCGATCGCGCCCTGCTTCGTCGACAAAGACGGCCGCCGCACCGACACCGTGGTGCTGGCCTGCACGCATTACCCGCTGCTCGTTCACCGCTTCAAGGCCGCCGCGCCCTGGCCGGTGGAATGGCTCGATCCCGCCCCGGCGATCGCCCGCCGCGTCGCCGACCTGCTGCACCAGCGGCCGGCGGTCGAGGCCGTGGGGCCAGCGCCCCAGATCATCTTCACCTCGGGCCGGGCGCCCTCCCCGGCATTGGCAAAAGCGCTGGCGGGCTATGGGTTTAGGCCCGTCCGCCAGCCTGTTTGACAGGGCCCGGCTAACACCCTAGATAGCCGCCGTCCGCGGGCCAGATGGCCCGCGTGGCGTTTCGCGACCCGCGGCAGGATCTTGCGCTTACGAGATCCAGCCTGTCGGCCCCGGTCCATCCGGGGCAAAGGAGGGCGCGATCCTCAACCCTGCAAACGGCGGCGGCATCGAGCCTTCCGCCAAACGAGGACGCGAATGACCAAGCGCATGGAATCCAAGTACAAGATCGACCGCCGGATGGGCGAGAACATCTGGGGTCGGCCGAAAAGCCCGGTCAACCGGCGCGAATACGGCCCCGGCCAGCACGGCCAGCGCCGCAAGGGCAAGCTCTCCGACTACGGCGTTCAGCTCAAGGCCAAGCAGAAGCTGCGCGGCTATTACGGCAACATTTCCGAGCGGCAGTTCCGCGGCATCTACCAGGAGGCCCGCCGCCTCAAAGGCGACAGCGGCGCCCACATGATCGGCCTCTTGGAGCGCCGGCTCGACGCCGTTGTCTACCGCGCCAAGTTCGTGCCGACGGTGCACGCCGCGCGCCAGTTCGTCAGCCACGGCCACGTCAAGGTCAACGGCAAGCGCGTGACCATCCCGAGCTATCGGCTGAAGGTCGGCGATATTGTCGAAGTCAAGGACAAGTCCAAGCAACTGGCGCTGGTCCTGGAGGCGCAGGCTTTGGCCGAGCGCGACGTGCCGGACTATATCGAGCTCGACGCCAACAAGCTCACCGCCAAGTTGACGCGCATCCCGGTGCTCACCGACGTGCCCTACCCGGTGCAGATGGAGCCGCACCTGGTGGTTGAATATTACTCGCGCTGACGACCTGCAAATCAGCCGGCAAATCAGGCTGCAAATCCCCCGCCCAAACGCGGGGGATTTGTTTTTCGCCACTTATCCTCATTATGCGACCTATCCCCATTTTGCCGCTGTGCGGGAAGCCGTTGTACGCCCAACTCAAAATTGGCTCACTCAATTTGGTAGGGGATGCCCTGCTTTTTTCTACATGTAGTGGCGGTTCTGCGATAATTTTTGCTGTCCCCGAATCACCAAGGGGGCTGGCTAGGGAGAAATCGCTATGAAAGGCATCGATGTCATCAAGAACTGGGTCGGCGCATTGACCGAGCTGGGGCTGATGTTGCTGGCGCTGGCGATCGTGCTGGGTCTCCTCGTTGGGGGCAACTTGCCGTTCTTCGGCGCGGTAACGACGAACATCGTGAACTGGGTCAAGGACCTGGGCGCGAACGGGCTCGTCGGGCTGATCACTCTGGGCATCATCCTCTGGTTATTCTCGAACCGGCAGCTGAGCTGACGGCGCTTGGGAAACCGATGAGGTTTTCCGGTGGGGAGCGGCAATGCTCCCCACCGCTGGTTCCGCGCGTTAGTCCGGGGATCGCGCCATGCTGAAATTCGTGACCACTGCGAAGGCTTTCCTGTGGGAATTCGTTGAGCTGGCGTTCCTCGCCGTGCTCGCACTGGTGCTGCTGTCGATCCTGCTCGGCAAGAACGCCGGCGGTTATGTCGAGTCGGTCGCCGAAAACGCCGCCAAATTCTCCTCGAGCGCCAGTTCGGGCGTGCTCGGCGTCGTCATCATCCTGGCGATCATCTACCTGGCAATGCGCCGCTTAAAGCCGCGCGGGCGCGGCCCTTGACGCGCGAGCTGACGTTATCTGGCCCCTGAACGGCGGTGGCGCCGGCGCTTTACGCGCTCTGGCGGAGCGGTACACCCTTTTCCTTCAGCGTCTGCTGCAATTCGCCGGCCTGGAACATCTCGCGCACGATGTCGCAGCCGCCGACGAACTCGCCTTTGACATAGAGCTGGGGAATGGTCGGCCAGTTCGAATAGGCCTTGATGCCGTTGCGGATGTCGTCGGATTCGAGAACGTTGATGCCCTTATAGGCCACGCCCAGGTGGTCGAGGATCTGCACCACCTGTCCGGAAAATCCGCACATCGGGAACTGCGGGGTGCCCTTCATGAACAGCACCACGTCGTTGCCCTTCACTTCGTTGTCGATGAATTGCTCGATGCCCATGGATTCTCGTTCCTTTTGGCGGCGCCTCAAAGCGCCGCCGCCGATTCCAATATAGGGGAGCGCGGTAGCGGCGTCACCCTCGGCATCCCGGATGGCTGCAAATCAGGCCGTTTTCGGGGCGTAAAACGTGCCCTCGACCTCGAAAATATCATCCTGGTTAAGGGCCGCGACCTGGACGATCGTTCTCGGCGGATAGGGTCCGGCGCCCCAAATTTCCTCCTGAATCGTGTTCACGATCGGCCGCAGCCGCTTCATGTCGGTGACAAAAACGGTGAGCCGCACGCAGTCGGACAGCGTGGCGCCCTCCGATGCCGCGATCGCCGTCATGTTGGCAAAAGCGCGCCGGACACGCTCTTCCTCGGAACCGGCGAGCCTGTTCGTCGCCGGATCGATGCCGCGCATGCCGGCCACGAAGACGAAGTCGCCGGCGCGGGCACCGAGGCTCCACGGCCCCGTCGGTTTGATGGCGCCCGCGGGCGACAGATAGCGGACGGCGCCCATCAGCTCTCGGGCGTGCCGGTCTGCAGCGCCAGCGCGTGCAGCACGCCGCCCATCTGGCCCTTGAGCGCCTCGTAGACGATCTGATGCTGCTGCACCCGCGATTTGCCTTTGAACGAGGGCGAGATCACCGTCGCCGCATAATGATCGCCGTCACCGGCGAGATCGCGGATCGTGACATCGGCGTCGGGCAGCCTCGCCTTGATCAGCCGCTCGATCTCGCTGGCATCCATCGCCATTGCCGAATCTCCCAACGCCCCGGCCCACAGCCGCAGTTTGCGCCGAAAAATTTGCGGATGACAATATCGCGTGCTGATTTACCATGCCCCTGTGGAGACGCCCGCTGGAGCCGGGCCAAAAAAAGGTGATGCCGATGCAAACCGCGATCCAACGCGCCGCCGGGCTTGGCTTGTGCGCGCTTATGCTTGCCGCGCTGAGCGCCAGCGCCGCCGCCCAGGTGACGTCCGCCCAGCAAAGCGCCATCCGTTCGAATTGCCGTTCCGACTTCATGTCGAAATGTTCCGGCGTGCAGCCTGGCGGCAAGGATGCGCTGATGTGCCTGCAGAACAACGTGGCGAGCCTATCGCCCGGCTGCCAGTCGGCGGTGCGCGCGACGATGCCTCAGGAACCCGCCAAGACGGCCGCGCCGGCCGCTGCTCCCTCGCCGCCCCCAGCCGCCGCCGCGGCACCTGTCGCAACGCCACCCGCCGCGGCGTCAAAGCCCGCCACCATCGTGTCAGCGCCGCCGCCCAAGGCGCAGCCCGCCAAGCGCGCGGTCAGGCAGCCGGCAGCTGCCGCGGTGGCACCACCACCACCACCCACACCACCGGCTGCACCGCCTCAGCCGGCCGCCGCCCCCGCCGCCGCCCCGCCGGCCATGGTGCCGGGCGGCCTGATGGTGGAGAAGGCCTGCGCCCGCTACATCCTCCAACACTGCCGCAACGCCGGCTTCGGCACCGGCCCCAAGGTCGCGTGCATGGTCGATTATGTGAAGTCGGGCAATTTCGTCGGGCCGCGCTGCCGCGCCGCGCTCACCGTCACCGGCCAATTGCGCTGAGGCGCTCTCAGTCGTGATAGCTGCCCGCCGGCAGCAAGGCGAGCTCCGGCGGGCTCAACGTGCCGTTCTTGGCCTCGACGACGTGGGCGTCGCGGCCGGCCTGGCGCTGCACGATCGAGAACAGGTAACCGGCTTCGCCGGTGTGGCGGCTGTTGGCGAAGCGATATTTGATGCAGACGGCGACGAGGCTGGGGAAATTCTGGCCGAAGTCGCTGCGCGACAGCCAGGCCGTCGCCGTCTTCGGCACGACCTCGTTGTTCGACAGCATCGGCCCGAAGCCGCCGCCGACGCCGTACTGACGGCAGGCCTGCCGGTAGGGCTGCTTGGCGTCGATCAGCAAAACGGGAGTCGCCAGCACATCGACCGCGGGAACCGAGCCGATGTTGCGGATGGTCGTGCGCAGCGTGATGCCGCCGCCTGTGTCGTCGAACACCAGCTGCACCGGCTCGACCGAAGCCGAAATCCAGGGCCGCTGCGTGGCATCCAGAAAGCGCTCGATGGTCGCAAGCGTCTTCCATTGCAGCCAGGCGACCACCACGATGGCGATCATGGCCAGCGCCGTGACCGCCCGCGAGATTGCGCCAAGCCAATCCTGAACCGGCGCCGGCCCGTTGCCGTTCGCGGAACCTGAGCGTTGCCGTGCCTTCGATGCCATAGCGGGCCCCGTGAATTATTCATCTTACCGGATATTTGGCATTGCGCCCACCCGGGCAGGACAAGCCCGTCACTCGGCGCCGGGGCCCGGCTCGTCCGGCGCAAAGCCCTTGAACGCCCATCGCGTAATGGCGCCGAAGAGATAAAGCGCGATCGGCGGCCCGAGCAGCAGCACCGGCACTTCCAGGATGTCGCTCACGTTCTTGAAGCCGCCGTGGATGCCGAACAGCACCAGATAGACCACCCAGCCCATGATCCAGGCGAGCGAAATCAGCAGCCAGACGCGGAAAAGCCCGCGGCGCCAGTTGATCTGCATCGGCTGATTGTCGTTCAGCCGCGCCGGCCGGCGAGGAATTCCAAATCGGGCCATCTGTGGGTCTGCCATGCTCCCGAGGCGCGGTTTCAGGCTAACAGAACTCCGCTCCGCTTGCGAAACCGCGGCAAAGCCCAAGGTTCCGCACTCCGGCCGCAAAACTTCGGCCGTTCACGGAACGTCGCCTTGACGCTCGCCCGGCCGACAATACCATGGCGTCCCTGTAGGGGCGTATGTGCCATGGTCGTTCGACCGCGCCGTGTCCGCAAATCGGCACACGTGATCGTCGTCGGCAACGAGAAGGGTGGGTCAGGCAAGTCCACCATCGCGGCGCATGTGGCCGTCGCCCTGCTCAAGGCCGGCCAGCGCGTCGTCACCATCGACCTCGACTCGCGGCAGAAAACGCTCACGCAATTCATCGCCAACCGCCGCGGCTGGGCCAAACGCAGCGGGCTTGCCATCGACAGTCCCGATCATTTCTGCATCGCGCAGGCCAGCGGCCTGCGCGTCGACAGCAATGAGAGCGCGGAGTGCAACGCCTTTCTCACCGCGGTCGCAAGCGTCGAGCACACCTCGAACTTCCTGGTCATCGATACGCCGGGCACCGAGAGTTATTTGATGCGCCTGGCGCACGCCATGGCCGATACGCTGGTCACACCGCTCAACGACAGCTTCGTCGATTTCGCGCTGCTCGGCGGCGTCGATGCCGACAGCTACGCGCTCACCGAACCCAGCCAATATGCCAGCATGGTGTGCGAGGCGCGGCGGGAGCGCCAGAAAATCGACGCCCCCGCGACCGACTGGATCGTCATCCGCAACCGCCTGTCCACTCTGCGCTCGCGCAGCAAGGCGCGGCTGGCGGCCACGCTCGCGGAGCTCGGCGCCCGGCTCGGCTTCCGCTGTGTCGAGGGCCTGGTCGAGCGGCTGGTCTACCGCGATTTTTTCCCGCGCGGGATGACGGCGCTCGACGAGCTGAGCAAGGCTGCGCTCGGACGGCGGCCGACCCGCTCCGACCAGAACGCGCGCCATGAAATCGAAACGCTGATCGCCGCGCTTGGCCTGCCCCTCGACGAAGCGAGCCGGATGCGCGCGGCCACGCACGCCGAATTTGTCGAACAGCGCGCCCTGGCCTAGAGCTCGCCCGCCATATAGCGCGGCAGCCAGCCTTCGAAGCGCTCGGTGAGCGCCGCAACCGGCAGCGCCGGCTCCTCCGGCAGTGCGAGGCTATCGCCGCCGGTGGTGCCGATGACCGCCGCCGGTACGCTCGCATCCTGTGCACGCTTGAGCACCGCCTGCGCCTTGGCCGCCGGCACGGTGACGAGATAGCGCGCCTGGTCCTCGCCGAACCAGAAGGCGTGCGCGGCGACGTCGCCGGGCGCGGCACTCAGACGCGCGCCGATGCCGGAGGCCATCGCCATCTCGGCGAGCGCCACGGCAAGACCGCCGTCGGAGAGATCGTGAACGGCGGTCGCCGTGCCGTCGAGGATGAGCGAACGCACGAAGTCGCCGTTCTCGCGCTCCTCGACGAGGTCGACCGGGGGCGGCGCCCCCTCCTCGCGGCCGCAGATGTCGCGCAGGTAGACCGACTGGCCGAGCCAGCCGGTGGTCTCGCCGATCAGCAGGATGGCCTCGCCTTCGCGCTTGAAAGCGAGCGTCGCCGATTTCTGGAAATCGTCGAGCAGCCCGACGCCGCCGATCGACGGCGTCGGCAGGATGGCGCGGCCGTTGGTCTCGTTGTAGAGCGACACGTTGCCGGAGACGACCGGGAAGTCGAGCGCCTTGCAGGCTTCCGCGATGCCGCGCACTGCTCCTACGAACTGGCCCATGATCTCCGGCCGCTCCGGATTGCCGAAGTTGAGGTTGTCGGTGACGGCGAGCGGCTTGGCTCCGACCGCGGTGAGGTTGCGCCAGCATTCGGCCACCGCCTGCTTGCCGCCCTCGAACGGATCGGCCTCGCAATAGCGCGGCGTCACGTCGGTCGTCAGCGCCAGCCCCTTCGGCCCATCCTCGACCCGCACCACCGCGGCATCGCCGCCGGGGCGCTGCACGGTATTGCCCAGGATGATGTGGTCGTATTGCTCCCAGACCCAGCGCTTGGAGCAAAGGTCGGGTGTCGCCAGCAGGCTCGAAAGCGCTTCGGCGATGCCGACCGGCGCAGGCACGTCCGCGGCGGCAATGACCTTGGGCTTTGCGGCACTGACGAAGGGCCGTTTGTATTCGGGGGCCTGATCGCCGAGCTCCTTGATCGGCAGATCGGCCATCACCTCGCCCTGGTGGCGCACGATGAAGCGCTTCGTCGGCGTCGTCTCGCCGACCACGGCGAAATCGAGGCCCCATTTGCGGAAGATCGCCTCGGCCTCTTTCTCCTTTTCCGGCTTGAGCACCATGAGCATGCGCTCCTGGCTCTCCGACAGCATCATCTCGTAGGCGGTCATGCGCTCTTCGCGGCACGGCACCTTGTCGAGCTCGAGCGTGACGCCGAGATCGCCCTTGGCGCCCATCTCGACCGCCGAGCAGGTCAAGCCGGCCGCGCCCATGTCCTGGATGGCGATGACGCAGCCTTTGGCCATGATCTCGAGGCAGGCTTCCAGCAGCAGCTTTTCGGAGAACGGATCGCCGACCTGCACGGTCGGACGCTTCTCCTCGGTGCCTTCGCCGAACTCGGCGGACGCCATCGAGGCGCCGTGGATGCCGTCGCGGCCGGTCTTGGAGCCGAGATAGACGATCGGCATGCCGACGCCGGAGGCCGCCGAATAGAAGATCGCGTCCTTCCTGGCGATGCCGACCGCCATGGCGTTGACCAGGCAGTTGCCGTCATAGCGCGCATGGAAGCGCACCGAGCCGCCGACCGTCGGCACGCCGAATGAATTGCCGTAGCCGCCGATGCCGGCGACGACGCCCCCGACCAGATGCCGCGTCTTGGGATGCGACGGCGCGCCAAAGCTCAAGGCATTCAGGCAGGCGATCGGCCGCGCCCCCATGGTGAAGACGTCGCGTAAAATGCCGCCGACGCCGGTCGCCGCGCCCTGATAGGGCTCGATGTAGCTCGGGTGGTTGTGGCTCTCCATCTTGAACACGCAGGCCAAGCCGTCGCCGATGTCGATGACGCCGGCGTTCTCGCCGGGGCCCTGGATGACGTGGGGGCCTTTGGTCGGCAGCGTGCGCAGGTGGACCTTGGAGGACTTGTAGGAACAGTGCTCGTTCCACATCGCCGAGAAGATGCCGAGCTCGGTCAGCGACGGCTCGCGGCCGATCAGCTTGAGGATGCGCTCGTACTCGTCCGGCTTGAGGCCGTGCTCGGCGATCAGCGCCGGGGTCATCTTCGTGGCATTCGCGATCATCAGCCTGACGCCATGTCGCTCGATGTGGCATGCTTGCGGCGGGAGCGAACGATGCCAGTCAAGCCGCGCCGCATCAGCGGTCGGATCATCTTGTGGGTTGGATTTGCCCTCGGCGCGGCGGCCGCAATCGCCTGGACGTTGTGGCTGCTGCCCGAGGCGCTGGCGAAGGAGCCGCTGTCACGGCCGTGGATCCGCCACCTCGCCTTCGACATCCTCAGCGGCTTGGTGATCGGCTGCCTGATCGTTTTTCCAATTGCCAAACTCGCAGAGCGCATCGACCCGCCGTCACCTGACATCGAATAGTTGCTCGCGTTCAAGCGGCCAGCTTCAAAAAATCGGTCAACCCCGCAAACATGCCGCGCCCGTCGGTCGGACCGATCACGCTTTCCACGTGGTTCTCCGGGTGCGGCATCATGCCGAGCACGTTGCCGGCCTCGTTGACGATGCCGGCGATGGCGTTGATGGCGCCGTTGTGGTTCCAGTTCGGGTCGATCATGCCGTCGGGCGAGGAGTAGCGGAAGATCACCCGCCCCTCGCCTTCGAGCCGCGCGATGGTCTCGCCGTCGGCGATGTAGTTGCCCTCGCCGTGCGCCACCGGCACGCGGATCACCTGCCCGGCATTGTAGCCGCGGGTGAACGGCGTGTCGGAACGCTCGACGCGCAGGTAGACGTCGCGGCAGATGAAGCGCAGGTTCTCGTTGCGCATCAGCACGCCCGGCAAGAGCCCCGCCTCGCACAGGATCTGGAAGCCGTTGCAGACGCCGAGCACCAGCCCGCCCCTCGCCGCATAGCTGCGCACCGCGTCCATGACCGGCGACCGCGCGGCAATGGCGCCGCAGCGCAGATAGTCGCCGTAGGAGAAGCCGCCGGGGATGACGACCAGGTCGGTGCCGGCGGGCAGCTGCGTGTCGGTGTGCCAGACCATCGCCGGCTGCTGGCCCGAGATCAGCCGCAGCGTGCGCGCCATGTCGCGTTCGCGATTGATGCCGGGGAAGACGAGGACGGCGGCGTTCACAGCACGTCCACCTTGTAGTTCTCGATCACGGTATTGGCCAAGAGCTTGTCGGCGGCCTGCTTGAGCAGCGCCTCGGCCTTGGCCTTATCGGCGCCGTCGAGCTCGATGTCGAACACCTTGCCCTGGCGCACCGAGGTGACGCCGGATACGCCGAGCGAGCGCAGCGCACCCTCGATGGCCTTGCCCTGCGGGTCGAGGATGCCGGATTTGAGCGTGACGGTGACGCGGGCTTTCATGACCGTGATCTACCGCATGAATCGGCAAAGTTGACCGGGAAAATCCGGCTGTCCACGCCTAAACTATGGGCAAACGGGGCTGTGGCAAGGGCTCTCCCCGTTCGTTGCCGCGAAAACGGGAATCCAGGGCCAAAGCCACCGGTCTCGCTACAAGTCCTGGGTCCCCGCTTCCGCGGGGACGAACGGAGTAACGGACTAGCCTTTCACCAGGACCGGGCCGGTGCCCTGCGGGCGCTCGCCCTCGCTCATGATGCCGAGGCGCTTGGCGACCTCGGTATAGGCCTCGACCAGCCCGCCCATGTCGCGGCGGAAGCGGTCCTTGTCGAGCTTCTCGTTCGACTTGATGTCCCACAGCCGGCACGAATCGGGGCTGATCTCGTCGGCGACGACGATGCGCATGACGTCGTTTTCCCAAAGCCTTCCGGTCTCCATCTTGAAGTCGACGAGCCGGATGCCGACGCCGAGGAACAGGCCGGACAAAAAGTCGTTGACGCGGATCGCCAGCGCCATGATGTCGTCGATCTCCTGGGGCGAAGCCCAGCCGAAGGCGGTGATGTGCTCCTCCGACACCATCGGGTCGTTGAGCTTGTCGTTCTTGTAGTAGAACTCGATGATCGAGCGCGGCAGCTGCGTGCCCTCGTCGATGCCGAGGCGCTGCGCCAGCGAGCCCGCGGCGACGTTGCGCACCACGACCTCGAGCGGAATGATCTCGACCTCGCGAATCAACTGCTCGCGCATGTTGAGCCGGCGGATGAAGTGCGTCGGTACGCCGATCTCGTTGAGATGCTGGAAGACGTACTCGGAGATTCGGTTGTTGAGCACGCCCTTGCCTTCGATCACATCGTGCTTCTTGGCGTTGAAGGCGGTCGCATCGTCCTTGAAATGCTGAATCAGCGTTCCCGGCTCCGGGCCTTCATAGAGGACCTTCGCCTTGCCTTCATAGATTCGGCGACGGCGGCTCATTGGCGTGTACCGTGGTTTGTGAAAGTCCATTCGGTGCCGTGGCTCCTGTTGTAATGACTAAAGGACCAGATCCGCGGCTTGCGGGGACCGAGCGCGCTGACGGCGCGGGAACGGCCCAGGCCCGATCAACCTAGCCGATCACCTGGGGCAGCACAATCGAGGGCGGCGGACGTTTTCCACCTCGCTTGCGGCCGCCGGCCGCGCGCAGCCTTGTTGCCTTGACGCTGCCCTGGCGATATGCAAGGCGCAGGCGCCGCAATGGCGCCGGCAGGCAGACATCTGCGTAACAGCGAGGGCGGAATTGTGACGACGTTCGACAAGCGCGAGGAAGGCTTCGAGAAAAAATTCGCGCATGATGAGGAACTCAAGTTCAAGGCCTTTGCCCGCCGCAACAAGCTGCTCGGGCTGTGGGCGGCGGGCCTGCTCGGCAAGACCGGCGCCGAAGCCGACGCTTACGCCAAGGAGGTCGTGATGGCCGATCTTGCCGAGCACGGCGACGACGACGTCGTCGCCAAGCTCAAGGCCGATCTCGGCGGCAAGGCCACCGAGCAGCAGATCCGGGCGCAGATGAGCGAACTGCTGGCGCAGGCGGTCGCGCAGGTTACAAAGAGCGGCTGACGTGGCCGCCTTCTCGCTTGCCCCCAAGCTCCGCGCCGGCGAGACGGTGTTCTCCGCCTGGACGACGCTCGCCTCGCCGCTTGTGGTCGAGGCCCTGGCCCGCGAAGGCTTTGCCGCCGTCAATCTCGACGCCCAGCACGGCATGTGGGACGTCGCCGCGCTGATCGCCGGCATCGGCGCGGTGCGCGCCGGCGGCGCGGCGCCGCTGGTGCGGGTGCCGCTCGAGGACTTCGCGCTCGCCTCGCGCGCGCTCGATCTCGGCGCCGAGGCGATCATCGCGCCGATGATCAACAACGGGGTGGACGCGCGCCGCTTTGCCTCGGCCGCAAAATATCCGCCGCTCGGCGAGCGCAGCTGGGGCCCGGTGCGCGCCACGATGCTGCAGGGCGCCAGCGCGCCGGCCGACTACATCCGCGCCGCCAATGACGGCACGCTCACCATGGCGATGATCGAGACGCCGTCGGCGCTCAACAACGCCGACGAGATCGCCGCGACGCCCGGCATCGACTGCCTGTTCATCGGCCCCTACGACCTTGCCACCTCGCTCAGCGCAGGCCGAGCGCAGGACATCACCGCGCCGGAAGTCGAGCGCGCCGTCGACACGATCTGCGCCGCCGCCGTCAAGGCCGGCAAGATCCCCGGCATCTATTGCCGCGACGCGGCGCGCGCCCTGGCGATGGCGAAGCGCGGCTTCCGCTTTGTCGCGGTGGCCAGCGACCTCATCATCCTGCGCGAGGGCGCAGCCGCCATCCTCAAGGCGCTGAAGGCCTAGGCCGCGCGGATCGCGCCGAGCCGATGACCGCGGCCAGCCGCTCCAGCACGGCGCCGACATCGCGTTCGGCCTCCGCCACGCCGACAGCGACGACCCTGTAGTCCCGTTCGCTGAGATAGGCCCGCCGCTCGGCGCGCGTCGCCGCCGCCTCGGCGCTCTCCGACGGCGGCACCAGATCGATCACGCATTTCAGCGGAAACGAGACGAAATCGGCGATGTGCGGCCCGATCGGCACCTGCCGCTTGAAGCCGCGGCCGGCGAAACGCCGGTCATTGACCAGCGCCTGCCAGAGGATGCGTTCGGCCTCGGTCGGATTGCGACGCAACAGCCGCGCCAGCCCGCGCACCGGGCCGCGCTCACCCGGCACCTGCCCGGCTTTGTGCTCGGCGATCAGATCGCGCAGCCGCTGCGCCTCGTCGGCGTTGAGCACGCCGCCGCGCGCCGGCCCCTTGCGCCCCTGCACCAGCGACTGGATGACGCCGTGCAGGGTGCGGATGTCCTGCTGTGTCGGCTGCATGCGGGTGAAGATGTTGCGCAGGTTGATGCTCATGGTGCCGCGCTTTTCTTCCGGCCGATAGAACTCGACCTTCTCGAGCTCGCGCTCGAGATCGGCAAAGAACGCCTCGAATTGCTGCTTGGAGACCGGCGGCGACTTTTCCGGCATGACGAAGGGCGGCGCGCCGCCGCTCTGCGTCTTGAACCACTCGTAGCCGACAATGGCGACGGCCTGGGCGAGATTGAGCGAGGCGAAGGCCGGGTTGACCGGCAACGTCACGATGCCGTCGGCGAGCGCGACCTCGTGGTTCTCCAGCCCGGTGCGCTCGCGCCCGAACAGGATCGCGACCGTCTCGCCCGCCCCGACGCGCGGCGCCATTGCGGCGGCGGCGGCGTCCGCGGCGAGCACGGGCTTGGCCTGATCGTGGGCGCGTGCGGTGGTGGCGAGCACGAAGCTGCAGTCGGCGATCGCATCGGCAAGCGTGTCATGAAGGCTCGCCGCCTCGAGCACGCGGTCGGCGCCCGACGCCATCACCCGCGCCCTGTCGTTGGGCCAGCCCTGCACCGGCCTGACCAGGCGCAGCCGCGGCAGGCCGAAATTCGCCATGGCCCGCGCCGCGGCCCCGATGTTCTCGCCGAGCTGCGGCTCGACCAGCACCACGATCGGCGCGGGGCTCTCGATCCAGCGCTTGGTCTTGTCGGTGCCGGCGCCCGGCATGGCGTGTTCTCCCTGCGTGCGAGGCTATAGCCGCCCCGCAGGCGGCGGGGAAGAACGGCAGGAAAATTCGCCGCTTCCGCCGCCCGCTGGCCGGTGCTATAGCGGCGCCGCCGGCCCGTCCGGCGCTTCCCGCCCGCGCAAAAAGGCTTACCCGACAATGGCGAAGATCAAGGTGGCAAACCCCGTCGTCGAAATGGACGGCGACGAGATGACCCGCATTATTTGGCAGCTGATCAAAGACAAGCTGATCCATCCCTACCTCGACATCAATCTTCTGTACTACGACCTGTCCGTCCAGAAGCGCGACGAGACCGACGACCAGATCACCATCGACGCCGCCGAGATGACCAAGAAGGTCGGCGTCGCGGTCAAATGCGCCACCATCACGCCGGACGAAGCGCGCGTGAAGGAATTCAACCTCAAGAAGATGTGGCGCTCGCCCAACGGCACCATCCGCAACATCATCGGCGGCGTCATCTTCCGCGAGCCGATCATCTGCAAGAACGTGCCGCGGCTGGTGCCGGGCTGGACGCAGCCGATCGTCATCGGCCGCCACGCCTACGGCGACCAGTACCGCGCCACCGACATCAAGGTGCCGGCCAACGCCACGCTGACGCTGAGCTACGTCGACGCCGCCGGCAAGAAAGTCGAGCACGAAGTGTTCAAGTTCCCGGGCGCCGGCGTCGCCATGTCGATGTACAACCTCGACGACTCGATCCGCGACTTCGCCATGGCCTCGATGAACTACGCCTTGTCGCGCGGCTATCCGCTTTATCTGTCGACCAAGAACACCATCCTCAAGGTCTATGACGGGCGCTTCAAGGACATCTTCCAGGAGGTGTTCGACAAGGAATTCAAGGACAAGTTCGCCGCCAAGAAGCTGACCTACGAGCACCGCCTGATCGACGACATGGTGGCGGCGGCGCTGAAGTGGTCCGGCGGCTATGTCTGGGCCTGCAAGAACTACGACGGCGACGTGCAGTCCGACATCGTGGCGCAGGGCTTCGGCTCGCTCGGCCTGATGACCTCGGTGCTGATGACGCCGGACGGCAAGATCGTCGAATCGGAAGCCGCCCACGGTACGGTGACGCGGCATTACCGCCAGCACCAGAAGGGCGAGCAGACCTCGACCAATTCGATCGCCTCGATCTTCGCCTGGACGCGCGGGCTCGCCCACCGCGCCAAGCTCGACAACAACGCCGCGCTCGCCAAGTTCGCGCAGACGCTGGAGAAGGTCTGCGTCGACACCGTGGAGGCCGGCGCCATGACCAAGGACCTCGCCCTGCTGATCGGTCCCGACCAGAAGTGGCTCACCACCACCGCCTTCCTCGACAAGATCGACGAGAACCTGAAGAAAGCGATGGCGTAGCTCCCCGCCTGCCGGGGAGCCGGCGGCGACAGCGGGGAGACTACCTGATCTCCTCGGTCACGATATCGCCCTTGGGGCTCACGATCTCGCTGCCGACGCGGGTGCGCACCACGTCCTTGACGCGGGCGGCGATGCGCGGGTCGCGGCTCATCAGCGCGTGCAGGTCGCCGGCGTCGAGCACCAGCAGATTGGTGCGGGTGATGGCGGTCGCGGTGGCCGAGCGGCGGGCGCGGCGCAGCACCGCGACTTCGCCGAAGAACTGACCGACGCCGAGGCGCAGCCGCTTGCGCTTGAGCGCCACCTCGACCTCGCCGGCGGCGATGAAATACATCGAATGGGCGGGGTCGCCCTCGCGCACGATGACCTCGCCGGCCTGGGCGACCTGCGCCCGCAGCAGGCTCATGACGTCGGAAATCTCGGCGGCGTCGAGCTCGGCGAACAGCGGCACGCGCGCGATCATGCCCCAGGTGACGATGAAGTCGCGGCGGTGGATCTGGTCGGCGAAGGCGGTGGCGATGATGCCGACCGGCAGCGCCATCAGCACCAGCCCCATGAAGATGGTGCCGGTGGCGATGAATTTGCCCAGCACCGTCACCGGCACGACGTCGCCGTAGCCGATGGTGCCGACGGTGACGATCGCCCACCACAGCGCGTCGGGGATGGTGCCGAGCTTGTCCGGCTGCACCTTGGCTTCGGCGAGATGCATCAGCGCCGCCGCCACCAGCGCAGTGCCGAGCGAGATGATGAGGCAGCCGAACAGCGCGCGCCGCTCGCGATAGAGCACGTCGAGCAGCGAGCGCATGGCCGGCGAATAGCGCGCGATCTTGAAGAAGCGCACCATGCGGAACACCATGAGCACGCGCAGATCGGGCGGCAGCACGAAGGCAAACCAGAACGGCAGCACGGCGATGAGATCGACGATGCCGGCCGCGCTGAGCGCGTATTTCAGCCGCGCCCGCGCGGGGTTGAGGTGGCGGTGGGGCCCGTGCTCGGCCGCGGTCCACAGCCGCAGCAGGTATTCGACGCTGAAGACGACGAGCGAGACGATCTCGACGGCATCGAAGGCGACGGCATAGCGGCGGCCGAGCGCCGGCAGCGATTCCAGCGCCACCGCGACCAGATTGACGACGATGAGCGCGACCAGGACGCGGTCGACCCAGCGGCTCAAGCCGTCGCCGACCGCGCCCTGCTCGAGCAGCAGGTAGACGCGGCGGCGCAGGTCTTTGGCGTGCAACGCCATGCGGGGTCCCCGGATTCGCGAGCCCTAGTATACAGCGCCCGGCCGTCATGCCTTGCGGTCGGTCAAACCGGCGGCTGCGCGGCCGCGCGGCGCCTGGCGCTCTTTCGCCCTGAAAAGCGGAGGAAACTCAGCCGGTGAGCGCGGCTTCGATGGCCTTGAGCGCGGCTTGCGCCTTGGAGCCGTCCGGGCCGCCGGCCTGGGCCATGTCGGGGCGGCCGCCGCCGCCTTTGCCGCCGAGCGCCTCGGCGCCCTTCTTCACCAGGTCGACGGCGTTGAAGCGCGCGGTGAGATCGGCGGTGACGCCGACGGCGATGCCGGCCCTGCCCTCCTCGCTCACCGCGACAATGGCGACGAGGCCGGAGCCGATCTGCTTCTTGCCCTCGTCGATCAGGCTCGGCAGCTCCTTGGGGCTGATGCCGGAGACGGCGCGCGCCAACAATTTCACGCCGTTGACCTGGCGCACATCGGCGGCGGCTTCCGTCTTGCCGCCGCTCCCGCCGCCCATGGCAAGCTTCTTGCGCGCGTCGGACAGCTCGCGCTCGGACTTCTTGCGCTCATCGATGAGCGCGGCGATGCGCGCCGGCATGTCTTCGAGCGGCACCTTGAGCTCGGACGCGGCGGCCTTGAGTGTCTGGATCTGCTTGTTGGCGCTCTTGCGCGCGGCGCGGCCGGTCAGCGCCTCGATGCGGCGCACGCCGGCGGCGACGCCTGAGTCCGACAGCACCGAAATCAGCCCGATGTCGCCCGTCCTGCGCACGTGCGTGCCGCCGCACAATTCGACCGACCAGCCGAGCGTGTTGCCGCTACCCTCGCCCATCGCCACCACCCGCACCTCGTCGCCGTATTTCTCGCCGAACAGGGCGCGAGCGCCGGAGGCGATGGCGTCGTCGACCGCCATCAGCCGCGTGGTGACGGGGCTGTTCTGCAGCACGATGTCGTTGGCGATGTCCTCGACCTTCTCCAGCTCTTGCGGAGAGATCGGCTTGGGATGCGAGAAGTCGAAGCGCAGCCGGTCGGGCGCCACCAGCGAGCCCTTCTGCGCCACGTGATCGCCGAGCACCTGGCGCAGCGCCTCGTGCAGCAGATGTGTCGCCGAATGGTTCTGCCGGATGGCGGTGCGGCGGCCGTGATCGACCTCCATCAGCACCGGGTCGCCGACCTTGAGCGCGCCCTGCTGCATCGTCACCAGATGCGCGAACAGGTCGCCGGCCTTCTTCTGCGTATCGGTGACGGTTGCGCGCAGGCCGTCGCGGCGGATCTCGCCCTGGTCGCCGACCTGGCCGCCGGACTCGCCGTAGAACGGCGTCTGGTTGACGACGACGGCGCCGCTCTCGCCCGTCTTCAGCTCGGCGACTTCCTGGCCGTCCTTGACCAGCGCGGCCACCACGCCCTCGGCGCTCTCGGTCTCGTAGCCCAAGAACTCCGTCGGCCCGAGCTTTTCGCGCAGCGTCAGCCACACCGCCTCCTGCGCCGCCTCGCCCGAGCCCTTCCACGACTCGCGCGCCTTGGCGCGCTGGCGCTCCATGGCGTCGGTGAAGCTCGCGATGTCGACCGAGATGCCGCGCGGCCGCAGCGCGTCCTGCGTCAGGTCGAGCGGGAAGCCATAGGTGTCGTAGAGCGTGAAGGCGGTGTCGCCGTCGAACATGGCGCCCTGCTTCAAGCCGGCGCTCTTGTCCTCCAGGATGGCGAGGCCGCGCTCCAGCGTCTTGCGGAAGCGCGTCTCCTCGAGCTTCAGCGTCTCGGCGATCAGCGCCTCGGCACGGATCAATTCCGGATAGGCCTGGCCCATCTCGCGCGTCAGCCAGGGCACCAGCTTGAACATCAGCGGTTCCTTGGCGCCGAGCAATTCGGCGTGGCGCATGGCGCGCCGCATGATGCGGCGCAGCACGTAGCCGCGGCCCTCGTTCGACGGCAGCACGCCGTCGGCGATCAGGAAGGCCGAGGCGCGCAGGTGATCGGCGATGACGCGGTGCGAGGCCTTGTGCGGGCCGTCGCTATCGACGCCGGTCTGCTCGGCGATGGCACGGATCAGGGTCGCGAACAGGTCGATGGCGTAGTTGTCGTGGGTGCCCTGCAGCACCGCGGCGATGCGCTCGAGCCCCATGCCGGTATCGATCGAGGGCCGCGGCAGATCACTGCGCCTGCCGTCGGCGTGCTGCTCGTACTGCATGAAGACGAGGTTCCAGATCTCGATGAAGCGGTCGCCGTCGGCCTCCGCCGAGCCGGGCGGGCCGCCCGGGATATGGGCGCCGTGGTCGTAGAAGATTTCCGAGCACGGCCCGCAGGGGCCGGTGTCGCCCATGGCCCAGAAGTTGTCGGCGCCGGCGATGCGCAGGATCTTGCTGTCGGGGAGGCCGGCGATCTTCTTCCACAGCGTGAAGGCGTCGTCGTCGTCGACATAGACGGTGATCAGCAGCCGGTCCTTGGGCAGGCCGTAATCCTTGGTGACCAGCGTCCAGGCGAGCTCGATGGCGCGCTCCTTGAAGTAGTCGCCGAAGGAGAAGTTGCCGAGCATCTCGAAGAAGGTGTGATGGCGCGCGGTGTAGCCGACATTGTCGAGGTCGTTGTGCTTGCCTCCGGCGCGCACGCATTTCTGCGCGGTCACCGCGCGGGCGTAAGCGCGCTTCTCCAGCCCGGTGAAGACGTTCTTGAACTGCACCATGCCGGCATTGGTGAACATCAGCGTCGGGTCGTTGCGCGGCACCAGCGGCGAGGACGCCACGACCTGATGGTCGTTGCGGGCGAAGAAATCGATGAAGCCTTTGCGGATATCGTTGACGCCGCTCATCGCGCTGGTTGTGGCCGCCTGGCCGTCCTTTTGGGCCGTGGGGCCTAAATCGCCGTCCGGCTTGATGTTTCGGGGCCTATTTAGCGACGGGGGTGAGGAGAGTCTAGGCAAAGGGCCGCGGCATACTCCCGTGCCCTCTGCCCTTGAGGCGGCATAATCACGTCCCCTCTGCCCTTGAGGGCGAGGGCAAGAGAGTTTGCTGCGCCGCTTCGATCGCCCCACCCGGCCGCTCGCCGGCGCCAAGCGGGCACCCTCTCGCCCCGCGTCCGCCGGAGGGATAAAAAGCCTTCGCCCCCGTCCTCGGTGGCGGCCGCTTTACGCAGCCGGGTGCCGACGGGGGCGAATGCTCAACGCGCGACTTGACGCTACTTACGCGCGATTTGGCTCAACGCGTCGCCAAACCGGGTGCCGCTAAACCGGAGCGGCCAAACTGGTGCGGCTTTGTACCGGCGCAAGCCGCCCGCGCCTCACAGCTCCTGCAGGTCAGGCGGCCTTGCCGCCCGGCTTTGCCTTCTTCGCTTTGGCCTTGCCGTCCGGCTTGGCCGCCGCCGTGGGTTTCGCCGTTGCCGTCGTCGGCCTGGTCCCACCCTTGGCGGCATATTTCTCCCTGGCTCGTTCCCTGGCGTTCTTGCGCTTCTCGGGCTTGGCGCGAACCGTCACCTGCTCGTCGCCGCGTCGGGCGGCCGCCTCGGCCGCCTCCGGTTTTGTCGTCCGTGCCGAGGCCCTGGCGGCAAGCGCGATCACCGGGCCTGGCGCAACCTCGGAGGTTGCAGTGTCAGGAGAAGCGTCAAGATTGGCCGGCGTGGGCTGTGCAGGACGCGCGCAGGGCAGCGCCTGGTCTTGATCCTGCGCCGGTCCTTGGAACGAGGCGTCACCCTCGTCGCCGTGACCGGCACCGGGCGCTTGCGCAAGATCGCCAGCGGCCGGCTTGCCCGCATCCTTTCAAGCTTCGGCGGCCTCGTCCTCGCCGTCGTCGGCTTCCTTCTCGCCCTGCAAAATCGCCTCGGCGATGATGCCGGAGTTCTGCCGCACCTGCGCCTCGATCTTGTTGGCGATGTCGGGATTGTCCTTGAGGAACTGCTTGGCGTTCTCGCGGCCTTGCCCGATGCGCTGGCTGTCGTAGGAGAACCAGGCGCCGGACTTCTCGACCACGCCGGCCTTGACGCCGAGGTCGATCAACTCGCCGGTCTTCGACACGCCCTCGCCGTACATGATGTCGAACTCGACCTGCTTGAACGGCGGCGCCATCTTGTTCTTGACCACCTTGACGCGAGTCTGGTTGCCGACCACCTCGTCGCGCTCCTTGATGGCGCCGATGCGCCGGATGTCGAGCCGCACCGAGGCGTAGAATTTCAGCGCATTGCCGCCCGAGGTGGTTTCCGGCGAGCCGTACATGACGCCGATCTTCATGCGGATCTGGTTGATGAAAACCACCATGGTGCGCGACTTGGAGATCGAGGCGGTGAGCTTGCGCAGCGCCTGGCTCATCAGCCGCGCCTGGCTGCCCGGCTGCACGTCGCCGATCTCGCCTTCGAGCTCGGAGCGCGGCACCAGCGCCGCCACCGAATCGACCACCAGCACGTCGATGGCGCCGGAGCGCACCAGCGTGTCGGCGATCTCCAGCGCCTGCTCGCCGGCGTCCGGCTGCGAGATCAGCAGATTGTCGGTATCGACGCCGAGCTTCCTCGCATAGACGACGTCGAGGGCGTGCTCGGCGTCGACGAAGGCGCA
>Ga0070740_10001010_pt1 | contig 43314 bp, 34 predicted proteins | sample Coa_R2_FD_67286 | JGI IMG/M metagenome (GOLD analysis project Ga0070740, IMG submission 67286) | Surface soil microbial communities from Centralia Pennsylvania, which are recovering from an underground coalmine fire - Coalmine... | ecosystem: Environmental > Terrestrial > Soil > Unclassified ... | reverse complement strand
CGGTCGCGGCGCTCTCGGCGATGACGGCGTCGAACTCTTTGGCCGCCTCGTCGCGGCGGTCGAGGTGCGCGAGGATGCGACCGCTGGCGAGGTGCGCGCGGAACTTGATCGAGGGGTCTGTGTCGGGCTGCCTTTCCGCGAAGAGGATCGCCTGGCGGAAGTGCGCGAGCGCCCTGTTCAGTCGTTCGGCCTGCACCGTCTCGTCGAACGCGTCCTGCGCCGAAAGGCTCGCCTCCTGCCCCAGCGCGAAATAGACGAGCGGCTCCTCCTGATACTGTTCGTGCAGAGTCTTGAGGCGCGCCTCGGCCTCCTCGTAGTTGTGCACGCGCAGAAGCTCGTCAACGTCGCTCAGTCCCTTCAACAGCTCGGCGCGTCTGTCGTCCGCGGGCGCTGCGGTCTTCCTCGCCTCTTCGAGCGCGCGACGGCGCGACTCGCGCGAGCGTGCGACAGCGGCGGCGTACTCCGCCGGGCGGTTCGACTCGCGCTCGACCTTGAACTCGGCCAGCATCGGCGTGATGAAGTTCGCGATGTCGAAGCCGCCGCCTTCGAGTCCGCGCAACTGCTCGGCGAAGAAGAACGCGAGCACCGCGCCGCGCTCGTAGGCGTTGGCGAGCTGCCCGGTCTCGAAGTCTTCGATCAGCGCCTCGCGCGCCTTCGACTCCTTCAGCGCGGCGTCCTTCGCGGCCTGATCCTTCGCCTGTTGTAATTTCTGGCTCGTCTCGATCTGAAGCAGGCGGTCGCGCAGCGTCGCGTCGATGCGAACGTCTGCGGCGGCGACGAGCGAGCGCGAGACGGTGAGAAAAATGTCGGGCGAGAGGTCTGCGCCCGTGCGCGCGCGCTCGTGTTCGAGCAGTTGCTTAATGTCGTCGCGGCGGGCCGTCACGTCGCGGTTGTAGCGCGCGACGAGCGGGTCAACGACGAACTGGATGTAGGCGCGGCGCGTCTCCGAGAGGCGCGGGTCGGTGTCGGGCGGGACGACGGCGTAGTAGTCGTCGCCGACGGCGCGGAAGTTTATCGCGCCGGGCGCGGCCAGAAGGTCGGGCACGATTCGGAAGCGCCGCGCGTGCTCCTGCGGGACGACGATCTGCTTCTCCTTCTTCTTGCCCACCTGCGGGACGGTCGTGACGACGCGCTCGACCGCGACCGTCTCTGGACGCGTGTTCAGGTACGCCAGCACGAGCCGCGCCATCTCGACGGTCGGCTCGCGCAAAGAGTCGCCCGCGGCGCGGTGCGTCCGCACGTAGCCGTCGAGCCGCGCGTCCATCCCCGACTGCCTGTAGAACTCACGGAGCAGCGGCACGAAGTTGAGCACGTCGAGAACTCCGGCGGGCATGTCGTCGGAGGGCGGCGGCGCTTCAAAGTTGGGCGGCTGGCCGAGCGCGTAAGCGAGCGAGACGTAGCGCGCGGCTTGGTCGGCGGGCGTGTAGTGAACGGACTCGTCTTGCGGCGTCGCAGGGTTGTCCGGCACGTCGTGCAAGGCGTGGCGCTCGTAAAAATCCTGCAAGCGTTTTCGCAGGACGGGGTCGAGCGACGCCTGATCTTTGCGCAGCAGTTCGCGGAAGACCGAGGGCTTCTCGCCCGCGGGCGTCGGGTCCCAGCCGGCGGCGTCGAGCGCGGCCATCATCACGATCAGGCGCGGGTCGGGGCCGATCTCGATGCCGTAGTCGGCGAGTCCGGCGGGCCTCTCCTGCCGCGCGGTCGTCGGCGTCTGCTGCGCGGCCTGTGCGCCGGGCCTGCTCTGCTGTTCCCTGTTTTGCGGAGTCCGCGCGACGAGCGCCGACGCGGGCGCGCACAGAAGCGCGGCGAGGAAAAGCATCGAAAACTTCTTCATTCGGAAACCTTCTAAGGCGAGCCGGGAGTCCGCGCCCCGTGCCCGGAACCGCGGCGGTCTTCGAGTCCCGCCCGCGAATCCCAGACTCAAGACTTCAGACGTTAGACTCAGAATCTCACGCGTTGGTTGGCACGCGAAGAGGAGTAGGTTAACAGGGCGGCGTCCGGCGGACAAACGGCGGCGGGCAAGGCGGCAGGGAAGTGGCGAGTGACGGGTGACGAGCCGGAAAGCGAACGGCTAAAAGCCAATCGCCAGCCGCTTTCCGGCTCGTCACCCGTCACTCGCCACTCGTCACTGCTTTTCTCACTTGAAGCTGTTGAGCGCGGCGGCCTCGTCGTCGTATGTGTCGAAGACGGTCAGGAGTTTCGTGATGGTGAGCAGGTCTCGAATCTTCTGCGTCAGGTTGAGGAGCTTGAGCTGCCCGCCCTCGCGCCCGATGGTCGTGTAGCTGGAGACGAGTTCGCCGATGCCGCTCGAATCGACGTAGCCGACGCCGGAGAGGTTGAGGAGGATTTTCTTCTTCCCCTCCTGCATCAGGCGGCGGATGGCGTTGCGCAGCCCGACGCTGCCCTCGCCGATGGTGATCTTGCCTTCGAGGTCGAGGATCGTCACGTCCCCGGCCTGACGTTCGCGGATGTTCAGTTCAGCCATTGCGGAAAATCTCCTTGTGGATAGCTGTTAGCTCTTAGCTTTTGGCTATTAGCTTTTATGTCTCTGACCGCCCGTGTTTGAAAGAAAACTTGCCGCTTGCAAAAGAAATAAAAAGATAGGAGCTAGTAGCTAACAGCTTCCTCACTTCTTCTTCGTCATTCGCACCAGCGTGCCGCCTTCGGGCGGGCGCTCCCAACTGACTTCGTCCATGAAGGTTCGCATGAAGAGGATACCACGACCCGAAGCTTTCAGGATGTTCTCCTCGGCGGTCGGGTCGGCGACCTCTTCGGGGTCGAAGCCCTCGCCGCAGTCGCGCACGGTGACGACGAGGCGCGCGTCCGTGCCGGAGAGTCCGACCTCGACCGGCTTCGACTCGTCGCTGCGGTTGCCGTGCAGCACGGCGTTGGTGACGGCCTCGCGCACGGCCAACTCGATGCCGAACAGCGCGTCCTCGGCAAAGCCCAAGCGCCGCGCGGCGTCCGCCGCGGCCTGAGCCGACTCGTCAATTGACTCGATGCGGCTCGGCAGTTTGAGTTCGACGGTCTCTTCGGTCACTTCGCTCGAAAGACTCTGCCGCCCCGACCGTGGCCTGCGGCGCGGCCAAAGTCCACACGCACTGAAAGCTTACCGGAAGCCTGCACGGTGTAACACGCGCGCGGCGTGCGTGTCAAGAAAGAGGCCGGAGGCGGAAAGGGGGAGGCCGGAGGTCGGAGGTCGGAGGTCAGTTAGCGGTCTTCATGACGAGCGCGAGTACCGGAGACTTGCGTCGCCGCAATACCGAAGGACTGACCTCCGACCTCTGACCTCCGACCTCTTTCTTCTGTTAACATTGCCTTTGTGAAGATAAGACCGGCGAAACGTCTGCGCGGGCGCGTGAGCGTGCCGGGCGACAAGTCAATCTCGCACCGCGCCGCCCTCGTCGCCGCGCTCGCGCGCGGGCGCACGCGCATCGAGAACTTTTCCACGAGCGCCGACTGCGACTCGACGCTCGAAGTCCTGCGCGCGCTCGGCGTCCGCGTCGAGCGCACGCACGGCGAACAGTCGCTCGTCGTCGAAGGCGTAGGGGCGAATGAAAACGCCGCGAGATTCCGTCAGCCTTCGGAGGCGCTCGACTGCGGGAATTCCGGCACGACGATGCGGCTCGTCGCGGGCCTGCTCGCCGCGCAGGATTTCGCTTCCGTGCTTGTGGGCGACGAGAGCCTGAGCCGGCGACCGATGCGGCGCGTCGCCGAGCCGCTTGAGTTGATGGGCGCGCGCGTCGCGTCGGTCGAAGGGCACGCGCCGCTGCGAGTCGAGGGCCGCAGACCCTTGCGCGCCGTCGAGTACGAGACGCCGGTCGCGAGCGCGCAGGTCAAGTCGTGCGTGCTGCTCGCCGGACTCGGCGCGGCGGGGCGCACGACCGTCTCGGAGCGCGCGCCGACGCGCGACCACACCGAGCGAATGCTCCGCTGGTTCGGCGCGGACATCGAGACGAGAGCGAACGAAAGTGAAAAAAACTTTTCCGCATCGGTCGTCGGCCCCGCGAGCTTCGACGCGCGCGACTTCTCCGTGCCCGGCGACATCTCTTCCGCCGCGTTCCTGCTCGTCGCGGCGGCGATGCTGCCCGGCTCGGACTTGACGGTCGAGGGCGTCGGACTCAACCCGACCCGCGCCGAGATCGTCTCGACGCTCCGAAGGCTCGGCGCGGACGTGCGCGTCGAAGAGTCGCGCGAGCGCTGCAACGAACCCGTCGGCGACGTGCGCGTCTCTGGCGCGGACGGACTCGCGCCGCGCGCCGAGCGCGAACGCGCGCGAAGGACGAACGACGACGAGGGCGCGTCGTCGCGCGCCGCGCGCGTCAAGGCGGACTCCGGCGGCGACGCCGCGAACGTCCTGCGCGGCGCGGCAATCGCGAACCTGATCGACGAGCTGCCGGTGCTCGCAGTCGCGGGCACGCGCGTCGCGGGCGGGCTTGAGATTCGCGACGCGCGCGAGCTTCGCGTGAAGGAGTCTGACCGCGTGAGCGCGACCGTCGAGAACCTGCGCGCGATGGGCGCGGAGGTCGAAGAGTTCGACGACGGCCTGCGCGTGGGCGGCCCCGCGCGTCTTCGCGGCGCGCGCCTGCGGTCGTTCGGCGACCACCGCATCGCGATGGCCTTCGCCGTCGCCGCGCTCAACGCCGAAGGCGAGACGTTCATCGAGGGCGCGGAGGAGTGCGTCCGCGTCTCCTTCCCCGAATTCTTTCCCCTGCTCGAATCGCTGGCCGAGAGATGAGCGCGCGAGATTCGCAAAGGCGGGCGCGCGCCGAGCGTCGCGTCGTCATCACGGGCTTCATGGCCGCGGGCAAGACGAGCGTCGCGCACGCGCTCGCGCGTCTGCTCGGCTGCGAGGCGGTTGACCTCGACGCGGTCATCTCCGAACATGAGGGACGGAGCATCGGCGAACTCATCGACGACCGCGGCGAGAAGATGTTTCGCGAGATTGAGACGCGGACGCTCAGAGGCGTGCTCGAAAACGAATCGGCGCGCGTCATCGCGCTCGGCGGCGGCGCGTGGACGTTTGAGGCGAACCGCGACCTGATCGCGGAGCACAACTGTTTGACGGTCTGGCTCGACGCTTCCTTCGACCTCTGCTGGCGGAGAATCGAGCGCGAGCGAGGCACGCGACCGCTCGCGCCCGAACGCGCTTCGGCGCACAAACTCTTCCGCGAGCGCCGCCCGCTCTACGAACTCGCCGCGCTGCGCGTCGAAGTCGGAGAGGAGTTGACCGCGGACGAGACGGCGGCGGAAGTCCTGAACGCGATGAGAAGGCGAAAACTTTTGGAAGACTGACGTGTGGCTTGAAAGAATGAACGACGGAGAGAACCGAATGAAGAGATCAAACAAGGGGGCGAAGCGATGAGCGGCAAACGCGAAGACGCGAAGGCTCTGCGAGAGGCGAAGGAACTCCGAAGCGCGCACAACTGGAAGCACCTCGCGCGCTGGCACGGCGCGGGCTACTACGAGCTGCAAACGGAAGACACGGGCGACGTGCGCGTCCGCCTCTTCTTCACGCCGCAGCTTTTTGCGGACGCGGAAGAAATCCTGTACCGCCAGATCGTCAACGCCACGCGCTTCCCCGGCGTCCGCATGGTCGTGATTACGCCCGACGCGCACTACGGCTACGGCGTCCCCGTCGGCTGCGTGCTCGTCACCGACGCCGAAGAGGGCGCTGTGGCGATGGGGCCTGTGGGCTACGACGTGGGTTGCGGGATGATGTCTGCGCGGTCGAGCGTCGAAGCCGAGGCGGCGACGCCGGAGCGGAGGCTTGAGTTCAACCGCGCGGTGATGGAGCGCGTGGACATGGGCTTCGGCGGGAAGAGCAGGCGGCTCGGCAGGCTCTCCGAATCGGAGTTTCAGAACCTCGTGCGCGGCGGCGCGGAGTATTACGTCGAGAAGTACGGGGCGACGTTTGACAGAAGTCATGCGGAGAGGCATCGCATCCCGGTTGACGACGACTGGCAGATTCCGTTCGGTGGCAAGGGAAGACCCGAACGCGGACTCGAACAGATGGGCAGCCTCGGCGGCGGCAACCACTTCATCGAGCTGCAACGTTCGCAGCAGACGGGGACGCTCTTCGTGCAGGTGCACACCGGCAGCCGCGGCTTCGGCCACGGGCTGGCGACCAACTACTTCGAGCTTGCGCGCGAGGAACATCCGGAGCTTCTCAAGGACATAGACCTCGGCTACTTCACGCCGGAGTCTCGAAACTATCGCGACTATCTGAACGCGGTCGCGGCGGGCGGCAACTTCGCGATACTGAACCGCCTCGTCATCTTCGAGCAGGTGTCCGAAGCGTTCCGCGAAGTCTTCGGCGAGGAGTTGGAGCTGGTCTATGAGATCAGCCACAACCTCGTGCAGCGCGAGCATCACCCGGAGTTCGGCGACGTTTGGGTTCACCGCAAGGGCGCGACGCGCGCCTTCCCCGCGGGCCACCCGTTTTTGAAGGGCACGCGGTGGGAAGAGACGGGTCATCCCGTTTTGATTCCCGGCAGCAACAAGGATTGGAGCTACATCCTGCGCCCGCTCGCCGGGGCCGAGGCCAGCGGGTTTTCGGTCAACCACGGCGCTGGCCGCCGCATCTCACGCGGCGAGGCCACGCGCACGCTCTCGCAGCGCAAGATTGACGACGAGTACCGAGAGGCCGGCATCGTCGTCAACGCCGACGGGCACGTCCCGCTCGACGAGGCCGCGCCCTGCTACAAGCCTTCGGAGGAGGTCGTCGCCGCGGTCGTCGGAGCGGGACTCGCCGAGATCGAGCACAGGCTCTGGCCGCTCGCCTCGCTCAAGGGCGTTGACGAGTTGAGGCGCGGGCGAAAAGGTCGGAGGCAGAAGCCGCGCGAAGGCGGAAAGAAGACGAGCGAACACTACTGACGGCGCGCCGCTCTGCGCGCTCGACATTCAACGCTGACACGGCCCGCCGGGCCGAGGAGTAGGTGTGATGAAGAGAATCACCTTCGCCCTGTTCCTGGTAATCCTCTCCCTGTTCATGTCGTCGCGCGCGCGGGCGCAGGCCGTCGCGCCGGTCGCGGCAGGCGAGACGAGGGCGGCGGCAAAGGCCGACGCCGACTTGACGGGCGGGATCGTGACGCTCTACGCGCTCGACCCCGTGGCAAGCTCCTTCTGCTTCGGCGACGGTCAGGTCGGGCGCGTCGTTTACGGGAACGAAGTCAGGAATCGTTGCAGCGACATCGACTTCGGCAACTATAACGCCGGAAGTTTCTCGGTCGGCATCGAGGGCGGGAGGCTGGGTGCGATAGTTGACCTCGGCAGCGCCGACGACCTCAAGCGAAAGTACGGCTTTGAAGAGACCGTCAACGTCGGCCAGGGCTACGCCTCGCTCAGAAGGGGCGAGGGCGGCGTCGTGCTCGTCAAAGGGCGCGGTCGGGGCGCGACGGCGGCGCAGGCGTTGGCGGAGTCGCCGCTGCTGTTCGACGCCGGCAAGACGAGCGCGAGCGCGCCCGTCAAACTCGGCGACATCTACCTGATCCGCCTGACCGACCGCCGCGACAAAGGCTTCGAGCGCGTCGTCAAGTTTAAGGTGGTCGCGTACACGCCCGGCGAGTCCGTGACCATTCGTTGGCAGTTGCTTTGAGCCGCGGGCGACGCGCGGACTCTTCAGACCTCGTTCTTCTGTGAAGGGCCGAGGCCGTTCTTTTGCGCTTCGAGGAGTTTGAGCAGCGCGAGTTCTTCGACGCTGTACTCCGGCTGCCGGCGCTCGATGCGTCGCGTGCGGCGCGGGCGGAACTCTTCGATGGTCTTGCCCGCGGCGTAGGCTTCGAGAACGGCGGGGTGGATGTAACTTCCGCGGCAGACGGTCGGCGTATTGCCGAGGCGTTCGGCGACGCGGCGCACCGCCGCCACGACGTTCTTCTTCAACTGCCGCTCGTCTTCGCAGCAGCCGACCTCCGCGAGTTCGGTCGCGGCGAGGAGCGTCCCGCCCCAGGTGCGAAAGTCTTTCGCCGAGAACTCAGGCCCGGTCGCCGCCTTGATGTAGTCGTTCACGTCGCGCGGGCTGACGGCGTGAACCTTCCCGTCTTCGCCGTAGTAGCCGAACAGGCGCGAGCCGCCCGTGGATTTGATGTCGCGCATGAGCGCGGCGAGTTCTTCGTCAACGAGTATGCGCCGGTGCTTGATGTGGTGCTTGCCCGTGAACTTGAAGACGAGGCGACCGCCGCGCTTGATCTCAAGGTGGTGGTTGCGGAGGGTCGTCACGCCGTAGGTGCGGTAGCGCTTGACGCTCAGTTCCGAGCCGACGCGGAAGTAGAGGTCGTTGATGAGCCGGACGACGACGGCCAGCACGCGCTCTTTGCTCAGGTCGTCGCGTGAGATGTCTTCGTTCGTCCGGCGGCGCAGGGCGGGCAGGGAAGCGCCGAAGCGCTCGATCTTCTCGTACTTCTTTCGCGCGCGCCGGGCGACGAACGAAGGGTGATAGACGCGCTGCACGCGGCCCGCGGAGTCCACGCCGATGGCCTGCAAGGCGCTTCGCGGCGAGGGCGAGATTCTCACGTCGCGCCAGGCGGGCGGGACGGCGAGAGACTTGATGCGTTCGAGCGCAGCCTCTTCGCGGACGCGTCTGCCCGCCGGAGTCTCGTAGCGAAAGCCGCGCGACTTCGACCCGCGCCTCACCCACCAGTTCGCGCGCCGCCCGCGTGTAACGCTTTCGGGCAAGGCGCGCGGCGCGATGTTCTGTTGAATTGCAGCCTCTGTGCTCGCCACTCGCTTGCTCAAACTCCTTCAAAGCCCGAACTCGATCTCGACGGCGCACGCCGCCAGCCGTCAAAAAACTCGTGCGGGAAAGCGAAAGAGTGCCCGCGGCGAGTTCGCCGTCGCGCCCTGCCGCGAACGATTCGCGGGAGACTTCGCGGCGTCGGCGTGTGACGTGGGGCAAACGGAGTGCCGCCGCCGGAGAGGGCGCGGAAGATGAGATGAAGGCTTGAAAGCCGAAAGCCGCGCGCGTCAGTTGAACGTGCCCGGCTTTCGTAATTTCAGGCTCGACGGCGCGCGGCTCAGGTGGCCGAGACGGTCGTCGTGCTCTGCGTCTTCGCGGCGGGCTGGTAGTAGAGGATGCGGTTGCAGTTGTCGCAGGTGACGATGTCTTCGCCGCGGCGGACTTGGGACATCACCTGCGGGCGGAGCGCGATGAAGCAGGCCGAGCAAGAGCCGTTGCGCGCTTCCGCGAGCGCCACGCCGTCGCGGATGCGCGCGCTGATTCGCTTGTAGAGGCTCTTGGCCGCGGGCGGCAGCCGCTCGAAGATGGCCTCGCGCTCGCGCCGTCGCGCCTCAATCTCGGCCTCCTTCGCGCGCGACTCCTCCTCGAATGCATGCAGCCGCTCGTCGCGCTCCGACTGGATGCGCGAGAACTCCTCCGAGCGCTCGGCCAGAGCCTTCTCCGCCGCGTCCGCCGCCTCCATCCGTTCGAGAATTTTCGTCTCAAGGTCGCCCGCCTGCTTCTTCGCGGCGTCGGCCTCGCGGATGGCCGCCTCGTAGGACTTCGAGTTGGTCGAGGACATCAGGTCGCGCTCGGCCTTCGAGGCGCGCGCGCGCTGCTCGGAGAGTTCCTTGTCGAGTTGGGCGCGGGCCGCGCGGGCCTCGTCGCGCGCCTGTTCGAGCGCTTTAAACTCGGAGGCGCGCTGATCGAACTCTGTTTCGATCTCGGCGCGCCTCCGTGGTACTGAATCCAATTCGGCCTGTAGCCTTCGTATGCCCATGTCGGCGTTCTGCAAGGCGATAAGCTGCTCCAATTCCGCTTTCAAATCCTTCTCTCCTCGTCAAAGCTTCCCGCGGCCACGCCGCCATTCGTTATTGAAACAATCATTTTCTCAGATGAGCGGACGAGAGACAAGCAGCGACGAATGGCAAGTGAAGAGTGACAAGTGAAGAGTGACGAGCAAGAGAACTGCTAACCATTGACTTTCATCTCCTATCTCCGATTCTCCCTTTCGGTTTCAAGTTCTTAACTCGACACTCGACACTCATCATTCGTCACTGCATTTGAATGACAACCTTGCCGAACGTCTCGTTCGACTCAAGCCGCTCGTATGCGGCGCGCACGTCTTCGAGCGCGAACGTTTGGTCGAGCACTGGGCGCACGCTGCGGCGGGCGAGCAGCGGGACGACGTGCGCGGCGAAGCGGCGCACCGCCGCGGCCTTCTCTTCCGCAGAGCGCGCGCGCAAGGCGGTGCCCGTGAGTTGAAGCCGCTTGCCCATCATCCTTCGGAAGTCGAGCGCCGCGCTCGCGCCGCCGAGCGTGCCGACCAGAATCATCCGCCCGCGGTAGCCGAGCGCGTCGAGGTTCGCGTCCAGGTACGACGCGCCGACGAGGTCGAGCAGGACTTGGACGCCCGCGCCGTTCGTCCATTCTCGAACCGCCTCGGCGAAGACGCGCGGGTCGTCGCCGACCACGACGCCTTCGTCCAATCCGAACTCGCGCGCGCGTTCGATCTTCTCAGCCGTGCGCGCCGTGCCGTAAACGCTTCCAGCGCCCGCGGCCCGCGCGATCTGCACGGCGGCGGTGCCGACGCCGGAGCCGGCGGCGTGGACTAGCACGCGCTCGCCCGGCTCAAGGCGCGCTTGCGTGAACATCGCGTCGTGCGCCGTGATGAAGACTTCGGGGACGGCGGCGGCCCCGGCGAAGTCGAGCGCGTCGGGAATCTCAGCGAGGTGGTTTTCGGGCACGACCGCGTACTCGGCCTGCGCGCCGCCCGCCGCGAGTCCGAAGACGCGCTGCCCCGTCTTCCACATTCTCACTTCGTCGCCGACCTGCTCGACCTCGCCCGCGAATTCGAGTCCGGGGATGTCCGCGGGCACGCCCGGCGGCGCGGGGTAACGCCCGCGCTTCTGCAAAAGGTCTGCGCGGTTCAAGCCCGCCGCGCGCACGCACACACGCACGCGGTCGGCGCGCGCAACCGGCTTCTCAACTTCGGCGACCTCCAACTCGCCCGCGCCCTCGTGCGACAAGATTCGCACGGCCCTCATCTTCTCTTCGCTCATCGTAACGATTCCCCGCCGTAAGAAATGTCAACAGGGATGGACAGGATAAAGACTGAAACTGAAATATGAAGACCAATTCAGATTCGGAATTTCAAATCTTCAATCCCGTTTTATCGTCCTGCCTATTCTGTCCATCCCTGTTAATTCTTTTTCGCTTGCCACAGAGCTTAACACCAAAGGCGGCGCGGCGCGCACGCGTGTTAAAGTTGCTGCCCGCATGAGGGAGTCGCAGAGACTTTTCGTCGTCGTCAACAACGCAGCCGCACGCGCGCGCGTCGCGTGGCCGCGCGTGCGCGGGGCGTTGAATCACGCGGGCATCAAGTTCGAGTCGCGCGAATCGTCGAGGCCGGGCGAGACTGAGGAGACGACGCGCGAGGCGCTCGCCGGAGGCTTCGCGACGGTCGCGGTCGTCGGCGGCGACGGGACTCTGAGCGCGGCAGCCAGCGGCTACTTCGAGCCGTGCGACCGCCCCGCCGCGCCCGCGCGCCCGCGCGCGATCAACGCCGACGCGGCGCTCGCGATCATCCCCGCGGGTACGGGCGACGACTTCGCGCGCGGACTCGCTGGCGGTCGGCGCGACACGCTCGATGCGTGGCTCGCGCGGCTCGTCAACCACTGCCGAACGCGCGAAGAGTCCAGCGGAGTTGTCGGCGCGCCCGGCGACACTTCTCATCAAGCGGATTCGCGGCTTGTTTCGTCAACCGTTCGGAGCGTTGACGTTCTGCTCGGAAGCGCGTCCGGCGGCGAGCACGGCTTCGTCTGTCTGAACGCGGCGACGATTGGCATCGGCGCGGACGTGGCTGGTCGCGTCGCGTCGCAAGGATCAAAAATGAGACGGCTGCCGGGCAACGCTCGCTTCGCGTGGGCGGCGCTCCGTTCGCTCGCCGCACAGCGCCGCGTGCCCGCGCGCGTCAGCGTTGACGGCGGGTGTTTCGTCGAATGCGAGTTGAGCTTGGTCGCCGTCGCCAACGCGCCGTTCGCGGGCGGCGGCATGAACTTCGCGCCGGGCGCGAGCGTTTGCGACGGCCTGCTTGATGTCGTCACCGTCTGCCGGCTCTCGCGCTTGGGACTCCTGCGCGAACTCGCGCGCGTGCATCGCGGCGGCCACCTCGCGAACCCTGAAGTAAAACTCGGGCGCGGCACTCACGTCCGCGTCGAGACGTTGGACGAAGCGGACTCGCTCGCCGTCGAAGCCGACGGCGACGTGCGCGGACGAACTCCCGTCGAATTTCGCGTGATGCCCGCGGCGTTGCGCGTCGTTGTGTGAAGCGCCACGGTTAGTCAGATGAGAAGGAAATCAACTTCGGCTTGTTGATTGAGAGAGCCGACGATGCGTCGCTTCAGCGATTCTTCTCCGGCTGTTCGTCAGGCACGAGTATTACGATAGCCGCGTGACTGTCGCCCTCGTGTTTGAAAATCTGCGTGGCGGGTTTGTAGCCCGGCTTCTCGACAACCAGAGCCGCATTAAACTTGTGGGGTGCTGTAACGTCTCCAGCGTCGAACTGCCCTGACGCGTCGCTCGTGACCTCCGTTTTCCATATCGTCGAAGGATCAATCGTATTTTTGTCCCAGTCGCCTGCGTGATAAAGCACAACCTTCGCACCTGCCAGCGGAGTGAGGCCGGAAATATCATCGTTGGGCATTTGGTCAACGAAGGCACGCGACTGCGCGCCGGGCTGTCGTTGTGCATAAACACGGCCCCGCACTTGGATAAATCCATCGCACGACGTTGTGAGAGCCAGCAAGACAATCGCTAACAATCCGCCGAATGTCTTTCGGAGCACGCGTCCACTCATCTCAGTTCTCCGGTCTAGCTTCGGATTCGCTGATTAGGTCATCCTAACTCTTCAGAAGCGCGCGGGCGCGGGCGACGACGTTCTCGACGGTGAAGCCGAGTTCCTTTAGAGCCGTCGCGCCGGGCGCGGACGCGCCGAAGCGGTCGAGGCAGAGGCAGTCTCCGCGGTCGCCTGTGTAGCGACTCCAGCCGAGAGACGCCGCGGCCTCGACGGCGAGGCGCGCTGGGATGTCGCGCGGGATGACGCTCGCGCGATACTGCTCGTCCTGTTCGTCGAACAACTCCCAGCAGGGCATCGAGACGACGCGAGTCGGCGTACCTTCCTTCTGCAACTGCTCGCGCGCTTCGAGGCAAAGCGAGACTTCGGAGCCGGTCGAAAGGAGAATTACTTGCGGCGTCGCTGTGTTGCCGTCCGCGCCGGTCGCTTCGGCGATGACGTATGCGCCGCGGCGCGCGCCTTCGGCTGAGGCGTACTTGCTGCGGTCGAGCACGGGCACTTTCTGGCGCGTCAGAACCAGCGCGGTCGGCGCGTGTCGCCGGAGGATGGCGAGACGCCACGCCTCGCGGACTTCGTGCGGGTCTGCGGGGCGGATGACGTAGAGGTTCGGGATGGCGCGCAGACCCGCGAGTTGTTCGACGGGCTGGTGCGTCGGGCCGTCTTCGCCTAGTCCGATTGAGTCGTGCGTGAAGACGTAAACGACCTGAACGTGCGAGAGCGCGGCGAGTCGGATGGCGGGCTTCATGTAGTCGGAGAAGCACATGAAGGTGCCGCCGTAGGGGATGAGTCCGCCGTTGAGACTCATGCCGGTGAGCGCCGCGCCCATCGCGTGCTCGCGGATGCCGAAGTGGAGGATGCGACCGGCGTACTTGTCGGCCTCGAAGTCGCCGCCCTGTTTGATGTCGGTGTTGTTCGAGGGGCCGAGGTCGGCTGAGCCGCCGACGAGGGTCAGGAGGTTCGGCGCGAGCGCGTTGATGACTTCGCCGCTGGCCTGACGGGTCGCCATCGGCTGCGCGTTCTCGAATGAAGGCAGGTGCGACTCCCAGCCGCCGGGCAGGTCGCCGCTCATCGTCTCGCGCCACGCGCGACCGAGTTCCGCGAAGCGCGACTCGTACTCCGCGACGCGCGCCTCCCAGTCCCTCTCCAACTGCTCGCCGCGCTCGATTGCCTTTCGGAAATGCGCGAGCGCCTCGTCGGGAACGAAGAACTCTTTGTCTTCAGGCCAGCCCAGCGTGCGCTTCGTCTCGCGCACCGCGTCTTCGCCGGGAGCGTCGGAGTGTGCCTTGCGCGTGCCCTCGGTCGGCATCCCGAAGCCGATGATCGTCTTGACGGAGATGAGCGAAGGGCGCTCGTCGGCCTGCGCCTCGCGGATCGCGTTCTCGATGGCGTCGAGGTCATTGCCGTCTTCGACCGTCGAGGTGTGCCAGCCGTAGGCTTGAAATCTCTTCGGCACGTCCTCGGAAAAGGCGAGCGAGGTGTAGCCCTCGATAGTGACGTGGTTGTCGTCGTAAAAATAGATGAGCTTGCCGAGTTTTAAGTGTCCGGCGAGCGAGGCGGCTTCCGACGCGACGCCTTCCATCAGGTCGCCGTCGGAGACGATTGCATAGATGTGGTTGTCGATGAGTTTGAAGCCGGGCTGGTTGAAACGAGCGGCGAGGTGCGCCGCGCCCATCGCCATGCCGACGCCGTTGGCGAAGCCCTGTCCGAGCGGCCCCGTGGTTATTTCGACGCCGGGCGTCAGAGTGTTTTCCGGGTGGCCGGGAGTCTTTGAACCCCACTGCCGAAAATTCTTCAACTCTTCGAGCGGGAGGTCGTAGCCCGTCAGGTAGAGCAAAGAGTAAAGAAGCATCGAGCCGTGGCCCGCCGACAGGAGAAAGCGGTCGCGCCCCGGCCACTTTGGGTTGTTCGGGCTGTAGCGCAGGAAGCGCGTCCAGAGGACGTAGGCCATCGGGGCCGCGCCGAGCGGGAGTCCGGGGTGGCCCGACTCGGCCTTCTGCACCGCGTCGAGCGAAAGCGCGCGGATGGTGTTGATGCAAAGCCGGTCGAGTTCCTGCGTGGTCTCTTTCGTGGGCGTTGACGCGCTCATGAGTTCAGTCCCCTTCGCTAAAAAATTTGTGTAAGGCAATCATACCGAAAGAGGCCGCGCGTGACGAGTGATAAAAAAGAGGCCCGCGCGATTGACGCGGGCCTCCGGCTGTTGAAGTTCGATGCTCGTGTTCGTGTCAGCGAATCGCGCCGACGGCGCGCGCGGCGTTGACGCGCCCGCCTGTGGAGACTTTGCCTTGCAGCGTGTCGAGCTTGTCAACGGTCGTGAAGAGTCGCTCGCGCAACTCCTTGACCGTGAGGTTCGGCTCGACCGAGAGCACCAAAGCGGCCACGCCCGCGACGAACGGCGTCGCCATCGAAGTGCCCGAGTGCTCCTGATACTGGCCGTCGAGCCATGTGCTCAGAATCTCTTTGCCGGGCGCGGCGACGTGGACGTTCTTCGCGCCGTAGTTCGAGAAGGAGGCCAGGCGGTCGTTGCGGTCGAGCGCGGCGACCGAGACGACGTTCGGCAGTTGGTAGTTCGCCGGAAAGTGCGGCGTGCGGTCGGCGTCCTCCGAGTCGTTGCCCGCGGCGGCGACGAAGAGGATGTCGGCCTCGCCCGCCTTGCGGATGGCGTCTTCGAGCGCCTTCGACTTCTGGCGCGAACCCCAGCTCGCGCTGATGACGCGGACGTTGACGCCCTCGCCTTTGCGCTCGACGGTGTAGTTGATCGCTTCAATCGCGTCCTTGGTCGTGCCGAATCCGCCGCGGCCCATGAACTTGAGCGGCATGATCTCGACCTTCCAGTTGACGCCCGCGATGCCTTCGGCGTTATCGCCTTCGGCCCCGATGATTCCGGCGCAGTGCGTGCCGTGGCCGTTCTCGTCCATCGGGTCGCGGTCTGCCGTGCCGACGGCGCTGAAGCCGTTGTAGTCGTCAATCACACCGAGCTGACGGTCGAAGTACATCTCCATGTCGGGCGGACGATGCCAGATGTTGTTCATCAGGTCGGGGTGCGTGTAGTCCACGCCGCTGTCGAGGACGGCGACCACGACCTTGTCGTTACCCGTAGTCTTCGACCACGCGGCGAGCGCGCTGATGTCGGCCTGCGCCTTGCCGTCGCGCTGGCCCGTGTTGATGAGTCCCCACTGTTCATTCAGGAGCGGGTCGTTCGGCCCGCCGTCCAGGTCGGCGACGAGGCGAGCGCCGGGCGCGGAAGAAGCGAGGCCCGCGGGTGTGTCGGCGTCCGGTTCGGCTTGAATAACCTCGTTCGGCTCGGCGTACTCGACTTCGGGGAGCGAGGCGTAGTCGCGCACGACCTGATCCTGCGTCTCGCCGTTCTCGTCTTCGATGGCCCAGAGTCCGTCAACCGACTCGATCTCGTCCTCGGCGCGGTCGTGCAGGCGCGCGGCGATGGCCTGAACCCTCTCTTCGGACACGCCGTGCTTGAACCGCACCATGACCTCGTGCCGGTAGTTGCTCTCCGGGCCGACCGCATAAACGCCGCCTTCGCCGGGCGCCAAGCCACCGCCTACACCGTGCGGCGTCTCGACGCGAACGTTCAGTTGCGGCCCGACGACGTGCCCGCGCCAACCCCAACGGCTGACCTGCCCCGCGACCGCGGCCAGCAGAACCAGCGCCGCGGCCAGCGCCAAATGAACGGTGTAATTTCTCCGATTCATCGCCATCCTCCGGAGGTCGGAGGTCAGAGGTTAGAGGTCAGTAGCCAGCGCGCTCGCCTCTTTGAACAGTCGAGAGCGATTTGGCTTTCACTGACCTCCGACCTCCGACCTCCGACCTCTCAAATCTTGTAGTTCGACCCTTTGAAGTTGTAAAGCCGCACCTGATTTCGGTCGGCGCGGTACTCGTAAGACTTGCCCGCCGCGCTCAAACGTATGCGCCAGCCGGACGAGATCATCATGCCGCTCATCTCGCCGCCGACGGGAGCGCCGAGCGCCGTGTTGGGGAAGTCCGCCTCCTCGACCGACTCCACGCTAACGTCGCCCGCGCCGACGCCGAGTCGCGAGGCAAGATCAGCCTTCGCCCGCGCGACCGCGTCTTCCCTGCTTTGAGCCATTCGTTTCAGTTCTCCGCCGAAAGGATGTCCGACCGAAACTTTATACGCCCCGCGCGCCGCACGCGTTTAACTTTTCGTCGCGCTCGCCGCGTCCTTCTATTCTGCGCCCGCGGCGGGAAAAAAGAAAGTGAGCGGTAAGCTAAGGGGTGAGCAGTAAGCGGTGAGCAGTGAGCAGTCGGAAGCCGGCGGTGTTTGAGCGAGCGTGCGCGTCGTCCGTTCAACCGCTCAAAGGCTTCTTGTGCGCGCCTCACCTTTTTTCTGCTCACCGCTCACCGCTCACCGCTTACTGTTTCCCCATCCAACCATCCGCACACAAATCCGCATCAACAGATCATCACGCCGAACGTTCTGCTGACGCGCCGGAGTCCTCCGGCAGCCGACGGACAACCTTGCAGCCCGAAGACCTAAGCCCGCGACAGACGGGTTCGGGCGCGCTCCAACTCTATCTTTTTTCGGAGGCCCACAGAGATGAAAGCAAAGCTCCTTCTACTCTTGACGCTCTCGCTGTCCCTGGTCGCGCACGCGCAGACGCTACGCTCCACGCGCCGCACGCGCGCCGCGGTCGCCGCGACTTCCACCGAAAGACTTTCCGACTCGGACTCTGCGCGCGCGACGCAGACGCTTCCCATCCGCCGCGTCATTCTTTACAGCAACGGCGTCGCCTACATCGAGCGGCGCGGGACGGTCACGGGTCACGCCGAGATTGACCTCTCGTTCAAGCAGACGCAGGTTGACGACGTTTTGAAATCAATGGTCGTGCTCGACCTCGGACGCGGGCGCATCGGCGCGGTCAGCTACAATTCGAGCGCGCCGCCCTCGGCCCGCATGGCCGACATCCCGTTCTCGATTGCCTCGGCGACCGACGGGCAACAGGGCGGCGGACTCGCGGGCGTGCTCGGACAGTTGCAGGGCGCGCGCGTCGCCGTCACTACCGCGGCGGGCCGCACGGCCACGGGTTCGATTCTCACCGTCGAAGAGCGACACGCGCAGCCCGACCCGTCGAAGCCGGCGGCGACGACGCACGCGCTCGTCATCGCGTCGGATGCGGGCGAGCTTTCGAGCTTCGATTTGTCGGAAGTGCGCGCCGTCAAACTCCTCGACGAAGGCGCGCGCCGCGACGTGGGCGAGTTCGCGCAAGTCTCGGCGAGCGCGCGCAGACGCGATGCCAAAACCATCACCGTCACGTCCGACGGCGAGGGCGCGCGCGAGATGGTCGTCAGCTACACAGTGGCCGCGCCGATCTGGAAGACGACCTACCGCGTCGTGCTCGACGAAGAGGGCAAGCCCTTCTTTCAAGGCTGGGCCATCGTTGACAACGTGAGCGAAGAGGACTGGACGAACGTCCGCCTCTCACTCATTTCGGGCACGCCCGTCTCGTTCATCCAGCCGATACAAAAACCTTTCTACCGCTACCGCCCCGTCGTCCCCATCCCCGAAGACCTGCGCCTTTCGCCGCAAGTGTACGAGCCGGACACGGGCGAGGTCGGGAGCAACAAGATCGTCGGCACCGTGAGAGACCCGCAGGGCGCGGTCGTCGCGGGCGCAACCGTCACGGTCAAGAACGAAACGACAGGGCAGGAGTTCACGGCGACGACCAACAGCGAGGGCGTCTTCCGCACGCAGATGCTTGCCGCCGGCAAATACACCGTGACCGTCGAGTCGCCGGGTTTCAAGCGACTTGAGATAACCGGCGTCAAAGTCGGCCCAGTCCGACCCGCCAGCATCGGCTTGACGCTCAACGTCGCAAGCGTGTCGGAGACGGTCAACGTCACCGCCGAGAGCGTTGAGAATTTGCCGACCAACGGTCGGGGCGTGGACACGCTCGCGCTGCTCGCGCCGGGCGCGGCGAAGTCGCAGTCGGGCAAGGACGAAGAGGAGTCGATCAGCGAGGCTCTGACGAGCGGCGAGTCGGGCGTCGAGGCCGACACCGAGGCGGGCGAGGTCGGCGACCTCTTCGAGTACCAGATCGCGCACCCCGTCACCGTGCGGCGCGACCGCTCGGCGCTCATCCCCATCGTGCAGACGCGCATGGAGGGCGAGCGCGTCTCCGTCTTCCGCGAGTCCGAGGGGCGCAGCCGCCCGATGTCGGGACTGCTCCTGAAGAACACTTCGACCTTGACGCTCGAAGGCGGCGCGGTCACGGTCATTGACGGCGACGCCTACGCGGGCGAGGCCCTGATGGAGCGTCTCAAGCCTTCGGAGCAGCGCCTCGTCTCCTTCGCGCTCGACCTCGGCACGCTCGTCACCGTCCGCCCCAACAAGAGCGACGACGATGACGATGACGACGCGGAAGCTTCGCCGGTCTTCTTTGTCAAAATCCAGAACGGCACGCTGACCGCCGACTACTACAACCGCGAGAAGAAGACCTACACGCTCACGAACCAGACCGACCGCCCGCGCACAGTCTTCGTCGAGCATCCCGTGCGCGACGACTGGCAACTCGACGACAAAGAGACGCCCGCGCCCGAAAGCAAGACGAAAAGTTTTTATCGCTTCCGCGTCGAACTTAAAGCCCACGAGACCGCGACGCTCAACGTCGTCGAGCGCGAGGAGGGCGCGCACACCTACGCCCTCTCGAACATCACGCCCGACCAGATACAACTCTTCGTCACCGAGCGCTACATTGACGAGCCGACGCGCGCCGCCTTGCAAAACATACTCGACCTCAAGGCCCGGCTCGCCGCGGCCAACGCGCGCGTCGCCGCCGCCGACAAGGAGATCGCCGAAATCGCCGCCGACCAGAAGCGCCTGCGCGAGCAGATCGAGTCGCTGACGAAGACCGACGAGGCGCGACAGCTCATCGCGCGCTACGTCTCAAAGGCCGACCAGCAGGAGACGCGCCTCGAACAACTCGCGAAAGAAAAACAGGCCGCGACCGACGAGGCCGCGCGCCTACAAGCGCAACTCGACGCTGCCATCCGCACGCTCGCGCTCGAAAGAAACTTGGCGGAAGTCCGACCGTGAGGGACGGCGTCTCTCATCTGAGATCGCCGAACAGGTGTTGGAGAAGGGCGCACGCGGTGATCGCGGCGGTCTCCGCGCGGAGCGTGCGCCCGCCGAGCGTGATGATCGTCCAGCCCTGACGCCGCGCGAGTTCGATCTCCTCGTCGTCCCAACCGCCTTCGGGGCCGACGAGCGCGACGAGCGCCGACAAGCTCGATTCAGTCTCGTTCGAGAGCGAGTCGAGCTTGTCGCCGCCGCGCTCGGAGAAGAAGACGCGCAATTCGCCGCCGCGTGCTTCGCCCTTGGCTGACGCGCCGGACTCGCCCTTGACGAATGCTTCGAGCGCGCAGGGTGCGGCGACGGCGGGGACGCGCGCGCGCCCCGACTGCTTCGCCGCTTCGAGCGCCAGCCTGCGCCAGCGCTCGACACGCCGCGCCGCGTCCCGCTCGTCGCGCAGGCGAACGTCCGCGCGCGCGGCTGCGACGGGCACGACGCGCGCGACGCCAAGCTCGGTCGCCTTCTGCACCACGAGGTCGAACTTCTCGCCTTTGAGAAGCGCGACTCCGAGCGTCAGCTCAAGCGGCGACTCTGGCCGCTGCGGCTCGACTCGGCCCGTGACTTCGAGCGTCGCCCCGCGTCCGCTCGCCTCGACGACACTGCACGCGAACTCTCGCCCCTCGCCGTCGAAGACGTGCGCCTCTTCGCCCGCGCGCAGGCGCAGAACGTCGCGCAGGTGACGCGACTCTTCAGCCGACAGCACGACGCGCTTGCCGTCGTCGCTGAAAGATTCGGGCGGTGCGTAGAATCTTCGGCGGGTCATGCCCTCTTTGTTGAGCGCGGAATCTGCCCCTACAGAATTCAACAGCGTCGTGGTTTTAGCGTCGCGCCGTCTTCAAACAACCAGCGCCACCCACTCGCCTTCGCGCGTGAGTTCGCAGTCGGCGACGCCGAGCGAGCGCAGGCGGGCGCACACGTCGTCGGCCTGCGTGTCGAGTATGCCGGAGAGGATCAGACGACCGCAGGTCGCGCCCAGAAGCGCAGGCAGCAGAGGCATGATCACGTCCGCCGTCAGGTTCGCGCAGACCGTGTCGGCGGACGCGGTCGAATCGTCAACCGTGCCGACGCGAAACTCGATGCGACCGCCTACGCCGTTCAGCCGCGCGTTCTCTTCTGCCACCCCGACGGCGACGGCGTCCGTGTCGCACGCCTCGACGCGCGCCGCGGGCGAGAGCTTCGCGGCGGCGATGGCGAGTACGCCCGTGCCCGTGCCGACATCCAGGAAACTGCGCCCGCGAAAATGTTTTTCGATTGCGGCGAGGCACAGGCGCGTCGTCTCGTGCGTGCCCGTGCCGAAGGCCATGCCCGGCTCGACGCGGATGACGATTCTGCCCGCCGTCTCTTCAACCTCGCTCCACGGCGGCGCGACGACGAAGCGACCGACTTCCGTCGGTCGCCAACTCTTCTTCCACTCGCCGAGCCAGTCGCGCGCCTCGACCTCGCGCGGCCTCAACTCGCGCACGTCCGACGAAGCGAGGCCGTAGATTCTCAACGCTTCGAGCAGCGCCGCGCGCACCCGCTCGACCTCCGGCGGCGAGTCGAAATAGCCGGTCACGCGCGCGTCCGAATCTTCGACGCTCGAAGCGACGCCGGCATCGCTCTCCGTTCCCAGCGCGCCCGCCTCCACGAGCGCGTACTCCACGGCCTCGCGCGCGCGGCTGCTGAGTGTCACGTCGAGTGCGAACCAACTCATAAGTGCGGAGTGATGAGTGATGAGTGATGAGTGATGAGTTACTGGCTGCTTTCAACTCATCACTCATCACTCATCACTTCTCTTCTATTCCCATCTCGCTCAGCGCGCGCGGCGAGTTGCGCCAGTCCTCTTCGACCTTGACGAAGAGTTCGAGGTAGGCGCGGTGGCCCAGCAAGCGCTCGATGTCGCGGCGGGCCTTCGTGCCGATCTCTTTGAGGCGAGCGCCGCCGCGCCCGATGATGATGCTCTTCTGCGACTGTCGCTCGACGTAGATGGCGCAAAATATTCGCGTGAGTTCGTCCGAGGCTTCCTCGTAGCGCTCGGTGACGACCGCGGTCACGTATGGAATCTCCTCGCCCGTCGTTTGCAGAATCTTCTCGCGGACGAGTTCGGCGACGATGACGCGCATGGGCTGGTCGGTCAGTTCGTCCTCTTCAAAAATCGGCTCGGCTTCCGGAAGATTCGCGACGAGTTCCCTGACGAAGTCTTCGAGCTGGTCGCCCGTGCGCGCCGAGAGCGGCACGACCGCGCGCCAGACGTTTTGGCCCGAATACCACTCGATGAGTTTGAGCAGCTCGCGCTTGTCTTTGAGCTTGTCGGTCTTGTTGAGCAGGAGGATCGAGGGCTTCTCGGACTGTTTGACGAGGTCGAGGACGAAGCGGTCGCCGTTGCCGGTCGGCGCGCTCGCGTCGCGGATGAGGCAGACGAGGTCAACGCCCGCGAGCGCGTCGTGGACGGCGGCCATCATGCGCCGATTCAAAAGATGTCCGGGCAGGTGGACGCCGGGCGTGTCAACTAAGAGACCTGCCCGTCCGCGCGGGTGATGACGCCGCGAATCTGCTGGCGCGTCGTCTGCGGCTTGTTCGACACCGCCGCGATCTTCTCGCCGACGAGCCGGTTCAGCAGCGTTGACTTCCCCGCGTTCGGGCGACCGACGAGCGCGACGTAGCCGCTGCGATAGTCACCCTTAGACTCCGCCGCCGTTTCTTCCCGTCGTTCTGTCGCCTCGTCAGTCATCGCTCATCTCGCCGTGACCTCGAAACCTGTCTCAAGCATCTGCGGGTCGTCGGAACTGGTGCCGGCCATGACGCGGAACGCGCCCGGCTCGACGACGAAGCGCATCGCCGTGTTGTAAAAGCCGAGCAGGTCGGGCGTGAGCGTGAAGTTTAGAGTGCGTCGCTCGCCGGGCTGGAGCGTGACGCGCTGAAAACCCTTCAGCTCTTTGACTGGCCGCACGCGCGAGGCGACAACGTCGCGGATGTAGAGCTGCACGACCTCGTCGCCCTCGCGCCGCCCGGTGTTCTCCGCGTCAACGCTGACCTGGACGCTCCCCGTCGGCGCGATTCTCTGCGCGCTCAGGCGAAGGTTCGACAGGCGGAACGTCGTGTAGCTCAGGCCGTGGCCGAAGGCATAGAGCGGCGTGACGGGCACGTCCAGATATTTTGAAGTGTACTTCTCGTTCGTCGGCGGGCGGCCCGTGCTGGGGTGGTTGTAGTAGAGCGGCTCCTGGCCCGCGGTGCGCGGGAAGGTGACGGGCAGGTGGCCGCCGGGGTTCACGTCGCCGAAGAGAACGTCGGCGACGGCGTTGCCGCCCTGCGTGCCCGGAAACCACGCTTCGAGAATCGCGGGCGAGTTCTCGGCGAGCCAGTTGATTGAGAGCGGGTGGCCGTTCATCAGGACGACCGCGTAAGGCTTGCCCGTCTGTTGAATCGCCTGCAAGAGTTCCAACTGCCGGCCCGGTAGGTCAAGCGTCGAGCGCGACGCGGCCTCGCCGCTCATCTCGGCGGTCTCGCCGACGGCGACGACGACCACGTCCGACTCGCGCGCGACTTTCACGGCCTCGGCAATCGAGTTCACGTCGGTCGGAGTCGTCGCCAGTCGCGCGGCCTCGATGTCGGCGGCGCTCGCGACGTTCGTGCCTCCGGCGGCGCTCGGCTGCGGGGGCGGCGCGTCGTAGTTGCCGGTCACACCTTTGCCTTCAATCGCGACGCCCTTCGCGTAAAGCACGCGCGTCTGCGGCGAGACCTTCGCCTTGATTCCCTGAAGCAGGGTCACGGTGTTCGCGGGCTGGCCGTCGCCCGACCACGGGCCGATGGTCGCGCGCGGGTCGTCGGCGAGCGGGCCGACGACGGCGATGCGGCGAACGTTCTTGTCGAGCGGCAGCACGTCGCGCTCGTTCTTCAAAAGCACTGTCGAGCGCGCGGCGACTTCGCGCGCGGCGCGTTGATTCTCGGCGCTCAGAATCACAGACGCCTCGCGCGACTCGTCAACGTACGGGTGCTCGAAGAGGCCGGCGCGGAACTTGATGCGGAGGATGCGTCGGACGGCCTCGTCAATCTCAGGCATGGTGAGCTTGCCCTGCCTGAGAAGCTCCGCGCCGTTCTGGTTGTAGAGGCGGCTGACCATCTCCATGTCAACGCCCGCCGTGAGTCCGAGCCGCGCGGCGTCCGCGCCGTCGGCAGCGTAGCCGTGCGCGATCATCTCCTGCACGGACGTGTAGTCGCTGACGACGAAGCCGTCGAAGTGCCACTCGCCGCGAAGGATTTTCGTCAGCGTGAAAGGATTTCCCGAAGAAGGCACGCCGTTGAGGTCGTTGAAGGCGCTCATCAAAGTGCCGACGCCCGCGTCCACCGCGGCCTTGAACGGCGGCAGATAAATCTCGCGCAACCGCTGCTCGCTCATGTCCACGGTGTTGTACTCGCGGCCAGCCTCGACCGCGCCGTAGGCGACGAAGTGCTTGGCGCAGGCGACGACGCGATCCTGCGCCGAGTAGTCCTGGCCCTGGAAGCCGCGCACGCGTGCGCGCGCCATCGCATCGCCGAGGTAAGGGTCTTCGCCCGCGCCCTCGGCGATGCGTCCCCAGCGCGCGTCGCGCGCGATGTCAACCATCGGCGCGAAAGTCCAATGCACGCCCGACGCGCGCGCCTCAGCCGCCGCGACGTAGGCCGAGCGCTCGGCGCTCGCGGGGTCGAAGCTCGCGGCCTCGCCGAGCGGGATGGGGAAGATGGTTCGGTAGCCGTGGATCACGTCGAAGCCGAAGATGAGCGGAATCTTGAGGCGCGAGCCTTCCACCGCCGCGCGCTGAAGGTCGTTCGTGTTCTTCGCGCCGCGCACGCCCAAAGTCGAGCCGAGCACGCCGCGCCTCGCCGCGTCGTACAGGTCTGGGTTCGCGTGCCCCGCAACGTCGCCGCCGAGTTGCTGCAACTGCCCCAGCTTCTCTTCGAGCGTCATGCGCGCGAGGAGCGCGTTGACCTTGCGCTCGATGTCGTCCTGCGCGTTCTGCCTCGACGCGGGCGCGCGCCGCCGCTGCGTCTGCGCGCCGGCCTGAAGCGAAGAAAGGATGAGTGCGGCGGCGAGAAAAAGCCTGACCTGCTTTACGAGTTTCATCAGAAGACTCCGTGAAAGGCGTCCGCGGCCTACGAAGCAAGCGACGCCCGTGTCGGTTTTTAATTCCGAGCGGGGGATTGAAAATTTTTGAATCGCGGCGGGGAACGCCGGCCTGCTCACTTGCCCGCGGCCTGCTGCGCCGACTCGCCGTTGAGGCGCATGATCTCAAGCGTCATCTCGGCGGAGGCGTACATGTCTTTCACGTCGAGCCACTCCTTGACGGTGTGGATGGCGCGCATTCCCGTCCCCAAGTTGGCGCACTCGATGCCGCGCTTGTTGAAGATGTTGGCGTCGCAGCCGCCGCCCGATGCCATCGTCTCGACCTTCAGCCCCATGCGCGCGCCGGCCTGCTTGACGAGCCGGACGACGCGCGAGTCGTCGGACACGTCCATCGCGAAGTATTCGCGCGAGACATCTGATTCGACGCGCCCCTTCGTCGTCACGCCGTCAACCGTGACTTCGTACTTCGCCGCGGCGTCTTCGAGACACTTGACCATGTGGCGCGTCTGCTCTTCAAGTTTGGCGTCGTCGAGTGAGCGGGCCTCGCCTTTGAGCGTGACGAGGTTGGTGATGATGTTCGTCGCCTCGCCGCCTTGAATCACGCCGATGTTCGCGGTCGTCTCTTCGTCAATGCGTCCGAGCTTCATCGCGGCGATGCCTTCGGCGGCGATCTTGATGGCGGAGATTCCCTGCTCCGGCGCGACTCCGGCGTGCGATTCGAGGCCGTGGATTTTGAACTCGAAGTGATTCGCGGAAGGGCCTTTCGTGAAGAGGAAGCCGGGGTCGTCGGAGTCGAAGACGATGCCGTACCTGGCGCGCACCTTCGACATGTCGAGGTGCTTCGCGCCGAGCAGGCCGACCTCTTCGCAGATGGAGAAGACCGCGTCAATCGGCGCGTGCGGAATGTTCTGCTCTTGCAGGCAACGAATCGTCTCGATGATGACGGCGCAGCCGGACTTGTCGTCGCCGCCGAGGACGGTCGAGCCGTCGGTGCGGATGATGTCTCCCTCGACGACAGGTTTGACGCCGCGACCGGGGACGACCGTGTCCATGTGCGCGCTCATCATGATCGCCTCCGCTTCGGGTATCGTGCCCGGAAAGCGCGCGATGACGTTGCCGGTGTTGCCGCCGACCTTCTCTCCGGCGTCGTCAATCTCGACTTCCGCGCCCATCTCCTCGCAGAGCGCGCGGATGCGCTCGGCCACGTCGCGCTCCTCGCGCGAGACGGAGTCAATCTGGACGAGTTCGAGCAGGAGGTTCCTGATGCGTTCCTGATTAATCATGCGTGTCTCCGTAACGTTTATGAAGTTGAAGAACTAAATCCGCTCGCTCTTAAGCCTCCGCCAACACTGCCTCCTCGACCTCGCGGGAGACGGGTATCAGAACGAACCGGCTCGCGGGGAAAAGATAATCTTCGCCCGTCTCGTCCACGACGCGCACGTAGTTACTCCGCGCGGCGCTCTCGTCGGGCAGCACGGGATAAACTTTTCTACGTTCGAGCGACATCTCGTAGCCGGCGTTGTTAACGCAGATGGCTAACACCGAATCTGTGGCTTTGTACTTCACGAACTTTAATCCAGAAACCCTCAATCTTCAATCAGCCGCTTACACGGTCGAGCGCGCGCTGCAACTCGTCACGTTTGGCTTCGAGCGCGGATTCGTCGGCGTCGGCGGCGACGCGTATCGGCGGCGCGATGCGGACGACGGCGCGCGTGAAGGGCTTTGGGATTTGCAGGCGATCCCAGCTCTTCAACTGCCAGAAGCGTTCGGCGTTGACCGCGAAGGGCAGCGCGGCCTGTCCCGTCTTCTTCGCGAGCAGCACCGCTCCCATCTTCGCCTCGTGGCGCGGGCCGCGCGGGCCGTCAATGGTGAAGGCCGTCGGGCAGCCCCGCCGCACGAGGCGCACCATCTCGACGAGCGCGCCGACGCCTCCGCGCGTCGAGGAGCCGCGCGCCGCGCCGTAGCCGAAGCGCTGGATGAAGCGCGCGATGTACTCGCCGTCGAAGCTCTGCGAGGTCATCACGACGATGCCGCGCCGTCGCCAGAAGTAGGTCGCGAGAAAGACGCGGTCGTGCCAGAAGGTGTAGATCGGCAGCCCGCCGTCGCGCGAAGCCTCCTCCCAGTTCTCCCAGCCCTCGACGCTGAAGCGCGTGGTCGCGCCGAGCAGCCGGATGAGCAGGTAGAAGGCGAGGTCGGCGGCGCGAATCGCGAGCCGCTGGCGGAAGGTGTAGCGCGAGAGGTCTGCGAAGGCGTAGGCGCGGGCGACGCGCTCGTTCGGCTCGCCGACGCGCCCGTCCGAGTTCGCGTCGCGCCCGCCGGGTTTCGCGTCCTGCGCGCTTTGCGACCGGCGAGTCTGCTCTTTTGTCGCGGATGGCTGCATCGGTTTCGCAGTCGGAGTCTAGCAGAGGCGCGGAGCGCGGCGCGAGTTCGATGCGGCGTGAAAAGCCTTCGGCACGGAGAGGCGTTTAGTGATATAAAAGTCGCCGCGACCGAAACCCTGTCCGCGCACGCTCGATGAAAATGTCAAAGCGAAAAGTTTACGCCTCGGCGCTCGCGCTCTGCCTTCTGTGCGCGTCGCTAGTGACTCACACGGCCTCGGCGCAACGACGACGAAGGGTCAGTTTGCTTCTCGTCAACGGCAAAGTCTTCACGTCGGACGCGCGCGGCACGATTGCCGAGGCCGTCGCCGTCGAAGGCAATCGCATCGTCGCCGTCGGCAGGGACGCCGAGATAGAAAGCGCATACGAGGGCGCGCGGACGATTGACCTCCGGGGCAAGCTCGTCACGCCCGGCTTCAACGACGCGCACATACATTTCCTTCAGGGCGGGCGCGCGCTGATGCTCGTTGACTTGAACGGCGCGAAGACTCTCGCCGAGGCGAAGCAGCGCGTCGCGGCGCGCGTGCGCGAGGTGCAGCCCGGCGCGTGGATTCTCGGTCGCGGCTGGGATCACACTTTGTGGGGCGGCGAGTGGCCGACGAAGAAAGACCTTGATGATGTCGCGCCCGCGAACCCGGTCTTCCTCAGCCGCGTTGACGGCCACACGACGTGGGCCAACTCGCTCGCCTTGCAGAAGGCGGGCATCACGCGCGAGACGCGCAACCCGCAGGGCGGCGAGATCGTGCGCGACGCGTCGGGCGAGGCGACGGGGATTTTGAAGGAGACCGCGGGCGGACTCGTCGCGCAGGTCGTGCCCGAACCGACGCACGCGGAGATGGCCGAGGCTCTGACGCGCTCGCTCGCCGAGGCTTTGCGCTACGGCGTCACCTCGATTCAAACGAACGACGTGCCGAGCACCGACGCCACTCCGCTCTACCGCGAGTTTCTGAAAGCGGGAAAGCTGACCGTGCGCGTCGCCGAGTGGCAGCAGTTCGCCAACTCGCTCGCGGACATCAGGCGCGAGCGCGCGGAGTTCGCGGCGTTCGGGGACGACCCGTTCCGGCTGCGTCTGACGGCGCTCAAGGGCTACGTTGACGGGACGCTGGGTTCGCGCACCTCGGCCATGCTCGCGCCCTTCTCCGACGACCCGCACAACAGCGGCATCCCGCGCCTGTCGCCCGAACAACTCACGCAGATGATCATCGAGCGCGACGCCGCCGGATTCCAGATCGCGCTCCACTGCATCGGCGACCGCGCCAACCGCATGGCGCTCGACGGCTTCGAGGCCGCTTCAAAGACAAAAAGGCAACAGGCTTCGGACCAGAAGGACGAGAGGCAGGACAAGAAGGGTCAGAGTGGTGCGACCGATTTTTTTACCACCTACGACGGCGACACGATACGCAAGGGTGAGTTTAGCTTCAGCGTTGCTTACACGGATTACGACGAGAGCCGCGAGAGGCCGACCGTCATGGCTCGACACCGCATCGAGCACGCGCAGGTCGTCGCGCCTTCGGACTTTGAGCGATTCCGTGACTTGGGCGTCATCGCCTCGATGCAGCCGTCGCACGCCATCTCGGACAAGCGCTGGGCCGAATTGCGGCTCGGCGAGTACCGCGTGATGGGCGCGTACAGTTGGCACACGATGATGGCGCACGGCGTCCACGTCCCCTTCGGCACGGACTGGCCGGTCGAGTCCATGAACCCTTACCTCGGACTCTACGCCGCCGTCACGCGCCAGAGCGTTGACGGACAGCCGCCCGGCGGCTGGTGGCCCGAAGAGCGCATCACGATTGAGGACGCCATCCGCAACTACACCGCCGAGGGCGCATACGCCTCCTTCGAGGAGAAAGACAAAGGGCAGATCGCCGCGGGGATGCTCGCCGACCTCGTCGTCCACACGAAAGACCTCTTGACCGTCGAGCCGAAAGAGATTTTGCAGACCGAGCCGGAGGTCGTCATCTTCGACGGTCGCGTTATTTACGAGAGAAACAAGTGATAAGTGATGAGTGATAAGTGATAAGAATATCCGGCGCTCTTCCTTATCACTTATCACTCATCACTTATCACTTCGGAGGCTGCCATGCCTACCTGGTTGAAAGTGCTTCTCATCGTCGGCGGGATTTTCGTCGTGCTGGTCGTCGGCGTCATCGCCGTGACGGTCATCGTCGCGCGGAAGTACGGGCCGGCCATCGTCAAGAACATCGAGCAGGCGGGCGACGAGGCGAAGGAGTACGGGCGGCGCACGGACAACGAGGGCTGCCTCAACGAAGCGGTCGCGCGCCACGCGCGCGCCGAAGGACTCGGCGACCTCTTCAAGAACACGCTCTTCCTACGCATCTGCCTCGACTCCAGCCGCCCGACGCCCGGCTTCTGCGACAACGTCCCGCGCCAATTCGAATTCACGCGCGGCGCGCAGTGGCAGCTCGAACGATGCAGACACTACGGACTGTCGCCCGAAAAGCAATGCGGCCAACTCTTCCAGCAGGTGCAGCAGTTCTGCGAGGCGCGGCACGAGTACACCAACGTTGAACCCCAAGAATCGAACACGGACTACGGCAACACGAACGACGAGCCGCCACCGCCGCCGACACTGCCGCCGCCGCCCGCGCCGCGTCGGACGACCAACGCGCGCTGAGGGCGAAACTGTTTACGCCATGAACCAACGACACAACGTAATCCGCGCGCTCATCGTCCCGGCGCTCGCGCTCCTTCTCCTCTTCTTCGCGCCTCCGCAGGCGCGCGCCGTCCGCCGCGAGGCGGGCGACGTGAAGAAGGTCGAGAGGCAAGCGGACGGCGTCGTGCTCACGCTCACGTCGGGCGCGCGCGTCGCCGTCACGTTCACGGGCGACGAGACGGTGCGCGTCCGTCTCTCGCCGTCGGGGCAGTTCGAGCGCGACTTCTCTTACGCCCTCGCGCCGACGGAACGAAAGACCGTGGCGGCGACAGTCAACGAGACGAGCGACGAGATAAGAATTTCATCGCCGAACGGCGCGACCGTAGTCGTCAGGCGGCGACCGTTCCTCGTCGCGGTGCTCGACGACGCGGGGCAAACGGTCGTCGAAGACGATCAGGCCAACCCGACTTCGTTCGACGCGGAGACGGGCGCGGTCGAGTGCTCGAAGAAGCGCGTCGGTTGGGAGACTTACTACGGACTCGGCGAGAAGGCCGGGGCGACCATCTCGCACGACACGCAGCAGTTCGTGATGTGGAACACGGACACGTACGCCTACCCGCGCGGACTCGATCCCATCTACGAGTCAATCGGCTTCTACATCGCTCTGCGAAATGAAAGGGACGCGAAGACAGCGCAGGAGAAGGGCACGGCTTACGGACTCTTCCTCGACAACACCTCGCGCACGTTCTTCGACATGGGCAAGACCGACCCCTCGCGCGTCACGTTCGGCGCGGCGTCGGGCGAGTTGAACTACTACGTCTTCACCGGCGGCAAGGAGCGCACGCCGAAGAACGTTCTGCATGATTACTCAGACCTGACGGGGCGCGCGCGGATGCCGCCACTGTGGGCGCTCGGCAATCAACAGTCGCGCTGGTCTTACTCGCCTGAGTCGCGCGTGCGCGAAGTAGCCAAAGGCTTCCGCGACGCGCGCATCCCGGCGGATGTCATCTACCTCGACATTGATTACATGGACGGCTACCGCGTCTTCACGTGGGACAAGACGCGCTTCCCCGACCCGGCGAAGATGATCGCAGACCTGAAAGCTTTGGGCTTCCGCGTCGTCGTCATCGTTGACCCCGGCGTGAAGGTTGACCCGAACTACTACGCCTATCAGCAGGGGCAGGCGGGCAATCACTTCGTGAAGAACGCCGACGGCTCGGAGCTTCACGCGACCGTCTGGCCGGGCGTGTGCGCCTTCCCCGACTTCACAGACCCCGCGGCGCGCGAGTGGTTCGGCTCGCTCTACAAGACGTTCGTCGAGCAGGGCGTCGCCGGTTTCTGGAACGACATGAACGAGCCGGGCGTCTTCCTCTCCGACACCACGCCGAAGCCCGACATCTATCATCACCCGATGAAGACGTTTCCGCTCGACGCGCGGCACGCGGGCGACGGGCTTGCGGGCGCGCACGCGCGCTACCACAACGTCTTCGGGATGCAGATGGCGCGCGCGACCTTCGAGGGCACGGCTAGACTTCAGCACAACGCGCGCCCCTTCGTTCTGACGCGCGCGGGCTACGCAGGCATCCAACGCTACTCCGCAATCTGGACGGGCGACAACGTCGCGTCGTGGGATCACCTGCGGCTTTCGATACCGATGCTCCTCAACCTCAGCGTCTCAGGCGTGCCGTTCGTCGGCACGGACGTTGGCGGATTCTCCGGCAACCCGACGCCGGAGCTTTACACGCGCTGGCTTCAGGCCGCGGCGCTCACGCCGTTCCTGCGCTCTCACTCCGAGATGGGGTCGAACCCGCACGAGCCTTACTCGTTCCCCAAAGAGTTCACCGACATCAACCGCGCTTCGATAGAGCTGCGCTACCGTCTGCTTCCCTATCTCTACACGCTCTTCCGCGACCACGCGGCATTCGGTGTGCCCGTCATGCGTCCGCTCTGGTTCGAGTACCCGGACGACCAGCGCACGTACACGATTGAAGACGAGTACCTCGTCGGCGGCGACCTGCTCGTCGCGCCCGTCGTCGTCGAGTCCACGACGAAGCGCAAGGTCTATTTCCCGAAGGGCGACAACTGGGTTGACTGGTGGACGGGGCAGACTTTCGAGGGCGGCAAGGAAGTGGAAGTTCAAGCGCCGCTCGACCACCTGCCGCTCTACGCGCGCGCAGGCTCGATGATTCCGACGCAGCCCGTGATTCAACACACGGGCGAGATGGCCGGCGCGCCGCTGACGCTCGTCGTCACTCCGGGCAAGCCCTTCACGCGCGAGCATTGGGAGGACGCGGGCGACGGCTACTCGATTGAGGACATCGCACTCAACATCGTCAAGGTGGACGAGACGGGGAAGATAACCCTCGCGCAGCAGAGCGCGGGGCGACTGCGCTCGCCCAAGTACGTCGAGCTGCTCGGCGTCGGCGACGCGCCCGGGGAAGTCCGCGCCGCCGTGTGGAAGACCGACCCGCTGGGCAAGAGAGTCACGCTCGTCGAAGGGAGACAGCTCTCCGACGTTTCATACGACGCGGCGACCAAACGCTTGAGGATTACGCTCCCGCCGGAGAGCCGGAACGCCACGACCGAGTTGACGTTCACGCGCTGACACGAAATTAATGTCCACGCGCCGAAGCGCGCCGCGACAGCCGTCATAAAAACTTGAAAGCATCCATGTCAACTCAAACAGAACACTACCCCGGCGCGCTCGACCGACGCCGCTTCCTCTCTTCGGTCGGCAAGGGATTGGGCCTCGCCGCGCTCTCTTCTTCAACCGTCGCGTCGCTGCTCAGGGACGTGCGTGCCGCGGCCAGTCGCGTCGCGCACCTCTCGGCTGATGACGCCGCGCGCGACGAGGATTTCTGGTTCGAGATACAGCAGTCGTTCTCGGTCACGCGAGGGCTAGTCAATCTCAACAACGGCGGCGTCTCGCCCTCGCCGCGCGTCGTCACCGAGGCGCTCGTCCGCTACATCTGGCAGCAGGAGGACGCGACCGCCTACACGATGTGGGAAATCCTTGAGCCGCAGTCCGAGACAATCAGAACCGGACTCGCGGAACTCTTCGGCTGCGACCGCGAGGAGATCGCCATCACGCGCAACACCTCGGACTCGCTCGAAGCCGTGCTCCTCGGCCTCGACCTCCGTGCCGGCGACGAGGTGTTGACGACGACGCAGGACTACCCGCGTATGCTCACCACTCTGCGCCAGCGTGAGCGGCGCGACGGCATAGTCCTGAAGACGTTTAAAATTCCGATCCCGCCGAAAGACCCTTCCGAGATCACCGCGGCCTACGAGGCGAACATCACGCCGCGCACGCGCGTCATACTCGTCTCGCACGTCGTCAACATCACGGGGCAGATAACTCCGGTGCGCGAGGTCTGCGAGCTTGCGCGCCGCCGCGGCATCGAGACGGTCGTTGACGGCGCGCACTCGCTCGCACACTTTCAGTTCAAGCGCGACGACTTGGGTTGCGACTACTTCGGCACAAGCCTCCACAAGTGGCTGCACGCGCCGAAGGGCACTGGCCTGCTCTACGTCCGCAAAGACAAGATCAAAAACGTCTGGCCGCTCTTCGCCGCCGAGAAGAGTCAGGACGCCGACATCCGCAAGTTCGAGGAGACGGGCACGCGCTCCGCAGCGCCGCGCCTGGCAATCGGCGAGGCGCTGCTCTTCCACCAGGGCGTCGGCCCCGCGCGCAAGGAGGCGCGGCTGCGCCACCTCGCGCGCCACTGGATGAACCAACTCAAGGACGAGCCGGGCGTGCGCTTCAACACCTCGTTCGACGACCGACAGTCGTGCGCCATCGCCAACGTCCAGGTCGCGGACACAGACCCCGACGCCGTCTGCGCGCACCTGATGAGCCGCCACAAAATCTACGCCACGCCCATCGTCCACGAAGAGTTCAAAGGCGTGCGCGTCACGCCGAGCGTTTACACGACGCTCGAAGAACTCGACCGCTTCTGCGACGCGATGCGGACGATTGCGAGGAAGGGACTGCCGAAGGCATGAAGCCACAGAAAACCGACGGAGTCGGCATCAGAGTGTAGTCCACGGCGCGAACAGTGGGCTACATTCTATCGCCCCTGACGGGGCTTAAGAATTCGTCTTGCCAAAATCAGCCGCGTCGCCTATCCTTGTCTCACTCGTAAGGTGACACCAGTGATTGTGATGAGACGCATCATTCCCATCGAGCTGGCCTAACTGGGCCGGCCACCGCCGAACGGTCTTCCCGTTTCCTTCTCATTTCCATTTCGGAAAGCGGCTATCCGACCAACTACGGGTCGAAGGGTGTATGCGTCATGACCAATCTCGGAATAGAAGTCCGCAACCTTTGTAAATCCTTCCGCAAGCGCAAAGGCGTCATGCGCGCCCGCTCGTCCGTCACGCACGCGCTGCGCGACGTTTCGTTCGAGGTGCGCTTGGGCGAGACCTACGGGCTGCTCGGCCCGAACGGTTCGGGCAAGTCAACGCTCATCCGCGTGCTGGCGACTTTGCTCCTGCCCGACGCCGGGAGCGTGCGACTGCTCGGCCACCGCGTGCCGGGCGAGGAGGCGGAGGTGCGTCGCAAGATCGGGCGCGTGAGCGTTGACGCGGCGTTCTACAAGAAGCTTTCGGCGCGCGAGAACCTTCTCTACTCGGCCTTCCTCTACGGCATGGAGAAGCACGAGGCCGAGCGCCGCGCGCTTGAGATTCTCGAAGCGCTCGGACTCGAAGGCGAGAAGTTCACAGACCCGCTCGAAGAGATGAGCCGGGGGATGCAGCAGAAGGTCGCCATCACGCGCGCGCTGCTGGTCAACCCGCCGCTACTTCTTTTGGATGAGCCGACGACGGGACTCGACCCGAAGAGCCGCCGCGACGTGCAGACGTTCCTCGAACGCGTGCGGCGCGAGAACGGGACGACGATTCTGCTGACCTCGCACGACATGGCCGAGACCGAGCGCCTTTGCTCGCGCATCGGCTTCATCGCGCACGGTCGTTTGATCGCCGAAGGCACGGCGGACGAGTTGAAGCGACGCTCGAACGCGGACTCGCTCGACGACGCGTTCATCGCGCTCGCGGGCGAGAAACTCGAAAACGAGAACAACGCCAACGGTAACGCGGACGACGCGACGATGACGGCGAAGGTTTAAGGTTCAAGACCTCTGTGACCTCTGTGAAATCCTCTGCGGCCTTTGTGGTTAAGAACGTCTGACTCAACCACGGAGGCCACAAAGGTATTCACGAAGGGCACAGAGGGAAACAGGTGAGTTATGGAACAGGTGTTGAGACAGACTTGGGCGTTCGTCTTCCGCGACTTCCACCTGACGCGGCGCTATTTCTCGTGGGTGGTCGTCTTCACGTTCTACGCGGTGGTGAACTCGGCGACGGTCGTGCTGATCGGCGTCGCGATGAACGACCGCAGGCTGACGTTGACGCTCTTGGTCGGCGTGATGCTGTGGGGGATGCTGTCGGTCGTCTTTCAGGAGATCGCGAACTCGATCACCTACGAGCGCTGGGAGGGCACGCTCGAATACACGTTCATGGCCCCGGTCTCGCGCATGATTCACCTGGCGGGCGTGAGCCTCTTCTCGACGGCCTACGCCGTCGTGCGCGCCGGCATCGTCGTCGCGGGGATGCTCCTGTTCGTTGACATTGATTTGTCGCGCGCGAATTGGGCGGGGCTGGCCGTCGTGCTCGCGGTGTCATCCGCCGCGTTCATCGGCCTCGGTCTGATCGCGGCGACGCTTCCGGTCTTCTCGCCGGAGCGCGGCGCTGAGGCGACGAACATCTTTCAGGGGATTCTGCTGCTCGTCTCAGGAGTCTATTACCCGGTGGAAGTTCTGCCGCGCTGGCTCCAGCCGCTCTCGGTCGTCTCGCCCGCGACCTACGCTCTGACGGCGAGCCGCAAGCTCATCGGCATCGGCGACGCGGGGCAGTTGACTGCGGGCGCGCCGCTCTCGGCGTGCGCTTATGAGTTGTGCGTGCTGACGCTGATGGGGGCGGCGCTGATACCGCTCGGCCTCTTCGTCTTCGGTCGCGTCGAGCGCTGGGCGAAGCGGACGGGCAAGCTGAAGCGGACGGGGTGAGGCGATTTCGGATTTCGGATTTTAGATTGCGGGTTGGTGGGAGCTGTCGGCGCGTCGGGCGTTTGATAGGTTGGCGCAGGCTTCGGCTAGGGGCAACTTACCAATCCGCATTCCGCGTTCCGCATTTCATGCGAGGCTTCGCCGAGCGCGATGATCTCGTCGGCGACCTCGATGATCTGGGCCATCGAGAAGGGCTTGGACATGAGCCAGTTGACGCGCGCCGCCTCCCTCTGCGAGTCGGCGACCGCCTCGCCCCAGCCCGTGATGACCGCGAGCGGGATGCTCGCGTCGCGCTCGCGGACGGCGCGCGCCAGTTCCCAGCCGCTCATGCCGGGCATCCCGATGTCGGTGAAGACGGCGTCGAACCTCCCGGCGTCGAAGAGCGCGAGCGCCTCGCGCCCCGACGCGGCCTGCGCCGTCTCGCAGCCCGCGTCTTCCAAAATCTCGCACAGCAGTTCGCGCACCGTCACCTCGTCGTCAACGACAAGAACCTTTGCCATCTTCATCCTCCGAAACTTTCTGCCATCGGGCGCGTCGCCGTCGGCTGCAAGCTCGCCCCGCGGCACGTAGGCCGCGGGCAGTTTGATCCTGAAGGTCGTGCCGCGCCCGACCTCCGACTCGACCTCAATCGTGCCGCCGTGGCGGCTGACGACGCCGTAGCTGACGGAGAGTCCGAGTCCCATCCCGCGCACGCCCTTCGTCGTGAAGAACGGGTCGAAGACGCGCGCGCGCACCTCGTCGGCCATCCCCTCGCCCGTGTCACACACCTCGACGACGGCGAAGCCTTCGGCGTCCGCGGACGCGAGGCGCAGGACGCCGCCGCGCGGCATCGCGTCAACGGCGTTGAAGACCATGTTGACGAGAACGTCGCGAAGCTCGGCGTCGTCGCCGGAGACGAAGGCGCGCGAGTCGCTTTGAAGTTCCAGCGTGATATAGACGCCCGCCGCCTCCGCCGCGTCCTTCCAGCGCGGGCGCGTGATCTCGCTCACGTCCGAGAGCAGCCGCGCGACGGAGACGGGCCGGAAGTCCTGATCCTTTCGCTGCCGCGCGAAGTCCTGTATGCGGCGGACGGTCTGCGCGCCGTCCTGCGCCGAGCGGACGATGATCTCAAGCCCGCGCCTCATCTTCGGGTCGGAGGTCTGCGTCTGCATCAGCTCGGCGCGCGCGAGGATGGCGGCGAGCGTGTTGTTGAAGTTGTGCGCGACGCCGGAGGCGAGCACTCCGAGCGCGGAGAGTTTTTCGACCTGCGTGAACTGCTCGCGGATGCGCTCCTGCTCGGCGATGTAGCGCGAAAGCTCCTCGACGTGCTGCTGCGCTTCTTCGGCGCGCTCGTGCGAGGCCTTCATGTTGCGCAGGTAGGTGAGGTACGTGAGATAGGCGAAGGCGGCGACGGGCAGGACGCCGACGACCATGTAGAAGCCGAAGGCGTCAACCGTCTTCGCGACGATGCCGGCGAGCGACGCGGCGGCGACGAAGTTCAGCGAAGTCCAGAGGTACGTGCCGCGCCAGACCTGCCACAAAGTCCTGCCGACCCGCAGCGCCTCGTACGCGGCGGCGAGGCCGGAGTTGACCGAGTAGTGGACGACGGCGAGGACGGCGAGCGCGCCGAGGTACTGCGGCGAGAAGCCGCCGCGCGCGAGCCGGGTGACGCCGCCGAAGCAGAACTCCAGCGCGCCCGCCGCGAGGAAGATCGAGAGGGGCATCACGCCGACGTTGAAGAGGTAGGTCAGCGGCTTGCGGCTGAAGCGCGCGGTCGTGAAGAGCGCTTCGGCTGCGGCGAGCAGAACCGCGGCCTCGCCCCCGTAGAGCAGCAGCGTGAGGAAGAGGAAGAAGTCCGAGAGCGTCACCTCGAACTTGACGCGCGGGATGCTGACGCTGAGGCGCGAGCCGACGGCGAGCGTGAGGGCGAACAGGACGACGAAGGAGAGGCCGAGCGACGCGGCGTCGAGGCGCGCGGCGGCCCACGCGCAGGCGGCGGCCCCCGCCGCGGCAGTCGCGTATATGAAGAGCCTTCTGAATCTCAGCCTGTCTTTCATCTGCTGGCGGGAGCGCTGTCCGCTCGGCGTCGGCGAAGCTTCCGCGCGGCTTCGCCTGCGAGGGCGTTTCGGGTCGCGAGGTTTGCGGACACGTCCTCCGGCGACGCGTGCGCGGCGGACGTGCGGACGAAACGCCCGCCCGAATCGGGACGCGCGAGGGCATAACGCCTCAAACGCACGCACGCCCTCGCCGGAAACGCGCGCCCCACAGCCCTTTTGCACGGCTCATGCCGCGCGCCGGTCTGAAGCATGAGGCGACGACCGTCCCGCGCCCGCGCGTTGCCGCCGCCGCGTCGCCGCCGCGCCGGTCGCGGGAGTCCGCGCCTTCGATTCTTTCTACTTTCGTTTCGAGTTCAGTCGTGAGGCGATGACTTTCGCGGCGGTCGCGCCCGCGCCCACAGCGCCGCTGACGGTGGGCGCGAGCGGGTTCGAGATGTCGCCGACGGCGAAGACCATCTCGACGCTCGTCTCCTGCTCGCCGCTCGTGACCACGTAGCCGCGCTCGTCCGCGTGAAGTTGATCGCGGAAGAGTTCGCTGTTCGGCTCGACGCCGACGCGTATGAGGACGCCGCGCACGGCCACGCGGAAAGGCTTGAACGCGCCCGCGCGGAGGACCTCCGCCGCCTCGACGCGCTCCGAGCCGAGAATGCTTTGCAGCGTCGCTTCGGTGAAGACCGTGATGCGGTGATCATCGCGCACGCGCTCGGCGAACTCCTCGCGCGCGGAAAGTTTTTTGCCGCGGTGGACGAGCGTGACCGTGGGACAGACTTCGGCGAGCGTCAGAGCGTTCTCCGCGGCGGCGTCGCCGCCGCCGACGACGAGCACGTCCTCGCCCGCCACTGTGTCGCGGTCGCGCGTGCCCGACTCCAACACGCCGCGACCGGCGAACTCCTCCTCGCCCGGAACGCCGAGCTTGCGTCGGCGCACGCCCGTCGCGATGACGAGGGCCAGCGACTGAAGCTCCTCGCCGCTCCGCAGGCGCACGCGCTTCGCGCGCAGGTCAACGCTCTCGATCTCGGCCTCAGTCCACAGGTCGAACTCCCTCTCCTCGACCTGCGCGGCAAACCTGTCTCGCAACTCGCGCCCGCCGCTCGTCTCGACGCCGAGGTGATTCCGAATCGGGTTATAGACGCGGAGCAACTGCCCGCCGACTTCCTGTTCACGCTCGATCACAAGCGTGTCCAATCCCAACTCGTCGCACCACAGCGCCGCCGACAATCCCGCCGCGCCCGCGCCGATGATGATTACGTCGTGCATGAAAGTTCGGCCTTCGACAGTCCGTTTTTATCCCGCCGCCGGTCGCGACTGCTGTGCTGATGAAGCCCAGTCCCACGCGGCCTTCGCGATGCGCGCGATGACGGCCTCGCGCGTGGCCTCGTCGGCCCTGGAGTCGGAGACGAAGACGGCGACTGCGAGGTGTCTGCCGTCGGGCAGCGTGACGATGCCGATGTCGTTGGTCGCGGAAGTGACTCCATCGCGCGTGCCGCCCGTGCCGGTCTTGTGCGCGACGATGGTGCCCGCGGGCAGTTGACCTTTCAGACGCTTCGCGCCGGGGATTGATTCGGTCGTCAGCTTCAGCACGAGCGCACGGCTCTCCGCCGACAGGCCGCGCCCCGCTTGCAGCGCGGCGAGGAGCGAGACCGCGCCCTCCGGCGTCGCCCAGTTCTCGTACTGCGTCTGCCAGTCGCGCCCGATCTCCTTCTCCGAGTTGACGACGTTGATACCTTTGACGTTGATCTCGTTCAGAAACGCCATCACGCCTTGCGCGCCGCCCGCCAGGTTCAGCAGCACGTCGCTCGCCGTGCCGTCGCTTTCGGAGACGGCGTAGCGCAGCAGCTCCGCGACGGAAAGCTCCGCGCCCTGCGGATACTTGTCGCGGATGGGGCTGTACTGCCCCTGCCTGACGAAGTCGCTCCGCTCGACCTTGACCACTTGATCAAGTTTCAACTCGTCCCTGTCCACGCGCCGCAGCACCGCCATCGCAATCGGCAGCTTGTAAACGCTCTGCATCGGGAAATGTTCGCCGCCGCCCAGGTCAGCCGACTCGCCCGACTCCAGAAGCATGACGGCTGCGCCGACGCGTCCCCTCGCGTCCGGCGCGATCTTCTCGAACTCGCCGCGCAACCCCGCGAGCGAGAGCGCAGCCGCAGCCGCGCACAAGATTAATCTGTGAATCATTTCGGTAAAGTTCGTGACCGTTTTTCAGGAAGCGCGTTTTTAGCGCTCTAAGTTTTCCGCCCGCGGGCTTCGGCCCACGGCAATTCTTCGGCTATGACGACGACTACTCGTCAAGCGTTAACCAAGCCTGGCCGCGGACTGCTTCGTCAACGCGGCGCGAAGCTCCGCGGCGACCGCGTCAGGCTCAAGACGCGAGGCGGCGGGCGTGCCGCTCGCGTCGAGGAACTTGACGGCGGAAGTCAACTCGCCCCTGTCCGCCTTCCAAGTGCCTGTGCCGCCGCCTTCGAGTTCGTTCATGCGCTCGACGAACGCGCCGAGGTCGGCGCGAGCGATGCGCGGGCGCACGACCGTCACGGCCCAGGAGTAGTAAGGGTAGTCAACGCGGTAGCTCCAACCTTCTTCGAGCGGCGTCGCGACGAGGAAGACGCGCCCGCGCGCGTTGTGCGCGATGGCCGTGAAGGGCGCGGCGTGGCGCGCCGGGTCGAAACCCGACGGGCCGTAGATGTCGCGCGCGAGCGTGACGAGCGACAGCCCCGACTCCGCGTCTTCGAAGACGCGCGAGCGACCCGCTTTGAAGCTCTCAAGTGCTGACTCGACGCGTGCCCACTCGTCGCGCCAGAGAGGTTCGTAGTCGTCGGTGCGCGTGAGCAAGGCTTCGACTTCGGGCAGGACGAGTTCGTAAGCGCGCCGCTCGTCAACTTCGCCTCCGCCCGCGAGGCTCCGCGCGAGCGGCGACGCGACGCCTTCCGCCGCCGGGTTGTCGCCGCCCTGAATCGCGATGCTCGCGCGCACCGCGTCCGCGTTCGGGAACTCCGAGAAGTCCCCGGCCTCCGCGGCGGCGGTCAACTCGGATTTCAGTTCGAGCGCGCGCACGCCCGCGAGCAGAGTCCAGACCGACAGCGCGCCGTCGGTGTCGAAGTGGTTGTTGGTGACGAGTTCGATGCCGCGCGTGAACTCTGCGCGGCGGGGCGAGGCGACGAGGTTCAGGGCGATCTCGGTCGAGGTGTCCGCGCGAAGCTCGTCGGGCGTCTCGTTACCATTCCAGTGTGAGAAGTGGACTGCGTTCTCGACCGTGCCGTCAACCGAGAGCTTCGGCACGTCGGCCAGGCTCTCGTCGTAGAACTCGAAGCGCATTTCGTCAAGGCATCCTTTCGTCGGCTCTTTCGTTCGCGCGAAGTGTATCGCAAAAGTGGAGTGATAGAAATCGGTCGCTTCGGGCGCGCGAGAAAGTTCGTCCGCGCGCGGGGCGCGTGCGTCTAAGAAATCGTGGTGGCCGAAGCGGGCTGCATCGCCCCAGCGGCGCGACGCACGGAGGGTCTTCCAGCGCCCGCTCGCGGGAGAGGTGCGTCTCTCCTCCGGGACTTCGGCAGACTCGGCGAGAGTTTGTTCGCGCGAGCGCCGACGACGGTATCGCGCGACTGAACCGAAATCTTTGAGAAGGGAGAACCGAAAATGTTTGGAAAGTCTTTGACGAAAATCATTCCGCTGTCGGCGCTCGCGCTTGTCTCGTGCCTGACGGCTGGGGCGCAGGGCGCGACCGCTCAGCAGTGCGACACCTGCCAGGATCGAAGGGACATCCGCCACGACACGCGCGACATACGTCACGACCGCCGCGACGTGCGGCGCGACGTGCGCGACCGTCGCGCCGACTACCGCGACCTGCGCGAAGACAGGCGTGAGGGCGAGTCGAAGGCGGACATCCGCGCCGACCGCCGCGACATCGCGCGCGACACCCGCGACATCCGCCACGACCGCCGCGACCTCAACTTCGACCGCCGCGACCGCCGCGCCGACCGCCGCGACATCCGCCACGACCGCCACGGTCGCTGAACCCTGACGCCCTCCTGCGTCAGCGAAGAAGAGGGACGAACGCACGCGCGCATCGCCCCTCTTCTTCTTTAATGATGAGTGATGAATCGAAGGCAAGCTCTTAATTCATCACTCATCACTCCGCATTCATCATTCCGATATTGATTCCTTCGATCCGAAGGTGCGGGCTGAGGCGCGTGATGACCATGCCTTCGCGCACGTCGAAGCGGCAGGCGAGCGCTGTTCTGTCCTGCGCCTCGGTCTGCCCCGCGTCGTGATACCAGAACTGGCAGTTGGCGCAGTCGCCGTTCCAGCAGAAGTCGCCGTAGGAGATCGTCTCCAGGGAGAGGAACTGGAAGCAGCGCAGCAGCCGGTTGCGCTCCGGCACCTCGACGCGCCGGCCCAAGACCTCAATCGCGACGAGCTTCTCGTATGGGTCTAAAAGGTCGCTCTCGAACACTCTCTTTGCGAACCTCTCCGCCGCGGTCTAAGGCAAACTCACCTTGTCGTAAACTTCATTCAAAGCGAGCCTGCACAGAATCGAACTGAGTTCGACGACATCTTCCGTCGAGTGATAATCCGACAGGAGCCACCGACCGTCGGGCTGCTTCACGTACTGCTCGACTCTGCATTCGTCCTGCGAGACGAGCAGGTATTCGGCCAGCGACTCAGTCGTGCGATAGAAGCCGAACTTCTTCCCGCGGTCGTACCGCTCGGCGGATTCCGATAACACCTCGACGATGAGCGTCGGGTTGAGGAGCGTGTCCAAATAGTCGTCTTCAAACTCAGGCTCGCCGCAGACGACGACCACATCCGGGTAAGTGTAAAGGCGTGTCGAAGGGACTCGGACACGCATATCACTGACATACCTCTCGCAACGGCGTCCCTTCAACTGCCGTCCTATCTCGTCTGAGATATTGGCCGCAATCAGATTATGACGGCGGCTCGCGCCGGTCATCGCGACCACCTCGCCGTCAATGTACTCGCTCTTGTACTCGGCCTTGCGCTCGAAAGCCAGATACTCTTCGGGCGTCAGGTGAGCCGTCGGCTGACTGGACATTGAAAACCTCCAACCGTGGGCGCGAGCATCCTACACCGAACGCGCCGACTTTTGAACTCCGCACGCTCGCGCCGGATGCTTCTCAACGGCGGCTGGCCTGCGTTACACTGAAAGAAAACAAAGGGGAGGTGAGACAGGCGTGGGACTCGTGATGTACGTGAAGCCGGGGTGTCCGGACTGCCAGAAGGCGCGGGACTTTTACAACGAGAA
>Ga0070740_10001007_pt1 | contig 43373 bp, 27 predicted proteins | sample Coa_R2_FD_67286 | JGI IMG/M metagenome (GOLD analysis project Ga0070740, IMG submission 67286) | Surface soil microbial communities from Centralia Pennsylvania, which are recovering from an underground coalmine fire - Coalmine... | ecosystem: Environmental > Terrestrial > Soil > Unclassified ... | reverse complement strand
TTCGCATAGGCGACAAGTTGGACGTCGCGGACGATGAACCCGGCGCCAATCACTCCGATGCCGAAGTCAGTGCGCGCGGGCGGAGGCGGTACATGATTCAGCATGCGTGTACACTCCAACTGTATATGCTCCGCGTATTCTTCGCCTTCATCGCGGCAGCGTGCGCCGCGCAGAACTTTACCGATATCAAGCCCAGCCCGCAGCAGGTGGAATGGCAGGATCTCGAAATCGGCGCGCTGTTCCACTTCGGACCGAATACGTTCATGGACCGCGAATGGGGCGACGGCACGGCCGATCCCAAAATTTTTAATCCCGCCGAGTTCAACGCCGAGCAGTGGATTGTCGCGGCGCAATCGGCGGGCGTGAAGTACGTTGTCATGGTCGCGAAGCACCACGACGGATTCTGCCTGTGGCCCACGGCCGCTACGCCCTATAGCGTGAAGAACAGCCCCTGGCGCGACGGCAAAGGCGATATTGTCCGCGAAGTGGCCGCCGCGGCGCGGAAACACGGAATGAAATTCGGCGTGTACCTCTCTCCATGGGACCGGCACGAGCCCTCCTATAAGAACAATGCCGAATACGACCGTTTCTACCGGCGCCAATTGCGCGAGTTGGCCACGCGCTACGGCGAACTGATCGAGTTCTGGCTGGACGGCGCCGGCAGCGAGGGCCACGTCTATGACTTCGACAGCTATGTTCGGGAATTGCGGACCTATCAGCCTAACACGCTCCTGTTTGCTGACGTCGGATTCCTGAAGTACGGCGATCTGCGCTGGGTGGGCAACGAGGCGGGCGTGGCGAATGAGGAGAACTGGAACGTCGTCGACCGGCTCGGGTATCTGCGATACCGTCCCGCCGAGGCCGACACGCCGCTTCGCAAACGGCGCTGGTTCTGGCATCCAAACGACGAGAAGAGTCTCAAATCAGTTGAGGAGCTCATTGACGCGTATCACAAAACCGTTGGTCGCGGGGCGCAGTTGATGTTGGGCCTCGCTCCGGACAACCGCGGCTTGCTGCCCGATCCCGACGTCGAGCGTCTGGGAGAGTTTGGCCAAGCCATCCGCGCGCTCTATGCGAACAATCTTGCGCTCGACAAGCGACATCCGGCGCTTGACGGCGATCCTGACACGGTGTGGGAATCGCCGACGGGCAGTCATTCCGCCGTGATCGAAGCGCAGTGGGACAGCCCTCGCACTTTCGACCGCACGGTCGCCATGGAATGGCTCAACGCTGGCCAGCGTATTGCCAAATACGCGATCGAAGCGCTCGAGGAAGGCGATTCCTGGCGACGCCTCTACACCGGCTTAACCATCGGACACAAAAAGATCGACATTTTTCCCCCGGTGACGGCTCGCGCTGTCCGGCTGAAGATTCTCTCGGCCTCGGACAGACCGATGATCCGGGAGTTTCAAGTTTACTTGGGGAAACGGTAGGTTGGTGGAGGCGAGGGGAGTCGAACCCCTGTCCGAGAAAGTCCGCCGTCAGAAGACTACGTGCGTATCCGATTCGTCAGTTGTCGGCGGCCGCCATCAGAACCGGCGAAGAAAGCGACCGCTTAGTCCGATTATTCTCGACCCTCGGCTCCGGACCGAAGCCTGCGGTCCATCCTGCCATATGACGCCCCTGAGCTGCCATGCAGGACTGACAGCCCGAGCGGCCGCTTAAATCATTAAGCAGCGTAAGCAAACTGCTGATTGGCAGTTATGGTTTTCCGATCGTTTTACGGGAGCTCGGAACCCGGCACGCCTTCTCACAACGCTCCAATCCCGTCGAATCCGGTGCGCCCCCAAACTCGACGTCGCCGGATTTCCATCCGGCAACACCAGTATATTCGATGCAGGAAGCTCCAGGACCGATTCATCGGAACCACTTGCGCATACGGTCCCGCAGCCGGGAGTACCATGAGGCGTTTTGCTTTGAGCTGTCCGCGCCGCTCGCGTTGGCGGCCACCTGCACCGGCTCGCCGGCCTGGCCCGGCGCGCTCATGCGGTAAGGCTCCTTTTTGACGAGCGTCACCCGATAGCCGTTGAACGTATACGTGTTTTTGGTAATCTGCCCGTCCTCCTCCAGAATGAGTGAAAACATTGCGCCCTCGCCCCGTTCCGGCGAACCCTTGTGGGCCTCCACAGGATAATAGCCTTTAAGGTTCCGCTCCCGGTACGCGGTCTCGTAGCGGTGATGCCTGAGACTCCAGACGAAAACACGCACCCCGTCAAATTCATACGGAACGGCGTGTTCAGACAGGGTCGTCCACAGCCAGAAGTGCTTCAACTGATCGCCGTCATGGACGTCGGCGAGCGGGAAATACGATGTGATCCGGTGCCCCTCAGCATACTGCGCCACCTCGTCCGGAATGGCCATGATGAGGTTGCGGCTGAGCACCCAGCCGGTGGTCCCGTCCTTGGCGCGGACCAGCGACCAGTCCTCCATGACGGCCGGTTTTTCAGCCGGTTTTTCGACCAGCTCGGGCGGCAGGGCGCTTTTGCTCATCTCCAGCCAGTTGCGCGGCGGAGCGGGCGGCTTCGGCATGGGCGGCGGGGGAATCCGGGCGCTTTCTTTCTTTTCGCGGCTCCGGCGTGAAATCGCAGCGGGTCGGGCGATGACCAGCTCCGGGACTTCCCGCGGGGACGACGTCTTGGGGGCGATGCGATGGCCGATGACATCCACAGTCTGCTTCTCGCCGATCTGCGCAAAGCTCGGCGAACCGCGGCTCGGTTCAGTGTGGATGTTCAGCGGCTCGTAGACCGTCGCCTGGCCTTGTGAGGGCAGTCGCGCGGAATCCTCAGCGAGTTTCCGGAGCTGCTCCATCTGCTCCGTGGACATAAGCTGCCGCATGTCCGTCCATCCAATGGCGCCAGTTGCCGTGCGAACCTTAACGAAGCGGCGCCGGGCGCCCAGGATATCCAGGCGGTCACCATGCTTCAGAGTGGCCACCGTGGGCGACTTGGGCGCAAGCTCTTTGCGAAGGTTCAGTTGGGCGGGTCCGACGTATGCCTGCCCAAGCGCAGGCGCCCCTTTAGGCCCGGAACTGCACGCGATCAGCAGGACGGCGATCGCGCAGAGAACTGCAAGTCTGAGATGCGCGGACATTCGGCGGGCTGCTACTAATTAGCATATCAAGAGGCGCCGTCATGCCCGAGCAAAACGATACTGAGAAACAGGTGGAATTTTACTGTCCGCAGTGCCATATGCCAGCGCCGGATCCGCTGGTCTGCGGGGACTGCTCGGCCGTGATCTGCCGCCGCTGCGGCGCGCCGCTGGAGCGAGTCGATGAGTTGGGAATCGGGTGAAACCTATGATACTCAAGATTTACCAGGCCGGCTGCGACATCTTGCGGCAGGAATGCAGGCCGCTGACAGCCGACGAAATCATCGGCGCGCCGATACAACAACTGATCGAGTGGATGCGCGAAACCATGCGCGACGCTCCGGGCGTCGGCCTTGCGGCCCCGCAAGTCGGCGTTGCCGTCCAGCTCGCGGTTATCGAAGATCGGCCGGAGAACCTGCGCGACCTCAATCCCCGACAACTGGCCGAGCGCGAACGCGAGCCCGCGCCGTTTCAAGTCATCGTGAATCCGCGCATCTGGCTGGACGGCCCGACGGCGGAATTCTTCGAGGGCTGTCTCAGCGTCGCGGGATTTACGGCCATCGTCCCCCGTGCTCGCCGGGTCACCGTGGAGTGCCTAAACGAACGCGCTGAGCCCGTCAAGATCGACGCCGTCGGCTGGTACGCCCGCATCCTCCAGCACGAGATTGATCATCTGCATGGACGCCTGTATGTGGATCGCATGCTCTCGCGGTCGTTTATGACCATGGAGAATTACACGCGGCGGTGGAAAGATGCGCCGATTGAAGAAGTAAAACGCGCGCTCGCAATCCAGGACTAGGGTACGAATGTCACCAGCGTCTTTGTCGGCCGGTTTGGCGCAATCGTAAATGGCCCGGCGCCCGCCGGCACATGCCACACTTGGCCGCCCCGGTACGGCCGCCCCGCAATCCATCCCCCGCCTTCGATAATCACGAGCAATTCGAACCCGGCCGCGCTCGGTCGATATTCCGATAGCCGCTCAAAGTGAACTTCCTTGGCTGCGAAATACGGGCAGTAGGCGAGAAATCCGTCCGGCACGCCAGTCGGCGGGCGATACGGATCGAGCCGCGAAACGGCGCACGCCTTGTCCAGATGCAGCTCCCGGGGGCGTCCGTAATCGTACAAGCGGTATGTCACGTCGGAGAACTGCTGGATCTCGCAAATCGCAAGGCCCGGTCCAATCGCGTGAATTGTGCCCGGCGGGATAAAGATGGCGTCTCCGGGGCGCGCCTCGGTCCAGTTCAGCAGGCGTTCGATCTCCCCAGTCATCGCCGCTTCGCGCAGCCGCGCCGGCGTGATCGGCTCGCGCAGTCCGATCGCGATCTGCGCGCCCGGATCGGCGCGCAGGATCCGCCACATTTCCGTCTTGCCGCGGCAGCCTTCATTCGGACCGGCGTACGCATCGTCAGGATGCACCTGAACTGATAACCGGTCCGATGTGAACAGCAGCTTGACCAGAATCGGGAGCTCCTGCTCGGATTCAAACCAGATCTCGCCAATGGGGACGTCGCTTGCAGGATACCAGGGCTCAAGGCGCGTGCTGCCCCAGATTTTCTCGCGGAACGACGGCCGCAGCGGCACAGGGACGGCGCCCTTGGGCGGCGGGCTCATCCGCGGCAACTGGCGATGAATTTTTCGAGCCGGTCGAGACCGCGCTCCAGTTCCTTCATCGATGTGGCGTAGGAAATCCGAATGTGATCGCGGGTCCCGAACGCTTCGCCTGGAACCACCGCCACGAACTCCTCCGCAAGCAGCTTTTCGGCAAACTGCAAAGAATTCGCGATGCCGTTGCGGAACGCCGCCGAGACGTTCGGATATGCGTAGAAGGCGCCCTGGGGCTGGGCCATAGTCACGCCGGGAATGGAGCGCAGCCGTCGCACTACGTAATCCCGCCGCGCGCGGTATTCGGCGAGCATCGTGCTCACAGATTCCTGAGGACCGCGCAGCGCCTCCACGGCCGCGCGCTGCGCGATTGAGGTCGGGTTCGAGGTGCAATGACTCTGGAGTTTGTTGATCGCCGCGATCACCGGCGCGGGCGCCAGCGCGAAGCCGATGCGCCACCCCGTCATCGCATAGGTCTTGGAAAGCGATCCCGCCACCAGCACCGTCTCTTTGGCGCCCGGCAATGAGGCGATCGAATATGGCTCGCCCTCATACAGGAAGCGGCAGTAGCATTCGTCCGTCATCAGCCAGACGCCGCGTTCGGAGGTGAGGGCGTAGATCTTCTCGAACTCGGCCCGCTCGAGCACCGCGCCGCTCGGATTGGACGGCGAGTTGATGATCACCATCCGCGTCTTGGGCGTCAAGCGCCGCTCGATCATGGAAGCGGTGAGTTGGAATCCGCTTTGTTCGTCGGTGTCCACGAAAACGCACTTGCCGCCCGCGTAGTTGACGACATCCTTGTATGTCACCCAGTAAGGGACGGGAATGATAACCTCGTCGCCGGGGTCGACCAGCACCTGCATCAGGTTGAAGATCGCGTGCTTGCCGCCCACCGTGACGATGCACTCCGAAGGCGCGTACCTGGTTCCGTAGTCGGCTGCGTGACGCTCACAGATCGCCTGTTTGAGCTCTACGATGCCGCCCGTTGCCGTATATTTCGTGAAATTTGCTTCGATGGCCTCGATTCCCGCGCGCTTTACGTTTTCGGGCGTCGGGAAATCGGGTTCTCCGGCGCCGAAATCCACCACGTCGGCGCCCTCTCGCCGAAGACGGTCGGCTGTCGCAGCCACCTTCATCGTGGATGATTCACTGATCGTCGATACCCGGCCGGCCAGACCCGGCGAGGATTGCACCTTGGTTGACTGCATCACGCTTTTGCTGTTCTCCCCGAGACTTCTCTTAACCGTGTTTCAACGGAGGGCGGCACCAGCCCTGAAATGTTCCCCCCGAGGCTGAATACCTCCTTCACCAGCCTGGAGCTGACGAACGAGTATGCTTCTCCAGCCATGAGAAAGACTGTCTCAATCGCAGGGTGAAGGCGGCGGTTCATCAGCGCCATCTGCAACTCGTACTCGTAGTCGGAAATGGCGCGAATTCCGCGCAGAATCACCGTGGCCCCGCACTTGTCGGCGAAATCCACCAGCAAGCCGTCGAACGAATCGACCGTCACGTTGGGGTACTCATCGCCGAGCACCTCCCGCAGCATGCCGATCCGCTCGCTCACGCTGAACAGCGGCTTCTTATGCTCGTTCCTGAGGATCGCCACCACCAGACTGTCAAACAAGCGGGCGCCGCGCGCAATCAGGTCCAGGTGCCCGTATGTTATGGGATCGAAGGACCCCGGATAGACCGCGACTATACGCGTCGGCTGCTGGGACAATGTTTAATTTTACCATCTTGGGTCGGATCGCCCAAGGCAGACCAACGGGCGGCGTTAAATTCCTACATCCGGCAAATCCGGGGTCATGGCCCGTTTGCCCCAGGAGGCGCCGGCAGGACACGCTTCGATTTGAAGTGCAACAATTGGCAGTTGGCCGACACGGATCGCGAGTTCACCTGCAATATCTGCGGCGCCGTCAACCGCTGCGCCGATGAGCAGTTCGCGCGTGAAAAGCCGAGTTGCGCAGGGTGCGGATCGAGCGTGCGCACGCGCGGGATTATCCAGATGTTCTCCCGCGAACTGTTCGGCGTTGACATTCCGCTGCCGGATCTTCCACGCCTCAAGGCCCTGCGCGGCATCGGATTCAGCGACTCGATGGACTACGCCGAACGGCTGGCGGCGAAATTCGATTACCGCAATACGTACTACCACAAGGAGCCGCGGTTTGACGTCACTACCATACCCGAGCACGAGCTCGGCGCCTACGACTTCGTCGTCTCCAGCGAAGTTTTCGAACACGTGCCGCCTCCCGTCGAAATCGCCTTTCAAAATGTCTTCCGACTGTTGAAGCCTGACGGCGTGTTTCTTATGACCGTGCCCTATACGTTGGAGCACGATACGGCCGAGCACTTTCCTGAACTCCACGATTACGGTCTGTTGCAGCTAAGCCATGGCTCTGTGCTGGTGAACCGCACGCGCTGCGGCCAGTGGCAAGTTTTTGACAAGCTTGTGTTTCACGGCGGCGGCGGATCCACGCTGGAAATGCGCCGCTTCAGCGAACGCGACCTGCGCGCTATGCTCGCCGGCGCGGGTTTTTCCTCGATCGAAATCTATGGCGGGAACTACCTCCCCTTCGGCATCCTCCGAACCGAAAACTGGTCTTTGCCGATCGCGGCGCGCAAGCGACCGTTTTCCTTCCGACTGGCGTACGTGCGGGAAGTGATGGAGCAATGGGCAGAATGGCTCCGGCGCGCTCGCGAGTTTGAAGCCAAAGCGCGTTCGCTCGAAGCCGAATTCGACCAGTACGTAAAATGGGCGACCGCCCGCATCGGCGACCTCGAATCGGACCTGAAAGAGCGCACAGATTGGGCGCTCCGGCTCGAGGGCGAGTTAAAGGAGCGCACCGCCTGGGCGCTCAGTTTGGAAAAGGAGCTCGCCGAGCATGTCGACCTGGCGCGGCGACTTCAGGCCGAGTTCCAAGAGCGGACCCGGTGGGCCGTAGATCTTCAGCGCGAGGTCGACGAGCTGCGCGCGCAGCTTGCGCGCGTGCGCGGAGCGCTGTGGACCAAGGCGGGGCGCGCGATTGGCGCCGTGAAATGACCCCGCCGCCCGCGACGCGGGTGAAGATGATTCGCCAGGACGGCTGGCTAGGCCCCAAAATACGGCCCGGCGCTAGCGCTTCTGCGCGGTTGGCAGGCGCGCTCTGAGACAATAGCCATCAGGTGTGACATGCAATCTGAGGACCATGGCCTGCCCGTCTGCCCTTTCTGTGATCTGCCCATCGAGCCGGGCCAGGAAACGGCAGAGCTGAACGGCCAGTTGATGCATTTCGATTGCTACCGTGAAAGGACCGGCTCGTAAGGGTCGACGTCCCAGCTTAGACCGTTTGTGCAAATCCATGCCGTTGGTTCTGGCCCTCATGTTCCTCCGGGTGGCGACTTACAATGTGCATTCGTGCCGGGGCCTGGACCTCAGAATGAAGCCGGACCGGATCGCGCGCGTCATCCAACACACGCGCGCCGACGTCATCGCGCTTGAGGAAGTGCGTTTCGAACAGGCCGAGGCGATTGCCCGGCAGCTTGGGCTCGCCCACGTGTTCGGCCTTGCCGATATTCTCGGCGGCCATCCGTTCGGCAACGCGATTCTCAGCCGCCGCCCCATCACAGCGTGGCGCAACTATCCGATCGGCGCGCCGCGCCGCGAGCAGAGGGCGGTCATTCGCGCTGACATCGACCTGCCCGGCGCCGCGCTGCTGCATGTGTTTGGCGTCCATCTCGGCTTGAGCGGGAACGAGCGGCGGGCTCAGACGGCGCGGCTGCTCTCCCCGGAAATTCTCGGCGATCCCGAACTCAGCGGACCGAAAATTCTGTTGGGAGATTTCAACGAACTATGCAATCGCGGCCCGGTAAACCGGGCGATTATTGCCGTAATGCGGCGCAAAAACAAACGGACGTACCCGGGTCTGTTGCCGTTGTTTCCGGTGGACCGCGTCTACTTCGGCCCTCGGCTCTCCGTCCGGGCGATGCGCGTGGACCGATGCTGGCGCGCGCTGATCGCATCCGATCATGCGCCGTTAATCGCCGATATCGAAATCGCCGACGCGGCGCCAGGCATCAATCCGGCTCAGGACCGCTGAGCCGGTTTCGTGCCACTATATTAGAATCCGCACGAATTGAAGGCCATCAATGCACAAAGATTTGACCGGTGATCCGGCCAGCGTACGGGCTTCCGAAAGCGGCGCTGGAGAGAACCCTCGGTCAAGCGCGGCGCCGCAGCCTGAGTCCATGGCGCGCGAATTTCCGGAGAATATCGAGGCGGATCGAGTGCTTGGCTGCTTTGAAAACGCCAGAGCGCTGCTGGAGGCGATGCCGGTTGGGATCTGCGTGTGCGATGCCGCTGGTTCGCGCGTGTTTTGGTATAACCAGGCTGCGCGAAACTTGTGGGGCGGTCCGCCGCAGGGCGCCATTGACGGGCAGGCCACGGTCGAAACCGGCGCCGGCCAGCGGGTCGCGATCAACGGTACAAGCATTCTCGCCCGCGATGCCGCGGGACGCGTCGCCGGCGTGGTCAACATTTTGCAAAACGAACCTCCCGCTGACCGCGGCCTGCCGCCCCTCAATGACGCCGACGCGTTCGGCCGTCTGGCTCTGGAGTTCACCGGATTAGGCACGTTCGAACTTGATTTTGCTACAAGGCGCCTTCTGTGGTCGGAGCGGGCCCGGCAAATCTTCGGCGCACAACCCGGAATTGAACCCGAATTCGACCTGCTGCTGTCCACCATTCATGCCGGCGATCGCGCGCGTTTCGAAGACGCTATGCGAGCTGCGGCGAATCCGGCAGGGAGCGGTCGCCTTGCGGGCGAATTCAGGATTGCCGCGGCGGGCGGAGCGGTGCGATGGGTGGTCATTCGCGGCGCTGTCGCCTTTGAACAGACGGGCGAAACGCGGCGTCCTCTCCGGCTCTTCGGCGCGGCGTTGGACATCACCGAAAACAAGCAGACCCACGCCCGATTGCTTGAGAGCGATCTGCGCGTGCGCCTGGCGCTCGCCGCCGCAAACATGGGCGTTTGGGAGCTTGATCTCGCAACCGGCGTCGAGACCTGGTCCACGCCGTTTGCCCTCGGCGAGGCCGGGGAACCGGCTGGGTCCGATGCGTTCGTGATCCCGCCTGAGGACGTCGAGCGAATGCGCGCCGCCATCCGCGCCACCGTGGAAACCGACGCCCCCTACGATGTTGAGTACCGCCGCATCGACTCCGGCGGCCGTTTGCGTTGGATTCACTCGGTCGGCAGAGCCGTCCGCGACGAGAATGGCAAAGCACTGCGTCTCACCGGCGTGGCGCAGGATGTTACCGAGCGCAAGTCTGCGCAGGCAGCCTTGCAGGAGGCGAACGACAGGCTGGAGACGCTGATCAACGCCTCGCCGCTTCCGATCATCACCTTCGGCACGGACGGAAATGTCACGCGGTGGAACCCCGCGGCCGAACGCGTGTTCGGCTGGAGCCAGGCGGAAGTGCTGGGCAAACCGCTCCCCTTCATCCCGCCCGAGAAGCTGGCAGAGCATCGGGAGTTGCGCGCCCGCGACTTGCGCGGCGAGAATTTCACAAATATCGAGCTGCAGCGCCGGCGGAAGGACGGTTCGAAAATCGACATACAGGTTTCCACTGCGCCCCTTCGCAATGCGCAGGGCGAGATCACCGGCATTCTCAGCGTTTACGTGGATGTCACCGGGCAGAAGCGGATCCAACGTGAGTTGGAGAATTCAGAGGCGCGTTTGCGGCTGGCGCTGGAGGCCGGCCATATGGGCGCCTGGGAATGGGACGTCGAGAGCAACATAGTGGCGTGGTCCGAGGGTCTTACCAGCGCGATGGGATTTGCGCCCGGCGAAGGTCCGCGAACGCTCGAGGAATTTTTCGCGATCGTGCATCCGGAGGACCGCGCCCGGGTTCAGAGCGCGATCCAGCGTTCGCTCGAAACCGACGCCTACTACAATGTCGAATTCCGCGTAACCGCTCCCGTTGGAACCCGCTGGGTCGCGCGCAAAGGCCGCGCCGTGCGAGACGCCTCCGGACGGCCCATTCGCATGATCGGCGTCGGAATGGACGTTACCGAGCGCAAACGAACCGAAGAGGCTCTGCGCCGGCAGGCGGACCTGCTAGAGCAGGCGCATGAAGCGATCTTTGTGTGGGAGTTGGACGGCCGGATCTCATACTGGAACCATGGCGCCGAGGCTCTTTACGGATACGCCGCCGCCGAAGCGCTCGGTCTGAGTTCTCATGATCTGCTGCTGGTGAGCGACCCGGCCGAATTTCGCCGCCGGTTGTCGCAGCTGCGCGCCGAAGGGGTGTGGAGCGGTGAACTGCGTCACCGCACCCGCGCCGGACGCAACATCGTGGTCGAGAGCCGCCAGGTGCTGGTGAAGACCGCCGACGCCCGCCTGGTTGTGCTGGAGACCAACCGCGACATCACGGCGCGCAAACGCGCCGAAGAGGCCCTGCGAGCCAGTGAAGAGAAGTTTCGCACCATCTTTAATGTCGCCGCTGTTGGGATCGCACAGACATCGGTTCCCGACGGGCGGTATATTTCTGTGAATCGGCGTTTCGCCGAGATCACCGGATATTCGGTCGAAGAATTGATTGGAAAGACGTTTCTCGAGATTACCCATCCCGAGGATCGCGCGGGCAACGAGGCGCTGTATTTCAGAACGATGCGCAGCCCCTCGTCGGAATACACGATGGAGAAGCGATACGTCCGCAAGGACGGCTCTGTCGTGTGGGCCAACGTCACGATCTCATTTGTGCGCGACGAATCGGGCGCCCCCCTCTACACCATCGGCGTCATCGAAGACATTACCGAGCGCAAACTCGCGCGCATGGCGCTCGAGGAGAGTGAACAGCGACAGCGGCTGGCCGTTGACGCCGGCCGAATCGGGCTCTGGGATTGGGACGTCGTGAACAACCGTGTGAACTGGTCGGACCGGATTTATGAGTTTCACGGCATTCCGCCGGGCGGATTTTCCGGAAAGGTGCAAGACTTTAGCAGCCTCATTCATCCTGAGGATCGCGATCGCGTATGGGAGCGAATACAGTGCGCGCTGGCGGGGGAACCGTACCAGATTGAGTTCCGCGTTGTGCAGCCAGGAGGTCACGTGCGGTGGCTGACCACCAACGGGGCTGTTCTCTTTGATGGGCAGGGCAGGCCGGTGCGCATGTTTGGCGCCACCGTAGATGTCACTGAACGCAAAGTAGCGGAGAACGAGCTCCAGCGCGTTAATGAAGAGCTGCGCAGGGCGAATGCCGACTTGCAACAGTTCGCCTACGCAGCCGCGCACGACTTGCAGGAGCCTCTGCGCAACATCTCTCTCTACACCCAGCTGCTCGCGATGCGCTACGAAGGCCAGCTCGATGAGCAAGGCGATGAAATTCTCGCCGCCACGCGTGACAGCGCTCTTCGTATGCAAATGCTGGTTCAGGATCTGCTGACCTATGCGTACGTCGCCGGCGGGGATCGCGCGGCGGCCCCCGTCGACTGTAACGCTGTCCTCCAGTCAGCGCTCAAGAATCTCGAGGCCGCAATCGCCGAATCCGGGGCGGTGGTGACCAGCGGGCCTCTGCCGGAGATCCGGGCGCATGAATCCAACATGCTTGAAGTTTTTCAGAACTTGATTGGAAATGCCATCAAGTATCGCGGCCTAACGCCTCCTCGAATTCACGTGAGCGCCGAGCAGCAGTCCGGCGTCTGGACATTTTCTATATCCGACAATGGAATGGGCATCGCTCCCGAATACCAGGACCGCATTTTCGGAGTATTCAAACGTCTTCACGGCCGCGAAATCGCCGGCACGGGAATTGGCCTGGCGATTTGCAAGCGCATTGTCGAGCGATACGGCGGGCGCATCTGGGTCGAATCGGCCGGTGAAGGCCAGGGGACCACGTTCCGGTTCACGATTCCGCAGATTGCATGAACCAGCGCGCGCGCATTTTTCTGGCCGAGGACAACCCGGCCGACATCTACCTCCTCAAGATGGCGCTGACCGCGGCGTTGCCGGATTGTGAAATAGCGGTTTATACCAATGGCGAGAGTGCGCTGACAGCAATCTCGGAATACGGCGACGAACGCCCGGCCCCGGACCTCGTGGTGCTGGATCTCAACCTGCCTCGTCGCCACGGCAAGGAAATTCTTGAAAGAATTCGTCAAACGCCGCCGCTCGCCGGCGCGAAGGTTGTCATTTGCAGTTCGTCGCCGCGCGAGCTGGTCGAGTATGATCTGACAGGCGCGGATCGTTACTATCGTAAGCCGAGCGATCTCAAAGAATATATGCAGCTAGGTCGGGAAATGGCGGAAATGGTGGAAAAAAAAGCCACAGATTGACCACCAATTCGCTCCACGTCTGCGCTCAGCGCGCCGCTGTTCAGACTGTTCCGGTTGCCGGCGCCGGCGACCATTGCGGACCGCGCAGATTGGCTTTGCCATCGGCTCCCGCCCGTCTGCGCGATTGGTTTTCGGAGCTGTGCGTAAGCGCTTCGATTCGATCGCCGACCACGGATGCGACTTTGTCGCCGGCTTTCGCGATCATGCCTGTCCCTAGCACGGGCGCGCTCCGGTTCATCACTCCACGGGTGAGCAGACCTATGCCAAGCGTTGCGGCGGTTTTGCCGAGCAGACCGCCACGCTTGTACCCGTAAACGGTAATGCCGCCACCCAAGGCAGCCGCCAGGACGCGGGTGGTCGGGCTCCAACCTGCGTTCATCCCGTCGGACGCCGTGCTCCGATGCTTTTCGCCCGTAATGGCGCGCTTGGTCTCGTGCGCCAGTCCGCGGGTCCGATTGGCCAGGTCGCGGCCCACCTTTTCGAGATATCTTTCAGAGCGGTTCCAGGTTTTTACCGCCTTATCGCGCGCAAGCGCGCGCCGGCGCCGGCCGCGATCTGGGTCGAGTATGTACATCAAACCCGCGCCGATCCCGATTCCTGTCAGCAGCATTCCTGTATTATTCATAAGCGCGCTCCCTCTCGTAAGAGGCGGGTCGGAATCCAATTATTTCAGGCAGCAGGTTACCGCCCGTTACCAGCCGTGGGCCTCCCGCCGGACGCGGGAACGGCTATCGGGTTTGAGCGCGCAGTTTTCTCCTTCAAGCGGCGGGGTTTCATCAGGCGCGAACTGCATACGGCCCACAAATTGAAACAAACGTCCCATCGCTGCTGTGCAGTCGCACGCTCATCGAGGTTCAGCCAGTGGCGCGCCGAACGATCCAGGTTGCGCCAAGGGCGCCATCACTGCATCCTAATTAAATGTTTGTAAACGATGCGCTTCCGCGACTAGCAGCCGTAACCTCCGGCCTCCGGCCGCGCATCTTTGCTCATGGAACTTCTGTCCCAAAGGAGACAAGACATGTCGATTCGACTTTTCACGGTCCTTTGCGTCGCAGCCCTGCTGGTGACCTTTACCGCAATGGCTGCCGACGTTTCGGGCACCTGGACTGGTGAGCAACAGGGACGCAACGGTCCCATGACCGTCACCCTGAACCTCAAGGCTGAAGGCAATACGCTGAGCGGCACGATTTCGGGCCGTGGCGGCGAAACGGCCATCTCCGATGGCAAGATTGATGGCGACAACGTCTCGTTCACCGTCACCCGCGAATTCAACGGCAACACGATGAAGATGAAGTATTCCGGCACAGTGTCCGGAAGCGAAATGAAGCTGAAGGTTGAGAGAGAAGGCTCCAATCAGCCGGCGCGGGAACTGACGCTGAAGAAGTCAACGACATAAGTCGAACCAGATTTCGCTGATTTATGAACACCAGCAGGCGAAGCGTTATCAACTGTCTGCTGGTGTTTTTGTGTTTGTGCGCGGCGCTATCAGGCCAGACCGGGATCGTTAAATCCGGCGATACGCCCGTGCCCGGCGCTACTGTGACGGCGACTCAGGGCGACCGACGCCTTGTGACAGCTACCGACGAAAACGGACGCTACACGTTCGACGGCATGGGCCCCGGCAAGTGGACCATTCAGGTTGAGCAGTTCGGATTTGTCACCGTCACGAAGGAAATCGAGATCGCCGGGGCGCCGGTGAATCTCGAATGGAATCTCACGCTCAAACCCCCGCCGAGCATTCCGCGCGAGCCGCTCCCGCAGCAGGCTTCCGCGCGCGCAAGCGGAAACGCAGGCCCGATGTGGCGCAATGGAGGAGCGCCGAGAGGCAGCCAGACGCCTGCTCGCGGCAACGCGGCATATCAGAGAGCTGGAGCGCCGCCGCAGCGTGGCGCAGCGCCGCCCGGCCAACAGCAGCAGAACAACGGATTTCAGACAGCGCAGAACGTGATAGAAGGCCAGAATATCGACGGCCTTCAATCGCCGCAGCCCGCTGAGATTCCGGAAAATGCCGGATCCACAGAATCATTTCTGATCAATGGCAGCGTTAGCCGTGGACTCCAGCTTGGCGACACCACCTCCGTGGATGAGATGGCCATGCAGCGCGGAATGGGCGCTGCCGGGTTGCGCGGCGAAAACCCGTTTGGCCCGCAAGGTGGACCCGGCGGTCCTGGCGCGGGGTCGAATGCGGGTCCCGGCATCGGGCCTGGAGGAGGTCCGGGCGGCTTCGGCGGACGTTTCGGCGGCGGGTTCGGCGGAGGATTTGGCGGACGCGGCGGATTTGGGCCCGGCGGGCGCGGACGCCCTGGCGCCAGGGCGCGCGCGGCGCAATCCGGCGCGTTCTTTGGCAACCGCGCCAATCGCGGCAACCAGCAGATCCGCGGATCGCTGTTCTTCTCTCTCCGCAACTCGGCCTTGGACGCCAGTCCCTACGCGCTGAACGGACAGGATTCGCTGAAACCCTCCTATGCTCAAAGCCGCTTCGGATTCAATATCGGAGGGCCGCTGGTCATCCCGAAGCTGGTCAATTCGCCGAATACCTTTTTCTTCCTGAACTACACCGGGACGCGAGCGCGCAACCCCTATCGCAGCGTCGGCGCGGCGCCGACCCTGGCGGAGCGGAACGGGGACTTTTCGGCGCTCTCGAGCATCACGCTGTATGACCCGACAACTCATGCCCCGCTCCCGGGCAATGTGATTCCCGCCTCGCGCCTCGATCCGGTTGCTCTCGGGTTGCTGCACTACATCCCCCTGCCGAACCAGCCGGGGATTCAGAATTATGCCTTCGTTGGTTCAACGGCGCAGAACAGCGACAACCTGAACACCCGGGTCATCCAGAACAACATCACGCGACGAGACCGGCTGGCGCTCGGATTCAACCTGCAGCGACGGAGCGGAAACATGCTGCAACCGTTCACGTTCCGCGATGAGACGAGCGGATCCGGATGGAATTCGAACGTGAGCTGGACCCACACCTTCAGCGCCCGGGCGCTGAACACCGCCACCGTCAGTTTCAACCGGAATACAAGCGATACGCTTCCGTTTTTTGCTTTCGGCGAGAACGTCGCCGCCGCGCTGGGCATTGCCGGGGCTTCGCAGGACCCGATTAACTTCGGGCCGCCGAACATCAGCTTTACCAACTTCCTCGGCCTGACCGACGCCAGCGCGATATCCACCCGGGCTCAAAGCGCGGGCGTCACGGAGGGCTTCATCCTGAATCGCGGGTCCCACAACCTGAGTTTTGGTCTGTCCTATCAGCGAACCGAGCTGAATACGCGCACCGATCAGAATGGCCGCGGCACGTTCAGTTTCAGCGGTCTCGCCACCAGCGGATTCGATGCCGCCGGCCTGCCGCTGGCCAACACCGGCTACGACTTCGCCGATTTTCTTCTGGGCCTGCCTCAATCGGCTTCCGTCCGCTTCGGCGATACGAGCACGTACTTCCGCGGCCAAAACTACGCCGCATACGCTCAGGACGACTGGCGCATCAAAACCAATCTGACGCTGAACTTTGGCCTGCGCTACGAGTATTTCACTCCGCTCGCTGAGAAATACGGACATATTGCGAATCTGGACATCGCGCCCGGCTTCACAGGCGTCGCGGTGGTCACGCCCGGAAAGCCGGGCCCGTACACCGGCGCCTTTCCCGCGGCGCTGATCAATTCCGATAAGAACAACTTCGCGCCGCGCCTCGGGCTCGCATGGAGGCCGCGCGCTGAAGGCAACACCCAGCTTCGCGCATCGTACGGGATTTATTACAACAGCAGCATCTACAATCAGCTTGCGTCGCGCATGGCGGCCCAGCCGCCCTGGGCAAACACCTCCTCGGTGACGACCTCGCTGCAGACGCCGCTCACGATCGAAACCGGCCTGATCGCTATCCCGGCTGGCAAGACGATCCTGAACACCTACGCGGTGGCGCGCGATTACGCCGTCCCATACGCGCAAACCTGGACCGCATCCATCCAGCAGCAGATCACGCGCGGATTCGTCGTCGAGATCGGCTATCTCGGAACCAAGGGCACCCGTCTCGATATCCAGCGGTTGCCCAATCGCGCTGCGCCTGGATCGCCGCTGACCGCCGAAGAGCGCCGGCTGATCGGAAATGCGACCGGATTCACCTTCGAAAGCTCGGACGGGAACTCGATCTATCACGCCTTGCAAGTGCGCATAACGCGCCGCTTCCGCCGCGGCGTGTCCTTTAACGCCCTGTATACGTTCGGCAAGTCAATCGACAACTCGTCCACCTTCGGCGGGGCAGGAAACACGGTGGCGCAGGATGACAGGAATCTTCACGCTGAACGAGGGTTGTCCAGCTTCGACCGCCGGCATACCCTGACGGGCAATTTCATATTGACTTCGCCTGTCGCCAACAACAACGGCTTTCTGGCAGCGCATGATGCGCTGTCGCGCTTGCTCAAGGACTGGACGCTGAGCGGCGGCCTGACTTTGATGTCGGGGACGCCGCTCACCGCGCGAGTGCTCGGCAACCAGGCGGACACGGCGGGAACGGGAGCCATCGGCGCCGGCCGCGCGGATGCGACGGGGCTGCCGCTTGAGGACGGCGCAGGCGAATTTTTTAATCTCTTAGCATTCACGATTCCGCCGCCAGGCCGTTTCGGCAACGCCGGGCGCAACACCATCCCAGGCCCCGGCATGTTCGCGCTCAATGCGTCCTTTGGGCGCTCGTTCAGTCTGAGCGAGCGGAAGCGGCTCGAGTTTCGCCTTGAAGCTCAGAACGTCACAAATAGCGTGAACATTACGAACGTGGGAACGGTGGTCAATGCGCTCACCTATGGCCTGCCGCTGTCGGCGGGCGGCATGCGCACCATGAACGCGCTGGTGAGGTTCCGGTTCTGATGTCCGGCAGATCGCAGCGGCTGGCGACGCTTTCTCGTTCGGCGGAAAAGGTTCTCGCCCTTGTCTTATCCGGCGCGATGGCGTTGGCGCAGGACGCTCAAACGCCAACCTTCCGGGTCCAGACCAACCTCGTCATCGTCAACGTCACCGTCCGCGACAAAAGCGGCAAGCCAATTACCGATCTGAAAAAGGAAGATTTCACGCTGTTTGAGGACGACAAACCGCAAACTATCTCCGTCTTCGAACTCGAGCGCCTCAGCCGGGAAACCCTTCCTCCGCTCGACGCAGGGTCCCGAACCGTTGCTGAAAAAATCACTCCCGCAACGCCCGCCAAGCCTGCCGCAAGCGGCTCAAAGCGCTTCCAGGACAAACGGCTCATCGGTCTGATGTTCGATTTGTCGTCCATGTCGCCGGCCGAACAGCTCCGCGCCCAGGAGGCGGCAATCAAATTTCTGAGCACGCAGATGACGGCTTCGGATATGGTCGCCATCATGGTCTTCTCGACTGTCTTTAAGGTTGTTCAGGATTTCACCGACAACCGGGAGCTGCTCATCGATACGATCAAGAGCTTTCGCATCGGTGAATCCTCCGAGCTCGCGCTTGCCGGGACCACTCCGGACGATGCCGACGACAGCGGGCTTGACCAGAGCTTTGTCGCGGACGAAACCGAATTCAACATATTTAACACGGATCGCAAGCTGAGCGCGCTCGAGGATGCCGCGCGAAAGCTCGCCCCGTTCCCCGAAAAGAAGGCCCTCATTTATTTCTCCAGCGGCATCAGCAAGACGGGCATGGAGAACCAGGCGCAGCTTCGCGCCACCGTGAGTACCGCTGTACGCGCCAACGTTTCCTTCTACCCGGTTGACGCGCGCGGACTCATGGCGCTGATTCCGGGCGGCGACGCCACCCAGGCCGGTCCGAAAGGAACCGCGCTGTTTTCGGGCGCCGGCCAGACCCGCTCGCGATCCAACTTCAATGACCAGCAGGAAACGCTGTACACCCTGGCCGCGGACACCGGCGGCAAAGCGCTCTTCGATACCAACGATCTGACCCTCGGCATCCGCCAGGCCCAGCAGGATATCGACAGCTACTATATCCTCGGCTACTACAGCACCAACCCCAAGCAGGACGGCCGCTACCGGCGCATCAAAGTAAAGCTTACGAGACAGCTCGAAGCGAAGCTCGACTATCGAACCGGATATTACGCGGCGAAGGAGTGGAAGAAATTCACCGCGTCCGACAAAGAGCGGCAACTCGAGGAAGCGCTGGATCTCGGCGATCCCGTGAGCGATCTTCCGCTCGCCCTCGAGGTGGACTACTTCCGCTTTGGAAAAGATCGTTATTTTGTCCCGATCTCAGTGAAAATTCCGGGCTCAGCAATCGGACTCTCCAAAAGAGGTTCGAACGAAACCACGCAAATGGACTTCATCGGCCAGGTCCGCGACTCCGCCGGGAAGCTGGTTTCGAGCGTGCGCGACATGATCCCCATCAAGCTGACGGCGTCGGCCGCAGCTCAGATCGCAAGCCGCGGATTGCAATATGACACCGGCATGGTCCTGAAGCCGGGAACATACACCGTGAAATTTCTGGCGCGCGAGAACCTCTCCGGCAAAATGGGCTCCTTTGAGACGAAATTCACCATCCCGGATCTGACGCTCGATTCGAAAACGGTGCGGATGAGCTCGGTCATTTTTGCGGGACAGCGCGAACCGGTGACGGCTGCCGTTGGCACGGCTGGCGTCGATAAGAAGACCCTAGCGCATCATCCGCTGGTGCACGACGGGCAGAAGCTGGCCCCCAACATCACACGCGTTTTTCGTCAGAACCAGAATCTCTACGTCTACTTTGAGGTGTATGACCCGGCTGTGTCCCAGGAAACGAAGCAGCCAAGCGTCGCCGCAAATCTTGTTCTGCTTCACGGCGGACGCAAAGCGTTTGAAAGCGCCCCAATCCGTCTCGACCGCACAGCGGATGGTCGCAGCGGTGTCGTGGCGTTCCAGTTCCAGACGCAACTGGCCAAGCTTCCTCCGGGTCGGTACATCTCGCAGTTGAACGTAATTGACGAATACGGCCGGAAATTTGCGTTTGCGCGTTCGCCGGTGATCATTCTGCCCGAACAGTCTGCGGCGCTCGCGCGCTGACAGCTCCCCTGACCGATTGACACCTTTCTGCAATTGAGATATCCGTATTTCAAGCACCTCGAAGGGGGTAGAGGACATGGAAATACGGTTTCTCCTAGCGCCCATGTGCGCCGTGGCGCTCCTTTACGGTCAGGGTGAACGCGGCTCAATGAGCGGAACCGTGACGGATTCGAGCGGCGCCGCCGTTCCTGGCGCAACGGTCACCGCCACAGAGGTAGCCACCAACGTCGAAACCAAGGCGACAACAACCGAGACCGGCGTGTATCGAATTCCTTATCTGCCGGCGGGCACGTACCGGGTCACTGTCACCGCTCCGGGCTTCAAGGCCGCGACCGTCGAGAACGCAATGGTCCGCGTCGCTCAGGCGGTGAATATCGACTTCAAACTCGAACTGGGCCAGATCAGCGAACAGGTGACGGTTGCGGCCGAGGCGCCCATGCTCGAATCCTCCAATGCCGAACTGTCGCGCTACGTCTCCACGGCGGAGTTCGATAACTGGCCCGTTCCGGTCTCTGACGGCCACCGCCAGTTGCAGTCTTTCATCTTCAGAAGCCTGCCCGGCGCGGTCGGCAATGAATTCGAAGGCTCCATCAACGGCGGCCAGTATTATTCGCACGAGATTCTGATCGAGGGCATTCCACTCGGCCGCATGGATCTTCAGGGAGGCAGCAATAACGAGTTCAGTCCCAGCGCGGAGGCCGTGAGCGAATTCAAGCTGCAGGCGGGAACCATGAGCGCGCAGTATAACGGAGGCCAGACCAGCGTGGCCAATTTTGCCATCAAGTCGGGGACGAACAGCGTGCACGGCTCCGCATTCACGTATGTCCAGAACGATGCGCTGCGCGCCAACAGCGCGGCCAACAATGCGCTGGGCATACCGCGCTCGGCCTCGCCCTACAAGCTGCTCAACTATGGCGGGTCGCTGGGCGGCCCGGTGTACCTTCCGAAGATCTATAACGGGAAGAATCGAACGTTCTTCTTCTTTAATTACGAGGCCACCCGTACGCGAGATTTCACGTCGACTTCATTGACCACGTTGCCTCAGGTCGCCTTCAAGCGCGGGGACTTTTCGCAGCTGTTGAACCCTGCCTTCACGGGACGCCCCAATTCCGGCTCACAGATCGGGACGGACGCGCTGGGCCGGCCGGTCATCGCCGGCCAGATCTATGACCCTGCAAGCACGCGCAGCGTAAACGGCCAGGTGGTGCGCGATCCGTTTCCAGGCAACATCATCCCGCAAAACCGCTGGGATCCCGTGGCCCGGAATATTCTCAATATCGGCATTACCGATCCGATTAACGGGAATATGCTCCGAAATTATCCTGCGATCGGAACCTGCTGCCCTGTATTCGACGAGCGCATTATCGGCATCAAGGGGGATCACGTCTTCAATGAGAGGCACCGGCTCTCGGCGTATTACAATCATCACTTCCGGCAGCGGAACAACTCTCCTGGCGGGCGCTGGGGCGTGCCGCCCGGGCTGCCCACCGGCGTGTATCAGTTGCAATACACGCCCGGGCGGCTGGTGCGGATCGCCGAAGACTGGACCATCAGCCCCCGAATTCTCAATCATTTCGCTATCGGCTACAACCGTTTCGGAAACCTGAATCAAAGCGTACACATTGACGAAGGCTGGCCAGCCAAAATCGGGTTGCAGAACGTGGATCAGACAACCTTCCCGGCTCTGATCTTCACCGGACAAAATTATCTGGGAGGGGGTATCGGCGCCGGCGGGCGGCTCGGTTCCACCAACGCGGGCGGCAGCTACAACGGCAGCACCATCGTCCAAGACGACCTGACCATCATCCACGGCTCGCACAGCTTCCGGATGGGCTTCGAGCAGCGCAACTATTACTACAACACGCGCAATCGGTCGAGCTCGGGCTCGTTCACCTTCAGCCCCGTGCAGACGCAACTGCCCGGATTCGCCAGCGACACAGGACACGCCTTTGCCAGCTTCATTCTCGGCGCTGTGTCCGCCACCAGCCGGTCCATCAACCCGGTTAATTTCGGCCACCGCTCTCACACGCCAGGGTTTTACTTCCAGGACGACTGGAAAGTCACGCGCAAATTCACGTTGAACATGGGGCTGCGTTGGGAGTTCCCGGGTCCGCTGTACGAAGTCGCCGGACGCATGTCGGGGCTCGATCCGAACAAGCCCAATCCCGGCGCGGGCGGTCGCCCCGGCGCGCTCGTTTTCGTCGAGGACATGGGGCGGAACAGCTTCCAGAGCCGCTACTGGAAGCAGATCTCGCCGCGCTTCGGCTTTGCGTACCAGACCAAGAGCTGGATGGTGGTTCGCGGCGGCTACGGCATCAATAACACGCCCCTGATCAGCAACGGATTCGGCTTCCCGGGCACGTTCGGCTATAACGGAACCATCAGTCTGAATTCGAGCAACACGCCCCTGCAATTTCCGCAGGACCCGGTCTTCTATTTAAGCCAGCGCTACCCGGACTTCCAGGGAACTCTTCCCAATAAGAATCCAGCGCTGGCGAACGGGCAGGGCATCACTTACATCGCGCCAGATTCCAACCGCCTGCCCTATGTCCAGAACTGGAATCTCGGATTTCAGTTCCAGTTGCCGTCGCGGACGGTTTTCGAGGCGGCCTATGTCGGCAGCAAAGGCACGCGCCTGCTGGCCCCCGGCATGGACAGCCTGAACCAGTTGCCGGTCAGCATGCTGCGCTATGGCGATGCATTAATCGATCAGGCCTCTGCACATCCCGAAATCACGCCGCTCCCCTATCCGGGTTTTGTCGGCACCGTGGCTCAGGCGCTGCGCCCCTTCCCGCAGTATACGAGCGTCGGCCAGAAGTGGCCAAACTTCGGCACGTCCATGTACAACTCCATGCAGTTGACGCTCACGCGCCATTTCGCAAATGATTTCGGCATCCTCGCCGCCTATACCTGGTCGAAAGCCATCGATCTCATGGACGACCCGGGCCCGGATGCCTTCCAGACGGCGCAGGACGTGTACAATCGGGCGCTGGAACGCTCTGTCACGGGATTCAACTTCCCGCACGTGTTCAAGTTGACGTGGCTCTACGATTTGCCGATCGGCCCCGGCAAACTGCTCGACCTCGGCGGCGTCGGCAACGCCATCATTGGCGGCTGGCGTCTTACAGGCATCCACAATTACCGCTCCGGCAGTCCGCTCGCCATCAGCGTAAGCGGAATCAACAATCCCACGGGCGGCGCTATCCGGCCGGACCTGGTTCCCGGCGTCCCGATTGTCATCGATAAGGGACAGCCGGTGAACTATGGACAGCCCGGCGCAGTGTACCTGAATCCGGCGGCGTTCCGCCCTGTTCCGACGACGCCGCAAAATATTGCGCTCCGGCTTGGGACTGCGCCGCGCTACCTTCCCAATGTACGCGGGCCGGCTTTCTTCAGCGAAGATTTCGGATTGGAGAAACGTTTCGTCGTGCGGGAGAAGGTGACGTTCGAAATCCGCGGCGATGCCTTCAATGTTTTCAACCGCGCCGGACGCGGCAACCCCGACACGGACATCGCCAGCCCGACCTTCGGAATGATCACCGGCTTCCAACAGGGACCGCGGAGCGTCCAGCTTTCAGCGCGAATGGAGTTCTAGCGCCGGTGCTGACGTCTTTCCTGGCATTCCTCTCCGCGTTCACCGCCGGGCAGGAGTGCCAGGCTCTGGTGGATCGTGGCGCCCAGGCGTATCAGAACCGGCAGTTTTCTGGCGCGGCCAAGGATTTTACGCAGGCGCTCGACCTGTGCCCTGCATCCGAACGAAAAGCGCTCCTCCTCAATCTGGGACAGGCTCAATTGATGGCGCGGCAATTTACCGCGGCTCTGAAGACGCTCCATCGCCTTCTCACGGTCGATCCGCGCAATAGCGCCGCGTTGAAACTCGCAGCCGACGCTTATTACTTCTCCGGCGACGATCGCGCCGCGGAACGCAGTCTGCTCGATGCGATTCAAGTCGACCCGCGCGATCACGAAGCCATGTACAAGCTGGGCCGCATGTACTATCAGCAGTCGCGATATCAGGAGGCCCGCGATCAATTCCTCAAGGCGATCCGTTTCGAAGCGGGCTCCTACCGGGCGTATGACAACCTGGGACTCTGCTACGAGGCGCTGAACGAGCCCGAAAAGGCCATGTCGTCGTTCCTCAAGGCAATCGAGCTGGTCCACAACGATCACCCGGATTACGACTGGGCGTACGCCAATCTCGCCAATTTCTTGATCAACCGCGGAGAATACCGCAGAGCATTCGACCTGGCGGTCGAGGCGGCGCGCAGAAATCCGCACTCGCCTCGCAATTTTTACTTAGGCGCAAAAGCGCTCAGCAAGCTCGACCAATGGGAGACAAGCGTGCGCTGGCTCAAGCGGTCCATTGAACTCGACCCGGAATACCCGGAGCCGCATTATCTGCTTGGAAAGGTGTATAGCCGTCAGGGCAAGACCCAAGAGGCGCGGCAGGAGTTCGATATCTTCAAAGAGCTGCGCGGCAAGACCCCCAGTCACCCGCGGTGAGCGCAGCAACACGTGCGCCCGCGCAGCGCCTGTACGCCTTCCCGCGCGATGATCGGGACCATGATCAGTGCCGCTACCGGATCGGCCCACCACCACCTGAACGCTGCATTCAACAGCAATCCGCCGAGCAGGATAGCCGACAGCCAGGCGCAGAGTTGAGTTTGCATCGCGTCGGCGGACAATGCTGCGCTGCCGATCGCAGCCGCCACCCGGCGCTTGGCGCGAGCCAGCAGCGGCATGATGATCAGCGATGCGGCGGCGAGCACGATGCCGGGCAGGCTCTCCCGCGGCGCCTCGGAACAAGCCAGGCTCGAAATCGCATCGACCGCTACATACATCGTCAGCGCAATAAAACACAGGCCCACGATTCTGAGCGAGCGCCATTCGGCGCGCTCTCGCCGTGCGGGGCTTGCGTCCGAATGCAGCCTCCAGAGGAGCGCCATCCCAGACGCCACCTCAATCGCGCTGTCAATGCCGAAGCCGGTCAGCGCGATGCTTCCGGCAAACAGGCCGGATGTGACCGCGATCAAGCCTTCCAGGCTGTTGTAGGCAATGGTGGCATATTCGAGACGCAGACCGCGCCGCAGGCGACTCGCGCGATCGTCATCCCGAACGGCTTTGACCGGCGCGGCGCCATACGGCTCAGCCGCCGAGCGGAGCAGGCCCATGGAAGCCTCTACACCGCCCGCACTACCGCGCTCACCGGTTTCGACCCGACCGGAATCATCGTGAAAAGCCCCGCGTACTTATTCCGGTTGGCCAGATTGTCGCGGATGATCAGCACCGCAAGGTCGCCGGATTTCCGATTCAGCACCAGCGCATACTGATTGTCCGGCGTTACAGTGATGAATCCCGGATCTACGCCGACCGATGCCACCGCAATGACGCGCCGGTTGGTGATGTTGAGAATAGTCACCTCGCCGGATCCGGGATTTGCGACAAACAAGTACGGCGGCTGCGTCCCGGAGGCGGCCATCACGCCGGGCGCATGCCCTGCGAGAACGGTCTCGGCGACTTCCGTCTGATAGGGATAGACCACCACAACGGCGTCCAACCCGGGTCCCGTGATGAACAGTTGTCCGTGGTCGGCGCTCATGCAGAAATTTTGAGGCTCAAGAGACAGCGGCAAACGCACAACCAGCCGCCGCTTGACGACGCTGTGCAGGAGCAGCATACGCGATGCCGGATCGCCGGTCATCAACATCGCTCCGTCGCGCCGGAAACGGGTGATGCCGATCGGCCCGCCCGCGTCGATCAAAGCCAGCCGGCGCGTGCGCGCGTCAATGAGGCCCAGCTTTCCGGCAGCGCCAAAGCTGACAGCGGCATTCCCATCCAGGTCGACGTCAAAGTCAGCCGGTTGCTCCGGCAGATCCACTTTCCATTTCAGAGTCAGCGCGTCTGGAGCGAAGGCGAGCAGAACGCGCGGTTGGCGGCAGAGCACGTATAGCGCCGGCTCTCCCTCACACATGCGCGCGCCAATCGCCTCTGCCCGGAACCATGTTTTGCGGCGGACGGCAAGCCGGTCGATTTCGATCTCATACAGGGCTTCACGGTCGGGGGTGAGCGCATATACATAGGGCAGACTGGGATGGGTCAGAACCTCAGTCGGACTGCCATCGAGGCGAATGTGCCGCACCACGGCGAACGCGGTCAGATCCACGGCGGCAACAGCTTGCCCCGCTTCGTTCGCCACAAACGCATAGCCGCCAAACCCCGTACTCTTGCGGCGGCCGCACGAGGCAACAGCAGCCGCGCCGCCCGTCAGCAATGCTCTGCGGGAGATCACTCCTTTAGTGTAAGCCGGCGGAGAATGACGCCCTTCGGAACAGCTACGTAGTGGTTGTCCGCCTGCAGCTGGGCGCATATCCGCTGGTTGAATCCGTGAACGGACAGGCCAGCAACAGCGCCGTGATTACAATCAAGTAGTTCACATCAAATCGTCCGCCGCCGCTGGGGAGGCGCGGCCTTCCCCGGCCTCTTCGGATTGACTCTCCTGTATGATGGTCGCCGGAGCCCTTTCAATGAAATTCGGAGTGAACACGCTGCTCTGGACGGCGGCCTTCGACACCACGCACCTGAGCCTTCTTCCACAAATCAAGCAGTGGGGCTTTGATGGCATTGAAATCGCGCGCTTCGATTTCACGGGCTTTCCTGCCTCTCAAATCCGGCGCGCAGCCGCGGACGAAGGACTCGAGTGCACATTCTGCTCTGCGCTCACCGGACGTTTGAGTCTCATCAGCAATGATTCGGCAGAGCGGCGCGCTGCGCGCGAATTTCTCGCGCGCGGCGCCGAGGTGGCGGCCGAACTTGGGGCGGAGGTGTTCGTCGGACCCTTTTGCGCCCCCGTCGGCCAGCTGGTCGGGCGGCGGCGCACCGCCGATGAGTGGAAGCGCGTGGTGGAGGGTCTGACTTCGCTCGGCGCAGCTCTGGATTCGACAGGCGTGATGCTCGCCATTGAACCGCTGAACCGCTTCGAAACGTTCTTTCTCAATACGGCCGCTGACGCGGCGCGGTTGTGCGATGAAGTCGGCCACCCGCGAATCGGCGCGCTGTTGGACAGCTTCCATGCGAATATCGAAGAGAAGACCATCGCAGAAGCGGTCGAAACGCTGGGACCGCGGATCCGGCACGTGCATGCCTGCGAGAACGATCGCGGCATTCCGGGCACAGGGCACGTCGACTGGCCCGCCCTGTTCACTGCGCTCCGGCGCGCCGGCTATAACGGCTGGATCGTCATTGAGAGCTTCGGATTTGCGATTCCAGAGATCGCGGCGGCGGCATGCATCTGGCGCGATATCGCTCCGAATCCGGAGGCGATTGCGTCGGAAGGAATTCGGTTCCTGCGCGCCGCTGAGCGGGCTGCCGGGGCGACTGCCGCCTGATCCAGGCGCCCGGTTCAGCGAGAAGGGGAGCTTTTCAGCTCCCCTTCGCCGCGTCGTTCAAATTTGACCCTAGAGTTAGAACACCTTGGTCCCCTTCGCAACGGGGCAGTTTGATGATATCACGCTCTCCGGCCCGAGCGGAATGTCTCGCGTTTGGTCACGCCCTTGCCTTCCTCTATGGTCACAAACTGATTGGCATCCACGCCCTGTAAAGACTCCTTGAGACCCGACGGCCAGGCGATCTCTACAATGTCGGCCCTACTGGCTGCGCCGAGCCCGAAATGAAGACGCAGATCGTTCTGCGAGTAGTAACTGGACCCGCTCATCACCTCATCCATCTGACTGCGATTCCCGCAAACAACCTTGACCCGCGCCCCGATGGCGCTGCGGTTCGATCGTACGCCGACGCACTTGATCGCCAGCCAGTTATTCCGGTTGCCTCCATCGTTGCGCAGCAGCGACGGAGGACCGTCGAGATTATTGACGAGCACATCCACGTCGCCATCGTTATCGAAATCGCCGAAAGCGCAGCCCCGGCTTACGCGCGGCGACAGGATCGCCGGGCCGAGCTTGGATGACACGTCCTCAAATCGGCCGTTACGCAGGTTGCGGTAGACCACCTTGGGCTGCTTATACCTCACGTGGATCTTGTGGTTCTCAAGCTGCGCGTACACGTGTCCGTTCGCGGCAAACAGATCTTTCCAGCCGTCATTGTCGAAATCGATAAACCCGACGCCGAACCCCAGGTACTTGGTGTTGACGCCCAGGCCGGACTGTAGCGTCGCGTCGTGAAAAGTACCGTCGCCATTGTTGCGATAGAGCGTTGTAGGCTGATCAGTGAAATTGGTCCGTGCGATATCGAGCCAGCCGTCGCCGTCATAGTCCGCCACCGCTACGCCCATTCCGGACATGGCCACGCCGTTTTCGTCAAAGGCGCAGCCTGCGGGCGTCGCGATTTCACTGAATGTGCCGTCCTGATTGTTGTGATAGAGCAGACTGGGCGCGGTATCGCACGCAACATAGATATCGGGCCAACCGTCGTTATCAAAATCCGCCGCGGCTGCGCCCATTCCGTACGACCCGATCGGACGCCAGTTCTGCGGCGTGAAAACGGGCGTGGGCAGGCCGCGCGGACGGGATACGCCGGACCGATCGGAAACGTCCTCGAAAGTTCCGTCGCCGCGGTTGCGAAACAGCAGGTTGCTGCCGCCCGTAAATCCTTGCGGCCCGCAAGGCACCGGAATATCGTTATAGCGGCAATACATTGAAGCGCCAGGACGCGGCGCGGTCCGGGGATCGAAATTCACGTAATTGGCGATGAACAGATCGAGATTGCCGTCCCGATCGTAATCAAGGAAGCAGCAGGCGGCCCCCCATCGCCGTCCGGCAATCGCCAGGCCAGCCTTCTCCGTCACGTCGGTAAAGGTGCCGTCGCCGTTGTTCCGGTAAAGCACGTTGCGGCCCCAGTAGGTCACGAACAGGTCGTCGAAGCCGTCGTTGTTGTAATCGCCGACGCAGCAACCCTGCCCCCAGCCCGAGTACGTCAGGCCTGCTTTCCCGGTCACATCGGTAAACGTGCCGTCGCGATTGTTGTGGAAGAGGTAGCTTCGCGGCGTTCGCGCCGATCGGTCGAACGTCGTGCCGTTCACCAGGAAGATGTCCAGCCAGCCGTCGTTATCGTAATCGAAGAATGCTGCCCCGCAGCCCATCTCCTCAAGAAGGAACTGCTTGTTGGCGGCGGCCCCGGAAAAGTTGCGCGCGCCGGCAAGCCCGGCCTCTTCGGTCACATCGGTGAATACGACCCCCTCTGAGCCGGCTGCGCCCCCGCCCCGCAGCGACTCCTCGAGGCTGCGCAAAAGCAGGGTCGAGGCAGTCAGCTTCAGAACAGTTCTGCGCGTCAAATTGCCCCTAGTCATGGGCGGCGCGTTCCGGCATCGTGACTTGAGCGCCTCCGTTCTCCTCTCTCAGCAGCTGGCGGCGCTTTTCCTCGAGCTCCTTCGATTCCCGGTCCAGCCTCGAAAATGATTCCATCGCTTTGCGGCTTTCCTCCGGTTTGCCGAGCTTGCGATAGAGCGTTCCCAGAACATAGAAGTAGGACGAAGACCGGCTGTTGATCGCAATGGCCTGCTCAAGCGCATCCACGGCGGCTGACAGATTGCCCTGGCGCTCGTAAGCCTTCGCCATCTGATACAGCGCAGGGTCGGATTTCGGATTCGCCTCCAGCGCCTTGCGCGCATAGGCGAGCGCGGCTTCAGGGTCGCCAGTCCGGTTGCTCAGAGCGCTCAGGTTCACATATGGCGATGAATATTTCACCCGCCGCTCTTCGCTCAGCTCTATGGCCTTTTTATAATTGGCGATCGCAGCGGCGTCATCGCCCAGCGCCTCCATCGCGAAGCCCAGCCCGTCGTAGGCCTCCATGTACGATGGATCGAGCCGTATGGCCAGCTCGAACTGTTTCTTCGCCTCCGCCCAGTTGTCCTCGATCGAGTACAACTTGCCAAGATTGTAAGGCATTTCCGGCGACTTCGGGTCCAGTTTCGCTCCCTGTTCAAACTCGAAGCGGGCTGCATCGAAGCGTCCGATGATCATCAGATTGCGACCCATGACCTTGTGCGCGTTCGGGTTTTTCACGTCCAGTTGCAAGGATTGCGAGAGAGCCCGGATGGAATCGCCAATCTTGCGCTGGGCGTAAAGACTGTAGCCCAGCGCGTACCACGCCCAGGCCGATTTCGGGCGTCCGTTCAGGTACGCTCGCAGGAGCGGCTCCACCTCAGCGAATTTGCCGTCAGCAATGTACTGTTCGAACATGGCGACCTGGCGCGGATCATCGCGGGATTCGCGCGCGGCCAGCAGGCGGTCCAGGGCTGCCTTTGCCTCCGTATTGCCCGGATTCAACTCGAACGCGCGCCGCAATTCGGCGAGGGCTTGTGTCTCGTCGCCCTTCTTCGCCAGCGCCAGCCCGAGCAGATAGTGCGGCTCGGAGGCGTCCGGCTTTGCACGCAAGACCTGCATGAACTTCGCAATCGCCGGATCCAGTTCCCCGCGATCCAGCGCAGCCTTGCCCGCGGCTAGATCGAGCGACGCGGCCTGATCGCGCTCGCTCGCGGCAATCAGTTCACGGCTCTTCTGAATCTCCGCCGTGGCTTCGGCATGGCGTCCGGCGCGCGACAGCGCCAAACCCAGTTGATAATGCGCTTCGCCGAAATTGGGCTCGCGTTCGACGGCGATTTTGAGATGCGTGATCGCTTCCTGCGGTTTGCCGCTCCTGAGCAGCTCCCGCCCGAGCGCGAACTCGGCTCGCGGATACCCCGGGTCCATGGCCAACACCTTTTCAAGCTGTTGAATGGCCTTCAACGACCCGTGACTGGCGCTGGCGCCATACGCGACGGCCAGGTTGTATTGCGCTTTCAGCAGCGCCGGCTGAAGCTCGATCGCCTTCTCCAGCTCGCGCACAGCCTCGTCCGGATCGGAGGTGGTCAACACGGCGCCCAGGTTCTGATGGGCGTCGGCGTAGTCCGGCCGGAGCTGGATGGCTTCGCGGAACGCTGCCGCCGCCTTCTCGTCATCCCCCGTCTGAACGTATACCAGGCCGAGATTGTTATGCGCTTCGGCATAGTCCGGACGAAGCCGGATCGCCTCGCGGAATGCGCCAATGACTTGCTGCGGATCGGCGCCCGCTGCGCCGAGCAGGCGGCCGAGGACGTTGTAGGCTTCGGCCGAGTCCGGTTTTTTTGAAATCGCGCGCCGGAGCTCCTCAATCGCCAGCGCCAGGTCCGGAAGCGGTCCGGCCTGGGCGGGAAGGTTCAGGCCGGCTTCAAACTGACCGATTGCATGGTTCAAATCGCCCAGCCTCAACAATACCAGCGCAAGGTCGACATAAGGAGACTGCGCCTTCGGGTTCAAGGCAACTGCGCGCTGAAACAGGCGTCGCGCGCCGCCCAGATCGCCGCTTTCGCGGTAGATCATGCCGCGAAAGCTGGAGGCGTTTGCGGCGGCCGGATTCAAGCGCAGCGCCTCATCAAGCTCCGACGCAGCGCGCGTCCGATCCCCCCGATACCATAACGCCACGCCCAGATTGTAATGGGCGTCAGCGTAGTCGCGATTGAGCGCAATAGCCTTTTCGAACTTTTCGATGGCCGCTGTCAGATCTCCCGTTCTTCCAATCACGAAACCAAGCTGGTTGTAGGCCTCGGCAAATTCCGGATCAAGGACAATGGCTTTCTCGAACGCTTGTCTTGCAGCGGCGAACTCGCCATGATTCAGCGCCTCAGCGCCGCGCTTGAACTCTGCCTCAGCCGCGGGACTGGCCCGCCGCCCCGGAGATTTCTGTGCCCGATTCCTGGATGCAGATTCGTTCAACGCCTGAGCGAGCGCGTAGTACGCCTCGCGCGCCTCCGGGTTCAGCTCGAGCGTGCGCTCGAATGCCTGAATCGCGCCAGCGAGATCCCCCTTCTGCCGGAGCGTCTGTCCGATCTGATATTCCAGTTCCGGACTGTCCGGATGCTCTTTACGCAAGGATTGAAACTGATCGAGGGCGGCGTCGGCATCCCCTTTCAAACGGAGCGCCATGCCCAGATTGATCCGCACTGCGAGGTCGCCGGGCGCATGCCGAAGAGCTTCTTTTAAGACCGCGATCGCTTCGTTGTAATTGCCCGTTTGCGCCAGCGTCGATCCCAGATTGTTGTATGCGCGGACATAATCAGGCTTGATCTGGATCGCTCGACGAAACTCCGCTTCGGCGGGCGCAAACGAATTGTTTTGCAGATATGCGACTCCCAGCCAGTTGTGGGCTTCCGCCGACTGTGGATGGCGCTTCAGGATGCTGCGATACCGAACAATGGCTTTGTCCACCTGCCCGCCTTGCGCCAACAGCAGCGCGAGCATGATCTCGGCCTGCTCATAGTCAGGTCTGAGTCTTAGCGCCGCGCCCAGTTCCGCTGCGGCTTTTTCGTTTTCGCCGAAGTCGCGGAAGGCCAGCGCGACGTTGTAGTGGGCCTCCGCCGAGTTCGGGTCGACGCTGGTGGCGCGCTGAAATGCGATCAGAGCGGCCGGACGATCGCCGGCGCCCCACAGAGCAATGCCCTCGCCAATATAGGAATCCGCTGATTTCGGATTCAGTTTGAGCGCCTGTTCAAACTCAGCCAGCGCTGGTTTCCATTGCTTCTGCTCAAGGAGACGGCGTCCGGCCTGATCGTGTTGGAGAGCCTCCTGGACTGCCTTTAACGGGACCTGAGCTGCGCATGGCAGCGCGCTTGCCGCGCAACACAGAACGAACCACAGCCGCATCGTCATCCTGCCCAGGTTCCACCATTTTCACAGAACCGGCCGGCGACGGGTAAGTCGGATACGGGCGCTCGCTCCGGCGCAGCCCGGTTGCGACTCCCGCAGAGCTGCAACCGAAACGAGCGTTCGTGAATGCGCTGTCAAAACTCCAGCTTGGTCCCCAACTGAATGGACCGCGGCTGGTTGCACTGAAGCGAGACTTGCCCGAACGCCGCCGAACTCCAGTTCGTGTTGGGATCGCAGAACACGGTGCGGTTCGTGATATTGCCGCCCTGCGCCTCCAGGCGCCAGCGTACGTGTTCGCCGATCGGAGTGACCTTGAAGATGCTGACATCCTCCACGGCATTCCTGAAGCCTCTCACGTGCGGGTCGCGCGGCGGCGTGTTGCCGAACGTCAGCGGGCCCGGATCCGAGTATGCGGCGCTGTTGAGATAACGGTCCTTATTCGGGTCGAAGCTTCCGCTTTGACCCTGGGTGGTGACCCCATCCACGCCGGCCACCCGGTTCGGGCGCTTGGCGGGATTAAACAACAGACCCGCCATGTCGTTCGTCATACCGATGGTCAGCGGCCGGCCGCTCTCATAACGCAGCAGACCGTTGAGAGTCCAGCCGGACATCAGGTAGTACAGCAAGTCATGGCGCCGGTTCTTGCCGAACGGAAGTTCATACGACCACGACGCGACAAACGTGTTCGGCACGTCATCAGCGCTGACAGACCACTCTTGCGCCGCGGCGGGGTTTTGCGGGCCGCTGCTGACGCTGTTGTTGTAGCCGTTGTCGGCGCCATCGTTCATCAGCTTTGAGCGCGTATAGAAGACCCGGAAGACAAGCCCGTTTGAAAACCTTTTGTCGAGCTTGGCCTGGAAGGAGTTGTACATGCTCTTCCCGACAGGCCAGGAATGCCAGTTAATGCTCTGGTATTGCGGCCAGGGCCGCAGCGCCTGCGCAACAATTCCGGTGAATCCGGGATACGGCGGCGAAATTCCGGCGGACTTGGCCACGTCCGAGTTGATATCGGACTGCAACACCCTGGTGCCGAGGGCCAGAATCTTGGGGTCGTTCTCGTTATCGTACCAGCCGAGGAGCTGATCGTTCGCCGGCAAACGCGTGCCTTTATTTGCCGTATAGCTCAAATCGAGCAACATGCTGTTGGACAGTTGGCGCTGCACCGTAAACGACCAGTTCTGATAACGCGGGAGCGTGTTGGCGTTGGAGCTCCAGCCAATTGGCGAAGTCCCGTTGGCCACGGTGGGCGTCAGTTGCGGCGGAAAGATGATGTTCTCCCTCGGAAATCCATTGTCCAGATAGAACGCAGGATACAGCCCGTTGGTGAGGTTCGGCGCCGTCGGATTGGTAAAGTATCCCGTAATCGGGGTGGCGCCGTCGGTGAACGGTACGCCTCCGAAGTACATGCCATAGCCGCCGCGAAGAACGGTCCTGTCGCCCAGCCGGTAGGAGAACCCGAACCGCGGGCCCCAGCCGTCCGCCGGCGGATGATCGAAGGTCTGCTGATTGGGTCCGGCGAAGACAATGGCGCCCGGACGGTTGCCCGCTCCGGGATTCGGCGCGTTAGGATCAAACGTCGAGAAGCGGTTATACCGCTCCTTAAATGCCACCTGATATTCAAACCGTAAGCCGAGCGTGAGCGTGAGGCGGCTTGTCGCCTTGAAGTCATCGTTCACATACGCAGCGTGATAGCCGCCGTTGAAGGTGGTGAACGTCGGGATCTGGTAGTTTGCCGTCTGCACCTGCCCCAGCAGGAAGGACGCGAACGGATCGCCTGTCGCAGCCAGGGAGTTCCCGTTCGCATCATATCCGCCCGTCCCCAGGCGGCTGAAATTGAACGTGCCGCCCGTGCTCGACGCCCAGCCGTGGTAGTTGAACTGATGCAGGCGGTACTCGTATCCGATCTTGATCGAATGCTTACCCTTCACCCACGTCAGGTCGTTGACGAATTGCCATCGGTTGATGGCTTCAAATCCGTATCCGATCCACTGCATCCCAAGCTGCGTGTATGGAATGTTCCCGCTGAAGGTAATGTTGGGAGGACCGGCGGTCTTGTCCACAATTCCGCTGTTCCCGTTCGGCCAGAGTCGGTCAGGCCAATCGAGGCCCGCGCTCAGCGGGCTGCCGGACATGACCCAGCGGTCCCAGGCCACCGTGGTGTGCCACAACAGAGTCGGCCGGATAATGTAGTCGAACTGCTGGGTCGCGTGATGCGTCGCGATCCGCTGGAAGAAACCGTTTCCAATGTAGTCCTTGTATTTCTGAGGGTCGAATGTCGGCGTGCATCCCAGGACTTCGCCGCAGTTGCGAATCGCCGGACGCGCAGGCCAGTAGAAGCTGGTCGTCGATTTGAACTTGTCCGTGATCTGATGATCGATCCGGAAAAGAATGGTGCGGAAGTTTCCAACCCAGATTTGGTCCCCGTTCGGGTTGCCGCCGACATTGAATTGGAGGCCGGGCCGCCACGGCTCCGCCATCAACGGGATAATCCGTTGCGCCACTTGGCTCCGCAGCGGGTCGCTGATCGGAATGATATTGCCCGGGTACGGATCGCGGACGGGCACGCCATTGACGAGACGCGTGGTTGCCGGGTTGAAAATCTGGCCGCTGAAGATGGGCCGCCCCAGCGCGTCCGTCCCAACCTGAGTATTTGTCAGCAGGGCGCTGAAATCGCCCCGTTTAAAAGCGTCTATAGGGGTCGTGTTGCCGAACCCGGGCAGCGCGCCGGAACGGTATTTCAAGTAATCCAGATTGAAGAAGAAAAACGTCTTATTGCGGCCGTTATAAATCTTAGGAATGATGGCCGGACCCCCCAAAGTGAAGCCGTAGGAGTTGTTGCGCTGCTTGGAGACCGTGGCCGGGAAGAAGCCGCGCGCATTCAGCGCATCGTTTGCGAAATATTCGTAGGCGCTGCCGTGATACTCATTGGTGCCGCTCCGTGAGACGTACTCGATGGTGCCGCCGCTCGTGTGGCCATACTGGGCGGAATATTGCGACTCGATGACGCGCATCTCTCCGACGCTCTCAACCGGGGGAGCGCTTTCATGGCTGTCCTGGTGACCGGACGCGTACCCGAACGCCACTCCGTCAAAGAAGTTCTCCGTTGCGAAGCTCTGGCCGCCATTAATTCGCGAACCGAACTGGCTGCCCCGGAACATGGGGTCGCCGTTCGGCCGCATGGGCGTATAGCCCGGCTGTAATTGCAGCAACGACTCCGCCAGCCGAATGTCGGCGCCCATGAGTATGGGGAGGTTCCGGTAATAGGGTTCGCCGACGGTGCTCGCCACGTCCGGCTGCTCCGTGTTGACCATTTCCGTCGCCGCCGAGACTTCCACGCTCTCAGCCACCGAGCCGAGCTCCATAGGAAGATCAATTCGGTACGTCTGCCCCCCGAGCAGCTGAATGCCGGATCGCACCGTCGCCTTAAACCCTGCGCTCTCGGCCGTGACGGTATACCTGCCAAGCACCAGCAAGGGCGACGTGTATGTGCCTGCCGCGTTGGTTTGCAAGATGGTGTCGACGCCCGTCTCGTCGTTGTGAATCTTCACGGTTGCGTTGGGAATGCTGTTTCCGGTCGGATCCGTGACAATTCCTGTGATCGTTGCGCGATCGGCTCGTTGAGCGAAGAGACACGCCGCCACAAGCAGCGCAGCCAGCAAAGTGAGCGCAGTCCGATGTCTGCCCATTGCGTCCCCCCAAAAGGTTGGCACAATCACTGCTACCGCCATCGGTCCAGCCCGGGCGTACATTGGAGAGCGCTCCCCTGAGAGCTAGTCTTCAATTCCGCGCAGAACTGAGACCGTTCCGTACTGGATAGTATTTTTCTACTAGTTGCAAGATGTGTCAAGAAAAATGTTTGCGCTTACAACGAACTCACGCCGGGAGCTTCCCCCACGGACCTTACTGCCCCGCCCGACGAAGTTCGATGACCGTTACGCTCATGCGCGGAAACGTATGATCTATTACTGAGCCTGGGACCGGGACTCGTATTTCCACGGGCGCGACGGCTTCCGGTCGAACCTCATCGTTCGTTTCGTAAAGGCTGCCGGCTGAAATTTGCCAGCCTCGCGCCGAACCGGCGGCAAAGCCCGAAAGGCGAATCGTTGATCGAAAATCCCGGACCAAATCCCGATTGACGCAGAAAATCGTGAGAACGCTGCCGCTATCGTTGAGCGCCGCGACCACATCGAGATAGGGGACGCCGCGAATGACCGGGAGCCGCCGCACGCCTTCCTCCACGTCGTACCGCTCGACCTGCGTGTTCGTTTCGATGAGACGGGTCGCATCCCGGTTCGAGTAGGTGCGGAATACCCAATAGGCTGGCGTTCCGTAGACTCGCCCACGCTTCTGCCACACGCCGCCGAACTCAACGTTGCCTGTCATGTCAGCGACGGAAGTAAAGTCCGACACCCGCATGAGCATGTTGAGGAAACCGCCCGCGCACAGCCCCCCGCCGAGGTTTTCGTAATTCGGAGCGCGGCTCACCGGGGCCGTGAACAGCCACTCCGTGAAAGCGATGTCCACCTTGCCCCGGTTGCGCGGATCGGCGTCGATCTGCTCCTTCATCGCCCGTAACTGCCGTTCAAGACCCACGGGCAGGGCGAGCGCCGCCTGGGCAATGAACTCCCGCGAAGGATTGCGTCTCAGGACGTCGGCAGTTCCGACCACAAAGTGCGTGGAGAGATAATTCAATCGCTCCGGACCGAGCGTTAACTGGGCCGCATTCCAGGCCTGGAACCGGTCGGGGTCCTGGCCCGTGGCAATCAGACGAGCCTTAGGATCCACGGCGCGGACGGCATCGCTGAACTCCTTGGTTCTCGCCGCCACCCGTTCGAGCGTCGGATACCCGATCTGAAAGTTGCCCCACAGTTCGTTGCCAAGTTCCCAAAGCAGGCCACCCGAATGGTCCCCCCACCGCTCGTTGACATAACGAACCCAGTCCGCGGCTTCGGCGGGCGTCCCGCTGCCGAGATTCAAGGCGATTTGCGGCCGTGCGTTCACCAGCTGGCAGAACCGGAGGTACTCGTCGGTGCCGAAGTGGTTGTACTCCGGCATGCCCCATGCCTGATTCAGCATGCTGATGCGTTTGTCGACAGGTCCGATGCCGTCGCGCCAGTGATAACCCGATGTGAAATTTCCTCCAAAGCGCATCACAGGCGACTTCAATCCGCGGACCATTTCGACCACTTCCGGGTTCATCCCGTCGATATGGTCGGCTGGAAACAGAAACACCTGATCGATTTGGACGCGGGCTTCGTCCGAAGCGGCAATCACGAAATCAACAGGCTCGCGTGTGGCGACGGCGCCCGGCGGCAGCTCCAGCGAAAACTCGTGTTTCGCCCAGTTTTCGCCGAGGGCGACAGTTCGTTTCGTCAGCACGTCGGCCGGGCGGCTTCGCTTGCGCAGGGAGACTTCGAGTTCGCGACGCCCGCTGACGGATTTGGCGTACAGGCTGCTGGTATATCGCAAAGTACGGTGAACGGGTAAATAGATCTCCTGGCGGATGCCGGTCTCTTTGCCCGGCAACGCCATGATTAGTAAAGAACGAAACGAATTGGGGGCGTCGCCCCAACGCGGCTCGTAGCGCCAGCCCTGCGCGGCCTCAAGCGGCAGCCACGGCAGCGGCAGACCCATTCTCGACGCCTCCCCAAGTTCCGGCCGTTGCGCCACCATCTGCGCGATGCGGTCAGCGCTCCAGAGATTGTCCTCGAAGCTTGGATTCTCCAGCGCCTGTGACCATAGCCCGCCGTAGATGCTGTGGCCGATCGGCTCAAGAAAGCTGCCGTAAATAGTGCGTGGAATGGGGTGCAGCGCCTTCGCCGCGTTGACTTCGATGACAGCGGCAGGCTGCGCGTGAATCGAGGCGGCCACGAGCGCTGCAAAGATTGCGAATCTGCGCATAGCTCGGGACCCGCTCACGCCAGTCTTGTTTTCAGCATGGTGTAGGAATGAGCCGGAAAGCGATAGCGCAGTTTTCGGCCCTCGGCGGTCGCCGAGCGCTCCACCGCTTTGACCTTGGTCTCGTTGAAATTGTTCTCCGCCTTGATATCGGGGCCGTTGACTTCGGCGGCCTGCACAGGGCCTGCAAACTGCTTGTCCTCGGCTTCAAACTCGACTTCAAGCGCCTGATCGGGATGGCGGTTCACGACATTCAGCACAAGGGTTCCGTTATCGTACGCCGCCGACGCGTCAAGATATGGCACATCGTCGAATCGCCGCGTCTTGTACTTCGGGCTGTCGACAAACAGCTCCAGGGCCTTCCCCTTGCTGTTGTTGGCAAAGAGTTGCAGCGGGTAATAAATGGTCTGAAGATACAGGCCCTTTTCGTTTGTAAATATCGGCGCGATAACGTTAACCAGCTGCGCCAGGTTCGCAATTTTGATGATATGGGCGTGGTTGATGAATGTATTCAGGAAGGTCGCGACCACCAGCGCGTCCTCCAGGTTGTAGTGTTCCTCCAGAATGCGCCGGCCGCGTTCTTTGCTGCCCCGGGCGCGATACCAGACGTTCCATTCGTCCCAGGCAATGTAGATGCGCCGGCTCCGGGGCTCGCCGGACAGCGCCGCATCGATAATGCCTTCGGTGGTCTTGATGCGGTGACTCAGATCGACGGAGCTGGCCATGAAGTCGCCGAAATCATTTTGCGTATTTCCGACATACATGTGCAGCGATATGTAATCGGCGTGGCTCTTGAGATATTCAAGAACGGTGCGATTCCAGCCGATCCAGTCCGCGCCGGGACGAAAGTTGGATGATCCGGCGGCAACCAGCTTGATATTCGGGTCCGTCCACTTCATCAGTTTGGCGGCCTCAAGCGCGAACTTGCCGTAATCTTCGGCAGTGCGATGGCCCATTTGCCAGGGGCCATCCATTTCGTTGCCGAGCCCCCAGTAAATTACCTTCCATGGCTCGCGGCGACCATTCTGGCGGCGCAGGCGGGTCATCGCCGTATCCTCGGCCGAGTTGCAATACTCCACCCATTGCTGCGCCTCGGTCCACGACCCGGTCCCGAGATTGGCGCACAGATAGGGCTCCGCGCCGAGCATTTCGGCGTATTGGAGGAATTCGTGGACGCCGAAGCGATTGCTCTCTACTGTGCCCCAGGCCATTTCGAGCCTCGGCGGCCGCTGGTCGCGCGGGCCGATCCCGTCGCGCCAGTTGTAATTCGATGAGAAATTTCCGCCCGGCCACCGGAGGATCGTGACATTCAGCTTGCGCACCGCTTCGAGGACGTCCTTGCGGTATCCGGCGGCGTCGGAAAGCGGCGAGTTTTCTTCGAAAATGCCGCCGTAAATACAGCGGCCCAGGTGCTCGACAAAGTTTCCGTAGATTTTGGGGTCGATGTCGCCGATGACGCGCTCGGTATCGATCTTGATGCGGGCGCGCATCGGGGTTTGTTGTGCGCGGAGGACAAAAGGGGCGGAGATCAGCGCCCCGGAAAACGCTCTTCGGGATATGGTCATAATCGCTCTTCAATTGTTTCGACCGACGCCGGCCGGGGCCGGCTCGGACAACGCCGCCAGGGCGGTCTGTTCGTTTGCCGGAATCCAGACGATCATTTCGCCCTTTCCGCGATTCGCCCAGGCATAGTAAGGAATTGCCGTGAAGTCCTGTTCCTTCTTACTGACGCCGTTCTGGCTGGGGGTGAGCGCAATGGCCTTCCCTCGCACGACGACCACTCCGTTCAGCAGGTCCGGTCTGAACTGCGCTTTCAGGTCCGCGTCCGGTGGAAGCACAAGATTCCGGACGCGGCCGCCCGGATTGTCGGGCCACTCGGCGCAGTAGACGAGCGGGCCGCGTTGAATGGCGATGCGGCCGCGATCGGCGGCGACGTTCTCATTTGCGATAACGCGCCGCACCGGCATCGGCAGGTTCAGATCGATAACATCGCCGGATTTCCATTCGCGCGTCAGGGTGACGTAGCCCTTGGTCAGAGCTACTGGCCAGGCCTTGCCGTTCACCTTCAGCTCAGGACTCGCATCGGACCGGTCGGCGAAGCGATAGAGATCGCCGGGCACGGCCTCGCCGCGCGCCCATCCCGGAATGCGGAGCTTGATGGTGAACGCCTCGGGGCGCGCCGGGCGCACTGTCAGTTTGATTGCGCCGTCCCAGGGATAGCGCGTTTCCTGGGTCACTTTGACGATGCGGCCGCCTTCCATTTTGATTTCGGCGTCGCTCGCCACGAACAGATTCACAAACAGCGCGTCGCCCTGCTGCGCGTAGACATAGCCCGGAACGGAAGCCATGAAACGCGTAATGTTGCCCGGGCAGCAGGCCACCCCGAACCATGGGCTGCGCTGGTGTTGTCCGGCCGATTCGAGCGGATTTGGATAGAAGAAAGACTTCCCGTCCAAGGACACTCCGGAAAGCAGACCATTGTAGAGCGTGCGTTCCATGACATCGATGTATTTGGCGTCGGCATGCAGCAAAAACAGTCGGTGGTTCCAGAAATCGTTGCCGATGGAGGCGCAGGTTTCGTTGTACGCCGTCATATTCGGCAGCTCGTAATTGGCGCCGAAGGCCTCGCCTTTCGCGGTTGCGCCGATTCCGCCCGTAATGTACAGCTTCTTCGTGACCACGTTTTCCCAAATGGCGTCGATGGCTTTCACGTAGGAAGCATCGCCCGTCATGGCCGCAACGTCGGCCATGCCCGAGTACATATAGGTTGCCCGGACGGCATGCCCCACGGCTTCGGTCTGCTGAATGACGGGGATCTGCGACTGGTTGTAGGGCTTGCCATTGCCGCGCGCATCCAGCATGAACTTGGCGAGGTTCAGATAGCGCTCATCGCCGGTGACGCGGTACAGCTTTACCAGACCCATCTCCGTAATCTGGTGGCCGGGCCAGATGGCCCGCTTACCGGGACCGAAGGTCGCCACCAGCAGATCGGCGGTCTTCAGCGCAATATCCAGCAGGTTGCGTTTACCCGTCGCCTCGTAATGGGCGACGGCCGCCTCGTACAAGTGCCCGAGATTGTACAGCTCGTGGCTGAGCTCCTCTTCGAGAACCCACCGCTCCGGACCCGCCCACTTGTGCGGATGCGCCGGATTCATCGTGCGGGCGGTATAGAGGTAACCATCTTTTTCCTGAGCCGCGGCGATCTTGGCGATCAGGCCGTCGATATAGGCGTCAAGCTGCGGATCCGGGTACACGCTCAGCGTATACGAGGCGCCCTCGATGACCTTATATACGTCCGTATCGTCGAACGGATATGGCGGCAGCTGATCGCTGAAGCCCTCGCCGCGAATCGCTTTGGCCGCCTTAATGAAATTTTCGACGCGGCCGGTTTCCTCGCATTTTTGAAAGGCGAACGGGATGGTGACCTTGCGGTTGGTTTCGATGCGAGGCGCCCAAAAAACATCGCGGACGTGAACGGCGGTGAAGGGCACAGGCTTGACCGGGTAGTCCCGGCGCATGTCCGGCTTGGACTGGTCTTGTGCAGCCACAAGTGGAGCGGCGGCGAGGGAAAGAAACTCTCGACGTTTCATAACCAAAAACTCCCAGCGGCTCTGGTAGCGCTTACAGGACAGCGTACACCAAACGGACCGGGGGTTCACGGGAGTGATAGAATTCGGGCGAGATGGAGGAGGAGGGCATGCAACAGCGACGGCGTGAGTTTCTGGAACTGGCGGCGGGAGCATTCTCTGCCGGGATTCTGAGCGCGCAGACGCGCTCCGGGGATATGATTTACCGCACGCTCGGAAAAACCGGAGAGCGCGTTTCCGCGATCGGCCTCGGCGGTTCCCACATCGGACGCCCGCGCGAAGAGCAGGAAGCCATCCGCATCATCCGCACGGCGATCGATCGCGGCATCACCTTCATGGACAATTGCTGGGACTATGCGGACGGAAAATGCGAATCCTGGATGGGCGACGCACTGCGCGACGGATACCGCCAGAAGGTCTTTTTAATGACGAAGTTTGACGGGCGCACGAAGGCCGCAACGGCCAAACAGATTGACGAGTCGCTGCAACGGCTCAAGACGGATCATATCGATTTGATGCAGTATCACGAGAACATCCGGATGGAAGATCCGGACCGTTTTTTCGCGCCCGACGGGCCGCTCGAGGCGCTCATGGCCGCAAAGAAGGCCGGCAAGATCCGGTATATCGGATTCACGGGCCATAAAGATCCGGTTGTACATTTGCGCATGCTGGAGATTGCGGCGCAACACAACTTTCATTTCGATGCGGCGCAGATGCCGCTGAATATCCTTGACGCCAGCTTTCGCAGCTTCGCCCGCCAGGTGGTTCCGAAACTGGTTGAGCAGGGGATCGCCGTGCTGGGCATGAAAGCGATGGCAAGCGGCGCCATCCCGCAGAATAATATTGCAACCGGCATCGAGTGCCTGCACTATGCGCTGAGTCTGCCGACTTCGGTGGTAATCACGGGGTGCGACAGCCTGGAGCGGCTGGACCAGGCCTTGGAGGCCGTCCGCACATTCAAGCCGCTCAGCCAGCAGCAGATCGCCGCGCTGGTGGCCCGAACGCGCGAAGCGGCTCTGACAGGCAAATACGAGCGATTTAAGACCTCGGCGCAGTTTGATGGGACTGCGCGTCATCCGGAGTGGATGGGATAACGCGACGCGGACCGTTGCTGATCTCCCCGGATGTTTTGTCTCCGGGTTCGTCATGAGGGGGCGGCTACAGAGTCGGACGCCTACATTGGAAGCGCGCTTCAGCAGAGCCCGCCGCCGTACGGCG
>Ga0070740_10001003_pt1 | contig 43512 bp, 35 predicted proteins | sample Coa_R2_FD_67286 | JGI IMG/M metagenome (GOLD analysis project Ga0070740, IMG submission 67286) | Surface soil microbial communities from Centralia Pennsylvania, which are recovering from an underground coalmine fire - Coalmine... | ecosystem: Environmental > Terrestrial > Soil > Unclassified ... | reverse complement strand
GCGATCAGAACTTGCCGTAGTACCCTTCCTTCAACGCATCGAACAGATTGGCGGCGGTGTGCTTTTCGCCGTCGTACTCGACTTCCTCGTTTCCTTTCAGTTGCACAACAGTACCGTCCTCCAGTTCGAAACGGTAGAGGGTATTTTCGAGGTCGGTTTCCTTCACCAGCACGCCCTGGAATGCGGCCGGGTTGAAGCGGAAGGTGGTGCAGCCCTTGAGGCCTGCCTTGTAGGCGTGGAAGTAGATGTCCTTGAAGTCTTCGAAGGGGTAATCGGTGGGCACGTTGGCGGTCTTGGAGATGGACGAATCCGTCCATTTCTGCGCCGCCGCCTGGATGTCGACGTGCTGCACCGGCGTGATGTCGTCGGCCGCCACGAAGTAGTCGGGCAGCCGCTTTTTCGGATCGTCCGAACCCGGCGTGGCCTCGGCGTTGATCAGCGCGCGGTAGGCCAGCAGTTCGAAACTCATCACCTCGACCTTCTCCTTGGTCTTGCGGCCCTCGCGGATCACGTTGCGCGAATAGGTGTGCGCGAACGAAGGCTCGATACCGTTGCTGGCGTTGTTGGCGAGGCTGAGCGAAATCGTGCCGGTGGGCGCGATCGAGGTGTGGTGGGTGAAGCGCGCGCCGGTCTGCGCGAGCTGCTCGGCCAGATCGGGGCGCACCTGCGCCACGCGCTGCATGTAGCGCGAATACCTGGCGTGCAGCACGCGGCCGGGAATCCTGTCGCCCACCTTGTAGCCGTCCTGCGCCATTTCGGGACGCTTGCGCAGCATCTCGCCGGTGACTTCGAAGGTCTCGTCCATGATCGGCGCCGGGCCTTTCTCCTGCGCCAGTTGCAGCGCGACTTCCCAGCCGGCCAACGCCATTTCGCGCGCGACGTCTTCGGTGAAGGTGACCGATTCTTCCGAACCATAGCGCAGCTTCAGCATCGCCAGCGTGGAACCCAGCCCGAGGAAGCCCATGCCGTGGCGGCGCTTGCGCAGGATTTCCTCGCGCTGCCGTTCCAGCGGCAGGCCGTTGATCTCGACCACGTTGTCCAGCATGCGCGTGAACACGCGCACGACCTCGCGGTATTCGTCCCAGTCGAAGCGCGCCTTGGGCCCGAACGGATCGCGCACGAAGGTGGTGAGGTTCACCGAACCGAGCAGGCAGGAGCCGTACGGCGGCAATGGCTGCTCGCCGCATTGTCCGGTTACCAATCCGTTGAATATGACCGCGTTGTGATCGGGTTGAGTTGTGTCGTACACCGCCTCTTCGCCGACGTATTCGATGCTTTCGATGCGAGAGGCGAAGCGCTGGCTCTTGCGCAGAAGCTTGCCTCGGCGCCAGGCGTGATAACGCTCGTTTTTCTGTGGAAGTACGAAGCCGACCTCATCCATGAATCGCTCGCGCGACTCGCCATCGATGATCAGTTCGAAATCAGCCGAACACGAATATTCACGACTTGCACCATGCCCGTCAGGCATCAGACGCATGCGTGCATCACGCCGCTTGCGAATGCGGCAGAACACGCCCAGATTCGCCAGCAGCATCTGAACATCCTTCAGCAAATCCGGTTCGCTGGAAGCAAGGCGGATTGAGCAGCTCTGGCTGGAACTGGAGATGTTCACGGTGCCATCGCACTGAAATAGCGCCCGCAAATATCCTTTGACGCACGCTTCGGACCCGCGCCAAACCACTTCCGGCACACGCAACTTGGTTGAAGCCGTGAAGCCGTAGTGCTCCAGCAGCCTTGCCAGCAGCACGGAGCGAATGAAAACCTGCTGCCGCTGCGGGACAGCCACGGGCGAGACGCGATAATCGCGCCGGGCATCAGCCATATGCGCGATCAGCGTATTGACGTATGCCGCCACTCTATCAGCCAAGGCCCGTTCTTCACCCCACAAAGTGACCACCGCAGCGCGTTGATCATTACCGCGATTGGTGAAATGGCCGTCGCCGGTGATCAGCCCCAGCAGAAGACCCAGATCCTCGCTGCCTTGTTTTCCGAACTGTCCTTTGCCGGACTGCACCAGGATGCGCTCACCGACCTGCAGATCGCGCAGTTTGACCTTGCCACGCTCAACATAGAAATCGTGCCATTCGGTAGCCTTGATTTCATAACCGTCTTCCATGCGCACGCGGTAGACCGGAGCATGGCGAGCCGTCACGAAGGCAGGTTTCGCGGGGCGAACGTCCACGCCCCTGCACGCCATTCCCAGCGAGCGTTTGTCAACCGAAACGGTCAGCGGCGCACCGCTCAGATACAGCTCGCCGATTGGCACCATTCCGTATTGGGTGGCCAAACGCGTATCCGCGGTCACGCAAGGGTTGGTCGCGCGGATGTTCTCGCACCACCAGTTGTTGTTCATCTCGTTGACGCGGTCGATCAGGATGAAGCCGGGCTCGGCGTAGTCGTACGTCGAGACCATGATCATGTCCCACAGGTGCCGGGCTTTCAGGTGCCCGTACACCTTGCAGGCCACCAGGCCGTCGTCGCGCACGATGTAGTTGTCGTGCGCGGGCCATTCGCGCCAGATTACCTTCGAGGCGTCGCCGAGATCGAACTCGTCCTTTTCCTTGACGTGGATCGGAAACAGCAGCGGCCAGTCGCCGTCGGCCTCCACTGCCTGCATGAAATCATCGGTGATCAGCAACGAGAGGTTGAACTGGCGCAGCCGCCCGTCTTCGCGCTTGGCGCGGATGAACTCGCGCGCGTCCGGGTGCGCCACGTCGAAGGTACCCATCTGCGCGCCGCGGCGGCCGCCCGCGCTGGAGACGGTGAAACACATCTTGTCGTAGATGTCCATGAAGGACAGCGGGCCGCTGGTGTACGCACCCGCACCCGAGACGTACGCGCCGCGCGGACGCAGGGTCGAGAATTCGTAGCCGATGCCGCAGCCCGCTTTCAGCGTCAGTCCCGCTTCGTGGACTTTCTCCAGGATGTCGTCCATCGAATCGCGCACGGTTCCCGACACCGTGCAGTTGATGGTGGAAGTCTTGGGCTTGTGTTCGCGCGCGCCGGCGTTGGAGGTGATGCGTCCGGCGGGGATCGCGCCGCGCCGCAGCGCCCACAGGAAACGCTCGTACCAGTGCTCGCGCAGTTGCGGCGTGGTTTCCACTTCGGAGAGCGCACGCGCCACGCGTTGGTAGGTGTCATCGACCGTCTGGTCAACGGGCTGGCCCTGCTTGGTCTTCAGCCGGTACTTCTTGTCCCAGATGTCGAACGACGCCGGCTGCAGCGGAATTTCCGCCGCCGGCCGCACCGCGTTTTCCGCGCGCAGCGTGCTCATTCTTGTCCTCTCCCCTCGCTTCTGTATATCGTTTTCGGGCGGGTGGATCACGATCGTCCTGCGGCGCACCGGCCCAAGCCTTGGGTTTTCCGGCGCGTACAGAACACAAGATGTTGTGATCACGGCCGGGAGTCAACCCTACGCTCCCTTGTGCCCCATGTAAAGCTGGCAGCCAGAAATGGCGAGCTTGCGCGGTGTACAAGAATGGATCGGCCGGACCGATCGCGTGATCGCCCAACTTTTCGGCCGCGATGCGGTCGGTACTGCGGGCTTTGTTGAGAAGTGCGGCCAAGGATGGCCGCTTGTTGATCTTCGTGGTCATGGACGACCACACACAAAACTGCGGACGTGGATGTCCGCTTTTTGATCTACGCGATCATGGATGATCGCAAAATTTGAGAAGTGCAGCCACGGACGGCTGCTTTTTGACTTTTGCGGTCAGGGACGACCGCACAAATAAACGAGGGTGAGCATGTCGAAATCCTTGCGCGGTCATTTCCTTCTGGGCGGAATGCTGTCGCTGCTGATGCTGGCCGGCTGCGGCAACGCCGGCACCCTGCCGATGGCGGTCAACGGGCAGCAACTGCCTTCGCTGGCGCCGATGTTGGCCAAGGTATCGCCCGCGGTGGTGAACATCTCTTCCACCACGCACCGCAAGATCCGCGACCCGTTCTTCGACGATCCGATCATGCGGCAGTTCTTCGGCCTGCCGATGGCGCCGCCGCGCGAGGCGATCGAACAATCACTTGGGTCGGGCGTAATCGTGGACGCGCAACGCGGTTATATCCTCACCAACAATCACGTGGTCGCGGGCGCGGACGACATCAAGGTGACGCTGACCGACGGCCGCAGTTTCCAGGCCAAACTGATCGGCACCGATCCCGCCACCGACATCGCGGTGATCCAGATTCCGGCGCAGAACCTCACCGCGCTGCCGCTGGCTGATTCGAAGAAACTGCGCGTGGGCGATTTCGTGGTGGCGATCGGTGATCCGTTCGGCCTGGGTCAATCGGCCACGTCCGGCATCATCTCCGGATTGCAGCGGCAGGGGCTGCGCACCAACGGTTACCAGAACTACATCCAGACCGACGCTTCGATCAATCCCGGCAACTCCGGCGGCGCGCTGGTGAATCTCAACGGCGAACTGGTCGGCATCAACTCGATGATCTATTCGCCCTCGGGCGCCAGCGCGGGACTAGGCTTCGCGATTCCGTCCGACCTCGCCGTCTCCGTGATGCAGCAATTGATCAAGACCGGGCACGTCGCGCGCGGCAGCCTGGGCGTGGAGTCGCAGGATCTCTCGCCGCGCATCGCCGCGGCGCTGGGCATCAAGAACGACAAGGGCGCGCTGATCACCGAGGTGACGCCCAATTCGCCGGCGGCGCGCGCGGGACTGCGACCGGGCGATCTGGTGGTCGCCGCCGACGGCAAGCCGATCGACGACGCGCAGGACCTGCGCAACGTGCAGGGCCTGAAACCACTGGGCAGTACGTTGAGCCTCGACGTATTGCGCGACGGCAAGACGCTGCAGGTGAGCGCGAAACTCGCGGCCGACGCCAACACGTTGACCGGCGACGCGCTCGATCCGCGCCTGTCCGGGGCATCGTTCGTGGAACTGCCCGGTGACTTGCGCGCGCAAGGCATCAATGGCGTGGGAATCAGCGACGTGCAGGACGGCAGCCGCGCCGCGAGCCAGGGTCTCGCCGCAGGCGACATCGTGATCGGCGTCAACAATCGTTCCACGCCGAATCTTTCCGCATTGCGCAAGGCGCTCGCCGCACATCCGCGCCAACTGGTGTTGAATGTCGTGCGCGGCGGACAACTGGGACAGGTGACGATCGAATAAGCCGAGGAGACGAGAGACGGAAGAGGGAAACGAGAAACTCGACGACGCGCAGAGTTCACTTCTCCCGTCTCTCATCTCCCGTCTCCCGCTTTGCATTCACACACACTGCCCGACCTTCACCCATAATCGCATCGCGGCCAAGAGGCCGCGACGATCACGCACGGAATCCGTACTCATGTTTTCGCGTTTGTTGCATCCGCTTTCCGCCATCCTGTTGCTGTGCTGCGCCGGAGCCGCCTTCACCGCCTCCGCCGCGACCAAACATTCCAGCCACCACAAGTCGTCGCACAAGAAGGCCAGCGGTCCCGCGCTGGTCGTCCGCGGCGATCTCGCCACCTCGCGCTCGCTGGTGGACGACGTCGCCAAGGCGTACGAGGACGCCGGCAAGGGCAACATCGAGGTACAGCCGTTCAATACCATTTCGGGCATCGATGCCACGCTCAACGGCAGCGCCGACATCGCCGCCAGCGCGCGCCCCGGTTTCCCCGGCCGTGCGCAGGAAGCGGGCCTGACGTTCACGCCCGTGGCGTGGGATGCACTGGTGATCATCACCTCGCCCGACAATCCGGTCAGCAACCTCACCCTGAAACAGTTGCACGACGTCTATTACGGCGACATCACCAACTGGCAGCAGCTCGGCGGCAAGGACGAACCGATCGACCTGTATTCGGTGGGAAGTCCGCTGGACGGCACCGAATACAGCTTCCGCCGGCTCATGTACGGCCACGGCGATGCGGGTGTCGCGGCGCCGCGCTGGTACATCAACGTCGATGCACTGGAACAGGGCGTGGCGCTGGATCCGAAAGCCATGGGCCTGTCCACGCTCTCCGGCGTGCACAAGAACAAGCAGGTGAAGATCATCCCGGTGGAAGGCGTGATGCCGACACCCGCCACCGTGGCCGATGGCAGCTATCCGCTGTACACCGCGATCTATCTGGCTTCCAATCCCAACAGTCCGCACGCGGCCGATATCGCCAAGTTCATGGATTTTCTGAACACCGATGAAGCCAAGAAGCTGATGCGCGAGCACGACCTGCTGCCCTACGCCGACGCGCCGACGCTGACCGCGCAGCCGACGGATCAGCAAGTCGCCGCGGTCACCGCGAAAATGATCAGCGAAGGCCTGACACCGCCGGCACAAACCGTTGCGCAAGCGTCCACACCCACGCCGGTGAGCGCACCGGGTGCGACGTATTCGCACGATGTATCGGTCGCGCCGACCTCCGAACGCACCGCGCAGGCCTATCTGCGCATGACGCAGGCGCGCGCGCAGTCGCAGCAGAAAGCAGACGCGAAGCAGGCACCCGCGCCGACCGTCGCCGCGGCCCAGACCGACGCCGTCAGCACGGGCAAGCCGACCGGCGACGTGCTTGCGGCGGCTCCGGCCAACGCGTCGACCGCGGTGGTCGTCGCATCCGCCACACAGGCTGCGACCACGCCCGCAAGCAATCCGGCGCTGAAGAAAGCCGAATCGACGGCGCCGTCGAATCCGGTGTTGATCTCCGCCAGTGGCGCGGTCACGCCGGTGACGCCGCCGGCGTCCGCGGGCGCGGGCGGCAGTTACACCGTCAGCAAGGGCGACACGCTTTCCTCGATCGCGCGCAAGAAATCGATCAGCGTGTCCGACCTGCGCAAGTGGAACGATCTGAAGAGCGACAACCTGCGGGTGGGCCAGGTGTTGAAATTGTCCGGCTCGCAATGACGCATCGATCGGCCATCCGCGGAAGGCGCGCGTGAGGCGCGCACTGGGGGAATCGGGGCGCGGCCGCCGCGGCGTGCCGCTGGAGCCGCTGGATCGCGCGCACTGGCGCACGCGCCGGAACAAACTCTCCGCGCGCGAGCGGCGCTGGGCAGACAACTGCGGTTTCGATGCCGGCCCCGGCCAGCTCTGTCTGCTACCGGATGCGCGCGGTGAACTCGCGCGCGTGCTGGCCGGCGTGGATCTGTCTTCACCGCCGTTCGCGCTGGGCGCGCTGCCGTCGTTGCTGCCGACCGGCGATTACATGCTCGACAACGAGCTGCTTTCGCCCGGCGACGCCGCACTCGGCTGGGCGCTCGGTGCATATCGCTACACGCGTTACGTCGCTTCGAAGAAAGATCTGCCACGCCTGTTGCTGCCGCGCGCGGTGTTGAACGAAATGGCACCGCTGCTGGATGCGATCACACAGGTGCGGGACCTGATCAACACGCCCAGCGAGGATCTGGGTCCCGCGCAATTGTGCGAGGCGGTGCGCGACGCCGCGCGCGAACACCGCGCGGAGTTCAAGCTGTTCGAAGGCGAAGTGCTGAAGCGCGAATTCCCGACCGTGCACGCGGTCGGCCGCGCCAGCGCGCAGGCGCCGCGCGTGGCGATGCTGCGTTGGGGAAAACTTGCCGATCCATTGCTGGCGCTCGTCGGCAAGGGCGTCACGTTCGACTCCGGCGGGTTGGACATCAAGCCTGCCGACGGCATGCGCTGGATGAAGAAGGACATGGGCGGCGCCGCGCATGCGCTCGCTTTGGCTCGGCTGGTAATGACGGCGAAGCTGCCGATGCGTCTGCTACTGGTGATCCCCGCGGTGGACAACGCGATCTCGGGCGACGCGCTGAAGCCGGGCGAGGTGATCCGCACGCGCGCGGGCGTCACGGTGGAAGTGGACAATACCGACGCAGAAGGCCGGCTGATCCTGTGCGATGCGCTGGCCGCGTGCGTGGAAGAGAAGCCCGATCTGCTGATCGACTTCGCCACGCTGACCGGCGCCGCGCGCGTGGCGCTGGGCCCCGACCTGCCCGCGCTGTTCGCCAACGACGATGCTTTAGCCGAAGCGTTGCTCGCCGCAGCCCGCGCGCAGCACGATCCGCTGTGGCGGCTGCCGTTGTGGCATCCCTATCGCACCATGCTCGCGTCGCACGTGGCCGATCTGGTCAACACAGGCGCCTCGCGCCACGCCGGCGCCATCACCGCCGCGTTGTATCTCGAGCGCTTCGTGCCTGCGACGATCCCGTGGCTGCACGTGGACGTGTACGCCTGGAACGACGGCGACCGTCCTGGACATCCGCGCGGCGGCGAAGCGCAAGGCTTGCGCGCGTATTTCGCGTTCCTGCGGGAGCGATACGCCAAATAATCACCCTCCTCTCGGGGGAGCCGCCGCGCGGCAGCGCGGCGGCAGAGAAGAAAGCAATCAGTTGGTGTCGGTGACGCCGTTCAACACGCCGCGATACGGCAGCACTTCCGCCGCGAGCTTGGTGTTGCCGCGGATCAGGTCGACCTCGTCGGCCAGGATGTGCGCGGTTTCGTCCAGCTCCGGATCCTTGGCGTTCTTGGCCGCCTTTTCCTGCGCGAGATCGGATTGCAGGCTGCGCTCGCCCGGCTGCAGGCCGTCGTCGGGCCGCAGGCTGGCCGCCGAATCGTCGCCCAGCGCCTTGCGGCGCGCCTTGAACTGCGCGTCCTGCGCATCGAGTTGCTTGCGCTGCGCATCGCGTTGCGCGTAATTCAACGACACCGTTTTCTCGTCGTGCAGCTTGCGCGCGGCGGCCAGCTCGTCCAGCAGCAATTGCCAGGAAGGATCCTTGGCCGAACGCGCTTGGTGCATCTGCGTCAGTTGCGGGATCAGCGGCTTCAGATTGGCGACCGGCTTGTACTGCGCGGGATCGATATGCGTCCACGGCAGCGCGTTGTCGTAACTGGATTCGCCGAAATCGGCGAAATCCACGCTGTGCGGATACTGGATGTCGGGCGTGACGCCGCGCAACTGCGTGGAGCCACCGTTGATGCGGAAGAATTCCGCGATCGTCATCTTCAGTTCGCCGAAGGTCGGCTTCTCGTTCTGTGCGAGCTGATCCAGATCGGTGAGGTTCTGCACCGTGCCCTTGCCGAAGGTCTGCTCGCCGATCACCAGACCGCGGCCGTAATCCTGCACGGCGGCGGCGAAGATTTCGGTGGCGGACGCCGAACCGCGGTTGACCAGCACCGCCAGCGGGCCGCTCCAGGCCATGCCCTTGTCGGTGTCCTTCTCTTCTTCGACGCGGCCGCGCGCGTCGCGCACCTGCACGACCGGGCCGGTGTCGATGAACAATCCGGTGAGTTCGGTGGCTTCGGCCAGCGAGCCGCCGCCGTTGTCGCGCACGTCCATCACCACGCCATCGACTTTCTGCTGCTTCAATTCGCCCAGCAGTTTCGCGACGTCGCGCGTGGCGCTCTTGTAATCCGGATCTCCGCGCCGGCGCGCATCGAAATCCTCGTAGAAAGTCGGCAGCGTGATCACGCCGATACGATGCGTCACGTCGCCGTCCTTGACGTTGATGATCGATTTCTTCGCCGCCTGCTCCGCGATGGTGACCGTCTTGCGCACCAGCGTCACCAGCACGTGCTTGGCGTCCTCCCCTCCTGCGGCGGGCAGCACTTCCAGCCGCACGGTGCTGCCTTTGGGACCGCGAATCTTGTCCACCACGTCGTCGATGCGCCAGCCGACCACGTCGGTCAGCGCGCCGCAGGCGCCCTGGCCCACCGCCACGATCTTGTCGCCCACCGCGAGCTTGCCGGAACTGGCTGCCGGACCGCCCGGCACCATCTCGCGGATCAGCGTGTAGTCGTCATGCTGTTCCAGCACCGCGCCGATGCCGTCCAGCGAGAGCTTCATCGCGATGTCGAAATTCGCCGACGCGCGCGGTCCGAAGTAATTGCTGTGCGGATCGATCGCCATCGCGTACGCGTTCATAAAGGTCTGGAACACGTCCTGCGAATCGAGCTGGTGCACGCGGTCCAGGAAATTGGTGTAGCGCTTGGCGAGCGTCTTGCGGATGTCGTCGTCCTTCTGGCCCGCCAGTTTCAGGCGGATCCAGTCGTTCTTGACGCGCTTGCGCCAGATGTCGTTGAGCGCGGCGGTGTCCTTGGCCCACGCCGCCTTGTCGCGATCGGGCTGGTAGCTCTCGTCCTTGCTGAAGTCGAAACCCTTCTTCAGCAGATCGAGCGCGTACTGGGTGCGTTCGCCCGCGCGCTTCTCGTAGAGATTGAAGATGTCGTACGGAATCGACAGATCGCCGTTCCAGACCGCGTCATCCAGCTTGGTGCGATCGGGGGCGTAGTGATCGAGATCGGTCTGCGTGAAGAACAGCTTCTGCCCGTCCAGCGCGTCGAAGTAGCCCTTGAAGATCTTGGCCGACATCGCGTCGTCCAGCGGCTGCGCGTTGTAATGGAAACGCGTCAGCAAGCGTGCGGCCAGTACACCGGCTTCGGCCTGTCCGGCGGTCGGTTTCAGCACCGGAGCCTGGGTGATGACATCGGTGGGCGGCGGCGGCGCGATGGCCGCGCTGCTGGCGGCGGAGGCCGGGCAGTTCGGGGCATCGTCGGCATGGGCGATGCCGAATACGCAAAGGCCAAGAAACGCGATCAGCAGAAAACGTTTGCTCATAAAGCTCTCGGAGTTTTCCTTATGCCACTTCTTCGACAAAACCCGCTTCGTGCGCCTGCTGATCGGCGTGGTAGGAGGAACGTACCAGCGGTCCCGACGCGACGTGCGTGAAACCCATCGCCATTCCGGCCTCGCGCAGCCCGTCGAACTCCTGCGGGGTCCAGTAGCGCAGCACCGGATGGTGATGCGGCGAGGGCTGCAGGTACTGGCCGATGGTGATCATGTCCACGTCGTGGACGCGTAAATCGCGCAGCGCACCGAGTACTTGTTCCTTCGTCTCGCCCAGGCCCAGCATGATGCCGGACTTGGTCGGGATATCGGGATGGCGCGCCTTGAATTCGCGCAGCAGTTGCAGCGACCAGTCGTAGTCCGCGCCCGGACGCACTTCGCGATACAGCTCGCGCACGGTTTCCAGGTTGTGGTTGAACACGTCGGGCACGTCGTGTTCCAGCGCGTCCAGCGCGCGCTCCATGCGGCCCTTGCCGCGGAAGTCGGGCGTCAGGATTTCGATCTTCAGCGCCGGATTTTCCTTGCGCGCCTCGCGGATGCACGCGGCGAAATGCGCCGCGCCGCCATCGCGCAAGTCGTCGCGATCGACCGAAGTAATCACGACATAACGCAAAGCCATGTCGCGGATGGTGTGCGCCAGCCGCAGCGGCTCCAGCGGATCGGGCGGCTTGGGCCGGCCGTGCGCGACGTCACAGAACGAGCAGCGCCGCGTGCACACATCGCCCAGGATCATGAAAGTCGCCGTGCCCTTGGAAAAACATTCGTGGATGTTCGGACACGAAGCTTCCTCGCACACCGTCACCAATGCATTGGCGCGCAGCTTCGCCTTCAACTGCTGCACGGCGTTGCCCTGCGGCAGGCGCACGCGGATCCACGAAGGCTTGCGCAACATCGGTGCGTGGGCATCGAAGGCCGCGCGGTTGCGCGAGATCTTGTCCTCGCCCGCGAGCTTCTCGCCGGTGACGATGGCCGGAATGCGGTTGGTCAAAGTGCTCATGCGAGTGCGCGGCGATCCGGTGCGGGATCGGCCGCTTCCGGTTCGGACATTGGGGCCAGGACGGGTTCGGCGTTTCGCGGTTCGAAACCGAACTGGTTGCAGAGTTCGCGCACCAGCACGTCTCCGACTTCCGCGAGCTTGGATGTGCCGCCCAAGTCTATCACTTGCGTGACCTGCAAACCGGCGTAGCCGCAAGGATTGATGCGGCGGAACGGCTCCAGATCCATCGCCACGTTGAAGGCCAGCCCGTGGAACGTGCAGCCGCGCCGCACCCGCAGACCCAGCGCTGCGATCTTGGCGTCATTCACGTACACGCCCGGGGCGCCGGCGCGCCGGACCGCAATGATGTTCCAATGCCCTAGGGTATCGATGATCGCCTGCTCGATCCGGCAGACCAGATCGCGCACGCCGATCCCGAGCCGGCGCAAGTCGAGCAATGGATACGCCACGATCTGGCCGGGCCCGTGATAGGTCACCTGCCCGCCGCGATCGACCGGGATGACGGGAATCTCGCCCGGCGCCAGCACGTGCTCGCGTTTGCCGGCCTGGCCCAGCGTGAACACCGGATCGTGCTCCAGCAGCCACAGTTCGTCCGGCGTGTCCGCATCGCGCGCATCGGTGAACTCGCGCATGGCCTGCCAGACGAGAACGTAAGGCTGGCGACCGAAGTTGCGAACGAGCAGGGACCGGGGACCGGGGACCGGGGACCGGATCTGCTCTAAGGAACTGTTCGCCATCAGCCGTAAATGAAGTCGGAAGCGTCAAAGGCAAGTCGCGTGAGGGTTCAAGCGTCCAAGCAATGCTGGTCCCTGGTCCCTGGTCCCTGGTCCCCATTCACAAGGTGTACCGTATCCCCGGATCGGCCCGCAGGGTGGCGTGCGCGGCGTCGTACTTCTCGCGCGAGGGGCAGGTGAACGCCACCGTCACGGCGACGTAGTTGCCTTCGCGCGAAGGGCGCTCGCGCAAGCTGGCATCCAGCACGTTCAGGCCCAGGCCGCGCAGGATTTCCGGCACGCGCTCGCGCAGATTGGCACCCGCCTCGCCCATCGCGGTGATTTCGAAGCTGCCGGGAAACTGGAAACCCTGGCCTTCGCTGGGTCGTATGTCGTCGATGTCGCGCATATTTATGCAATCGTCCCTGATTGCTGATCCAAATAGTGGCGTTGCATTTGAAATCCTCCTGGCATCCGCGGAGCAGGAAAAGTGGCCATCCATGGCCACACTCCTGGCGGCTTCGCCGCCGCTTCGATGAAGGGTTACAAGTCAACAAGCAATTGCGTCATCACCGCGTATTCGGCGTGTTCACCGGCGTAGGCGCACCGACCGACGTCGCACCGGTCGGCACCGCGGTAGTGGTCGTACCGGTCCCGCGGTGGAACCACAGCAGGATCGCGTCCCAGAGCCGCTTGAAGAAGCCGCCCTGCGGTGCGTCCTGCAGCGCGACCAGCGGCGCATCCAGCACCGGCTTGCCGTCCAGCGTGACATGCAGCATGCCGACCTGTTGTCCCTGCTTGAACGGCGCCATCAGCCGCGCGGGGATGTCGAGCGTCGCCTTCAGTTCGGAATATTTTCCACGCGGAATAGTGACCACCGCGTCTTGCGCCAAGCCCAACGGCAACGTGTCGCTTTCGCCTTTCCACAGGCGTGGCGTCGCCAGCGGCTTGCCGGCGGCGAACAGGTTGTGCGTTTCGTAGAAGCGGAAGCCGTATTCCAGCAGTGCTTCGGCATCGTTCGCGCGTTCGCGGTCGGAGGGCGCGCCCATCACGACGGCGATGAAGCGCGCATCGCCGCGCTTGGCCGAAGCGGCAAGGCAGAAGCCGGCTTCATTGGTATGTCCGGTCTTGATGCCGTCCACGCTGGAATCGCGCCACAACAGCGTGTTGCGGTTGTGCTGCGTGATTCCGTTCCACTGGAACTCCTTCATCGCGGAGATCTTGTAGTCGTCCGGGAAGTCGTGGATCAACGCGCGCGAGAGGATCGCGATATCGCGCGCGGTGCTGTAGTGCTCCGGCGCGGGATAACCCGACGCATTGACGAAATGCGTGTTGCGCATGCCCAGCCGCTGCGCGTAGGCATTCATCAGCCCGGCGAAGGTGTCTTCGCTGCCCGCGACGTCTTCGGCCAGCGCGATCGCGGCGTCGTTGCCGGACTGGATGATCATTCCGTACAGCAGATCCTTCAGCGGCACCTTGGAATTCACCGCGAGAAAACTGGTGGAACCATCGGTGCTGGCGCCGCCCGCCTTCCAGGCGTGTTCGCTGATGAACACCGGGTCGTCCATGTGCACCTTGCCGGCGGCGAGTTCGGCCGAGACCACGTAATCGGTCATGATCTTGGTGAGCGACGCCGGCTCCTCGCGCTGATCGGGATTCCGCGACGCGATGATCTGGCCGCTGGCGAAATCCATCAGCACCCAACTGCGCGCGTCGAAGGTCGGCGGCGGCGGCATCGGTGGCTGCGGCAACGCCGGCACCGGGATCGCCGAAGGCTTGGGCGGCAGTTGCGCCGCGGGCTTCGGCGGAAGCTGTGTTGCCGGCTTCGGCGGCAAGCCTTGTGCGAATGCGGCCCCGCACAGCGCGACCGCGGAAGCGAACAGCAGATGACGCAGCAGTTTCATTCGTGATTCCGAACTTAGAACAATAAAAAAACCGCGCAGAACGCTTTGCAAAGCGTAGCGAGCGAAGGCAGGTTGCGCGACGCCGGAGTGCAGGAACCGGAGTGTACACGTCAGTACATGAGGATTCCGAGCACCGCCGGCGTGCAAGCTGCCGAGCGCAGTAGCTTTGCAAAGCGTTCTACTGTACTGCCACTTGGGCGTGCGGTAATCCCAAAGCATCGATTTTCTGCGTGACGCGATCGGCCTCGTCCACGTCCGCCAGCGGACCGATCTGTACGCGCTTCAAATCGCGCCCGTTGATCTGCGCATCCACCACGCGGATCGCGCCGAGATCCTGCGCGCGCAACTCATCGGCCAGTCGTTGCGCGTTGGCCGGATCGCCGAACGCACCGACTTGCAGATACAGCTTCGGTTTCCCTGCCGATTGCGCTGTGACAATGGGCGGCGGCGCAGGTTCAACGTTCTCGTGCGCGGGGTCGATGCCTTGGACCTCGACCAGTCCCGTTCCCTTCGGCCAGATGCCGATGCGCACCGCGGCCGCGTAGGACAAGTCGATGATGCGATTGGGCGCGAACGGGCCGCGGTCGTTGACGCGCACGATCACGCTCCTGCCGTTCTCCAGATTGGTGACGCGCGCATAGCTCGGCAGCGGCAGCACCTTGCTGGCGGCGGTGAAGGCGTACATGTCGTACTTCTCGAAATCGGACGTCATGTAGCCGTGGAATTTGGTGCCGTAGTACGAAGCGATGCCGCGCTCGTCGTAGCCGGCGGCGGTCGGCAGCACCGTGTAGGTCTGGCCCAGCACGTTGTAGGGGGACTTGTTGCCGTAGCGGGAACGCGGCTCGGATTGCGGCACCGGCTCCGGGATCGAAGCGATGTCGATTCCATTGCCATCCGGCGTCGAGTCTTCGCTTTGCCGGTAGCGGCTCGACTGCGGCTGGGTGGTGTCGTCACCGGCCGGTGCGCGTGAGCGCACGACGGAGCCCTCGCGATGGCTGCTGCGCACAGGCGAGCCCGAGCAGCCGGCGAGCATCGCCGCTGCGGTGAGCAGGATCAGGAACGCCGCCGCGCGTTTCATTGCGAAGCCGTCGTGGTCTGCGCACCCGGATTCGCAGGCAGGCTCTCCGCGGCCACGCCTTGCGCGATCGCATCCGCCAGTTGCGTCACTGCCATCGCGTAGCGCGGGCTTTTGTTGTAGCGGGTGATCACATAGAAGTTGTCGAAGGTCAGCCAGGATTCCGGATCGCCGTCCCCGGTTTCCAGCGCCAGCAGACTGGCCGGCGCGCCCGGCGCAACCAGCATCTGCGGCGTGTAGCCCGCGGCCACGAACTGTTCGACCGGCATCGTGGGTGGCGCGCCCGCGTATTGATCCACCGCGTCGGGATCGCCGTCACGCGCGGCCTGCACCGCGACGGGTGCGCCCGTCCGCCAACCGTGCTGCACGAAATAATTGGCGACGCTCGCGAGGATGTCCGGCAGCGAATTGTTGAGGTCGATGCGGCCGTCGCCGTCCTCATCCACCGCGAAATCGCGGATGCTGGAAGGCATGAACTGTCCCCAGCCCTGCGCGCCGGCGTAGGAGCCTTGCAACGTATCGATCGGCCCGGCGAGTTTGTCCGGCGGCAATTCCAGCAGCGTCTTCAGTTCGCCACGGAAATAATCCGCGCGCGGCGGGTAGTGGAACGCCAGCGTGACCAGCGCATCCAGCACGCGGTAATGCCCGGTGATCCTGCCGTAATCGGTCTCCACGCCCAGGATCGCGACCAGGATCTGCGGCGGCACGCCGTATTGGGCGCTGACGCGATCCAGCAGCGCGCGGTTCTCCAGATAGAAATCGACGCCGTTGTCGATCCGCGCCGGGTTGACGAAGATCGGCCGGTATTCGCTCCAGGGCTTGCTCTCCGCCGGTCGCATCATCGTGTCGATGATGCTCTGCTTGTATTGCGCGCCGTCCAGCAAGGTGGTGAGTTGCGCCGCGCTCTGTCCGGTCTCCGCTGCGACCTCGCGCACCAGCGCGTCCTCGCCCGGATGCGTTTCCGCGCGCGCGATTCCGCAGAGCGCGACGCACACGCAAAAAACTGCGATCAGAGCCGGTTTCGTCATGCGCGCGAAGCGTAACACCTGGCGCGCATCAACGCGCCGCTGCCGGGGGCTGATCCGGCAGACGCGGCACCCCATGCTGATCGCGTTCTTCCACCGCGAACACGCCGGTGTCGGCGGTATCACGGGCGGTGACGATCGCGCCTTGTCCGCGCGCGACGCGCAGGGCGTTGGCGTAGCAGCGCAGCGCTTCGGCCTGATCACCGAGCGCTTGTGTGACTTCACCCAGCGTTTCCCAGCCGTCCGCGTTTTCCGGTTGCAAGGCCAGCGCGCGACGCAGCGCATCGCGCGCCCGCGCCGGCTGACCGTTGCGCAGGTACAAGTGACCCAGCGCGATCAACAACGCGGCATCGTTGGGATGCGCGGGTAACCAGGTTTCGGCTGCGCGCAAGCGTGCCGCCGGATCATCGTCCGCCAGCTCGCCGTACACCGCGGCCAGCGTCGGCGACCACTCGCGTTTCAACGCGGTTTCGATTTCATCCAGCGCCGCTGCCGCCGAGCCGACGCGTGCCGATGCCCGCGCATAGGCCAGCAGCATGTGCGGAGTCTGTCGTTGCGTGCGCGACAACGCGTTCCAGAGACTTTGCAACGACTGCGCATCTTCCGCTGCAGCCAGATTCGCCGCCAGCACGCGCGCTTCCAGCGCGGCATAACCGCGCGCACCCAGCGCATTGCTCTTGCGCAACGGTTCCAGCGCCAGGCGCGCGCGGCGCGGCTGGTTCGCGGCCAAGGCAGAGAGCACCAGTTCATGCCAACCCGAGGGTGGCAGGCGCCCGGCGTCGGCTTCCGGGATCAGCAGCGCCAGCGCTTCTTCGGCTCGGTCTTCACGACGCAGTACGCGCGCACGCAACATGCGCGCGGCTTGCGGCGAGTATTGCGCGGCGCCATCGAGCAATTCGAAGGCGCGATTCGATTCGCCGCGGCGGTGCGCCGCTTCCGCGGCTGCCAGCAACGCGGGAGCGCGCAGCGGCGGATGCATCGCGGCGCGTTCCAACGCGCGACCTGCTTCCGCGTTGCGACCTTCGGCCATCGCCACCAGACCGTCGCGCATGCGCGTGCGGCTGACGCGCCGATGCCGCCGCGACAGCGCGCCGAACGGCCAGCGCAGCAACCACCACGCGAACGCGACCACGATCCACAACGCGATCAGCACCAGCAATGCGCCGACCACGGTGGCTTCGATGCGCCAGCCGCGGATACGGATCAGCACGTAGCCCGGATCGGCCGCCAGCCAGTTCCATGCCAGCGCGCCGATCAGCGCGATCACGATCAGCAACAGCAGCCAGCGCCACGGTTTCATGGCTTGCCCGTAGTCGCGGCGGGCGCCGGCGCGACCGTCTGCATCGCGTGCGAGGCGCGCAGCGCCCGCAACTGCGCCAGCGCACCGCCAAGCTGCGGCGCAGGCGCCGCGGTACGCGCATTCAACATCTCTCGCAATTGCGAACGCGCAGCGCGCACTTCCGGCGCGTCCGTATCGAAGCGCGCGGCGAGCAACGCGTCGGCGCGTTGCAGGGCGGTGCGGAAACCGGTTTCATCGAACGCAAGCAATGAAGCCTGCGCCTGCGCCAGGTCCAGCGCCAGCAGTTCGCGCGCGATGCGTGCATCCGCTGCGGGCGCGGACGCGCCGTTGTCGCGCTCCACCCGCAACACGCTGCTCAGCGCGCGCCAGGCGCGCGCCAGAACGCCGTTGTTTTGCGGGGACGGCGCCGCTTCCGATCCGGCCAGCGGCAGGTTCGGCGCTTGTCCGCGCAAGGCGGCCAAGGTATCCAGCACCCGCATCCGCGAAGGCGCCGCAGCCGCCGCCAGCGCTGCGCGTTCGTTGGCGATCGAGGAGCGCACGGACTGGTAAACCTGATCGGAAACCTGCGCCAGCGCATCATCGGCCAATGCATACGCCCGCACCGCAGCGCCGGCATCATGGAACAACGTCCAGCGCTGCTGGCCCGCGCGCAGCAGGAATTCGGCATCGTCCAGCAGCAGGGCGTCGCGTCCCTGGAATTGCTGATTGGAAATCTGGCCGATCGCGGTTTCCAGATTGCGCGTGCGCTGGTCGAGCGCGTTCTGCGCGTCGTGTTCGGTGCGCAGCTCGTTCTGCATGTCGTCGATCCGGTTTTGCAAAGATTGCTGCTGCGCCCGTATCGCGCCCGATTGGCGCTCTGCCGTGGCCACTCGCGCTTGCAGCGCGGTTGCCTGTTCAGCCTGCGTCCGCTGTGTTCGGTTCCATTGCCAGACGCGCCATGCGGACGCCGCCGCCACGATCAGCGCAAGCAAGGCCAGCAGACACGCGAATACCGTCAAGGCACTGCGCGCGCCTCGACGGGTTTGGTAAGCGGCATCGTCGGTCATGGCGGGCATCCTAGCCGCTGCGCGGGCCGCTGCAAACGGCGGGCTTCAGCGCTGTCGGTGCGCCGCCACGATCGCGGCGATCAGATCCGCATCGTGTGCGGAAGCCGCGCGCAACGCGCGTGCGAAACCGGCGTCCTTCGCCGCTCGTTGCAAACGGATGCTGCTGGCGATCGCGGTGCCCGGGAGCAGCTTGAGGCGTGCGGCCTGCGGCAACGCTTCCAGCAGATGCCGCAAGGTTTCGGTGCTCGACAGCGGCACGTACAGCCCGGATCGGCTGCGGAGCAGCGGCTCGAAATGCCGCCGGTCCAGGCGGGCCGGCACGCGCTCGTAAACATGCGCGACAGTGACGCGCGCACCGCGCGCGGCAAGTTCCTTCTGCAACAACTCGCGTCCGCCCGGCGCACCGACGATGCCCACCGACAAGCCGCGCACACGTTTCAGTTCAGGCAAAGCAAGCATGCCTTCGCTGTCGAAGCGTTCGGGAATCGCGACTTCCTTCAGACCAGCGCGTTTCAATGCCGCGGCAGTTCCCACACCGGGCGCGATCATCCGCGCACGCGTGCGCAAGGGCAACAGCCTTGCGGCAAAGCGCACCGCGGCGGGACTGGTGAAGACCAAGCAGTCCCCGCGCAGTGCTTCATGCAGGGTCGCGCGCGCCTGTTCTGGATTTCCGACTGCGCGCAGGCTGGAACCCGGCAACGAAAATGCGGTGCCGCCCAGCGCCCGCGCGCGCCGCGCCATTGGCCCACCCGTGCCTGCGGGCCGCGTGATCGCCACGCGAGCGCCGCGCAAGGGTTTTGCGGATTCGCTGGTCACGCCGCGATGCTAACCGAGCTTGTCGTCCATGCGCGGCCGCGACACACTGGCCGGATGAAAGATCAAGCCGCAACCGCCACGCTGCTGCAGGCGCATATCCTCGAACACATCCCGCTGGCGCGCGCGATGCAGTTGCGCGTGACGCGCTACGACGGTTCTCAATTGGAGATGGCTGCGCCGCTGGCGCCGAACATCAACGACAAGGGCTGCGCCTTCGGCGGCAGCCTGGCTTCGCTGATGACGCTGGCCGGCTGGGGTCTGGTCGAATTGAACTTGCGCGAACGCGGTCTCGCTTGCGACATCTACATCGGCGATTCGACCGTGCGTTACCGCGAGCCGTTGCGGGGAGAACTGCGCGCGATCGCGCGATACGCCCGTGAAGATGCGTTCCCGCCTTTCCTGGAAATGCTCGCCAAGCGCGGCAAGGCACGCATCGACGTGATCTGCGCCGTGGCCGGCGGAAAAGGCGAAGCGGCCACCCTCGATGCGGCGTTCGTCGCAAAGTCGAGATGAACATCGCACGACGCCGTGCGCGATGGTGCACAATCGGATCGTCGTTTCCAGGGAGGTTCGTCATGCGCCGCGCCATTCTCGTTTCGATCTGCGGATCGATGATCATGCTGCTCGCGGGCTGTGCCAGCCTCGGCGTGGATAACAAGAGCCTGGCTCGCGATGAAACGCTGGGGCAATACGGCTCGGCCTTGCGCTTCGGCGATTTCGCCAGCGCGTGGCAGTTCGTCGACCCGAAAGTGCGCAAGGCGCATCCGCTGGATGCGGCCGCCAAGGCACGCTACAACCAGGTGGAAGTCGGCAACTACGTCACCGAGGGGCCCGTTCCCGTAGATGAAAACACGGTGCAGCAGGTGGTCCAGATCACTCTGGTGATCAAGTCCAGCCAGGCATCTTACGACGTCATCGACCATCAAACCTGGAAGTACGATCCCGCGGGCAAGCATTGGTGGCTGGAGACGGGGCTGCCGGATATCACCCCGCAGCAATAACCGGTGGCGAAGCGGCTCGCGTGCGCCGTGTGCATCGCGGATAATGCGCGGCTGTCCTTTCACATGCCTCCGCCATGAACGAAATCCTCGCGCGCATTCCGCAATTCATCGCGCATCACCCGCTGTTGATCGCGGCTTTCGTGGTGATCGTGCTGGCGTTGATCGCGCTGGAAGGTTCGCGGCGTTTCCGCGGTTTCAAGGAGCTGACGCCGGCCGGGCTGACACAACTGATCAATCGCGACAACGCGCTGGTGATCGACGTTTCACCGCAGCCGGATTTCGAAAAAGCGCACGTGCCAGGCTCGCGGCACGTGGCGCAGAACCAGTTCGATCCGGAGAACAAGGAACTGAAGAAGGCGCGCGAACTGCCGGTCGCGGTGGTGTCGCGCAACGGCACGGAATCCGAGAAGGCCGCGCGGCGGCTGGTCAAGGCCGGTTTCACCCGGGTGTACGTGCTCTCCGGCGGTATCGAGGCGTGGCGGCGTGCGGACTTGCCTTTGGCGAAAGGTCGAGGCTGAAGCTCAAACCTCTTCCGTCGCCGTCACCTTCGCCCGCCGCATCAGCCATGCGACCCCGCGCAGGTCGGCCAAGCCCACCCACAAACGATCCAGCATGCCGTATTTGGAAACGCCGCGCGTGCGGTGGCGGTGGCCGACCGGCACGCTGACGCTTTCGAATCCGGCGCGCTTCACTAGCGCCGGCAGATAACGGTGCATGTGATCGAAATACGGCAACATCAGAAAAGTATTTCTTTCGAACAACTTCAAACCGCAGCCGGTGTCGGGCGTGTCGTCGCGCAGCATGCGCGAACGCACCCCGTTGGCGATCTTCGAGGAGATGCGCTTGTTGAAGGTGTCGCGGCGCGTGGTGCGCCAGCCCGCGAACAACTTCACGTTGGCGTTGGATTGCGAGCGGGTATCCAGCAGTTTCGGGATGTCGGCAGGATCGTTCTGCCCGTCCCCGTCCAGCGTGGCGATCCATTCGCCGGTTGCTGCACGCACGCCGTTCCAGATCGCGGTGCTCTGACCACTGCGGCGCAGGTGCCGCACGATGCGCAATTCGGGAATTTTCGAGCGCTCGGCTTTCAGCACCTCCAGCGAATCGTCGTCGCTGGCGTCGTCCACGTAGACGATCTCGAACGACACGCGCCCGCGCAGCGCCTTGACGATCTCGTCCAGCAGCGGCGGGATGTTGTCGCGCTCGTTGTACACCGGCACGACCACGGACAGCTCGGGCATGGCGCAAGCCTGAAGCGGATCAGCCGCGATTATCGCCGATGCAATCTTCGAGTGCAGTCGCGGGTTACAGCTCGCCCAGCGCTTGTTGGGGCGGGCCCTCAAGCGCGTCGTCCATCGCCCGCTCCACCTGCGCGAAGCCGCGCGCGTCCGCGCCCAGCAGCAGCAGCGTGCCCTTGCCCATCGGCACTTCGCGGCCCTGCCAGCCGCTGCGTTTGAATTCGCGCGCGTCCGCGATCGGATGGTCGATGAAATACATCGCGGTGACGGGTTCGTCGCCGATGCGGAAGACCATGTGCACCGTCCGATACGAACCGAGGTCGCAGTCGCGCACGAATACCGCATCGGCGGGCATCGCGTGCAGGGTCAGGCCGCGCGCAGCGAAATTGTCGCGCAGATCGGTTTCGGTCACCGGCTGCGTGTTGGACAGCGCGAAGGCCTCGTGATGCAGATGCGCCACGCTGATCGCCGGCAGCGGATCGGCGCCGGCGTTGCGGTTCCAGCCGAAGACGCCGACGCCGGTTGCGAGCACCAGCGAGGCGGCCAGTGCCAACCCGATCCGCCAGCGGCGCGCGAATGCGCGCGCGCGCGTGGCGTGCGCCAGCAGCACGCGCTCGGCCAGTTGCTCCGGCGCGTCGACCGCCATCGCGTTTTCGATGCGCCGCTCCAGCCGCTGCGCGCGCCACCAGGCTTCCGTGCAGCCACTGTGGCAACTGTCGCGATGCGCCATGAAATCGTCAGCGCGCGCGCGCGGTTCGGCGGCGAGCCGGCGGCGGAATTCAAGGCAGTCCATGCGCGGCCTCCTTCGTGTGCACGGAACCGCCGTCCAGCGCGGCGCGCAATTTCTGCCGGGCGCGGAACAACTGCGTCATCACCGCGCCCGGTTTGCAGTGCAGCTCGCGCGCGATTTCCTCGCAGGAAAAACCGCCCAGCACCTGCATCAGCAGCGGCTCGCGGTATTTCGGTTCCAGTCGCAGGATCGCCGCGCGCACCTGCGCGTCCGTTCCGGCGCGCTCCGGATCGATGCCGGTCGCGTCGTCGGCGATGTCGTCGTCGAGTTCGCTGATGTCGAAACGCTTGCGTTCGAAACCACGGGCGTGCTCGCGGCGCAGAATGGTCAACAACCAGGGTTTGGCAGCGGAACCATCACGCAGCGAACCCAGTGCGCGCCAGGCGCGCAGCAGCGTTTCCTGCACCAGATCCTGCGCGCGCGCGTCCTCGCCGCACAGCCAATAAGCGAAGCGATAGAGATCGCCCGCGTGCGCGCGGACCAGCGCGTCGAACTGGCGTTGCCTGGCACTCACTTTCGGAAAGACCGGCGGCACGGAAGATGTCTTTCATCCGTAGGGCGGGCATTGCCCGCCGAGCAAGGCGGACGGTGTCCGCCCTACGAACATCAACGCAATTTCTCGAGGATGCCTTCCAGCTCGTCCGCGCTGTGATACTGGATGGTGAGCTTGCCGCGGCCACCGCGGCCATGCGCGATCTGCACCCGCGCGCCCAGTTTTTCGGAAAGCTCGCGTTCCAGCGCGGCCACGTCCGGATCGGTATTGCGCGCGGGACGCCGCTTCGACGAAGGCGCCAGTTGCGCCAGCCGTACACGTTCTTCCAGTTCGCGCACCGACCACTGCTCGGCCGCGCACTTCTCCGCCAGCGCGATAGCACGGGGCGTGTTGCCCAACGCCAGCAACGCGCGCGCGTGTCCCATTTCCAGTTGAGAATTGTCCAGCAGGCGGCGGATCGGTTCGGACAATTCCAGCAAACGCAACAGATTGGCGACCGCCGCGCGCGAGCGACCCACTGCATCCGCGGCTTGCTGTTGCGTAAGATGGAATTCGTCGATCAGCCGGTGCAGCGCCTGCGCTTCTTCCAGCGCGGACAATTCCTCGCGTTGGATGTTTTCGATCAGCGCCATCGCCAGGACGGCCTGTGGCGCGACTTCGCGCACCACGGCAGGAATTTCGGAGAGCCCCGCTTGTTGCGCGGCGCGCCAGCGCCGTTCGCCTGCGATCAGCTCAAAGCGATCGCGGCCGACGCTGTGCACCACGATCGGCTGGATCAACCCCTGAGCCTTGATCGACGCGGCCAGCTCCGCCAGTTTCGCTTCGTCAATCCGGCGTCGCGGCTGGTAGCGGCCCGGAGCGATCGCGCTTAATGGAATGTTGCGGAGTTCTTCGGCACCGTTCGACGCTTCGTCAACGTCGCCGCCGCCCAGCAACACGTCCAGATCGCGCGAACCCAAACCCCTTCGTTTCGCCGACATGCGCGCGCCCTCAACCATTCGCCGCCGCGACTGCCAAAGGCGCGGCTTCGCGTTCGCGGCGGATCATCTCGCCGGCGAGACCCAGATACGCGATTGCGCCCCGCGACTCGCGATCGTAGAGATTGATCGGCTTGCCGTAGCTGGGCGCCTCGGCCAGGCGCACGTTGCGCGGAATGATTGAGCGCAGCACCTTGTCGCCGAAATGCTTGGTGAGTTGCGCGGAGACGTCGTTGCCGAGGTTGTTGCGCACGTCGAACATGGTGCGCAGCAACCCTTCGACTTCCAGTTGCGGATTCAGGCGCGCGCGCACGGCTTTCACCGTGTCCAGCAATGACGTCAATCCTTCCAACGCGAAGTATTCGCACTGCACGGGGATCAACACGCTGTGCGCGGCGGTGAGCGCGTTCAAGGTCAGCAAGTGCAGCGACGGCGGGCAGTCGATCAGGATGGTGTGGTAACGGTCACCGAGTTTCGCCAACTGCTCCTTCAAACGCGATTCGCGCGCGATCGCGTCCATCAATTTCAATTCGGCCGCCGTCAGGTCGCGGCCGCCCGGCAGCAGGTCGTAACCCGCTTCGGTGGGGACGATCGCCGATTCGATGCCGGCCTCTTCCAGCAAGACCTCGCAGCCGGTGGGATGCACGTCGCGCTTGTCAATGCCGGAAGCCATCGTCGCATTGCCCTGCGGATCGAGATCCACCAGCAGGATCTTCCGTTGGACTTCCGCCAGCGCGGCAGCCAGATTGACGGCGGTAGTGGTCTTGCCCACTCCGCCTTTCTGGTTGGCGATGGCGATGATACGCGTCATGTGTGGCGGTGCCCGTAGAGCCGAACGCGAAGGTTAGCATCCCGCCGTTTCCGGTGGGCCGGCCCGGCGGATCAATCCGTCCGGCGGATTTCGACGATATGCCGCTCGGCGTCCAGTCCCGGCACGGCCAGCTTGTGCACGGCCGCGACGCGGAAGCCGCGCGGAAGTTGCGCCAGTTCGGCTGCTTCGATGTGGCCTTTCAGCGCCAGCCACACGCCATCGCAGGCCAGCGCGTGGCCGCCCCATTCCAGCATTTCGCCCAAACCCGCTAGCGCGCGCGCGGTGATGCAATCGAAAGTCTGATCCAGCTCCTGTGCGCGCTGTTGCAACACGCACGTATTCGGCAACGGCAGCGCGCGCACCGCCTCGCGCAGAAAGCGCGCCTTTTTGCCATTGCTGTCCACCAGCGTCACCGCGATTTCCGGCCGCGCGATCGCCAACGGCACGCCCGGCAGACCCGCGCCGCTGCCCAGATCGGCCAAGGTTTCACCCTGCACCCACGGCAGCACCGCCAGCGAGTCCAGCAGATGTCGCGTCACCATCTGCGATGGATTGCGGACTGCGGTCAAATTGTAGGCAGCATTCCAACGGGTCAGCAGATCGAGATAGGCCAGCAGGCGTTCGACCGCATCAGCGGGCAATTGCACTCGCAACGCCGCAAGTCCGGTTTCGAGTTGACGCCGCAAAAATTCGCGATCCACCAGCATCTCCCGCAAAAAAAGCAAAGGCTCGCAAATCCTTTGCGAGCCCTTGCGACTCCCTATCTGATTTTTGCGATGGAAGATTACGCAGCGAGATCCAGCTCCACCCGTGTCACCAGCACGCCGCGATCGCGCAGCGAACCGTTCAGCGCCTGCTTCAGGCGCAGGTTGCGCGCGCGCACGTCCTCGCTTGCGTCGTTGGCGACTTCCGGCAACGCGCCCAGCACGCGCGTACGGATCATCTCGTCGGCGCGGTCGATCACCGCGTCGGCGCGTTCGGGATCGAGCACCTGCCACCAGACTCGTCCGCGCAGGGTTTCGGCCTGCGAATGACCTTCCACGTTCACCCGCTCCTCGATCGCGAGCGTATAGCCGCTGATGCTGATCTTGTGGGCGATGCGCTCGATCAACGGCACCACCACGTGCATGCCGGGGGTGAGCGTGCCGGCGGGTTTGCCGAGCCGACGCAGGGTATAGACCTGCCCTTCAGGAATGCGCTTGATGCAGGCAGCCGCCAGCACGACGATCACGGCCAGCAGGGAAAAGATGGTGAGAGCTGAAAACATTGTTCTTACAACCAGTTGAGAGCTTCTTCTACATTGACGCTGCGGAGTGTCTTGCAGCGTTCGGATCGGACGGGTACTTAATCCTAATTTAACGGCTCATAACCTGACCTGAATCAGGCCGCTTGTCAAGCCTTCGTGAGGGCCGGAGCAAGCACGCGTAAAGCGGTGCAGGATTTGTGCCGCGAAGACTTGGAAAGTGTGCAGGGCTCATCAGTTCAGAACGCCGGCTGACCCAGTGCGGCTTTCACCCGGAATACAATGCGGGTTTGCCGCGTTTTCGGTCCTCTGCATGAGCTATCCCGCCATCCGCATGCGGCGCATGCGCCGCGACGCCTTCTCGCGCGCGCTGATGCGCGAGACGGTTCTGACGTCTTCCGACCTGATCCTGCCCGTCTTCGTCCACGAAGGCGCAGGCGATGTCCGCGCGGATGTGCCTTCGATGCCGGGCGTACAGCGGCTTTCTGTCGAAGCACTGCTGCAAACCGCCGGCCAGGCGCACACGCTGGGGATTCCGGCGCTGGCACTGTTTCCGGCGCTGGACGGTTCGGCAAAGACCCTGGATGCACGCGAAGCCTGGAACGAGCAGGGGCTGGTGCAACGCGCGACGCGCGCATTGAAGCAGCGCTTTCCGGAGCTGGGCGTGATTTGCGACGTGGCGCTGGATCCGTACACCACCCACGGTCAGGACGGCCTGATCGACGACCGTGGCTACATCCTCAACGACGAAACCGTCGAGGCATTGGTGAAGCAGGCGCTGTCGCAGGCACAGGCCGGGGCCGATTTCGTCGCGCCTTCGGACATGATGGATGGCCGCATCGGCGCGATCCGCTCCGCGCTCGAATCAAAGGGTTTGATCCACACGCGCATCCTCGCCTACGCGGCGAAATACGCATCCAGCTTCTACGGGCCATTCCGCGACGCGGTCGGCTCGGCGGCCGCGCTAGGCAAGGGTTCCAAGCACACGTACCAGATGGATATCGCCAATTCCGATGAGGCACTGCGCGAGGTGCAACTCGATCTCGAAGAAGGCGCGGATGCGGTGATGGTGAAACCCGGCCTGCCGTATCTCGACATCGTACGGCGTGTAAAGGAACGCTTCGGCGCGCCGACTTTCGTCTACCAAGTGAGCGGCGAGTACGCGATGCTGAAAGCGGCGGCACAAAACGGCTGGCTGGACGAGCGCGCCTGCATGCTGGAAGCGCTGACCTGCATCAAGCGCGCGGGCGCCGATGCGATTCTCACGTACTTCGCAATGGATGCGGCCAAAGCGTTGCGCGACGGGTAATTCGCGTTGCTAAGCTCGCGCGTCCTGCGCTTGCTCACCCCACGAATTTTCGATGCGCATGGATCGACATCAGCACGCCGAACCCGCATAACAACGTCACGGCTGAAGTGCCGCCGTAGGAAATCATCGGCAACGGTACGCCGACCACGGGCAGCAGTCCCGTAATCATGCCGCCATTGACCATCACGTAGACGAAGAAGCTCATGCCGATCGCGCCGGCCAGCAGCCGCGAATAGGTGTCGCGCGCATTGGCCGCGATCCACAGGCAGCGGCCGACGATGAAGGCGTACAAAGCCAGCAACAGCAGCACGCCGATCAGCCCGAATTCTTCCGAATACACCGCGAAGATGAAATCGGTGGTGTGTTCTGGCAAGAACTCCAGCCGCGATTGCGTGCCATGGTGCCAGCCCTTGCCGAACACGCCGCCTGAACCGACCGCGATCATCGACTGGATGATGTGCCAGCCGTTGCCGAGCGGATCGTTTTCCGGATGCAGGAAGGTCAGCACGCGCTGGCGTTGGTAATCGTGCAGGAAATGCCAGGCGACCGGCGCCACGCCCGCCAACGCACCGAGCATCAGGCCCACGCGCCACCATGCAATACCGGAGAGGAACAGCACGAAGATGCCGCTCGCCGCAACCAGCAGCGCAGTACCGAGGTCCGGCTGATGAGCGATCAACCAAGAAGGGATCGCGACCAGCACGCCGACCACGAAGATATCCTTCCAGCCGGGCGGCAACTGCCGCGGATGCAGGTACCACGCGATCATCATCGGCATCGAGAGTTTCAAAAACTCAGACGGCTGAAAGCGCACCACATGCAGATCCAGCCAGCGGTTGGCGCCGCGGCCTTCGCCCAGCGCCGCCACCACCAGCAACAGCAACGTGCTGATGGCGTAGAACCACGGCGTCCAGGTGCGCAGCAGCGTCGGCGGAATGCGCGAAATCACGATCATCAGGATCGCGCCGAGCAGGAAACGCGCGGCCTGGCCGCCGATCACGCCGGCATCGAGGTCGCTCGCGCTGTACAGCGTTATCAAGCCGACGCAGGCCAGGATCAGCAAGGCGATCGCCAGCGGCAGATCGATGCGCGGTCTGTGCATCAAGCGTTGGCCGAAGCGCAGCGCACGCGTGCGCAGGGAGGCGATGGTCGCGTTCACTGCGCTGCCTCCGCTTTCGCATCATCCAGCGATGCCGCACTCGCGGTCAGCGTGGCCGGGCGTTCCGACGCCGGCTGCTCGGCGAGCCAAGCATCCAGGATCTTGCGCGCGATCGGAGCGGCGTCGGTGCCGCCCCAAGCGCCCGCTTCCAGCACCACCGCCACTGCGATGCGCGGCGACTCCGCCGGCGTGAAGCAGATGAACCACGCGCGGTGGCGCGCGGCGAGGAAGGCCTTGTCCTTGGTGGTGATGTACTCGTCGCCCTTGCGCGAAAAACGCTCGGCTGTGCCCGTCTTGCCCGCGATCACATAAGGAAAGCCCTTGCCGGTTCCGGTCACATAAGCGGTGCCGCGCGGATCGTTGACCACTCCGATCATGCCTTGCCGCACCGCTTCGAAATCGGCGGGATTCTTGATCGCGCTCGGCGCCTCGGGCGGATCGGCCATCGCCACGACCGGCCCGTCGCGCCCGTCACGCGTCGCTCGCAACAGATGCGGCGTGTGCGGCACGCCTGCGTCGGCCAACATCGCCACCGCGTGTGCGAGCTGCATCGGCGTCACCACCCAGTAGCCTTGTCCGATGCCGGCGATCACCGTTTCGCCGGCGTACCATGGCTGATTCCAGGTCTTGCGTTTCCATTCGGGGGAAGGCAGCACACCGTTGCCCTCGGCCGGCAGATCGATGCCGGTTTCGGCACCGAATCCGAATTTGGACAGATAGGCGTCCATCTTGTCGATCCCCATCGACAACGCCAGCGAATAGAAATAGGTGTTGACCGATTGCGTGATCGCCTGGATCAGATTGACGGTGCCGGCGCCGTAGCGCTGGTCGTCGCGATAGCCGCGCGACGAACCGGGAATGTAGAACGTACCGGTGGACAGCACGGTGTCGGTAGGTTTGCGGAAGCCCAACTCGAGACCCGCCAGCCCCATGAACGGTTTCACGGTTGAACCCGGCGGATAACCGCCGCGCAGCGCGCGGTTCAACAGCGGCTTGTCCGGATCGTGCAGCAGCGTCGAATAGTCGGCCTGGCTGATGCCGTTGACGAACAGGTTGGGATCGAAGCTGGGCACCGTCACCATCGCCAGCACTTCGCCGTTGCGCGGGTCAATGGCCACCGCGGCACCGGGCCGGCCTGCAAAGGCATCGATCGCCGCTTTCTGGATGCGCGCGTCGATGCTGAGATAAAGATTCTGACCGGGCTTCGGGGCGACGCGTTCCAGCACGCGCTGCGGCCGCTGATCGGCATTGACCTCGACCAGTTCATAACCGGGCGTGCCGTGCAAACGGTCTTCGTAGTATTTTTCGATGCCGGTCTTGCCGATATGCGTGGTGCCGGCATAACGATCGGCATCGAGATGCGCGGCATCCTTGTCGTCGATGCGCGCGACGTAGCCGATCACGTGGGCGAACTCGGGACCGAACGGATAATTGCGCGTGAGATAAGGCGCAACGTCCACGCCGGGGAATTTCCACGCGTCCACCGCGAAGCGGTCGATCTCGTCCTCGCCCAGGTGGAATTTCAAAGGCACCGATTCGAATGGGCGATGCTGCTTCAGCGATTGCTTGAAGCGCGCTATGTCATCGCCGGACAGCGGCACCACGGCGGACAATCGCGCCAGCATCGTATCCATGTGCTTGATCTTTTCCGGCACGACGTCCAGCCGGAACGCCGGCACGTTGTCGGCCAGCAGCACGCCGTTGCGGTCGTAGATCAAACCGCGCGGCGGCGGCAGGTGGCGCAAGTGCACGCTGTTGGCGAGCGACCGCGTCGAGAACTCGTCGTGCCGCATCACCTGCAGGAACCAGAAGCGGCCGCCGAGCACCGCCAGCGCCAGCACGATCAGTGCGAAACCGGTCAGCGCGCGCACGCCGAAGCGCGTGACTTCGCCGTGCGTGTCCTTGAGCGTGCGTGGCGACATGATCGGTTACCCGCTTGCTTCTTTCACGCGCAGTCTCGCGCGCAAGTCATCCAGCAACAGGAACACGAAGGGCCACATGATCGTGCCGGTGAACGGCGCCAGCCAGAACGTGATCGGTGGCCGCGGGTCGCCGGCGAACAACCGCACGAGCAACAGCAGCACGCGATCGTTCAACAGCAACACCAGCACCGCCAGCGCCTGCTGCCACATCGGAAAGAAACGCAGGCGCGAGCGGAAGCGCAACACGATGAAGGTCAGCGCCGCGAGGCGCAAGGCCTGCTCGCCCAGCAAGGCGCCGTCGAGAATGTCCGCGCCGAGTCCGACCAGAAACGCGAGTCCCAGGTTGATGCGTTCGGGCAATTCCAGCGCCCAGTAGATCAGCACCAGCGCGGGCCAATACGGCTTCAGCGGCGCCCACGCGTCCGGTAGCGGCATCAGCATCAACAGCAGCGACAGTGCGAGGCTGCCCGCGAAGATCCAGTTCTGTGCGCGCTGGCGGTTCATCGCTGCGTTACCGCGTCGGAGTGCAAAGTGGATTTCGACGCGGCATTCGGATGCGTTGCGGATGCCGTCGGATCAGCGGCGCTTGCGCTTGGCGCGAGCGAAGCCGGCGGCCCGGCTGGCGGCGCCACCGGCGGCGGCCCTACCTGTTCGGGCAAATCACGCAACAACAACACCTCGCCGCCGCGCGCCAGCGCGGCCGCCGGTTGCGCGCTGGCTTGCGCGAACATGCCGGTCGGATCGGGGCCAATGCCGGTAATCGTGCCCACCGGAAAACCCGCGGGGAAACGTCCGCCCAATCCTGACGTGGCAATGCGGTCGCCGACCTTCACATCGGCCGACAACGGAATATCGGAGACGATCAGCTTGTCCGGCGCACCGCTGCCGCGCGCCAGTCCGCGCAAACCGGAACGCTCATCCACCACCGGAATCGAATGATTGGCATCGGTGATCAGCAGCGCGACCGCACTGTGCGGCAGCACTTCAATGATCTGACCCATCACGCCGTGCGCGTCAATCACCACCTGCCCCGCGTGCACGCCTTCCTTCGCGCCGACGTCGATGACCACGCGATTGCGCGCGGCACCAAGGTCCACGTCGATCAGACGCGCGAGCTGCACGTCCATGCCCAGCGTGCGACGCGTATCCAGCAGTTGTTTCAGCCGTGAATTCTGTTCCGATACCGCGTTCATGCGGTTCAGCCGCGCCTGGGCCAAGAGCAACGCTTCGCGCAGCCGTTCGTTTTCATCGATCAATTGTCGGCGCTGGCTGAAGGCGATGCGCGCGCTTTGCGCGGCTTCGCCCGGCCACGCGGCCAAACGATAAATCGGTTCCACGACGACGGATGCCGCGCAACGCGCACGATGCAGCCAGTCGTTGCGGTGATCCAGCACCATCAGCACGCAGGCCAGCGCGAGATACCCGATCAGGCGCAGCGTCCCCGCCGCCGCATCGGCGAAGATCGGGGAAGATTCCTTGTCGGAAAGCGCCATGAGAACCGGGAAACAGGAGACGTGAAACGAGAGACGTCAAAAGCAAGCGACAGCACGATCTTCATACACCCGGACGACGAGGCTTTCCGTCTCCCGTCTCCCACTTCCGCCTTCCGCAATCCTACTACCCCGGCACAGGGATGTGCCGGCGCGGAAGGCGCTTGCGCCTGACGCGAGCAAACGTGACGCGGCTCTGCCGCGGCCGTTTGCATGCAAGCCGCGGCAGGACGCCCGGCTTGCTCATTCTGAAGCAAAAAAATCGCTGCCGTGCTGGTCGATCAATTCCAATGCGCGGCCGCCGCCGCGGGCCACACAGGTCAGCGGGTCGTCGGCGACCTGCACGTGCAGGCCGGTTTCCTCCGAGATCAGGCGGTCCAGATCGCGCAGCAGCGCGCCGCCGCCGGTCAGCACGATGCCGCGTTCGGCCACGTCCGAGCACAGCTCCGGCGGGGTCTGCTCCAGCGCCGAACGCACCGCCGCCACGATGCCCGCGAGCGGTTCGTGCAGCGCTTCCAGCACTTCGTTGGAATTGATGGTGAACATGCGCGGCACGCCTTCGGCCAGGTTGCGGCCCGACACTTCCATCTCGCGCACTTCGGATTGCGCGTAGGCGCAGCCGATTTCCATCTTGATCCGCTCGGCGGTGGATTCGCCGATCAGCGTCCCATGGTTGCGACGCACGTAGTTGATGATCGCCTCGTCGAAGCGGTCGCCGCCGATGCGCACCGATTGCGAATACACCACGCCGTTGAGCGAGATCACCGCGACTTCCGACGTGCCGCCGCCGATGTCCAGCACCATCGAACCGCGCGCTTCGTGCACCGGGATGCCGGCGCCGATCGCCGCGGCCATCGGTTCCTCGATCAGGAACACGTCGCGCGCGCCCGCGCCTTCGGCCGATTCCTTGATCGCGCGGCGTTCCACCTGCGTCGATCCGCACGGCACGCACACCAGCACGCGCGGACTCGGGCGCAGAAACCGCGAGCGGTGCACGGCCTTGATGAAGTACTGCAACATCGCTTCCGTCATGGTGAAGTCGGCGATCACGCCGTCCTTCATCGGCCGCACCGTGACGATGTTGCCGGGCGTGCGGCCGAGCATGCGCTTGGCCTCGGAGCCCACCGCCGCCACCGCGCGCGGACCGCCGGGCCCACGGTCCTGACGGATCGCGACCACCGAAGGTTCGTTGAGGACGATGCCCTCGCCGCGCACGTAGATCAGCGTGTTCGCGGTGCCGAGATCGATCGAGATGTCATTGGAGAAGATGCCGCGAAACAGTTTGAACATGCGCGAGCCGGAGCGGAGAAAAGAAGGGAAGCGGAGGGACGTGGCAGTCTAGTGAGCGCGTGCCCGCACCGCAAGCGCGCCATGCCGCAAAGCGTTGCAGGATGCGGCTTGCCGGCCTTCGAACATGATCGCGATCACGGTTGCTGCTACGATCGCGCGCTGCCTCTTCGGAATCCCTAGCGATGCCCTCCGCCCTGATCTGCGGTTCGCTGGCCTACGACACCATCATGGTGTTTCCGGACCAGTTCAAGAACCACATCCTGCCGGACAAGGTGCACATCTTGAACGTGTCCTTCCTGGTGCCGCGCATGCGGCGCGAGTTCGGCGGCTGCGCGGGCAACATTTCCTACAACTTGAAATTGCTCGGCGGCGATCCCGTGCCGATGGCGACCGTCGGCCAGGATTTCGGTCCGTACCGCCAATGGTTCACGCAGTGCGGCATCCGGCTGGATCACGTGCGTGAGCTGCCGGACATGTTCACCGCGCAGGCGTTCATGACGACGGATCTGGACAACAACCAGATTACGGCCTTCCATCCCGGCGCGATGATGCGCAGTCACGAGAATCACGTGCGTGAAGTGAAGGACGTCGGTTTCGGCATCGTCGCGCCGGACGGACGCGACGCGATGTTGCAGAACGCGGCCGAATTCCACGAACTCGGCATCCCCTTCATCTTCGATCCGGGCCAGGCAATGCCGCTGTTCAACGGCGAGGAATTCCGCCACTTCATCGAGCGCGCCGATTACGTGGTCGTCAACGACTACGAATCGAACCTGTTGCAGCAACGCACCGGCTGGTCGCCGGAAGACATCACGCAGCGGGTCAAGGCCTACATCGTGACGCAAGGCCCGCGCGGTTCGGTGATCCGCACGCGCGAGAAGACCATCGACATTCCGCCGGCACATGAGCGGCGCATCACCGACCCGACCGGCTGCGGCGATGCCTATCGCGCCGGACTGATCTTCGGGCTGATGAAGAACTATGACCTGCCGACCTGCGGCCGCATGGCCTCGTTGATGGGCGCGCTGAAAGTCGAACACCCCGGCACGCAGAACCAGCGCTTCACCTACGACGAATTCGCCGACCAGTTCCGGCAGCAGTTCGGGTATGCGCTGGATTGAGCGCCGTAGGGCGGAGATTGTCCTCCAGTGAACGTGCCGAGGCGGGCGGTGCCCGCCCTACAGAAACAACGCCGCGACCTTGCGCGCGGTGTCATACGGCTGCGGATCGTCGCGATTGCTGAGCAGGATCACGGTGAGGTGCTGCTTCGGCCAGCGCAGGATCACGTTGCGGAAACCGATGCTCTCGCCGGAATGCCAGATCTCGTCGCCGTGGCTCTGATCGTGATGCAAGCGCCAGCCGTAGCCGTACCAGTCCACGTCGGTTTCGCCGATGACCTTGTTGTGCGGGGAAAACGCCAGCTTGCGTGATTCGTCGTTCAACAGGCGATCGTCGTACAGCGCCGCATCCCACTTCGCCAGATCGTCGATATTCGAATAGATGCCGCCGTCGCCGCGCGTGGCGCTGGTGGTGTCCTGGTCGGTCTGCACCCACTTGCCGCCGATCATGCTGTAGCCGTAGGCGCGGTTCGGCACTTCGGGGCCGTGCACGTGTTCGTACATCAAGGTGTGCGCCATGTGCAGCGGATCGAAGATGCGGTCTTTGAGGAATTGCGGCAACGGTTCCCCCGAAGCGCGTTCGACGATCAACCCCAGCAGCACGTAACCGGAATTGCTGTAGCGATAACTCGTGCCGGGCGGGAAATACAAGCGCGATTCCTTCGACAACAGCTTCAGCACGTCGGTGTCGCTGACCTGACCCTTGGTGCCGGACGGAATCAGGTCTTCGTAATCGATCAGTCCACTGGCGTGGCGCAGCATGTCGTCGAGCGTGATCGCCTGATCGCTTTGCGGAAGTTCCGGCAACCACTTGCGAACCGAGTCCTGCAAGGAAAGCTTGCCGTCCTGCCGCAACAGCAGGATCGCCGCGGCGGTGAACTGCTTGGTCATCGACGCCAGGCGGTAATCGGTTTCGGGCGTGGCTTTGACGTTCCGTTCGAGGTCCGCCATGCCGAATGCGCGCCGCACGACCGGCTTGCCGCCCTGGATGACCAGCAGTGATGCGCCGGGCACATTGCCTTGGTAACGCTGCATCAGCGTGTCGATCTGCGACATCTTTTGATCCGTGTCCATGCATCCACCCAGCAATGCGACCAACGCCAATGTGATGATTGTTCCGCGCATGGCTCTAGACCTCGAGCAGGTTCTGCTCTTGCCGTCATTCCGGGGCTGCGCAAAGCGCAGAACCCGGAATCTTCTTTCCCGGCATACAAAAGCAGATTCCGGGTTCTGTCCGCATGAAGCCGCGGACAGCTCCGGAATGACGACAACAGTTGTTGCGGTTCCCGGTTCCCGATTCCCGATTCCCGATTCCCAGCTTCACCGCACCGGCACGTCGTACTGCACCGTCGGCGTGGGCTCCGGTGTCAGCGAGTAATGCCACCACTCCAGCGGGTAGTTCTTGAAACCTTCGCGCTCCATCGCCGATTTCAGACGCAGGCGATTGGCGCGTTGCGCGGCGGTGGCGCGCGCCGAATCGGTGTGCGCGAATTCGCCGAAATAATCGAAGTCCGTACCCATATCGAGCGGCTTGCAATCGGCATTCTCGCCATTGCATTGCATCAGCGTGAGATCGACCGTCGCGCCACGGCTGTGGCCGGAAGTCGAAGCGATGTAGTCGCCCAGCAGCTTGCTCTTGTCGATCTCCGGATAATGCTTCGACTTCGTGCGTTGATCGGAGAGATCGTGCGCCCAGCGCGCGAAATCCTGCACCGCGCGCACCGGCCGGTAGCAATCGAATACCTGCAATCGCATGTGTTGCTTTTCCACATCGCGTTCGACACGCGCCAGCGCTTCCGCCGCCGGTTTCAGCAGCAGGCATTTCGACGCGAGATAACCCTCGACCGGCCGGCCGACGAAATTGTCCGAGCCGGCATATTTGATGTCTTCGCCGACATTCGGTGCCAGCGTGCGCACATCGACCAGTCCTGCTTCCGCCGCGGTTTTCGCCGGCGAGGTTGCGACGATCGATGAGTCGGCAGACGCGCAATCGCCGATCCGCGTGAACACGAGATCCTCGTAGTCGTAACTGAAATCCGCGTCAGGATCGACCTTGGCCATGCGCAAGGTGCCGCCGGGTTTATCCGGAAAGAGCAACCAGGCTTCCGCATCACCATGCTCCCATTGCACGAGATAGCGGTTCCCCACGCGCATCACCGGTCCTTCCAACGTCGGCGATTTCAGCGAAGCGAAGTGCACGCCGTCGCCCTGCGCGCAGATCGAAATCTCGCCGAACCACGGATCGCGCCACACGCCGAGTTGTGGAGAGAGTTCCTTCGGCGTGGCCGGTTTGCGCGATGAGGTATCCGGCACGCGCGAGGCGTGACGTTGATTCTCATCGCGCTGCAATTCGTCCGCGTAACTCGCGACCGTTCGTGCGCGCTGCGGCGCGGTGAAAGTTTTCAGCAACACCTCGTTCAACACCGTGCGCGCGTCGTCCGCTTCCGCGTTGATCAGGATCACGAAGCCGCTTTGCCGATCGGGCAACATCGTCAGCGCCGAATACATGCCTTCCAGCGTGCCGGTGTGCGAGACAGTGAGTTCGCCGTCCACATCGGCGATGCGCCAGCCGTAACCGTAAGCGAAGAAACGCGTGCCGTCCCATTCGCGCCGCTGCTTCGAGATCGGCATCGGCGTGTATGGCGTCCACTCGGCCTGACGTTGCGCGGGCGTCAGCCATTGCAGTTGCGCGGGCTTCGGCGCCAACCAGTTCATCGCCCAGGTCAACATGTCGTGCAGGCTGCAGCGGATGCCGCCGGCCGCTTCCATGGTGCTCGGATGGATCACCGCGCCGTCCGCGTCGGTCACGACGTAACGATCGTCTTCGCGCGCGTGCGGCTGCGCGACATTGCCGATCTGATCGCGATTCCACTCGCCGACCTGGCAGCGGGTCATGTGCAGCGGTCGGAAAATTTCCTGCCGCACCAATTGCTCGTAAGGCACGCCGCCCGCTTTCGCCGCGACTTCACCCGCGACGACGTACAGCAGATTGTCGTAGGCATAACCGGCGCGGAAATCGTAAGCGGGCTTGATGTAGCGCAAGCCATGGATGATGTCGGCGCGGGTGAAATCGTTCGGCTCCGGCCACAGCATCAGGTCGCCGCCGCCTTCCGGCAATCCGCTGTGATGAGTGAGCAGATCGCCGACCTGCATGTGCTGCGTGACCCAAGGGTCGTACATCGCGAAATCCGGTAGGTACTTGATCACCGGATCGTCCCAGTGCATTTTCCCTTGCTGCACCAGCCGCGCCAGCACGGTCGCCGTCATCGCCTTGCTGTTGGAGGCGATCTTGAACAACGCGTCGGCATCGATCGGCTTGCCCGAACCGATCGCAAGCTCGCCGACCGTGCGCGTGTAGACGACCTTGCCGTGATCGATCACGCCGACCGCGATGCCCGGCAGGTGATAGCGTGCGACGACCGCATCGATCAGCGGGTCGTATTTCGCGGTCCTCTGCGCAGATTTGGCGCAAATCGGAATGGAAAGCAGCGAAACAATCATCAAAAAGAAAATCGCCGCATGGCGATACCGGCGCCGATGGCGAGAGAACTGGAGCGAGGGGGCGCGAGAGGGCATCGCGTCCGGCTTGGTGGTGGCGTGTCCATGGCCGGCGCGAGGGAGAGTGAATGACCGCACCCCCTCGCTCCAGTTCTCATGCTCGATTCGAAAAACGAATTGCTCAATGTTTCGCGGCATCGCGCTCCACTTCGCGCCATACGCGCAGCAGGTTGCCGCCCCAGATCTTGGCGATATCGGCGTCGCTGAAACCCGCGCGGCGCAGCGCGGCGGTGACATTGCGCGTTTGCGACGCATCCATCCAGCCGGTGACGCCGCCGCCGCCGTCGAAATCGGAAGCGATGCCGACGTGATCGATGCCGGCGACTTTCGCGACGTGTTTGATGTGCGCAACCAGATCATCGACCGTGGCGAGCGGATACTTCTTCTGTATCTCGGCCATCCCCGCCTTCATGGCAGGCAGATAGTCGTCGATTTCGCTGTCGTATTCCTTTTGTCCCATCTGTTTGGCGATGCGCGCCTGCAACGCGTCCTCGGCTTTCTTGCGCGCGGGATCGTCTTTCAGGAATTCCTTGTAGGCAACGACCTGGATCACGCCGCCCTTGGCGGCAATGGCTCGCTGCAGATCGTCGGGAAGATTGCGCGGATTGTTCACCAGCGCGCGTGCGGACGAATGCGAGGCGATGATCGGCGCCTTCGAAACCTTCAGCGTGTCGCGTACGCAGTTGTCGGACGCGTGCGACACATCCACCATGATGCCGAGCTGGTTGGCGCGCGCGACCACTTCGCGGCCGAATTGCGTCATGCCGTGATCGCCCGCGCTGTTCATCGCCGGCTCGCCGTGCTTGGTATCGGGCAAGGAGCTGGTGCACAGATCGTCGTTGCCGACGTGCACCAGACCGATGTAGCGCGCGCCGCGATCGTAGGCGGCATCCAGTCGATGCAGATCGTGGCCGAGCGAATACGCGTTCTCGATGCCGATCATCGCGGAGAGCAGTCCGGCCTTGCGGTTGGCCATCACCTGATCCGGTGTGGTCGCGAGGCGAATGCGATCGGGATACATCATCAGCATGCGGCCGATCGCTTCGTATTTCTGTTCGGCCTGATCGACCGCTTTGGCGTAACCCGCAGGCGTCAGCGGACCCTGCGGCACCCACACGATGAAGAACGCCGCATTCAACCCGCCGCGTTCCATCTTGCCCAGATCGACCGAGAGCGGCGTGTCCTTGCCGACGTCGAATTGCGGCTCGCGCATGTAGGCGAACGGGATGTCGACATGCGTATCGAGCGTGATCGGCGGATCGCCCGGCGCGCAAAAGGCGCCGGCGAATGCGGTAAGACCGATCAATGCCGCAAGAAGACGAGAGTGGATCGATTGCATGTCAAACATCCAGGGAAATGTATCGTTGCATCGAGAAGTCATTCGGCGAGCACACCTGCATCGCGCAAGCGCCGGCGCAGTCCGTCCAGCTTGTCGCCGTAAAGCGCGCTCCGCGCGGTGTCGCGGCGGATCGGTTGCCGCACCTGCGCGGCGCTCGGCGCGCTCTGCACCGTGCGTGGCGTCTTGTAGAACTCCAGACAAGCAGGCTCGAACGGCAACTCGCAGAACTCCAGCAGACGGCGAATTTCCGTCTCGGGATCGGCTACCAGGGCTTCATACTGCAAATCGAACACGCGATCCGGATATTTCTGCAGCCAGAAACGCGTCAGGCGCAGGAAGTCGATGCAGTACTCGGCCATCTCGTCGAGATCGCAGGCGAAACCGCTGCGTTCGCTGAAACACTGACGGAAGCACGCGAGGCAGGTTTCGACGGGATCGCGTCGCACGACGACCGCGCGCGTCGCCGGCATCATCGCCAGCGCCGCGCCGACCAGATACCAGGTGATCAAACTCTTGTCGGTAAAGCGTGGCTTGGTCGCGCGCCAGCGCGCGGTGCGCGCGAGGTATTCGCGGCCCAACCGCTGCCAGTCCTGCGCGGTCGCGTCCGGCACCCACAAAGGAAACGCAGAACTGCGGCAGTGCGTTTCCGCGTCGATCACTTCGGTGAGATCCTTGATCTCGTTGGCGCCCTCGACTTGCGGATGCGACGCGAGGATTTGTTCGACCAGCGTCGATCCCGAACGCGGAATGCTGACGATCAGGATGGCTTCGCGACCGGCATCGGGATCGAGCGGCTCCGGCATCTCGTCCGCGAACACCCGCAGGATCGCATCCACGCGCCGGTGTTCTCCCGTTGCATCCCACTTCACGCGTTTGCGACGCGACGCGTTGGCGGCACGGAATACTTCGAAGGCTTGTGCATAGTCGCCCTGGTTTTCCAGCGCCTTGGCATAGGTGAAAGCGAGCAACTCAAAGTGACGCGGCGACAAGCCCTTGCGCGCCAGGGCATGATGCACGCGTTCGGCGTCCGAAACATCGAAGCGGACCGTGTTGAGTTGCGAAAGCCCGAACCAGCCTTCGGCGTTGTCGGGGTCGCGGCGCAGCACTTCGCGATAGCCGGCGACCGCTTCGTCGACCTGACCCAGACTGGCCTGCACCCTCGCGAGCGAAAGCCGGGCCGGAAGATGCGAGGGATCGAGTTCGAGTGCTCTTTGCAGCGCCGCAACGGCCTCATGCGTGTGCGCTTCGCGCGCGATCGCTTCGCCCAGATTGAACCATGCAGACACCGAAGCCGAGTCAAGCTCGCATGCGAGGCGCAAGTGTTCCACTGCTTCGTCGACTTTGCCCTGCTCGTACAGCGCGATGCCGAGGCACACGCGCAAGTCGGAATCTTCCGGCCAGGTCGAAAGCACTCGCTGGAAACAATCGCTCGCCTTGGCGTGATTGCCGCGGCGCTGCGCCACCATTCCCAATGTCCGAATCGCATCCGGATTCTCCGGGGCCAATGCCATCACGTTGGTCAACGAACGCTCGGCCGCTTCGAATTCCTGACGTCTCGATTCTTCCTTCGCTCTCGCCAGCAAGCGGGCGGCCACCGGTGAGAGTGGCCGCTCGGCCGATGAATCCTGCGCTCGTGAAACGACTTGCATCATCTAGAAGTCGTAAGCCGCCGAGAACCGGACAGTCCGTGGCGGCAACGTATCCTGCACTTGGCCATAGTTGGGGTTGGGGGAGTCGGTGGAGTGGAAGAAGTCGTTGTAGAAGACAGGCGTTTGCTGGTTGAAGACGTTGAACACCGCGAGATTGAAGTCGAGCTTGTGTTGGGCCCACGCCGGCTTGTAGTCCACATTGAGATCCACCTGGTGGGTCCAAGGCAAGCGGCCCAACGAACCCGGCGGAACCGGTACCCCGCCGCACCAGTAATAGGTGTGGGAACCGTGCAAAGCTATTTCGCCCGGCCCGTATCCGCCGCGGCACAGGCGGGGAGTGCCCGAGGCGACATACAAATTCGCGCCGACTGTCCAGTCGGGTGTGATCGCGTAAGCGCCATAGATCTTGATCTGATGCTTGCGGTCATTGGGCAATACGCCATTCGACCATTCCATTCTTTCGGGGAAGTCCCACGCGGTCGTGATCGATTCGTAGGATCCGCTCTGCTGCGAATACGTGCTGACGGGCCCTTCGTCATTGCCGTAGGTCCGGGAGAACACGTAGTCGAACTTGGCGAACCACTTACCATCCCAGGCGTGCTCGAGCGACAGATCCAGCGAGTAGTAGCGGCGCTTCGGGCCCATCGTGAACCCTTGGTCCGCCCTGGTGAACGTCACCGGCACGAGACTGCCATCCGGAGCTTTCATCAGGATGTTGCTGGTCTCGCCGGGATTGATGAGGATCAGACTCTGCGCCCAACTGGTGCAGGTTTCCGGCGTCATCCAGGTGTAGCCCTGCGCCAAACCCGCCGCACATTCGTTCTGTATGGCGTCGTAGTCGTCGATGATGCGGTTCAACCTTTGGAAGGTGCCGGTCGCGCCGAACACCCAATTCGTGCCCAGCATATTGAACTGCTGCTGCATGCCCAGCACGAAGTTGTCGGAAAACTCGGCCTTGATGTTCTGGGCAGCGGAGATGCGCGGATCTTTCGGCTGACCGTATTCGCTGTCGATCGATACGCCTGGGGGAGTTCCCGGATTCTGTGGCAGTAGCGTGAGTCCGGTCGGCTCGCCGGTTGCCGGATCGATCCCGGTGTAGGTGTAATAGATACCGGCATTCGTCACAGGGGAGGCGATGGACATGGCGACCTGCTCCGGCAGCGCCAGATAGTAGCGACCGGCATTGCCGAACACCTTCAGAGTGGAATCGCCGTGCACGTCCCAACTGAAGCCCAGGCGTGGCGCCCACTGAGGTTTGGTCTCCCGGATGAAGGGCGCCCCGGAGCCGTCGTAGTTGACGAAGGCGTCATCGCGCAGTCCCAAATTCAGGAGAAGGTTGGGCGTTACCTGCCAGTTGTCCATCACGTACCAGGCGCGCTGGGCGACACGGACGGAAGCGATACTGATGTCGGTGTGTTTCTGTACGAAGTAACAAGTGCCGCTCGAATCGTCGCAATACGGGGGCACGTCTGGCACGGGGCCGACATAGGGTGGGACATTGGGATTGCCGGCGAAGATCGGCTGGCCGACTCCGATTGTCTCGTAAATCCACTGATATCCCGGACCGGGGTTCGTGCCGCCATCGGCCAGATCCCAGGAGTTGATGTTGTCGAGGCCGATCTGGAAATCGTGATCATGCCATTTGTAGTCGAGGTTCAAACGATAGTTCATCACCGTTTCGCGATGCGCAGGATTTGCGAAAAAAGACTCGCCCTGCGAATTGGAAACGCAATTGTTGTCGGGCGGAAGAAGACTTGGATCCTGATAGGAACAGCTTGCAATATGCGGTAGCGATGGATCGTACCCAGGGTACACCGGCTGATGGGTGTAGTACTCGCCATGCATCTTGCCCAACATCGCGTTCAACGTCAGATCGTCGGTCAAATACGAGGTGTAATTGGCCACCCACGTCCTGAAGCTGGTTTTGGATGTCACGCCCAGATTGGCGAAATCACCTGTCTTGAAGGTGTCGTAGTCGAAATCGTAGTTGGAAGACCAGACCTTGTTCTGACTTTGCAGACCGGTGAGGCTCAACACATTGCTGTCGTTGATGTTCCAGTTCAACTTGGCGTAAATCTTCGGTTGATGGGTCTGAAAGTCGTTGACAAGCGGATTGTCGATCGCGCCTATGTTGGTGCCTTTGGTGTTGTCCTGCTCCGCGGCCAGGAAGAAAAACAGCTTGTCCTCGATGATCGGTCCGCTGACGTAAGCGTCATAGATCGTTTCCATCGAGTGGTTGGCCTTGCGGTAATGCTGCAGATCGCCCGGACTTTGGCCAGGACTCGTGTCGAGTGGATTCGCGAAGTAGTAGTTGACCGGATCTGACTGCAGGCTCGCCGGCTGCCACAGACCGCGTACGCCAAAATGCCACTCGTTGGAACCGCTCTTGCCGATCTGGTTGATCACGCCGCCGATGGAACGGCCATACCTCGCGTCATAACCGCTGATGAAAGTCTGTTGTTGTTCGATCGCGCCGTACGGCAAGCTGATGCCGCCCTGGTTGTTGAGCAGCTCGGTCGTGTTCATTCCGTCCAGGTAGTACGCGTTCTCGGCTGTGGAAGCGCCGCCGAACACGTTGATCGGGGTTCCGAGCGGGCCACCGACCAGTTCGGGCGAGCCCATGTTGACGCCCGGCGCCAGCTTGGCGATGTTTTCCGCGGTGCGCTGGAGTGGCAATTGCTGCAACTGCTTGGCCGTGATCGTGGTGACCTGGTTGGTGGTGGTCACGTCGAT
>Ga0070740_10001001_pt1 | contig 43527 bp, 38 predicted proteins | sample Coa_R2_FD_67286 | JGI IMG/M metagenome (GOLD analysis project Ga0070740, IMG submission 67286) | Surface soil microbial communities from Centralia Pennsylvania, which are recovering from an underground coalmine fire - Coalmine... | ecosystem: Environmental > Terrestrial > Soil > Unclassified ... | reverse complement strand
AGCGATGCATCGAAATTCTCGTTTGCCCAGGCGCCGGCGGCCCAGACGCCGCGCTTGTTTTTCAGATACGCGTCGATATTGCCGAACGACTTGCGTCGACCCATGAGGACGCTGAATGTCCACGCGGGCTTGCTGATGATGTCGACTGCGTTGCGAAGCGTCAGCTTCGGAGGTACCTCGAGACCGTTCTTGATATCGGCATGGCGCTGGCCGCGCAGCGGAAGATCGACCGTCAAGAACAGTGCCGTGCATCCTGCAGCGCGCGCCCGCGCGATCACCTGCTCGCTGAAACCGCGGTCGCGGAATACGTAAAGCTGGAACCAGAACGGGCCGCTGATCGCGGAACGCACGTCCTCGATCGAGCAGATGGACATGGTGGAGAGCGTGAACCGGATTCCCGCCTTCTCCGCCGCGCGCGCCGCGAGCATCTCGCCGTCGCCATGCACGAGCCCGGTCAAGCCCGTCGGGGCAATGGCGACGGGCATGGCGACATTCTCGCCCAGCATGGTGGCCGCCAGCGAGCGGTTATCGGCGTCGATGAGGACGCGTTGGCGGAAGCGGATGGTCTTGAGGTCCTCGCTGTTGGCGCGGTAGCTGATTTCGTCATATGAGCCGCGATCGACGTAGTCGAAGATGGCGCGCGGAATTTTGCGTCGCGCGAGCAGGCGCAGGTCTTCGACATTGGTGACGATCGGCATGACCGGATCCTCAGACGGTCGGCAGGGTACGGAACTGGCCGGTCCGGCGGAATCGCCATAGATAGGAGGGCACGATGGCCTGCATCGCCTCCGGCTCGATGCCGAAGGCCTGCAGGGTGCGGCCCTCCGACGTCGCGGCGTCCGAGACCACGTTGTCGACGCCCAGCATCGCGACCTGATCGGGCGTGAGCGGCGGTTTGGGCAGGAATTGCAGAACGCTCGCCTGAATCCGTGCAACGAAGAACGGAACCGGCACCAGCAGGCGTCGGCGTTCGATGGTTCTGAGCACGAAATGGAGGAGTTCCTTGAAGGTCCGCACCTCCGGTCCGCCGAGCTCGTAGACGGTGCCGTCACGGACCTTTCCCTCGGCCGCGTCCGCAATCGCCGTGGCAACGTCGCCGACGAACACCGGCTGGAAACGCGTCGTGCCCCCGCCGATCAACGGCAGGACGGGCGAAATCCGGGCCAAGGCGGCAAAACGGTTGAAGAAATCGTCCTCCGGACCGAACACGATCGACGGGCGGAGGACGACGGCGGTCGGTTGCGCCGCAAGGACTGCTTGTTCGCCTGCCGCCTTGCTGCGCCCGTATCGCGAAGGCGAGCGTTCATCGGCGCCGATGGCCGAGACGTGCACCATGCGGGCGCCGCGGGCGCTCGCCGCCCGCGCCACGCGCTCGGCGCCGAGCGTATGGAGGTCCGAGAAGCGCTGGCGACCGCGTTCAAACAGGATGCCGACCAGATTGATGAGCACATGCGCGTCGCGCGCGGCCGCCTCAACCGAAGCCGGGTCGCGTAGATTGGCCTGCACGGCGTGGATCTGGCCCACCCTTCCCAGCGGCTGCAAATGACCCGCCAGTTCCGGGCGCCGCACGGCCACGCGGATGCGGTAGCCGCGCCGCGCCAGCGCCCGGACCACGTGGCGGCCGAGGAAGCCGGAACCACCATAGACGGTGACGAGGGTGTCCGAAGTCGTTCTGGCGGTCATGGCGACGTCTCGCTCGGAGGGGATCGCAGGGCCATATCAGCAAGAGCGGGGTTTTGCCTAGGCCCGGAAAGACAGGCGCATCCGCTCGCTATTTGACAAGGCCGGGAGGGCCCAATACCTAATTTGCCCTGAAAAGCCCAGGTGGCGGAATTGGTAGACGCACTAGTTTCAGGTACTAGCGCCGCGAGGCGTGGAGGTTCGAGTCCTCTCCTGGGCACCACTGTCCGGACCCTTTGATGACCATCCGCCTGCATCGCGGCGATCTGCCCGACCTGTCGGCCTACTCCGGCGCGGTGGCGATCGACACCGAGACCATGGGTCTCGACGTCAACCGTGACAGGCTCTGCGTGGTGCAGCTGTCGCCCGGCGACGGCTCCGCCGACGTGGTGCAGATCGCCGCGGGACAGACCCGCGCGCCCAATATCGAACGACTGCTGACCGATTCGACCAAGCTCAAGATATTTCATTTCGCCCGTTTCGATCTCGGCGTGCTGGCGAAGACCTTCGGGGCCATGGCCGCGCCCGTCTATTGCACCAAGATCGCTTCGCGTCTCGCGCGCACTTACACCGACAGGCACAGCCTCAAGGACCTCGTGCGCGATGTGCTCGGCATCGATCTTTCGAAACAGCAGCAATCCTCCGATTGGGGGGCCGATCCTCTCACCGAGGCGCAGGTCGCCTATGCCGCGACCGACGTCCTTCACCTGCATGCCTTGAAACAAAAGCTCGACGAGATGCTGGCGCGGGAGGGTCGCGCCGAACTGGCACAGGCCTGTTTCCGCTTCCTTCCCGACCGGGTCCGACTGGACCTGGCCGGCTGGGCGCACGAGGATATCTTCTCCCACTCGTCTTAACTCGTTGTCATTGCTTGCCTATTGCCCAAAGCCGCGGCTCGCTCGCGGTGCCGCGGCGTGGCCATATTCGCGCGGCAGGTTGCGTCGGGGCCCATAACGTGATTTCCCGACCTTCGTGAATCCGGGCCGGTGGCCGGTCCCGGCATGATTCCGATGACCGCAACCCGCAGCGACCCCGCCCTGCGCGGCGATTGGGCTAGAAGCCGCAGCAAAAGCGGCGAACGCGCCTTTCATGCCGCCCGCCGACACAGCCGGCTTGTGCGCGCCTTGCGCGTCGCCTTGCCTGCGGCGGTCGCCTTGGTCGCCGCCGCCGTCGTGCTCGTGACTTATTTCAATCCCCTGCGGATGCTCGGCAAACTGCCGGTCGACGTCGGCAATCTCGTCGTCGCCGGCACCAGGATCACCATGGAGCAGCCGCGCCTGTCGGGCTTCACGCGCGACGCGCGCGCTTATGAGCTCAGCGCCGAGGCGGCGGCGCAGGATATGACGAAGCCTGATCTCATTGAGTTGAAGAAGATCCAGGCTCGGGTCGAATTGCAGGACAAGAGCACCGTGGAGATGTCGGCGCTGTCGGGCGTCTATGACTCGAAGGCCGAGGTCCTCAAGCTCGACCAGGACATCCTGCTGCGGTCGAGCGCGGGTTATGAAGGTCGCCTCAGCGAGGCCACGATCGATATCCGCAAGGGCAACGTCGTGTCGCAGCATCCCGTCGAGCTCAAGCTGCTGCAGGGCACGCTCGACGCAAGGCGGCTCGAGATCCGCGATTCGGGCGATCTCATTCGTTTCGATGGCGGAGTGCGGCTCGTCGTGATGCTGAACGGAGCCGCGGAAAGAGCGTCCGCTTCGCCCGCGGCCGAAACGGGAGCGTCGCCGCGATGACGGCCGGGTGCAAGCTGTTGGTCGCTGTCGCGGCGCTGCTGGCCGTGCCGAGCCTGCTGCAGGCGCAGCCGTCCAAGGGTCCGCCCAACGCCCTGCAGGGTTTCTCGCAGAACCGGGACAAACCGGTACGGATCGAGGCGGCGACCCTGGAAGTGCGCGACCGCGACAAGGCGGCGACCTTCAGCGGCGACGTGCGGGTGACGCAGGGCGACACCGTCATGCGCTGCAAGTCTCTGGTCGTCTATTACGAGCAGGAAACGGCCCCGTCCGGCCACGCCGATACGAATGGCGCGGCCATGCGGACCAACGCGATCGGCCCCGTCGGTGAACAAAAGATCAAGCGTCTCGAGGCGCGCGGCAATGTCATCGTCACCCAGAAAGATCAAACCGTCACCGGCGACCTCGGCATCTTCGACATGAAGAGCAATACGGTGACGCTCACGGGCAACCCGGTGGTGATGACGCAGGGCAAGAACGTGCTGCGCGGGGGCAAGCTGGTGGTCAATCTCGATACGGGCGTCGCGCGCGTCGAATCGGGCAGGGGCGAGCGCGTGCAAAGCCTGATCCTGCCGAACGGTGCGGCTCCCGATAAGCCGAACGTGCCGGCCCCCTTGGGCCCGTTCCATTAGACAAGGCGTCGTTTTTGAGGCTTCATCGCTCACGCCGCGATCCCGGGAATCGACTAGGCTTCGATGCGTGCCGCACGGCGAGGTCATTTTTGTGAACATCTTCTCGCTGTTCCGACGCAAACCGATTGACGCTCGGCGCGGGGCGGCCCCCGGCTCGCCGGTACGGCCGCGCCAGAACGGCGATGGTCGCCGGACGCCGAACGCCGCCTATCTGGCCGCCCATGGGGTGGAGAAGAGTTTTGCCGGCCGCAAGGTCGTCAAGGGCGTCACTCTCTATGTCCGGCGTGGCGAGGCGGTGGGCCTTTTGGGGCCGAACGGCGCAGGCAAGACCACCGTGTTTTACATGATCACCGGACTGATCAAGGCCGATCGCGGCCGCATCGAGCTCGACGGCTACGACATCACGCTGCTGCCGATGTATCAGCGCGCGCGCCTCGGTATCGGCTATCTGCCGCAGGAGGCGTCGATCTTCCGCGGGCTCAATGTCGAAGACAATATCCGCGCCGTTCTGGAGCTCGTGGAGCCCGATCATCGTCGCCGCGAGGCGGATCTCAATGCGCTGCTGGAGGAGTTCGGTCTTGCTCGCCTGCGCAAGACCTCCGCGATCGCGCTCTCGGGCGGCGAACGTCGGCGCGTGGAGATTGCGCGCGCATTGGCGACGCGGCCGCGGTACATGCTCCTCGACGAGCCGTTTGCCGGCATTGATCCGATCGCGGTCGGCGACATTCAGTCGCTCGTGCGGCACCTGACCAATCGTGGCATCGGGGTCCTGGTGACGGACCACAATGTCCGCGAGACGCTCGGCCTGACGGACCGCGCCTATATCATCTATTCCGGTCAGGTGCTCATGGAGGGCCATCCGGACGACATCGTGAGCAATCCCGACGTCCGCCGCCTCTATCTGGGCGAGGAATTCCGACTCTGAACGTGCGGGGGCCGCCTTCGCCCCCATCGCCTCGGCAACGCGCGCCGCCCGGCGCCCGCGTGGCATTTGCCACCCCCGCCTGCTATAAGACAAGCAAGAATCGGACCAATTTCGCGCGGGAACATCTCGATGGCCCTGTCGCCACGGCTCGAGCTTCGCCAAGGCCAAGCGCTGGTGATGACGCCGCAGCTGCTGCAGGCGATCAAGCTGTTGCAACTCTCGAACCTCGAGCTGGCCGCCTATGTCGAAAGCGAACTCGAACGCAATCCACTGCTCGAGCGCGCCGGCGAGGAGGACGCAGCGCCGGCGGCGCCCGTCGACGACTCCTCCCGCGCGGAGCGATTCGAGGACGAGTGGGGCGCCGAAAGTCAGGGCGAGGGCCGCGACGCGATGGAGACGTCGCTCGGAACCGAGCTCGAGAACGTCTTTCCCGACGACGGCCCGGTCAAGCCGTCGGCTGCCGCATCGCCCGCTCCGCCCCCCTATTCGCAATGGCCGGGCGGCGGCGCGGGCGCCGACGATGACGTGCACAATCTGGAAGCCTATGTCTCGGCGGAGACCACTCTCGCCGATCACCTCGCCACGCAGATGGCGCTGACCATTTCCGATCCTGCGCGGCGCATGATCGGCCAATACCTGATCGACCTCGTCGACGAGGCGGGCTATCTCACCGGAGATCTTCGAGCCGTCGCCGACAAGCTCGGCGCGCCGCTCGAGGACGTCGAGGCCGTCCTCGCCGTCTTGCAGACCTTCGATCCTCCGGGGGTGTGCGCGCGCAACCTGACCGAGTGCCTATCCATCCAGCTCAAGGAGCGCGACCGGTTCGATCCGGCCATGCGCGCGCTCGTGGACAATCTCGACCTCCTGGCCAAACGCGATCTTGCGGCGTTGCGCCGCCGGTGCAACGTCAGCGAGGAAGACCTCGCCGACATGATCGGGGAGATTCGCAGCCTCAATCCCAAGCCCGGCCTCGCCTTCGGCACGACGCCGGTGCAGCCCATCGTACCCGACGTGTTCGTGCGCGCGGCGCCCGACGGCACATGGCATGTCGAGCTCAACTCCGACACGCTGCCCAGGGTCCTGATCAATCAGCGCTACTACGCACGACTTGCGAGCGGCGCGCAATGCGAACGGGAAAAAACCTATGTCGCCGATTGTCTGCAGGCCGCGACATGGCTCGTTCGCGCGCTCGATCAGCGAGCGAGGACGATCCTGAAAGTATCGAGCGAAATCGTTCGTCAACAGGAGGCTTTCTTTGCCAAGGGCGTGCCGTTCCTGCGTCCGCTCAACCTGAGAACGGTTGCCGATGCAATCGGCATGCACGAGTCAACCGTCTCGCGCGTCACCGCCAACAAATACATGGCGACGAACCGCGGGATTTTCGAGTTGAAATACTTCTTCACGTCGGCGATCGCCGCCGCGGGCGGCGGCGAGGCTCATTCCGCGGAAGCCGTGAGGTACCGCATCCGCCAGCTCATCGACAATGAGAGCGCGACGGATGTTCTGTCGGACGACTCCATCGTCGAAAAGCTGCGCGCCTCGGGCATCAATATTGCGCGTCGCACGGTCGCCAAATATCGCGAAGCCATGCACATCCCGTCCTCGGTGCAACGTCGGCGCGAGAAACTCGCTGGGGCGGACGTCCAGAGCAGGTTCCGATCGGATTAGGTCGGCACGGTCGCCGCAGCGTATTGCAAGGCTTCTCGCAGGAGCGGCAAGCCCTCCGGCGTGGACTTTCGCGATCCTGAACGGCTTCGCGTCGCCCGCAATGGCGGTTCGATCTCAGCGAAATCCGCCGTAAGCCGCGCATGATCCCCCGCAAATCGCTCGTCGCGCGGCAGGCGCGCGTGCCCGGTCGGGAACGCGACGGATTGACCTTTGTCGCTGCGCTTCTAAGTTAAACCTCATGGGCCGAGCCCAGGCGGCGTGGAATCGCGTCAAATGGAGGCAAATGCATGCCTTTGCGCGTTTCAGGCAAGAACATCAGCGTCAGCGATGCGTTGCGGCAGCGCATCATCGAGCGGGTCGAGGAGGCGACATCCAAATATTTTCGCGGCGGCTATTCCGGACACGCGGTGGTCGGCCGCGACGGCTTCGGGTTCCGGACCGAATGTGTCCTGCATCTCGACTCCGGCGCGCTGCTGGAATCCGAAGGAATGGCGGCCGACGCCTATGACAGCGCCGATCAGGCGGCACAACGCATAGAAAAACGGCTCAGGCGATACAAACGGCGGCGAAAAGACCATCAGAGTCGACGCTGAAAACGCGTGTGGCGCGACTCTGCACGCCAACCGACCGACGGCGCCGCCGGCCATTGACGGCAGGTCGGCAGCTCCCTATGGTCCCGCCCCTTCATCACCTTTGGCATCGCGGCGGTTCCCACGATCATCGGCCATGTCCATGACGCTCTCCGATCTCGTCGCGCCGAATGCGATCATCCCGGCGCTGAAGGTGAACGGCAAGAAGCAGGCTCTCCAGGAACTCGCCCTGCGCGCCGCCCAGCTTACCGGCGAGAATGATCGCACCATCCTCGATGTGCTCATTCAACGGGAGAAGCTCGGCTCGACCGCGGTAGGCAATGGCGTCGCCATCCCGCACGGCAAGTTACCGCAGCTCAAGCGATTGTTCGGCCTGTTCGCGCGATTGGAGCGTCCGATCGATTTCGGTGCGCTCGACGGGCAGCCCGTCGATCTCTGCTTCCTGCTCCTGGCCCCGGAATGGGCCGGCGCCGACCACTTGAAGGCGTTGGCGCGGATCGCGCGGCTGCTCCGCGATCCGGAAATCGCGCGGATGCTGCGCGAGTCGCGTGACGCAGACGCGCTCTATGCGGTGCTCGCCTTGCCTCCGGCGAGCAGTGCGGCTTGATCGTCGACCTTCCCTGTCCGGTCGATCCCGGCGCCGGCGACGCTCACGCGCGCCGACGGTTCGCGACGCGCGCACCCCGTCGACGCGGACGCTCGCGTGTCGCTGCCGCCCGCGATCGCCGTGGCGACGACGCTTCGACGCCTCGCCCGATGATGCGAGCCGCATCCAATATGCGATCAGTGCAGGCTGACGGTCTCGAGTTCCTGACTCCACGCGTTCGCGAGCGCGGCCTCGCGCGTGTCGGTCAGCATGATCGGCGTGCCGTCGGCGGCATGCAGCGCGTACAGCTCGATTCCCGGAGCGATTCTCGGCGCGTGCGGGAAGAGCGCCGCCACGTCCTCCGAACGGATCGGTTTCACATAGGCGATGCGTCCGCCGCCGAGACGTGCCAAGGCCTCCTGCGTAATGGCGGGATGGCCGGCAGCATTTTCTGTCGTCTTGTTCATTGGCCCTCGACTCCTTTCATGAAACGGTCGACATGGTCGAGTCCTGTTGTTGCTCCGTCACTCCTGCTCGTTGATGGTGATCGTCTTGACGATCCGTTCCGGCTGAGGCCGGTAGAGATCGATCGACAACAGGCCGTTCTTGAGGTCCGCGCCGAGAACCTCCATGCCGTCGGCGAGCACGAATGTGCGCTGGAACTGGCGTGCGGCAATGCCGCGATGGAGGTATTGGCGGCTCTTGTCGTCCTGCTGTCGTCCACGGATCACCAACTGGCTCTCCTCGACGGTCACATCGAGCTGATCGCGCGTGAAGCCGGCGACCGCGAGCGTGATGCGCAGTCGCTCGGGATGCTCCCCGTCGCGAACCAACCGCTCGATGTTATAGGGAGGATAGCCGTCCGCCCCTTTGGTGACGCGTTCGAGCAGGCGCTCGATTTCGTCGAAGCCCAAGAGGAACGGGCTGGACAGTGACGAAACACGGGACATGTGCTCAAAGCCCTCGCTTGAAGCGACTTTGATGGGGTCCTGTTTGGCACCCCGACCGGCCGGCGACCGCCGTCCGGTCGGGCATAATATGGGCAGGCCCGGTTAAGCGTTCAAGAATGCCGTCAGGCCTGCCCGGCCGGCCTTTTTTTACGGCCTGCGCAAGGAGACCCGAATGTCCGTCCGAGTTCTGCCGAGCCTCACCGTGCACGCGGTCCGGGCGGTCGCGGTCGAGGTGCCGCTCAATTTCGTGCTCGGGACCAGCCGGGGCGCCCTTGACCGGGCTCCGCTCGTATTGATCGACCTGGTGACGGAGGAGGGCATCGTCGGACGGTCCTACCTGTTCGGCTATGTCAGGGCGGCCCTGCCGGGGATCGTCGGCCTGCTCGGGGAGGTCGAACGCTGCGTCCGCGGCCGGCCCGTCGACCCCGGCGTCCTTTGGCCGGCCCTGGCGACTCGCTTTGCGCTGATCGGCGTCCAGGGCCTGGTGCGGATGGCCATCGCGGGTTTCGACGTGGCGGCTTGGGACGCGCTTGCGATCGCCGCCGGCGAGCCTCTCTGCCGTATGCTCGGTGCCGCGCCGCGGCCCATCCCCGCCTACAACAGCTGCGGGCTCGGCTTGACGGAGGATCCCGGCGCGCTTGCCGCCGAAGCCGAACGGCTGCTCGCGCGCGGCTTCGGCGCGGTGAAGCTGCGTCTGGGTCACGCCTCGCTCGCGCAGGACATGGCGGCGCTGCACGCCGTGCGCCGGCGCGTCGGCGACGGGGTAAGGTTGATGGTCGATTACAACCAGGCGCTCACGCGCGAAGAGGCCGCTGCGCGCGGACGCGCGCTCGACCAGGAAGACATTTTCTGGCTGGAGGAGCCGATCCGCCACGACGACTATGCGGGCATCCTCGCGCTCGGAAAGGCTCTCAAGACGCCGATCCAGATCGGCGAAAACTTCTCATTGCCGACGGGGATGGAGGCCGCGCTCGAGCAAGCCAGGCCCGCCTATGTCATGCCCGATCTCGAGCGGATCGGCGGCGTCAGCGGCTGGCGCGAGGCGGCGAGGCTCGCCGCGGCCGCATCGGTGCCGATGTCCTCGCATCTCTTTCCGGAGGTCAGCGCACATCTGCTCGCCGCGACGCCGACCTGCCACTACCTCGAATATGTCGACTGGGCCGATGCCGTGGTGCAAGAGCCGCTCGTCATCGAGAACGGCCATGCCATCACGCCCGCACGTCCCGGCAACGGCCTGTCATGGGACATGGGCGCGGTCGCGCGCTACCGCATCGATTAGCGCATAATCTCGAAAGGCGAGGACCGGTTTTCGAAAAAGACCATGCGCCCGCAAAATGGCGGGCGAGCGCGGCGCTTCGATCCAAAACGCATCGCGCTCAATGCAGTTTCAGCTTGAACAGGCTGACCGCGTTGGCGCGGCCGATCTTGACACGGTCGCTTTCCCCGATGGCGGCCTTGTCGAACCATTCCGCTCCTTCCTCGACGGCTTCGAACGGCCAATCGACGGAGAACATCACGCGGTCCGCGCCCATCTCGGTCACTGCGTTGACGAGTGCCGGCGTGCTGAAATTGCCCGAAGTGGTCAGATGGAAATGCCGGCGAAAATAGTGGCCGACGCCATGTTTGGCGGCATATTTGTGCGGAGCCTTCATCCAGCCGTTGCGGCCGTCGATGCGCCAGAGATAGATCGGAATGCCCTCGCCCAGATGGCCGAGAACGATCTTGAGCGCCGGGCATTCGTCGAACAGTCCGCTGCCGATGAGCCGCAGCGCATGCACCGCGGTTTCCGCGTGAAACGCCCAGTTCGGCCCGAGCAGCCAGCCGTGTCCCTCGTATTGCCGTGCCCAGGCGGGAAGCGGATTGCGCGGATGAAGGTAGAACGGCACGTCGAGGGCCTCCACCGTGCGCCAAAACGGCCGATAATGGGGAAGGTCGTAATAGACGACATTGTCGGGGGCGCCGACCTGCGAGAAGCCGTTGACCAGCGCGCCGACGAAACCCAGCTCCTTGACGCAGCGCACGAGTTCGGCGGCGGCCGCTTCGGGATCCTGCATGGGCAGCGCGGCGAAGCCGGCGAAACGGTCGGGCCGCCGGCGAATGTTCTCCGCCAATGCGTCGTTGGCGGCGCGCGCCACCGCCACCGCGCGCTTGACATCGTGAATTGCCTGGACCGCCGGCGCGTTCAAGGACAGGATCATCATTTCGATGCCGTGCCGGTCCATTTCCCTGAGCCGGACATCGTGAATGTCGAGAAGCCGCGGACGCAACAGTTCCCACACATGCGCGCCGAAGACGCGCGAATCCTCCAGCGTCGCATCGATGGCGAAGTGTTCTTCGAGCGCGATCTTGCCTTGCACCTGGTCGTCCTCCGCGGGCGCGATCGCCGTAAAGCGATGCGCCGTCGCCGACAGAAAAGCCGCTCAACGGAGCGGCTTGTCAACCCATGTCCGCGGGGTCGGACAGGTGAAGGATGGTGGAGCCAGGGGGAGTCGAACCCCCGACCTCGTGAATGCCATTCACGCGCTCTCCCAACTGAGCTATGGCCCCTCTGCAAGCAGGAAGGGACGGCCGGCCATTGGCCATGACCGAGGCGTGCCCGGCAGGATCAAGATCGCACCCCCGCCGGACCCCTTCCTCAGCTTTCCTCCTCCTTCTCGATGCCTTCGCCGATGATGTCGCTCACATCCGCGTCGCCTTCCTCCTCTTCTTCGATGAAGGCGGCGTCATCCAGGCTCTCGTCCATTTCGACGTCTTCATCATCGGGAAGCTCGGCGGCGGCGTCGACCGGAACCTTCTTCTTGCCCTGGGTTTCCGCGTCGGCATCCTCCAGCGAGACCAGCTCGATGTCGGCGGTCTCGGGCACCGCAATCTCGGTGTCTTCAAGCGGTCCGGCGTGGACAGGTGCGGTCGGCGATCCCTCCATCCGCGCGCGCGGCGGGGGGGTGATCGGCACGATCTTGCCGGTATAGGGCGAGATCACCGGGTTCTTGTTGAGGTCGTAGAACTTGCGACCGGTATCGGGACAGATGCGCTTGGTGCCGAGCTCGGGTTTTGCCACTGTCGGGTTCCTCGAGGCTGCCGAAATCCAGGCTTCACTTGGCTAGTTGCGCGCCCCCTGTCAATAGCGGCCCCGAGCGCTCCCCCGCGAGGTGACGGCCCGCGCGGGCGCGTGTTAGGACATGCCGCATTCCGCGGTCATCCGCAGGTAAAAGCCGGTGAATGCGCCCACCTTGATGCCGTTGACCGCCCGTCGCGGCGGCCCCCTCAGAGGCCGCCTGCGCGCGCCGGGCGACAAATCGATCTCGCACCGGGCCCTGATTCTTGGTGCGATGACCGTGGGCGAGAGCCTCGTCCTTGGCTTGCTCGAAGGCGAGGACGTATTGCGCACCGCCGCGGCCGTGCGCGCGCTCGGTGCCCGGGTGGAACGGCGCGACGACGGCGCCTGGCGCATCCGCGGCGTCGGCGTGGGCGGTTTCCGAGAACCCGCAACCCCGCTCGACTTCGGCAATTCGGGGACGGGCTGCCGTCTCGTTATCGGGGCCGTGGCCGGATGCCCCGTCACCGCCAGCTTCGACGGCGACGCCAGTTTGCGCAAACGCCCGATGCGGCGTGTGCTCGATCCGCTTGAGCGCATGGGCGCTCGGATCGTGGCGAGCGCCGAGGACGGCCGACTGCCATTGACGCTGCGCGGCGCGCAGGACCCGCTTCCCGTGACCTACGAGTCGCCGGTCGCTTCGGCGCAGGTGAAATCGGCGGTTCTGCTTGCGGGGCTCGCCGCTCCCGGCGAAACGACGGTGCTCGAGAAAGAGGCGACGCGCGACCATACCGAGCGGCTTCTCAAACACTTCGGTGCCAAGATCACCGTCAAGCCGTTCGGCGAACGCGGCCGCCGGATTATCCTGAAAGGTCAGCCCGAGCTCGAGCCCGCCTCGGTAATGGTGCCCGCAGATCCGTCCTCCGCCGCGTTTCCGCTGGTGGCCGCGCTGATCGTGCCGGACTCGGACATCATTCTTGAGTCGGTCATGACCAACCCGCTGCGCACGGGCCTCATCGATACGCTGCGCGAAATGGGTGCGCAGATCGAGATCCTGCAAAAACGCAGCGATGGGGGCGAGGAGGTGGCCGATCTGCGTGTCCGGGCGGGCCCGCTCAAGGGCGTCGAGGTGGCTGCCGCGCGTGCACCCTCGATGATCGACGAATATCCGATTCTTGCCGTGGCTGCGGCCTTCGCCGAAGGCACGACGCGCATGCAAGGCCTGCAGGAATTGCGCGTCAAGGAGTCGGACCGGCTGGCCGCGACCGCCGACATGTTGCGCGCCAACGGCGTCGAGGTGGCGATCGAGGGCGACGATCTGTTTGTACACGGCAAGGGTCGCGCGCGCGGCGGCGGCGAGGTCGCGACGCGTATGGATCATCGAATCGCCATGTCGGCCTTGGTTATGGGACTTGCAGCCGAGAATCCCGTACGCATCGACGACGGCGCATTCATTGCGACAAGCTTCCCCGGGTTCGTCGATCTGATGCATTCGCTCGGCGCGGATGTTGCATGATCATCGCCATTGACGGACCGGCAGCTTCGGGCAAGGGGACGCTCGGCAAGATGCTGGCGGCCCATTATGGACTGCGGCATCTCGACACCGGGCTGATCTATCGCGCCGTTGCCAAGGCGCTCATTGACGCGGGACATCGCCCCGATGACGAGACGGCGGCCGTTGCCGCAGCGCGGGCGCTTGATCCGACGCAATTCGACGAAATGACGCTGAAAACACACCAGATCGGCGAGGCGGCCTCCGTCGTCTCGGCTTTGCCCGCCGTGCGCGCGGCCTTGCTCGCACTGCAGCGGGATTTCGCGGCGCGGCCGCCCGGCGCGGTGCTTGACGGTCGCGATATCGGCACGGTGATCTGTCCGCATGCGGACGTGAAGATCTACGTGACGGCGGCGCCGGAAGTGCGCGCGCGGCGTCGCGCCGCCGAATACAGGGCGCAGGGCAGGATCGTCGACGAGGCGGAAGTATTGGCGGACATCCGCCGGCGCGACGCGCGCGACTCGACGCGCCTCGCCGCGCCGTTGCAACAGGCGCCCGATGCACACTTGCTCGATACCACGAATATGGATATATCCACAGCCGTACGGGCCGCCATCGATATCGTCGAGGCTATCCGAGCGGGCCGAGGGCGCGGCTGACCGCCCCTCGCAGTAGGAGGACGAAGTCCCGCTCGCGTCTTGGCGTTCGGCGGCTTTGACCGTTCACGATTTGCTCCGAAAGCACGGTCCACGCGCCGGCCGTTCCGGATGATCCGGGCGCCGTCGAAGGTTTGCGGAACCTTCGGCCCGCGCTTTCGGCAGAGCCGTCGGCCGGCCGGCGCACCGCTCACAAGGAGAATTCATGACGACCGCACCCGCATCGATTTCGCCCTCGCGCGACGATTTCGCCAAGATGCTCGAGGAATCCTTCGCGGAGACCAGTCTCCAGGAAGGCACCGTGGTCAAAGGCAAGGTGATCAGCATCGAAAAGGACATGGCCGTCGTCGACGTCGGCGCCAAGACCGAGGGGCGCGTCGCGCTTCGGGAATTCGCGGGTCCGGGACGTCAGGCGGAGATCAAGGTCGGCGACGAGGTCGAGGTCTATCTGGAGCGGATCGAGAACGCTCTCGGCGAAGCCGTGCTTTCGCGTGACAAGGCACGACGCGAGGAAAGCTGGGTCAGGCTTGAGAAGGCCTTTCACAACAACGAAAAGGTTCAGGGCGTTATTTTCAATCAGGTCAAAGGCGGATTCACCGTCGATCTCGACGGCGCCGTCGCCTTTCTGCCGCGCAGCCAGGTGGACATCCGTCCCATCCGCGACGTGACGCCGCTGATGAACGTGCCGCAGCCGTTCCAGATCCTGAAGATGGATCGGCGGCGCGGCAATATCGTCGTTTCCCGCCGCACGGTGCTGGAGGAAACGCGTGCCGAACAACGGCAGGAACTTGTGCAGAATCTGGAAGAGGGGCAGGTCATTGAGGGTGTCGTCAAGAACATCACGGACTATGGCGCCTTCGTCGATCTCGGCGGCATCGACGGCCTGCTGCATGTCACCGACATCGCGTGGCGGCGCGTCAATCATCCGAGCGAGGTGCTCACGATCGGTCAGCATGTGAAGGTCAAGATCATCAAGATCAACCATGACACCCACCGCATTTCGCTCGGCATGAAGCAGCTGCTCGAAGATCCGTGGCAGAATATCGAAGGCAAATATCCGGTCGGCGCACGGTTCAAGGGCCGCGTAACCAACATCACCGATTACGGCGCATTCGTGGAGCTCGAGCCCGGTATCGAAGGCCTGATCCACGTTTCCGAGATGTCGTGGACCAAGAAGAACGTGCACCCGGGCAAGATCGTCTCCACGTCGCAGGAAGTGGAGGTGCAGATCCTCGAGGTCGATCCGGTCAAGCGCCGCATATCGCTCGGTCTCAAACAGACCATGCGCAACCCGTGGGAGGTCTTCGTCGAAAAGCATCCGCCCGGGTCGATCGTCGAGGGCGAGGTCAAGAACAAGACCGAGTTCGGCCTCTTCCTGGGCCTCGACGGCGACGTCGACGGCATGGTTCATCTCTCCGATCTTGATTGGAAACGCCCGGGCGAGCAGGTGCTTGAGGAGTACAAGAAGGGCGATATCGTCAAGGCGCAGGTGCTCGACGTCGACGTCGAGAAAGAGCGCATCGCCTTGGGCATCAAGCAGCTTGCCGGCGACCCGATGGCGACCGCCGGCGATCTCAAGAAGGGCTCCGTCGTCACCTGCGAGGTGATCGGGGTCAAGGAAGGGGGCATCGACGTCAAGATCGTCGGCACCGAGCTTACGACCTTCATCAAGCGCGGTGATCTTGCGCGCGACCGCGGCGAGCAACGGCCGGAACGCTTCGCGGTGGGTCAGAAGGTAGACGCACGCGTCACCCAGTTCGATCGCAAGACACGCAAGGTCGGCGTGTCGATCAAGGCACTCGAAGTGGCGGAGGAGAAGGAGGCCATCGCCCAGTACGGCACGGCCGATTCGGGCGCCTCGCTGGGCGAGATTCTCGGTGCGGCGCTCAAGCAAAGGGCCGGCGCCGACGGCGACAAGACCGGCAACTAGAGCGGATTTCCGTGCTCGTGACCCGTCAGGGCGAGCGCAGGAACGCAATGCAGAATCGAATGGGCTGGCGCTCGATGGCGTCGCCGCCTCTTACGCGGTCCCTCGCCATGACGGCGCCGGCCCATCCCATCGCAACCCGATTCAGCGCGTGACCCCGAAATGGGGTGCCGTTTTCGCCAACGCGGATGCGCCGGCAACATGTTGGCGGGACACGGCAAGCCAAGCCCAGCCCAGCTTGACCCGTCGCGTCTTGCGCCGAGCGGCGTCACGGTGGTTGCGCGCGGGGCTCGGGAAAACCGGCGCGAAGCACCGCGCCTGCCGCAAAAGCGCCCGGCTCTTGGCGTGATGCTCGCGCGGGCGAGCCCAGGATCCCCGGTCGACGGGCACCGTTTCGAAGGGAGGGTCGTGCGATGCCGCAGGGCGTGGCGTCTCCTTCCGGTATGTCAACGGACGGCGCATGTCGCTCCCGCTTCGGTATTGCACGCAGGAGGCTGGGCCGGGGTCCGGGCGTTGCCGGTGCGGGAGGGTCCCCGCCGCCGGCCGAAAGGAGGCATGATGCGGCGGTCATGAATGATCGACCATATCCCGGCTACGGGAAGGGTTGTGCGTGAGGGAGCCCATCCATGTCGTTCGATGCCGATGCCATCGTTGATCGCCGCCGCCTGCGGCGCAAGCTCGCCTTCTGGCGTTTCGGCGCATTGGCCATCCTTCTGGTCGCCCTCGGGACGAGCGCGGCGCTAGTTGCGGGAGGCGGAGCGCTCGCCCCGCACGGCGATTTCGTCGCCCGCATCCAGGTGCAAGGCCTCATCCGTGACAACCGCGACCGCGTCGAGGCGCTGGAGCGGCTTGGACGCTCGCAGGCACGTGCCGTCATCGTCCATATCGACAGTCCCGGCGGCACCACCGCAGGCTCGCAGCAGCTTTATGATGCCCTGCGTGCGCTGCAGGCCCACAAGCCGATTGCGGTGGTGGTTGACGGAGTTGCCGCCTCGGGCGCCTATATCGCCGCACTGTCGGCCGACTACATTGTCGCGCACGATACCTCGCTCGTCGGTTCGATCGGCGTGCTGTTTCAGTATCCCAATTTCACGCAGGCGCTGAAATCGCTCGGTATCGAGGTCGAATCGATCAAGTCGTCGCCGCTCAAGGCGGCACCCAACGGGTTCGAGCCCACCAGTCCGGAAGCGCGCGCGGCCGTGGAAGCGATCGTGCGCGACTCCTATGCCTGGTTCAAAGAGCTCGTGAAGAATCGACGCGGCATGACCGACGCGCAGCTTGCGGCGGTGGACGACGGACGAGTTTTCACCGGTCGCCAGGCGGTTCCGCTCAAGCTCGTCGATGCGCTCGGCAATGAGAAGACCGCGCTTGAGTGGCTCACGCAGGTGAAAAAGGTGCCGGCCGGTACGCCGGTGCGCGACTATTCGCTGCAACCGGGTTTTGGCGAACTGTCCTTTATTCATCTCGCGGCCCGCGCACTCGCGGCAGTCGGTCTTTCCGACTTGGCGCATCATCTGGAAGGCTCGGCGGCGGTGCAGGCGATCGAGCGACTGAACCTTGACGGTCTGTTGGCGCTTTGGCACCCTCCGATATCCGAGTGAAAGCGGCCAGGGCGTATCATGATCAAGTCGGAGCTTGTCCAGCGCATTGCCGCGCAGAACCCTCATCTCTATCAGCGCGACGTCGAAAACATCGTCAACGCGATTCTTGGCGAAATCACCAATGCCATGATGCGCGGCGATCGTGTGGAGCTGCGCGGTTTTGGTGCGTTCTCCGTCAAGCATCGCCCGGCGCGCACGGGACGCAATCCGCGCACGGGCGCGCATGTGGCGGTGGAGCAGAAATCGGTGCCGTTTTTCAAGACCGGCAAGGAAATGCGCGAACGTCTCAACAAGCCCGGTTCGATTTGAGGCGGTTACCTGCCCTTGCGCGGGTGCCGATGTCGAGGCCGGGCGCTGCCCGGCCTTTGCCGTTCGAAGGGGTCATGTCCGGTGCTTCGAAAGCTCGCCGCCGCCGTCGTCCTCCTTCCTCTCGCCGTGGTCATCGTCCTGTTTGCGGTTGCCAACCGGCAATGGGTGACGGTCTCGTTCGATCCCTTCGTGTCGGTCAATCCCGCCTATGCCGTGAGCGTGCCGCTGTTCCTGCTGATCTTCATCGCGCTCATCGCCGGCGTCGTCGTCGGCGGCATCGCCGGTTGGGTGCGCCAGGCGCGGCTGCGCCGCGCCGCGCAGCGGCTGGAGCGCGAAATCCGGGCCCTGCACGACGAATTGGCGGCGCACCGGCGAGGGCCGGTCGATCAGACGCCGGCCGCCTCGGCCGACCGGTCGCCGGCCACTCCGCCCGTGCCTTGAAGGGAGCTCCCGCTTTGCGGGAGCCTCATAAGGCGCTAGAAGGCGCCCGTTATGGCTGTGACGGTCAAAATCTGCGGTCTGAAGAGCTTCGAAGCGCTTGACGCGGCGATCGCCTGCGGCGCCGACATGGTCGGTTTCGTGTTCTTCGCGCCAAGTCCGAGGAATGTCGGGATCCCGGCGGCCCGCGCGCTCGGAGCGCATGTCGGGGGGCGCGCGCTCAAGGTGGCGCTGACGGTCGATGCCGACGACGAGTTGCTCGGCGATATCGTGGCCGCACTCAAGCCCGATCTGTTGCAGCTCCACGGACATGAGACAGTGGAACGCGTGGCGGTGGTGCGGTCGCGGTTCGGACTTCCGGTCATGAAGGCGCTGCCGATCGCGTCGCGCGCCGACCTGTCGCCGATCCGCCTCTTTGCGCGCGTCGCCGATCGGCTGATCTTTGATGCGCGCGCACCGAAGGAGGCGACGCGTCCCGGCGGGCTCGGCACGCCCTTCGACTGGGCATTGCTCGAAGGTGTCGATCCCGGGGTGCCGTTTCTCCTGTCGGGAGGGCTCGACGCCGGCAATGTCGGCGAGGCGCTGCGGCTCACGCGTGCGCCCGGCGTGGACGTTTCCTCGGGCGTGGAACGCGCTCCCGGCGTGAAGGACGCCGAGCGGATCTGCGCCTTCGTCCGCGCCGTGCGTCTTGCCGAAGCCGCGCTCGGGATCGGAGTGAACGCGTGAGCCTGCAGCGACCAAACTCGTTTCGGACCGGTCCGGACGAACGCGGACATTTCGGCCTCTATGGCGGCCGCTTCGTCGCCGAAACGCTGATGCCGCTCATCCTCGAGCTCGAGCGCGCCTACAACGAGGCCAAGCGCGACCCGTCGTTCCAGAAGGAAATGGACGGCCATCTCGCCACCTATGTCGGCCGCCCGTCGCCGCTCTATTTCGCCGAGCGTCTGACGCGGCACTGCGGCGGCGCGAGAATCTATTTCAAGCGTGAGGAGCTCAACCACACGGGCGCGCACAAGGTGAACAACGTGCTCGGCCAAATCCTGCTGGCGCGACGCATGGGCAAGACACGGGTCATTGCCGAGACCGGCGCCGGCATGCACGGCGTTGCGACGGCGACGCTGTGCGCGAAGTTCGGCCTGCCTTGCGTCGTTTACATGGGCGCGATCGACGTCGAGCGACAGCGGCCCAACGTGCTGCGGATGCGCATGCTCGGCGCCGAGGTGCGCCCGGTGAGATCAGGCTCGAAGACGCTCAAGGACGCGATGAACGAAGCGTTGCGCGACTGGGTGACCAACGTCGCCGACACGTTCTATTGCATCGGTACGGTCGCCGGCCCGCATCCCTATCCCGCCATGGTGCGCGATTTTCAGGCGATCATCGGCCGTGAGACGCGCGAACAGATGATGCAGGCGGAAGGGCGCCTGCCGGATTCGCTCATCGCCTGCATTGGCGGCGGCTCCAACGCCATGGGTCTGTTTCATCCCTTCCTCGACGAGCCGAGCGTGGAAATCTACGGCGTCGAGGCCGCCGGCCATGGTTTGCGCAGCGGCAAGCACGCGGCCTCCATCGCCGGCGGCCGACCGGGCGTATTGCACGGCAATCGTACCTACCTGCTCATGGACGATGACGGCCAGATCACGGAGGCGCACTCGATCTCCGCCGGCCTCGACTATCCCGGCATCGGCCCCGAGCACGCCTGGCTTCATGATCTCGGCCGCGTGACGTTCGTCTCGGTAACCGACGAGGAGGCCGTCGCGGCATTCCAGCTTTGCAGCAGACTCGAGGGCATCATCCCGGCGCTCGAGCCCGCGCACGCGCTCGCCAAGGTCCTCGATCTCGCGCCGAAGAAGCCGAGGGATCACCTGATGGTCGTCAATCTTTCAGGTCGCGGCGACAAGGATCTCGACACGGTCGAACGCTTCCTCGCGGGGAGCGGGCGGCGATGACGCGCATCGAACAACGATTTGCAGCGCTGCGCCACGAGGGCCGTGCCGCGCTGGTGACCTTCACCATGGCCGGCGATCCCGACGCCGAAACGTCGCTTGCAATCGTGAAAGCGTTGCCGAAAGCCGGCGCGGACATCATCGAGCTCGGCATGCCCTTTACGGATCCCATGGCCGACGGGCCGGCGATCCAGGCCGCGGGCCAGCGCGCGCTCGCGGCCGGACAGCATATGCAGCGAACGCTGGCCATGGTGCGCGACTTTCGGGCAGTCGACGACGCGACGCCCGTCGTGCTCATGGGTTACTACAACCCGATCTATGTCTACGGGGTCGAGCGTTTTCTCCGCGACGTCAAATCGGCCGGAGTCGACGGGCTGATCGTCGTCGACCTGCCGCCCGAGGAGGACGAAGAGCTCTGCCTGCCGGCGCTGACGGCAGGCCTCAACTTCATCCGTCTCGCCACCCCAACCACGGACGAGGCGCGCCTGCCCGTCGTGCTTCGCAACACCTCGGGGTTCGTCTATTACGTCTCCATCACCGGCACGACCGGCGCGGCCTCGCCGGATACGGCGAAGGTTACCGCCGCGGTTGCGCGCATCAAGCGGCACACCGCGCTGCCCGTCGCGGTGGGTTTCGGCGTCAAGACGGCCGAGCACGCCCGCGCCATCGCGCAGGGCGCCGACGGAGTGGTGGTCGGCTCGGCGCTGGTGGAGGCGCTGCAGCAGAGCCTCGACAGGGACGGCAGGGCCGGGGCCGGCACCATCAGGGCGGTGACCGACTTGGTCGCCCGGCTCGCCGACGGCGTGCGTTCGGCGCGCAGAGTGGCGGTCAAGTAGCCGTTAACCTCTTCCTCGTCCCGGCCGCGGCTTGTCCGCGGGCATCCTGATCGGGATGTCGGAGGCCATGGCGTTCCAAGCGGGGGGCGCGGGTCGGTCCCCACGCATGACCGATGAAGGAGGCGGTTATCATGCGACCAAATCGGGCCTATATAGCAAAATCATGAACTGGATCACCAACGTCGTCCGCCCCAGGATTCGCAGCCTGTTGCGCCGCGAGACTCCGGAAAATCTCTGGATCAAGTGTCCCGAGACGGGTCAGCTCGTTTTCTATAAGGACGTCGAAGCCAACCAGTTCGTCATCCCCGCTTCCAACTACCATATGCGCATTTCCGCGCCCGCGCGGCTGAAGAGCATGTTTGACGGCGGCGAATACGAGGAGGTCGAAGTGCCGGAGGTGCCGGTCGATCCGCTGCGCTTCCGCGACGAGCGGCGCTATGTCGATCGCCTCAAGGACGCACGGAGCCGAACCGGATTGCAGGATGCGGTCAAGGTCGGGATCGGCCGGCTCGACGGATTGATGGTGACAATCGGCGTGCAGGACTTCGACTTCATGGGGGGCTCGCTCGGCATGGCGGCCGGCGAGGCCGTGATCGTCGGTCTCGAGACCGCGGTGCGGCGGCAGACTCCCTTCATCATGTTCGCCGCTTCCGGCGGCGCGCGCATGCAGGAGGGTATTCTCTCGCTCATGCAATTGCCGCGCACGACGGTCGCCGTGCAGATGTTGCGCGAGGCGAGGAAGCCCTACATTGTCGTGCTCACCAATCCCACGACCGGTGGCGTGACCGCATCCTATGCCATGCTCGGCGACGTGCATATCGCCGAGCCGGGCGCCCTCATCGGCTTTGCCGGACCGCGCGTGATCGAGCAGACCATCCGCGAGAAGCTTCCCGAGGGATTCCAGCGTGCGGAATACCTGCTCGAGCATGGCATGGTGGATATGGTGGTGCACCGGCATAAGCTGCGTTCGACGATCGCCGCGCTGTGCCGCCTGCTGACCAAGGCGCCAGCGGCGGTCGCCGACGCGGGCGGACAGCCGTCCCTGCCCGTGCCGGCGCATGCATGAGCATGCCGTCGCGCGTCCGCTCGCCGACGCCTAGCGGGGATCCGGTGACGAAAGCGTCGGACGCCTGCGGTCGGCGCGCAATGTTCCACTGCGTCTCCTGTGCCGAAGAAGATCTCCGCGGCCGGGCGGAAACGAGAGTTCCTGCGCGATGAAACAGGTCGACGCCCTCCTTGCCCGGCTGACCGCGCTGCATCCCAAGCGCATTGACCTGTCGCTCGGACGCATGGAGCGGCTGCTGGCCGCACTCGGCCACCCGGAGCGGAAACTGCCGCCGGTCATCCACGTCGCCGGGACCAACGGCAAGGGTTCGACCGTCGCATTCCTGCGCGCGATCCTGGAGGCCGCAGGCAGGCGCGTGCACGCTTATACGTCGCCGCACCTGGTGCGCTTCAACGAGCGTTTTCGCATGGCGGCGCCGGGGGGAGGTCGGCTTGTCGACGATGCCGAACTGATTGCCGCGCTCGAAACCTGCGAGCGCGCCAATGCCGGCGCGCCCATCACGGTCTTTGAAATAACCACCGCCGCGGGGCTGCTCCTGTTTTCGCGCCATCCCGCTGACGTCCTGCTGCTGGAAGTCGGGCTCGGCGGCCGGCTCGACGCCACCAACGTGATCGAATGCCCGCTCGTCAGCGTGATCACGCCAATCTCGATCGATCACACCGATTTTCTCGGGGATACGCTCGGCAAGATTGCGGCGGAAAAGGCCGGCATTATCAAACCCGGCGCACCGGTGGTCTGCGCCGCGCAGCATCGCGATGCGCTTGCTGCGCTCGAGCGACAGGCCGCAGCCGTCGGTGCGCCGCTCAAGGTTGCGGGCAAGGACTGGACCGCCACCGAGGAACGCGGCCGCCTGGTGTTCCAGGACGATGCCGGCCTCCTCGATCTGCCGGCGCCGCGGCTCTATGGCCGCCACCAGTTCGAGAACGCGGGGCTTGCCATTGCCGCGCTGCGCGCCGCCGGGTTCCGCATCGCGCCAGCGGCCTACGAGGCCGGCATCCTGGCGGCGGACTGGCCGGCGCGCCTGCATCGGCTGAGCCAGGGAAGGCTCGTGCGGCTCGCGCCGGCGGGCAGCGAACTCTGGCTCGACGGCGGCCACAATCCGGAAGGCGGCCGTGCCGTGGCGGCCGCCCTTGCCGATCTCGAGGAACGCGTGTCGCGGCCGCTCGTTCTCGTCGTCGGCATGCTCCGCAGCAAGGATTGCAAGGGCTTCCTTGCCAATTTCGCCGGCCTTGCGCGGCGCGTGATCGCGGTGCCGATTCCCGGCGCGGAGGCGGGACTTCCCGCCGAAGAGCTCGCCGCCTGCGCCCGCGCGGTGGGCCTTGCCGCGACGAGCCGCGACAACGTCGCCGAGGCGCTGGCGGCTATCGGCGGACTCGAACTCGATCCGCCGCCGCGCATCCTCGTCACCGGCTCGCTTTACCTCGCCGGCGAGGTGCTGCGCGAGAACGACACGCCGCCGGCGTGACGATCGACCAAGGCCGCCCCCCGATATGACGGCCAACGCGCCGTCATGAACGTCCTCGGCGATTTCCGCCGCGCGGTCGCAACAATGACCGGCCTTTCAGGAACCAACCAGGGCGCCGATCAGATCGCCGCGCTGATCCACTGGTGCAGCTTCTGCTTGGGGGCCGCACCGACTTGACGCGAGGCGATCTCGCCGTTCTTGAACAGCATCAGCGTCGGGATGGACATGATGCCGTATTTGGCGGCGGTGTTCGGGTTTTCGTCGACGTTGAGCTTCACGATCTTGACCTTGTCGCCCAACTGTTCGGCGATTTCCTCGAGTGCAGGCGCGATCATGCGGCAGGGGCCGCACCATTCTGCCCAGAAATCGACCACGACGGGGCCGGACGACTTGAGGACGTCCGTTTCAAAACTTGCGTCCGACACTTTGCCGACGGCCATGGGGATACCTCATTCTTGCGTGCCGCAGCGCCTATGCGCCGTGAAAACGAATGCGAACCTATGGACACGGGGCGAGAGCGTCAAGGCGCCTTCACGCAGGGGTGACCGGCACGAGCGCCGCATCCAGTTGCGCCGCTGAAAACTCCGTCAGTTCAAGAGTCTCGGTCCAGATGAGGGCGGCGCGGATCGGCCGATCGGGATAAAGCCGCGCGAGCACGGCCCGATAGAGCGCGAGCTGGCGGACATGGGCGTCGACTCGCGCCGCCGTGTTCTGGTCGGTCTTGTAGTCGGCGATCAGCACCGCCTCCGCGGTGACCGCAAGCCGGTCGACCTGTCCGGAGACCTCCTCGACCGTGCCGTCGCGGGCGATGCGCCCCACGATGGGCACTTCCGCCCGACTGCCCGGCGCGAACAGCGCGGAGAAACGCGGGTCCTCGAGAATCCGCGTGATCCGATCCGCGATCGCGGCCTTCTCCTCGTCGCTCAGAGCGACGCCGGCGCGCGCGAGCAGGTTCTGCATGGCCGCGTGCCGCCGCTCGCGCGGCAGGTCGGGTAGGGACTGCAGCAATCGGTGGACGATGCGGCCGCGCGCAAGCGCCCGGGCGGGGGCGGAGTCGATCCGCGGCACGGCGGCACCGGAGGGCCGTATCGTCCCCTTGCGCCCCGTCTCCGCCGGAAGGGGAGCGCGCAGCCAGACCGGCTCCGAGAAATCGGCCGTCTCCCCCGCCGCGACGACACGCGTTTCATCCCGCCGCGGCGCGAGCGGCACCTTGCGGAAGCGCCACACTTCGCCGCTCCCGTCGTCTGCGGGCTCGCGCGTGCACTGGCCTTCGAGGGCGCGCGTGACGAGCTCGTACCAGCAGCCCTCGGGCGGCTTGTTGCCGGAGCTTACCCCGCAGATGATCAACCTCTCGATCGCGCGCGTCATCGCGACGTAAAGCAGCCGTCGATATTCGTCGCCGGTCTGCTCGAGCGCGGCTGCGCGCGCGGCCGCCATGGGGCCGACGTCGTCGACTTTCGCTCCGGCCCAGACCAGCGGTTCCGGCCCACGCGCGGCGGAGTCGACCGGCGGCAGCGTCAGCAGTCGCGGCGGATGCCAGCCCTGCGGCGGCGTCGTGGTGTCGGCGAGAACGACCACCGGCGCCTCGAGGCCCTTGGCGCCGTGAACGGTCATCACGCGCACCTCGTCGCGCTCCATTTCCATGTCGCGCTTGACCTCGGTCTTGGCGGTGCGCAGCCACGCAATGAAGCCCTGCAGCGACGGCGTTTCGACGCGCTCATAGTCGAGGGCGAGGTTGAGAAATTCGTCGAGCACGTCAACCGCCTCATGGCCGAGTCGCGCCAGCATGCGGCGGCGGCCATCGCCGGGACCGAGCAGCCAGGCGTAGAAGTCGAACGGCGTGCGACCGCGCGCCTCCTCGCGCATGCGACGGAAGGCTTCCGCATGCACGGGCATTTCCGCGCGCAGGGACGCATAAAGACTGCCTCTGCGGTTCCATGCGAGCTTGAACAACGTCTCCTCGTCCACGTCGAACAGCGGGGACTTGAGCACGGTGGCGAGGGCCAGATCGTCGTCCGGAAGCAACAGCGCGTCGGCGAGCGTCATGAGATCCATGACCGCGATATGCTCGGTTAGCATCAGCCGGTCGGCGCCGGCGACCGCGATACCCTTGTGCTTGAGCGCGCGGATGATCGCTTCGAACAATGCGCCTCGTCGCCGCAGCAGAATCAGCACCTCCCTGGGACGCAGGCCTTGGCTTTGCCAGACCGCGACCGTGGAGGCGATGCGGCGCGCGAGTTTCACGACGCCGCTGGTCACGCTCGGCATATCGAACGGCGCGGCCCAGCCGTCGACCTCCTTGCGGTTGTCGGATTGCACGAGGTCCCAGATTTCGACGAGACCGGGTGCGCTGTCGGGAAGCCACTCGTGCACGGTGTGTACCGAATCGGCCGTCAGACCTTTCTTGGCCTCGGCACGCGAGAACACCTGGTCCACTGCCCCCAGCACGTTGGCGCCGGAGCGAAACGAATGCGTGAATTCCGTGGCCACGAAATCGAGCCCGACTTGTTCATGCATCGCCTTGAAATGGCGGCGCATGGCGGCGAAGTCGCGCGGTGCGGCCCCTTGGAAGGAGAAGATCGATTGTTTCTCATCGCCGACGGCGAAAATGGTACGCGGCCGTTCATGGGCCCCGGCGCCGGAGAAAAAATCGCTCACCAGCTCGCGCACGATCGCCCATTGCCTCGGGCTTGTATCCTGCGCTTCATCGATCAGCACGTGATGAATGCCGCGGTCGAGCTTGTAGTGCACCCACGCGGCGCGCTGGTCCTGCAAGAGCGCAAGCGTCTTGTCGATCAGGTCGTCATAGTCGAGCAGGCCACGCCGGTTCTTCTCCGCCCGGAAGCGCTCGATGACGGCATGCGCGATGGTGAACAGAGCGGCACTGCGGTCGCGCGCCTCGATCGCGCGCCGACGCGCCAGCAGCTTCCAGACGCGTTCGCGCTCCTTCTCGAGGCGCCGGCAAAGCGCGGGATTGTTGTCGCCGATCTTTTTCGTGACGACCTGGTCCCTCGTCTTGTCTCGGTCCTTGGTGCAGAAGATGTCGAGATAGGCGCGCAGCCGTTCCGGGCCGCTCAGGGACGCAAGCCGGCGGAAGCGCTCGCTCTGCTGCACGTCGTTTTTTCCGCCGGACGCCAGCGCGGCGGCGATCGTCGGCCATTCGGATGGAGACACGAGGCTATCGTCGAAGAATTCCGCATCGACGCCGGCAATGGTATCCTTCGGGCGCACGCCGAGCGCCTTGGAGAGTTGCGCGACCGCGTTCGGCACGCCCCCCGCCGCATCGATCCAGCGGGCCAGCGCTTCGCGCGCCCCGATCGCCTCGCGCAGCATTTCCCGGAATGTGTGTTCCGTAGCGGCGAGCACGGCTTCAGCGAGCGCCCGGCCGATCGGGCTGTCCGGCGTCCGCACGCCCTCGAGCATCACTTCCAGACTGAGCGTGTCGAGCATGCGCGCTTCGGTCGCTTCATCCATGACCTCGAAGTGCGCCGGCACGTTGGCTTCGAAGGGGAAGAGATGCAGGAGCTGCGCGCAGAATGCGTGAATGGTCTGTACTTTCAGCCCGCCCGGCGTCTCCAGCGCGAGTGCGAACAGTCGCCGGGCACGCTCGCGTCGCCGGGCATCGATGCTCCGGACCCCGATCCTGCGCATCGCCGAATCGAGCGCATCATCCTCGAGCTGTGTCCAGGCGCGCAGCTCCTGGAACACCTTGTTCGCCATGTTGGCGGCGGCCGCCTTGGTGAAGGTGATGCAGAGAATGCGCGCGGGATCGGCGCCGTCCAGCAGCAGGCGTATCACGCGTTGCGCCAGCACGTGCGTCTTGCCCGAGCCGGCATTGGCCGAGACCCAGGCCGAGCGCGCGGGGTCGGAAGCTTCGATCTGCCGTGTGATCACGGCGGACGGAATGGCACGCGGCGCGCTCATTCGCCGACATCCTCGCCGTCGGCCGCGCTGGCGACCGACCACTCGCGCACGCGTGCCAGATGGTCATAGACGCCATAGCGGGTCTTCCACATGGGATGCAGCAGCGCGTGATACGGCTGCTGCGGATCGGCGAATGACGCCAGCACTTTCGTGAGCTCGGCGAGCGCGCGTTCGGCTTCGTCGTCAGGCGTGCTTCCTTCAAAGTCGATGCTTTGGATTTCGCCGGCCTCGCCGCCGCCGCTCAGCCGCACATAGGCGAGTTCGGCGACCGAGCTGTTGGCCGGGATCCCCTCAAAACCGCCACGGCGCAAGATGGCGGCCTCCAGCGTGAGCTGCGGCGAAAGCCCCGCCTTCACCTGCCGCGGGGACGGCGGTTCGCCCGTCTTGTAGTCGAGAATGGCGTACCGTCCGTCGCAGCGGCATTCGATGCGATCGGCGCGCACGGTGAGGGTGACCACGTCGGGGCCGAACGGGATGTCGATGTGCCCACCGATTTCCGTCAGGATGCGCGTGAGCCCGGCACGGCGGGCGCGTTCGAAGTCGGCGAACCATTCGGCGATGCGTCTGAACCGCGGCCACCAGAACGCGCGCGCTGCGGGATAAGCCTCGAGCGGTTTGAAACAGGCCGCCCCGATGGCGGTCAGCGCGCCGACGGGATCGGCAGGGAGCGTGTCGGGATGCGCCCTGCCGAATTCGCCGATGGCGTTGTGGATGGCGGTACCCAGGTCGGCCGCGTCGGGCGCGGCGTCCACCTCCTCAAGCGGCCGCAGGCCGAGGACATGCCGCGCATAGATCGTGTAGGGATCGCGCAGCAGGTCTTCGATCTCCGTCACGCTGAGCCGGCGCGGACGCGCTTCGAAAGGCGGCCTCGGGGAGGGGCGCTGGGCGGGCTGCGGCGCGCCGCATTCGTCGAGCCTGCGCGCGAGCGCGATAAAGCGTGCGCCGCGCTTGAGCGCCTCGTCCCAGCGCGCTTGGCCTGCGACGGCCGCCAGCCGTTGCAGGAAGCGCGAGGCGACCGTCGGCGCGCCGTTGAGTTTGGCGGAGCGGCTGAGGATCACCTCCGGGGCGCCCAGCGCCTGCGCGAAGTCGTGCGCGGAAAGGCCGACGCGCCGCTCCGGCAGGTCGAGACCGAGCTCCTGCCGCATGGGTCGGCTGAGCCAGGGATCGCCCCGCATTTCCGGCGGCCACACGCCTTCCACGAGGCCGCCGAGCACGAGGCGGTCGACCGATTGAAGCCGCGCCTCAAGCAGGCCGAAAATACGGACGCGCGCACCGCTGTCGGGCGGATAGATCGCGCGTTGCGCGGCGGCGGCGTGAAACAGCCGAGGATAGTCGTCAACGGCGACGTCGAGCGAACCGTTCGCCACGATCTCGTCGAACAGGCCGCCCAGGTCGTCGGTCATGGCGTTGAGCGCGCGCACCACCTCGGCGTGGCGCGCGGCAATGGTCGCCATCTTGTGCGTGCCGCGCGCGAGCGTCTCGAGGGGCGCGAGCTGGGTCTTGAGCCGCGCCACCAGCGCCTCGGCGCGGTCGAGCGCCTTGTCGGTAAGCAGCAGTCGCGGATCGGAATGATGCAGCGACGTATCGCGACCTGCGCGGGCGCGGGCGATCTCCGTGCGAATGGCTGCCAGCGCCGAAGCGAGCCCCGCGGTGCCAGGGCCGGGCCTTGGGCCGCGCAGGACCGCACGTTCGAGGGCGCCGACGGCGTCGTCGTCGACCGCACTCAGCGGATGCTTGAGCAGCGCAAGCAGCGGAACCGGCGCGCATCCCCCGAGCGCGACCTCGGCCGCCAGACGCGCGAACAGGCCCGCCGCGGTCCCGCTCAACGGGATGCCGCGCGAGTCCTCCGCCGGCACGTTCCAACGGGCGAGAGCGGCGATGACGCGGCGGCCGAGCGCCACGTCGGAGGTCACCAGCGCCGCGGTCTTCGCAGGATCCTGGACCGCTTCACGCAACGCAACGGCGATGGCAAGCGCTTCCTCTTCCGCATTGCCCGCCTCGATCACGGCGACCGTTCGCATCGCCGCGTCGGCATGATCGATGAAGTCGGTATCACGCAGCCGGTTGCGCCACAATTCGCTCGCGGCTGCCGGGCGCAGCGCCTCCGACACGAGGCGTTCGCGGCCCTTCGGTTGCGCGAGCGGCGTCACGTCGGCCCGCGTGACGCCGAGATGCCGGAGCAGGCGCGCCATGGCGAACTGCGGATGACTGTAATCGGGCGCGCGCTCGTCCGTGATCGACGACCAGGTCGTCTCGTCGAGTTCGGTGTCGAGCCCCGGCAGCACGACCGCCCCGCACGGCATTCGCGCAATCGTGGCGAGCAGCGTCGCGGTCGCAGGGATCGATCCGGTCGAACCGGCGGCGATCGCCGGCTCGGTACTGCTCGCCAGGCGCTCGGCCTCCGCGGTGATCAGCGCGTCGCGGCGCGCGGCCGGCTCCATGCAGCCCATTTCTCGCAGGATCGCCGGCCAATGCCCGCGAATGAATTTCAGGAAATCGAGCGTCTGCTGCCAATACCGGTCGAATTCCTCCGGCACGAGATCGTCGAGACGCTTCCAGTCGACGCCGCGCGTCGCCATGTCGTCCATCAGCCGGGCGAGGTCCTGCGCGAGCGCGAAGGCGGTCGCGGGGTTGGTGGCCACCAGGGGCGCCTCGCCCGCATGCTTGGGATCTATCGTTGCGCTCCAGCGCAGGATGAGTTGCGCGAGCGGCATGAGGCGCGAAAGTCCTTCGAGCGCGGGCGGCAAAGCGAGCGCGGTTTGCGGAAGGCCGCCACTCCCGGCTTCGGCAAAGGCGATCTCGTCTTCGTCGATGTCTCCGAGCGGCACGATGCGCGGCAGAATCGCGGCATCGGCGTCCGTGCATCGAAGGAATTCCGCGCGCGCGAGGCGGCAGGCGCGTCGGGTCGGCAGATAGAGCGTCGCGCGCGCAAGCGCGAGCGGATCGCGGCTTGCAGGGAATCCCGGCACCAGCCGGCCTGCCCGCAGTGCCTCGATCAGCGTCGGCAGGAACCGCGCCGATGCGGGGATCGTGAACAGGTTGTACGAGGCCTTGGCCATCGGGCGAATGATACTCCCTATAGCACCGCCGGCCGCGCCCGTATCGTTGGCGCGACCCGGGCTGCCCGCTCAGCGCAGGCTTGCCTTGATCGCGGATTCCGCGGCCGCGATCGCATCGGATGTGCCGACATGCATCCACACGCCTTCGAGCCGCAGCCCGTGCAGACGTCCCCTCCGTTCGGCGCGGGCAAAGAGCGTTGTCAGCGGAAACGGGCCGACCGGAGCGTCTCGGAAAAGCGCCGGGGTCAGGATCGCGGCGCCGGCATAGACGAAAGGTGCGATTTCCCGCTCGTCGCGCGCGGTGAGACGTCCGTCCGCCGTCATGGTGAAATCCCCGCGCCCGCCGTAGCCGATGCTGCCGGCGCTCGGTGCCACGAGCAGGAGCGCGTCCATCGTGGCAGGATCGAAGGCTTCCGCGAGCCGCACGAGATTGGGTCTCGGTCCCTCGATCCAGATCGAGTCGGAATTCATGTGGAAGAAGGGCGCCGACCCCAAGTGGGGCAGCGCCCTGACGACGCCGCCGCCGGTGCCGAGCAGGAGCTCGCGTTCTTCGGACAGGACGACACGTGGCTGCGCGCGGCTCTGCAGATGGCGCGCGATCTGGTCGCCGAGATAATGGACGTTGACGACCGCGCGGGAGACGCCGGCCTCGGCCAGCCGGTCGAGCACGTGATCGATCAGCGCGCGGCCGGCCACCTCCAGCAGGGGTTTGGGCCGCCGTTCGGTGAGCGGTCGCATGCGAAGGCCGAGGCCGGCGGCCAGCACCATCGCGGTCTGCGGTCTGCGGTCCGTCATCGCAGCGAGGTCAGCGCGGGGACATGCGCATGGTACCATGCGGCGAGTTCGCCGAGCGCGGGATGGGCGAGCGCGCGCAGCAGATAGGCCCAGACGCGCGGCAGGTGACGCAGATATTGCGGTTTGCCGTCGCGCCGATCGAGCCGCGCGAAAATGCCGAGAATCTTGGATGCCCGTTGCGCCGCCACGGTCGCATAGTCGCGCGCGAAGGTCGCGGCATCGAAGCACGCGTCGGTGTTCATGCGTGCGCGTACATAACGCGAAAGCAGCGCGATCTCCATGGCTTCGGGGACGTCGACGCGTGCGTCCTGCAGCAGCGAGGCGACGTCATAGGCCGCGGGGCCGATGAGCGCATCCTGGAAATCGATGAGGCCGACCCGCGCGAGTCCTTCGCGTTCGGGCAGCCAGATGAGATTGGGTGAATGGTAGTCGCGCAGCACCCAGGTCGGCGGTGCGTCGAACAGCGGTGTCAGCGCCTCTTTCCACAGCGCGCGATAGCGCGCGCGGGCCTCGGCGGCCGGCGCCGCGTCGAGCCGCGGCAGATACCAGTCGATCAGCAATTCGACCTCGATCAGGAAGGCGTCCATGTCGTAGCGCGGCAAGACGTAGCGGACCCCGTCGGCGGACAACGTGTCGGGCAAGGCCTGGGCGTGCAGAAAAGCGAGGAGGTCGACCGCTGCCGCGTAGCGCGCTTCGACCGGCGCGGGCGGATCGCCGTCCACCACCGGCTCGTTGCCGAGGTCTTCGAGCACGGCGAGGCCCAGCGTGCGGTCGGCGGCGAAGACCGCCGGCGCCGAAAGGCCCAGCGCGCGCAGGCCGTGCGCCATGGCAAGGAAAGGCGTCATGTCCTCGGCGAGATGGGCGATGGCGCTGTACGGCTTGCCGTCGCGCACCGGCGGGCCGTCCGGTCGCGGCGGTGCGTTCATGAGGATATAGGTCGTCCCCTCGCGGGTCAGCCGCTCATAGGAACGCGTCGACGCATCGCCCTCGATGCGTCGCCGCGCGGCTTCGCCGAAGCCGTGACGTGCAAGGAAGTCGCGGATCGCCGCGATGCGCGCCACTCGCGGTGCGAGCGCGCCGTGACCCGTCACGCGCGCGTTGCGGAATGTCGCGCCTTGCTGCGGCGACAATGTGAGCGCGACGTCGATGCGGTCGGCGGGCAACAGGCCCTGCGCGCGGTCCGGCCATTCGAGAAGGAGCACGTCATTCGTCGCAAGATCATCCAGCCCGAGCTCGGCGAGCTCGGCCGGGCCGGACAGCCGGTAGAGATCGGCATGCACCACGGTAAATCGCGGCAGGGCATAGGTCTGCGTCAACGTGAAACTCGGGCTCGGCACCTCGAGCGAATCGTCTCCGGCGAGATGGCGGATGAGGGCCCGCGCGAAGGTGGTCTTGCCGGCACCGAGATCGCCCGAGAGGGTGATCACGTCGCCGGGTTCGAGCAGGCCCGCGAGGTCCTGCATCAGGCGATGCGTCGCCCTTTCGTCGGCGAGCGCCACGCTGAAGCCGACATTGCCGGAACCGAATGAACCCATCGAATCGACCGCCTCATGCGTGCGCTTATAGACGCACGGCGCGCCCTGCGGCCAGCGGCCGCGAGGCGCCACGGCGCGGCTCGTCCCCGAGCGTGCGGCCACGCGGATGATTTACGTCCTTGTCAAGGCTCTGGACACGCGCGCCGGGTCGCTGGCAATGTCGCGGGAAAGGGTCGGCCCGCCTATGCGTGACGGTATCATCCTCGCGACCGAGGATCTCACCAAGGAATTCGCCGGTTTCGTCGCCGTCAGCAGCGTCAACCTGCGGGTGCGGCACGGCACGATCCATGCCCTGATCGGTCCCAACGGTGCGGGCAAGACCACGTGCTTCAACCTGCTGACAAAGTTCCTACAGCCCACGCGCGGCCGCATCCTGTTCAAGGGCAAGGACATCACCTCGCTGGCGCCCGCCGACGTCGCGCGTCTCGGCCTTGTGCGCTCGTTCCAGATCTCGGCCGTCTTCCCCCACATGACCGTGCTCGAGAACGTGCGCATCGCCCTGCAACGCGCGCGGGGAGCCTCGTTCGATTTCTGGCGCTCGAGCACGTCGCTCGAGCGCTTCAATCCGCGGGCGCTCGAGCTGATTGCCGATGTCGGCCTTGCGTCGTTCGCCGACTGGATCGCGGTCGAGCTGCCCTATGGGCGCAAGCGCGCACTGGAAATTGCCACCACGCTCGCGCTCGATCCGGAGGTGCTGCTGCTCGACGAGCCGACCGCCGGGATGGGTCACGAGGACATCAACCGCATCGCGCACCTGATCAGGCGCGTCGCCGCAAACCGCACCGTACTCATGGTCGAGCATAATCTCTCTGTCGTTGCGGATCTGTCCGATCGGATCACTGTATTGACGCGCGGCCGCGTGCTGGCGGAAGGAGATTATGAGAGCATCGCCGGCAATCCGGAGGTGCGCGAGGCCTATCTCGGGGTGGGGCATGCTTGACGTCGCTGCCCCACTGCTCGCGGTCGACGATTTGCACGCCTGGTACGGCGAGTCGCACATCCTGCACGGCGTGTCCTTCGACGTGCGCGAGGGCGAGGTTGTCACGCTGCTCGGGCGCAATGGCGCCGGCAAGACGACCACGCTCAAGTCGATCATGGGAATGGTGGACCGCCGGTCGGGCTCGATTCGTTTCGAAGGCCGCGAGCTCATTGCCTGCAGCTCGGACCGCATCGCTCAAGCGGGCATCGCCTTCTGCCCCGAGGAACGCGGCATCTTCGCGAGCCTCGGCGTCGAGGAGAACCTGTTGCTGCCTCCGGTCGTACGACCGGGCGGGCTCTCGCTCCAACAGATTTTCGAGCTGTTCCCGAATCTGAAGGAGCGTTTGCGCACGAGCCAGGGCTCGAAACTCTCCGGCGGCGAGCAGCAGATGCTGGCGATCGGCCGCATCCTGCGCACCGGCGCGCGCCTGCTGCTGCTCGACGAGCCCACCGAGGGGCTTGCTCCCGTCATCATCCAGCAGATCGGCAAGACGATTCGTGCGCTCAAGGAGAGCGGCTTCACCATACTTCTGGTGGAACAGAATTTCCGCTTCGCCGCGACCCTTGCCGACCGCTATTACGTCATGGAACACGGACGTATCATCGATCGCTTTGCCAATGCCGAATTGGATGCGAGCGTCGAGAAGCTGCACGACTATCTCGGCGTCTGACGGATTCACGAATAACCAAGGAGGAACAAGCCATGCGAAAGATCCTGGGGTTGGCGGTGCTTGCCGTCGCGATCGCCTGCGGCGGCGCGCATGCCCAGCAGATTCACGTGAAGGTCGGCGTGCTCACCGACATGGCGAGCCTCTACGCCGACGACACCGGCATCGGCTCGGTGATTGCCGCGAAGCTCGCGGCCGAGGATTTCATGAAGACCCATCCCAACGTGAAGGTTGAGGTGATCAGCGCCGACCACCAGAACAAGGCCGATATCGGTACCAATATCGCCAATCAGTGGTTCGACGTGGATCATGTCGACATGATCGCGGATGTGCCGAACTCCGGCGTGGCATTGGCCATTGCGCAGGTCGCGGCCCAGAAGAACAAGGTTTTCGTCGCGTCGGGGCCCGCCAGCTCGGATTTGACGGGCCCGAAATGCACGCCCAATACCGTGCACTGGACCTACGACACCTGGATGCTGGCGAACGGCACGGGCAAGGCCATCGTCAAGAACGGTGGCGATACGTGGTTCTTCCTGACGTCCGATTACGCCTTCGGCCATGCGCTCGAACGCGATACCGCGGCGGTGGTCACGGCGAACGGCGGCAAGGTGCTCGGCGCCGTGCGGCACCCCATCAATACCAGTGACTTCTCGTCGTTCCTGCTGCAGGCGCAGGCGTCGAAGGCCAAGATCATCGGTCTTGCCAATGCGGGCGGCGACACGATTAATGCGATCAAGCAGGGTGCCGAGTTCGGCATCGTCGCGGGCGGTCAGAAGTTCGCCGGCCTGCTGGTCTTCGCGCCCGACGTCGCCGCTCTCGGTCTGAAGACCGCGCAAGGCCTGATGTTCACGGAGACCTGGTACTGGGATCTCAACGACGGCAGCCGCGCCTGGACCAAGCGCTGGGGTCAGGAGCGCAATGCTCCGGGCAAGGTCCCGAGCATGAACATGGCCGGCGTTTATGCCGGCACGCTGCACTACCTGAAGGCGGTTGCCGCGCTGGGCAGCGCGGCCGACGGCAAGGCGGTGGTGGCCGAGATGAAGAAGATTCCGACCGATGATCCGCTGTTCGGCAAGGGCACCGTTCGTATTGACGGCAGGGTCCTGCATCCCGCCTATCTGTTCGAGGTCAAGAAGCCGGAAGAATCAAAATATCCGGGCGATTTCTATCACGTCCGGGCGACCATTCCGGCGGATCAAGCCTTCCGTCCGCTCAAGGACGGGCATTGTCCGCTGGCGAACGGCTGACGCGGGCGTGATCCTGTCCACCCCGCGGGCCGGGAGGCCGTCATGATGGTTCGCGACCCGCGGCGCCCAGCTCGCCTCGCGGGTCGATCCTGCCGCGCGTTGCGCGGGAGTCGCAGCCGCCGCCGCCCGAAGACGGACTTATCACGCCGGGCGGCGGATGGCTCCGGCTGCTGAGAGGGAGGGGAATTCGCGGCCGCGCTTCGCCCCCGGGGCGGTGGTCCTGCGGCGCGGGCAAAACAACGGCGCGGATTGAAGCACGCGATGTTCGACGTCCTCGGCATTCCTTCGACGGCCTTGTTCGGTCAACTCCTGATCGGGCTGATCAACGGCTCGTTCTACGCGTTGCTGAGCCTCGGACTGGCCGTGATCTTCGGCATGCTCAACATCATCAATTTCACGCACGGCGCCCAATACATGCTCGGCGCCGTCACGGCCTACCTGCTGCTCAACTATGCCGGGCTCGGCTATTGGCCGGCGCTCGTCATCGCGCCGATCGTCGTCGGCCTTTCGGGTATCCTGATCGAGCGTGCTTTCCTTCGATGGATCTACCGGCTGGATCATCTTTACGGCCTGCTGCTCACCTTCGGGCTTGCGTTGATCATCGAAGGCATCGGTCGCAATTATCTCGGCACGGCAGGCCTGCCTTACACGCTGCCCGACTCGTTGCGCGGAGGACAGAATCTCGGATTCATGTTCCTGCCCAACTATCGCGCTTGGGTGATCGCGGCGTCGCTGCTGGTGTGCTTCGGCACGTGGTTCATCATTGAGCGCACCCGGCTCGGCGCTTATCTGCGCGCGGCAACCGAGAACCCGGCGCTGGTACGCGCGTTCGGCATCAACGTGCCGCGGATGATCACGCTGACCTATGGGTTCGGTGTGGCGCTCGCCGCATTTGCCGGCGTCATGGCGGCGCCGATCTACAACGTCTCGCCCAATATGGGGTCCGAGCTGATCATCGTCGTGTTCGCGGTGGTCGTGATCGGCGGCATGGGATCGATCCTCGGTGCCATCGTGTCCGGATTCGGCCTCGGCGTCGTGGAGGGTCTGACCAAGGTGTTCTATCCCGAGGCCTCCAATACCGTGATCTTCGTCGTCATGGCGATCGTGCTGCTGGTGCGCCCCGCGGGACTTTTCGGCCGGAGAGCATGATGGAGCGCTTCGTCGACCCCCTGGTCCGGAAACGCTCCGTCCTGCGGGCCGGCAGCGAGACCATTGCGTTCGCGGTGATGGTGATCGGTCTCGTCATTGCGCCGTTCTTCGTATATCCGCTGTTTCTGATGCAGGCGATGTGCTTTGCGCTGTTTGCCCTCGCATTCAACCTGCTCATCGGCTATGTCGGCCTGCTCTCGTTCGGACACGCACTCTACTTCGGCTGGGCAAGCTATCTTTCGGCGCACGCCGCCAAGGTCTGGGGCCTTACGCCCGAGCTCGCAATTCTCACCGGCACGTTGACCGCGGCGCTGTGCGGCCTCGGCGCGGGGTTCCTGGCCATCCGGCGTCAGGGCATCTATTTTGCGATGATCACGCTGGCGCTCGCGCAGATGATGTATTTCTTCGCGGTGCAGGCCAAGTTCACGGGCGGAGAGGACGGCATTCAGGCCGTGCCGCGCGGGCACCTGTTCGGGCTGATCGATCTGCGCAGCGATACGACGATGTATGTCGTCGTGCTGGCGATTTTCCTCGCCGGCTTCCTGTTCATCTATCGCGTGATTCATTCGCCGTTCGGCGAGGTGTTGAAGGCAATTCGCGAGAACGAGACGCGAGCGATCTCGCTCGGCTACAAGACCGACCGCTACAAGCTCGTGGCATTCGTGCTCTCGGCCACGCTTGCCGGCGTCGCCGGCGCGACCAAGGCGGTGGTACTGCAGATTGCCTCGCTCACCGACGTCAACTGGCCGATGTCGGGCGAGGTCGTCCTGATGACGCTGGTCGGCGGGCTCGGCACGATCTTCGGACCGGTGGTTGGCGCCCTGGTCATCCTGGCCATGCAGTACAAGCTCGCGTTCATGGGCGAGTGGGTGCTGGTCATCCAGGGAGTCATATTCGTCGTTTGTGTCCTGTTGTTCCGCCGCGGCCTCATCGGCGAGCTCGCGGCGAGGCTGCGCATCCGTCTTTGAGCCGGCGCGTCACGCCGCCGTCTGCTGCTCGATCTTCTCGACAGGAAATGTGCAGGTGACGGTGGTCCCGCGTCCGGGCGCCGAATCGATCGTCACTCGGCCGCCGTGGAGCTCAACGAACGAGCGCACCAGCGACAGGCCCAGGCCTGGCCCGCGATGCTGCGAACCGCGCGGATCGGTTTCGAACCACTCGAAGACCTTGTCCTGGGCCTCCGGCGGAATGCCCGGCCCGCGATCGGACACCGCGAAGCAGACCGCATTGGGCTCGCGCGTTGCCGAAAGCGTGACGGTCTCGCCGGGCGGCGAGAAGCCAATGGCGTTGGACAGCAGGTTGAACAGGATCTGCCGCAGCCGCCGCTCGTCGGCGATGAAATGGCCGATCCCGGGCGCCACGCGCATATCAAGCCTCAATCCGTCCTTCACGAGACGGTCTTGCACGCCCTCGGCCGCCGCCTCCATGCACGCGCGGATGTCGACCTCGCTCAGGTTCAGCGTCATGGCGCCGGCGTCGATCGTGGCGAGATCAAGAATATTGTTGATGATGGCGAGCAGTGCGTTGGTCGACGTCGTGATGTAGCCGAGGTATTCGCGCTGCTTGTCATTGAGCGTGCCGAACGTCGCGTCTCCCAGAAGATTGGCGAAGCCGATGATGTTGGTGAGGGGGGAGCGCAGCTCGTACGAAACGTGGTGGACGAAATTGATCTTGATGCTGTCGGCCTCCTCCAGGGCCTCATTGCGTTCGCGCAACGCCCGTTCGACGTTCACGGTATCCGTCACGTCCTGGAAGGTCACGAGCGTGGCGCCGTCCGGCAGCGGCATGGTTGCGAGATCGATCACCATTCCGTCGCGCCGTTCGATGCGGGCGGCGACCGGTTCGCGCGCATCGATGGCCGTCACGGCGGTTCGCAGCTGCCGCCAGACGGCGGTCTCGTCATGCAGCACCTGACACCAGGCGGCCACCGCGTCGACATGGGGACGCTGGTCGAGGACGCTGCTCGCGAGCTTCCACATGCGCTGGAACGCCGGATTGTGCAGGCGCACGCGCCCGTCGCTGCCGAACACGGCGACCGCTTCGGTCAGATGATCGAGCGTCTCGCTCTGGACCTTGATCAGCGCTTCGTAGCGGCGGCTGAGGTCCAATCTCTCGGTGACGTCATCGTAGAGATACGTGACTCCGCCTTCCGGGTTGGGCGTGGTGACGACGCGAAGCGTCCGCCCGTCCGGCAAATGCCAAAGATGCTCGGCAGGCTCGACCGCGGTGTAGGCTTGGTGGAGTTGCCCTCGCCATTGGCGGAAATCCTGTTCCTCCGGCAATTTGCGCGCCGAGCGCAGCGCCTCGAGCACGGCCGCGTCGTTCGGCGCCTGGTCGAGGAAGGCGGCGTCGAGGTCGAACAGAGCGCGGTAGGCGCTGTTGTAGAATGTCAGCTTGCGGTCGGCGTCGAAAATGGCGACCCCGGTTGCGAGCTGGTCGAGCACGCGGCGATGCGCCTCGACCATGCGCGCAAGCTCGGCGCGCATCATTTCGGCCTCGGTACGATCGATCGCGATTCCGGCGCGACCCGAATCGGTCGGGACATCGATCACGTCAAAGATGCGGCGCGCGCCTGCGGCGATCGCTGGCAGACGCGCGGCAAAGGATTGTCCCGCCGCGCGCGCGTGCAGCATCTGATCCCGCGCGTGGCGGTCGAACAGCTCGAGCCCGCGTGCCGCGGCATCCCGCGCGTCCGTCGCTTCGACCGCGCGCGCATAGGCCGCATTGACGAACGCGAGGTCGCCATCGCCGTTGCGCACCCATACGGGAGCGGGCACGGCATCGAGCAGCGCCTTCATGGCGTCGACGTCGCGTTGCAGCCGCTCATGTCGTTCGGCAAGCGCGATGAGCTGCTGCTCGATGCCGCCGATATCACGCAGCCGCAATACCGCACGGCCGGCGACGATCCGGCCCTCGGCCTCGACCGGCTTGCCTGCCGCGCTGGTGAAGGTCATGACAAAGGCGCGGCCGCTGCGGCGCAACGCATCGACCGCCTGCTCCATGCGTTGCGCGGCGGAAGGTCCAAGCCACGTACCGAAGGCGAGCACGCGTTCGGCGGCGGCGCCGGGAACGAACAGGGCCGTGTCGCCCAGGATGCTCGGCCGGTCGGACGATGCAGACCATTCCACGAACACCACCGGTTCCGAGAACAATAGCGCCGCCAGCCGGTCGACATCCGCCCGCAGATCGTTGGCCTCCTCACGCGCGGCCGCCTCGGCCGCGGCGGCTTTCCTCCCGACGCGGAGCAACCAGAGGACCGCGCAAAGGCCGATCGCGACGGCGGCGAACACGGGCAGGAGCAGCGGCGACTCGCTCATGGCAAGCGCGGCGAGAATGCCGTCGGCGGCGTCGGCGATCGCGCGACCATCGAGCGCCGCCGCGCTTTGCGCAAAGACAGGGCAAGCGCAGACCGCGACGGCGAGGCTCGCGCCCCACCGCGGGCGAGAACGCAGCCTCTCGTTCGCCGCCCGGATTGTCCCCGGCATGCAAGACCTGCCCCGCAACCGGCACGCATCGTCCGCCGTCGATGCGCGCGAATCGTCGGACTTTACTCCCGCGACGAGTCGCGCCGAAAGAGTCCAGACCGTGAACATCGGCGCGAGGCGCGGTGCCCGGCGAGCGTTCCGCGGCAGTGCCGACCGCTTGCACGGATCGACACGGGCAGCATCGCGTGGACCGCGGAAGCGGCACGGGGGCCTTGATCTCGCGCGTCGATGCCGTGCGCCGCGGTCGACACGCCGGAAGATGCCCGCGCTTGCGGGATCGTGAGGTTGTGTCAGGTGCCGGTCGAGCCAAAGCCCCCGCCGCCCCGCGCCGTCTCGTCAAGCGAGGTCACCTCCCGCAGGCGCGCGCGCGTGACCGGCGCAATGACGAGCTGCGCAATCCGCATGCCGCGGGCGACCGTGACCGAAGCGTCGCTCAAATTGATGAGCAGCACCTTGATCTCGCCGCGATAATCCGCGTCGATCGTGCCCGGCGCATTGAGGACGGTGACGCCCTGCTGGGCCGCGAGGCCTGAGCGCGGTCGCACCTGCGCCTCGTGGCCCTCCGGCAAGCCGATGGCGATGCCCGTGGGGACCAGCGCGCGGGCGCCCGGCGCGATCGCGAGCGGCGCCTCGGCCGGTACCGCGGCGAGCAGGTCAAGGCCCGCCGCGAGTGCGGTCTGATAGGCGGGCAGCGGCAGATCCCTGCCGTGCGCGAGCCGCATGATTCTGACTTCGACGCTCATGCCGCCGTCGCGAGGCTGTCGGCGATCCGCGTGATCAGCTTCGCGGCGACCTCCTCTTTCGATTGCGAAGGCCAGGCTTCGACCCCGTCGGCGGTGACCAGCGATATGGTGTTGCGGTCGCCTCCCATGACGCCGGTCTGCGGCGAAACGTCGTTTGCCACGATCCAGTCGCAGCCTTTTTGGGCGAGCTTCGCTCTCGCATTGGCCGTTATGTTCTCCGTCTCCGCGGCAAAGCCGATGACGAGCCGCGGCCGCTGCGCGGTGCGGCGGGCCACGGTCGCGAGAATGTCCGGATTCTCCTTGAGCGCGAGCGTGGGCGCTTCCAGACCCGGAACCTTTTTCATCTTTTGTCTGCCGGCATTCTCGACCCGCCAATCCGCAACCGCCGCGGCGAAAATTGCGACGTCCACCGGCAGAGCGCGTTCGACGGCGCGCAGCATTTCCTGCGCCGTCTCGACATGCACCGTCCTCACTCCCGGCGGGTCGGGCAGGTTCACCGGACCGCTCACCAGGATGACGTCGGCGCCGGCGCGGGCGGCGGCCTGCGCGATGGCGTGGCCCTGCTTGCCGGACGAACGGTTGGCGATGTAGCGCACCGGGTCGATCGGTTCGTGGGTGGGACCGGAGGTCACCAGCACGCGCCTGTTCGCGAGCACCGGCGCGACGCGCTCGGCCAGCAGCCGCATGACCGCGTCGGCGATCTCCAAGGGTTCGGCCATGCGGCCGACCCCGCGCTCGCCGGTTTCCGCCATCTCGCCCTCATTGGGACCGACCAGCGCGGCGCCGTCGGCGAGGAGCTGCGCGAGATTGCGCTGCGTCGCCTTGTGGGTCCACATCCGCGGGTTCATCGCCGGCGCCAACAGGATTTTCGCGTCCGTCGCAAGCAGCACGGCAGTGGCGAGATCGTCGGCATGACCGCCGGCGAGTTTGGCCAGCAGGTCAGCGGTGGCGGGCGCGACCACCACGAGATCGGTTTCGCGCGCAAGCCGGATATGGCCGACGTCGAATTCGTGCTCGGGGTCGAAAAGATCGGTGAAAACGCGTTCGCCGACGAGGGCGCCTGCGGACAAGGGCGTCACGAAATGCGTCGCCGCGCGCGTGAGGATACAGCGCACCGCAAGGCCGCGTTCCTTGAGGCGGCGGATCAGGTCGAGCGATTTGTAGGCGGCGATGCCGCCGCCGATGACGAGGAGAACGCGGTCCGGACGGGAGGTCGGGACCGGCACCGTCACCCGCGCGGCGGCCGTCGGCGACGCCGCACCGAGGCCGTCCGCGACCGCCGCACGCAGGATGGTTCGCACCTCGTCCTCGACCGAGCGGCCGCTGCGCGCCGCGCGCAGCCGCAGCGCCTTTTTCAGGCCCTCGTCGAGCTGCCGCACGGTCAGGGAAGCCATGAAAATATCCTCAGTCGATCAGAACCATAAACCAGGTCTGATTGCAATGCAATCATTGCAATCATTCCGTCACGGGACCCTCCTGCGCGGCGATTGATGGCGATTGACAACGCGCTCCGGCGCCTTTATTTAACCGATCGGTTATTTAACCGAAAGGCTAATTACCTCGATGCCGACGGACCGTCTCAGCGCCACCTTCGCCGCCCTCGCTGATCCCACGCGACGCGCCATTCTCGCCCGTCTCGCGCGCGGCGAGACGTCGGTGTCGGAGCTCGCCGCGCCGTTCGCCATCAGCCTGCCCGCCGTGTCCAAGCATCTCAAGGTGCTCGAACGCGCGGGCCTCATCACGCGCGGCCGCGACGCGCAGACGCGGCCGTGCCGGCTCGAAGCCGCCGCGCTGAAGGAGGCGGACGACTGGCTCGAAGGCTATCGCCGGCTGTGGGAGCGGCGGCTCGACCGCCTCGAGGATTACCTGAAGACCCTGCAAGCCGGCGAAGCCGGCCTCGCCGAACCGAAGAAGGAGACGCAACGTGACCGCGACCGGTAGCATCGATCTCGACTCCGATCCGCGCGTGATCGAGGGCACGCGCCTGTTCGACGCCCCGCGCGAACTGGTGTTCGCCGCTTTCAGCAATCCCGAGCATCTGGCGCACTGGTGGGGTCCCGACGGTTTCACCATCACGACGCACGCGTTCGACTTCCGCCCCGGCGGCGTCTGGCGCTTCGTCATGCACGGGCCGGACGGGCGCGACTACCGCAACCGCGTGACGTTCGAAGAAATCGTGCCGCCGGAACGCATCGTCTATCGCCACGGCGGGGGAGATGACGTCGAGCCCGTGCGGTTTCGCACCACGGTGGGGTTCGCGACCGTCGGCGCGAAGACGCGCGTGACCTGGCGCAGCGTGTTCCCCACGGCGGAAGAGCGCGCGCGCGTGATCCGGGACTACGGCGCCGACAAGGGCCTGGCGCAGACCATGGCGCGGCTCGCCGACTATCTGGCGGGCACGGCGGCGGCCGCA
>Ga0070740_10000995_pt1 | contig 43667 bp, 39 predicted proteins | sample Coa_R2_FD_67286 | JGI IMG/M metagenome (GOLD analysis project Ga0070740, IMG submission 67286) | Surface soil microbial communities from Centralia Pennsylvania, which are recovering from an underground coalmine fire - Coalmine... | ecosystem: Environmental > Terrestrial > Soil > Unclassified ... | reverse complement strand
CGGCGCAACGTGCAGCAAGTGTGCGAGCAACGGATAAACGTCCACGTTCGGAAACGGCGGCGCGACGTAGCCCTGCTCGAACGCAGGCCCCTCCGCGATGAACAAGGCGCGCATCAGCGGATCGGCATTATCGTAGCCGTGATCGCCGCGCTGCGGGTGTTTGTGCTTCGCATGCTCCGCGCGCGTGCTGATCAACCAGCCGGTTTGTGCCAGGCAAACGATCGGCGGAACGCGCGCGTTCGTGCCGTAGTGGAAGCGCTGCGGAATATCGCTCTTCTTCCAGCACTGCATGTGCGGATGCGGTGCCAGCAACTTGCGCGCATCCAGTTTGCGGCTGTCATCGGCATCGACACCCGCGACCGCGCCCAGCATCACCGTGCGCGTGTGGCGCGTGTCGAAAAACTTGTCGATGTAGATCATGTGGCCGGGCGGCACGGGCGACATGCCGTGATCGGAGACGATCACCAGATTCACCTGGTCGAACAGATCGCGCTGTTTCAGGCCGTCGATCAACTTCCCCAGCGCGCCATCGACCTGCCGCAGCGCGTCGTCCACCGCTTTCGAATCCGGCCCGTGTTCGTGCGCCTGATGGTCGACCTGGTCGAAATACAGCGTGATGAACTGCGGCCGCTGTGCAAGCGGCAGATCCAGCCATTGCAGCACCTGGTCCACACGCGCATCGGGCGTCACTTTCGCATCGAATGGATGCCAGTGATCCGGCCGCGCGCCGTGGATTGGCGCTTCCGAACCCGGCCAGAACATCGTCGCCGCGTGCCCGCCCTGTTGCTGCACGCTCACCCACAGCGGCATGGCCTCATCCCACCAGCGCCCGTCGCCGACCGACATACGATCCTTCAAGGTGAAATGATGGTCCGGTTGGATCGACGGATCTTCCATCTCGTTCGCGACAATGCCGTGGTGATCGGGATAGAGGCCGGTCACCAGCGTGTAATGATTGGGAAAGGTCTGCGTCGGGAACGACGGAATCATCCATTGCGCGCGCACGCCACGGTCGGCCAGCGCTTGCAGATTCGGCGACAAACCGTGTTGCAGATAATCAGGGCGATAACCATCGATCGAAACCAGGATCAGCGGATGCGCGGATGCGACCGCCGGTGCGGACGCGGCCGGCGCAGAAGCCGTTTCAAACGGGTGTACGTTCGAGGGCAGGTGCGCCGCGCAACCGGCTAGCGCCAGCGCGCACACGCAGACCAAGACGCGAAACATTTGCTGCATCGGACGACTCTCCGGACGGCGCAGTCTGCCAGAGCGCGCGTGAGTGCGTCATGCGAGTGGAAGACCGCCGGTCACTTGCCACTGGTGCATCCGCGCCGATCGTGCTAACACGTCACACTTCGCCGTGAAATCCGAGGGCCGGCTTATGCGCACCTTTGTTTTCGGGATGGGTAGCAGGGCTTTTTTCGCTCACGGAATTTCCGCGCTGTTCTTCGCGCTGACGGTGCTGGCCGGTACGGCCAATGCCGATATCGGACGCGGCGACCGCTACTCGGGCAAGCCGTGGGCGTCGCGTTCGCCGGTGCTGGCGCAGCACGGCATGGCCGCGACCGAACAGCCGCTCGCCTCTTTGGCTGCGATCGAAATCCTGAAGAAGGGCGGCGGCGCGGTGGATGCGGCGATCGCCGCAAATGCGGTGCTCGGCTTGACCGAGCCGGTGTTGAACGGTATCGGCGGCGATGCGTTCGCGATCGTGTGGGATCCGAAAACGCACAAGCTCTACGGCTACAACGGTTCCGGGCCGTCGGCGAAGGAACGCGATCTCGCGAAAATGCAGGCCGAAGTGAAAGCCGCTTACGCGAAGGCGGGATTGCCGTATGAAGCGCACATTCCTGCGATGGGGTCGTTGCCGATCACCGTGCCGGGCACGGTGGATACCTGGTTCGCGCTGCACGAAAAATTCGGCAAGCTGCCGATTGCTGACGATCTCGCGCCCGCGATCGCGCTGGCGAAGAGCGGATTTCCCGTGACCGAACTGGTCGCGCAATACTGGAAGGGCAATTTCAAGGCGTTCGACAAATACGCCAAGCTGATCGAGGAAAGCGACAACGCGCGCAAGACCTATCTGATCGATGGCCACACGCCCGCGCAGGGAGAAATCTTCCGCAATCCCGATCTGGCGCGCACGCTGACGATGATCGCGCAGGGCGGGCGCGACGCGTTCTACAAGGGACAGATCGCACACACGATCGATGCGTATTTCAAGCGCATTGGCGGCGACCTGAGTTATTCCGATTTCGCCGATTTCCATGGCGAATGGGTGACGCCGCAGTCGGTGAATTATCACGGCTACGATGTGTACGAACTGCCGCCCAACGGGCAGGGCTTCGCCGCGCTGGAGATGCTCAATGTCCTGAAAGGGTTCGATCTGAAGAAAATGGGCGCGGGCAGCGCCGATGCGCTCACCGCGATGATCGAGGCGAAACGTCTGGCGTATGAAGATCTCGCCAAGTTCTATGCCGATCCGCGTTTCGTGAACGTTCCGATGAAGGGATTGCTGTCGCAGCAGTACGCCGATGCGCGCCGCAAGCTGATCCATCTCGATCACGCCAATCCGGATATCGGACCCGGCGACCCGCGCCTGTTCCAAGGCGACACCACCGATTTCGAAACCGCCGATGTCGACGGCATGATGGTTTCGATGATCCAGTCGAATTATCGCGGCATGGGTTCGGGGCTGGTGCCGGACGGACTCGGTTTCATGTTCCAGGACCGCGGCGAGTTGTATTCGTTGAATCCCAAGGACGCCAACGTGTACGCGCCGGGCAAACGGCCGTTCCACACCATCATTCCGGCGTTCGTGATGAAAGACGGTGAGCCCTGGATGGCGTTCGGCGTGATGGGCGGCGACATGCAGCCGCAAGGTCACGTGCAGGTGCTGGTCAACATGATCGATTTCGGCATGAACGTGCAGGAAGCGGGCGACGCCGCGCGCTGGCGCCATTACGGCAACGCCGAACCGACCGGCGAGAAGTCGCAGGGCATCGGTACGGTGGAAATGGAATCCGGCTTCGATCCGGCGGTGAAAGCGGAGTTGCGCAAGCGCGGCTACAAGGTCGTGCCCGGCACCGGAGCCTTCGGAGGTTACGAAGCGATCCAGTACGACGCGAAGAACCACGTCTACTGGGGCGCAACCGAATTCCGCAAGGACGGCGAAGTGATCGGCTACTGAGCGCGATCGCTCAAGGCCTCGTTCGATCGTTCGTGCTCGCCGCGGACGGATAAGAGATCGAAGCCGTTCCGTAGCGTTGGTTCTCCAGACTTCCGTGCAGCATGAAATCGCGCATTATCCGGAAGTAGCCCTCCGGATTGCGGGTATCCACACGGCTTCCATCGGCTCCGATTTCGTATTCGTAAATGCCGTGTTCGGCGTGCGGAAACATCGCGAGCGTGATCGGTTTGCCTTGCGCCTGCAGCGAACGAAGGCGACGCGCGGTTTCCGCGCTGGGTGCGTCGTGATCGTCGGTGCCGAGGATCCACAACTGCGGCGTGTCGAGGTTGCGCAGCACGGGCATCGGGTCGTAGTCCGCCGGAATGCCGGCGATCATGGCCGGCCCTTCCTTGCGCAGCACGGCCTCCGGAGTCTGGAGCGCAACGAAAGTGATGTCGCCGTGCACGTACTTGAACCAGGGCTCGTGTGCATATTCCGCTTTCACCGCGGCCAGTCGGTCGTAGCCTTCGGTGGCGCCGCTGAGCAGCAGCGTTGCCGTCACGTCGGCGATTTTCATCGCCTTCGCCGTCACGTCCGGTCCATAGCCATGATCTTTCATGTCCATCGCGATGGACTCACGATCCTCTTCCAGGGGTGAAACGGCGAGTCCGAATCCGACGATCACGAAATCCACCGGCGATATCTTCGCCGCCAGCGGTGCGACCCAGCCGCCCTGGCTGCCTGCCTGGTAGCCGATGCGGCCCGCACGCGCGCCGGCAAGCCGCTTCGCTTCGTTCACCGCGGCGATCGCATCGTCGGCGAGCAGCAGATAATTCTGCGTGTATCGGCCGCCCGACGCACCGGCGCCGCGCTTGTCGTACACGAAGGCTCCGATGCCTTCAGCGGGGAATTGCCGTTGCAGCGAATAGAAGTCCCGCGCGGAAAAATGCTCCGAGCCGTGAATCAGCACCACGATGGGCACGCGCGCGTTGCCCTTCGGCATGACCAGCCGGCCGGCGAGCTTCACCCCCGAGCCGTGGAAAGTCGTATTGGTGACTTCCAGCGGAATCCGCTCGCCGCGAACGCCAGCGAACACGATCGTGCCTTTGCCGCAGTCGAACGATACCCGCTTGCCATCGGGCCGATTGGTCCAACCCAGCGTGCTGGTCCAGATGCCGCCGCTGGTCTGTGTCAGCGCGCCGGTGGTGCCGTCTTCCTTGCGCCAGCGCAGGTGGTCGCCACCGGTTGCACCGATATCCACCGTGCTGCGGTCGCCGAGGCGATAGATGCCGATGCGGCAGTCGTCGATGCGGTCCTTGGCCCGCGCAGGACTACCCGGCAGGATCATCAGCAGTGCCGCAAGCGAAAAAATCGCCGCACGCGCGAACGGTCCGGCGGATCGCGATGTTGGAATTTGCATGATGGATGTCCGCCCCGAGGCGAAGGGTGCCTATTTACGTAAACATTTACATAAATCCGTGCGACAATCAAGCGTGGGTTGCGGCGCACCTGATTTCCGGACCGGGAGATTTCAGTTCCATGGCAGAACACGATCCGACGAACGATTTCATCCGCCGGCAAGGACCGGCATTTCTCGCGCACCTGCTGCGCCGGCTTTCGGACGAACTCGTCCGCGGCGCCGAGCAGTGGTATCCGCGAGTCGGGGTGACGGCGCCGCCACGCACGACTTCGACACTGCTCGCGCTGGACGAATACGGACCGCAAGGCATCACGGAAATCTCCAAGCTGCTGCGCCAGTCGCACCCGCTGGTCATCAACTGGATAAAGCAGTTGAAAGCCGCCGGCTTCATCGATATGCGCGCGGACGATGCCGATGGACGGCGCACGGTGGTCGCGCTGACGCGCAAGGGTGCGGGCGAGGTACGCCGCTTGCGCAAGGCGCTGGTGACCATGGGCGAAGTTTCACAGGAGCTGATGGACGAAGCCGCGCCGGGAATGTTCGATGCGTTGTGGCGGATGGAAAAAGGTTGCCGCAGCAAACCTTTCGTCGAGAGATTGCAACAACATGAAGCCGGCGCGACGTCCGGGAAGCCGCGTCGGCGGCAAGGTCGGCGTCGCCGGATTTGAAGCAGCTATCCGGCGCGACGTTCCAGCGCGTACACGGCGGTGCTCAACGCGGTGACGCCTTGATCGGAAAACATCGGCTGATCGGCGAGGATGTCGCGGCGTTCCAGCAAATCGATGTCCCAACGCTCGCCGAACAATCGGTGCACTTCGCGTTCTTCCACCGAGAACGGCGGACCTTCCATCTGGTGTTGCGGATATTCCAGCGTGATCAGCAGGCCACGGCAGCCGGCGGGCAGGTGATCGTAGATTTCGCGCGCGTAGCGCTCGCGCAGCGGCGGCGGCAGTGCGATCAATGCGGCGCGGTCGTAGATCGCGCCGCATTCGGCGAGCAGGGATTCGTCGAGCCTGAAGATATCGGCGCGGATGATCTCGATGTCACCGGCGATGTAGTGCGTGCCGTATGCCGCATTGCGTTCCTGCGGCTGCAACTCCTGTTCCGCGAAGAACTGCCCGATCGCCAGCGGGGCCAGTTCCACGCCGCGCACTTTCAATCCCTGCGATACCAACCACGGCATGTCCAGCGTCTTGCCGCACAGCGGCACCAGCACGCGCGTACCGCGCGGCACATCGAGTGCCGGCCAATGCTTTTGCAGCAGCGGCATCACTGCATCGCGGTGCCAGCCGGTGCGGCCCTCATGCCAGCGTTGCAACCAGTAATCGGCATCCATGTTCGTACATCGCATGAAACTGCCGATCATCTTAACGCGGCACAGCGACCCAATCCTGCACTCGTTGCAACGTGATCAGCCGCCCGGCTTGCGAAAACGATAGACGAATTGGTCGGTGTGGCCACGGATCGACTTGTCGAACACAGCTAGCCTGTGATCGTCGGCGGGATTGCGCAGCACGTCGCTCTCGCCGTCGAACACGAAACCCGCCGCGGTCACCTGCTTCTTCACGATCGCGGGATCGATGCGGTGCAGCGTGTCGGTATCCCGCATGCCGGAACCTGATTCCGCGACATGATCGATGATCACGTACGTGCCGCCGGGTTTCAGCGCGGCGTACACGTCCTTGTTCAACACCGCGGGATCGATCCTGCCCATGAACTTGTCCGGATAGTCGTGATAATTCTGCGAGGTGAACACCACGTCCACGGGTTCCGGCGCGGTCAACCTCGTCGCCGGCTGGATCGCCACGCTGATGTTGCCGTAGCCGGGCTGCTTCGATAGCTTGCGCATTGCATCAGAGTCCGGATGCGACTCGCGATCGTATGGCTCCGGCCACACCGCGTATACATGCCCGCTCGGCCCGACCACCTTGCTGAAGACGCGCGTGAAGTAACCGCTGCCCGGAATCAGTTCCAGCACCTTGCCGCCCGGCTTGATTCCGGCAAACGCGGTGATTTCGGCGACGTGCCGGCGCGCGTCGTTCTTCGCGTCCGCGCCGCGCGAAGGATCGGCCACGGCTTTCGTAACGTACGCCGGAATTTCCTGCGCCGCGAAGACGGATGCCGTCACTGCCAAGGCTGCTGCGAGAACCACGGATTTGCCGATCATGGTGATCTCCTCGTGCACGTTCGAGCGGCGAGGATGCTCATGCCGCCGCGAAAACGCGGCCAGTGTCGAACGTCACCATTCGCCGGCGGGATACCATCACCGTCGCGCGGTGCTATCGTTGAAACAGGGGAGGGGAACCCATGAAAGCGTGGCATTGGTTACTGGTCGGTGTCGCCGGATGGCTGTTGATCGGCGGCCTGCTGTGGGCCGTGAGAACCGAATTCGCGCACTTCTCACTAGTGAACGAAAAGCGCGAGGCCAGTGCGCGCGACGAAGACAACACGCCGCTGCCGAAGGGCCGGCCGTTCACCCGCGTGGAAACCAACACGTTCCTCGATGCGGCGGAGCGTACCGAGAAGATCGCCGATCCGCTGCAACGCTGTCTCGCCTATCCCGATCCGCCGCGCAGCCATTGGGATCACGATGCCGTTGTCGCATATTGCAAGTACCGCCATCAGCAGATCATCACGCTCGCGCAGATTCGAGAGCTGGTTCAGAGCGGCCGCGCGGCCCAGTTGGACGGAGTGCTCGCGCAAACTTTGCAGGAACAAAAAAGCGATCCGGATGCACGCGGGCGTCTGGACCGCATTTACCTCTCATATTTCGATGACGGATCAGCCGACACCCGGGCGCTCATAAACGCGTGGATCCGCCAATCTCCAAATAGCGCGTTCGCTTATGCCGCGAGCGGGATGGCCTACAAGGCACAGGCGTTCAAGGCGCGGGGCGAGAACTACATCTCCGATACTCCGCAAAGCAATATCGATTCGATGGAACGGCTGGCCGCCCTCGCCGACGCAGACCTGAAACGTGCGCAGCAGATGAATCCGGAGATCGTGCCCATTTACATCGCGAAGATCACTCTTGGTGGCATGACATTCGGTAATGACTACGCGCAGGACGCCATCAAGCAGGGCTTGGCTGTGGCGCCAGACGACTATGACCTCTACGACCGGATCCTGTGGCTGGATGGCCCGAATTGGGGCGGTTCGCTGCAGGCCATGAGATCGGCGATCGACAGGGCGCAGTTGCACGCGCATGAAAACCCGTTGCTGAAGTTGTTGTTGACGAAAGCCGACTTTTACCGCGTCAATCATTGCGAGTGCGGTGACGCGCGTCAGTTGAGTGCCTATATCGCCTTGCTGGATCGACTTGCGCGCGGGCAGTACCTGTTCGACGCCGGTGATGCCGCGTACGACGTAGGCGATAATTCTGCGCTGGTGATCTATACCTCCGAAGAGTTGCGCTTCAATCAGGATGAGGAGCGCTCGCGCATCAACCGCATCTATGGCTTGGTCGATTTCGATCGCATCCCGTGGGCCATCGCGGAAGCGGACGCGCGTCTCGCCAAATCGCCGGATGACGAATACGCGATCAAGGCTCGCGGCTGGGCATATCTGATCGCCAACGACCTGCCGCACGCGCAAGCGGATTTCGAAACCGCATCAAGGCTCAATCCGGACGACGGCTGGGCGCTCGGGCAACTCAGCGGTGTCTACATGCAAACAAAACAGTGGGACAAGGCTTGGGACATCGCCGACAAGATGATCGCGAAAGCGCCGCAGGACCCGGGTGGTTGGACGTTGCGCGCCGACATCCAGATGCAGCAGCCGCGGCCAGGCTTGAAGGAAACGACGGACTATCTCGAATCGCATTTCTTCACCGACAAGAAGAATCAGCGCTTCAACGCCTACATCGCGCATCTGCGTACGGTGCTTCAGCGGCAGGCGAACGCGCCCACCAGCGCCACGCACGGCTGATCGTCGGGCTGGCCTATACTTCCGGTTTGCTTCGCCGGAGCTTCCCATGAACGCCCCCACCCGCATCGACACCGCGCGCACGATCCGCGCGCCGCGCGGCACGCAACTGACATGCAAGAGCTGGCTCACCGAAGCGCCATTCCGGATGATCCAGAACAACCTCGATCCGGAAGTGGCGGAGAATCCTGCGGAACTGGTGGTGTACGGCGGTATCGGCCGCGCCGCGCGCAACTGGGAATGCTTCGATGCGATCCTGCGTTCTTTGCGCGAATTGAACGATGACGAGACGCTGCTGGTGCAATCGGGCAAGCCGGTCGGCGTGTTCAAGACGCACGCCGATGCGCCGCGCGTGCTGATCGCCAATTCCAACCTGGTGCCGCACTGGGCGACGTGGGAGCACTTCAACGAACTCGATCGCAAGGGCCTGATGATGTTCGGCCAGATGACGGCGGGCTCGTGGATCTACATCGGCAGCCAGGGCATCGTGCAGGGCACCTACGAAACCTTCGTCGAAATGGGCCGCCAGCATTGCGGCGGTTCGCTGAAAGGCAAATGGATTTTGACCGCGGGCCTGGGCGGCATGGGTGGCGCGCAGCCGCTGGCCGCATCGCTGGCGGGCGCGTGTTCATTGACCGTCGAATGCCAGCAGTCGCGCATCGATTTCCGTCTAAAGACGCGCTACGTGGACGAGCAGGCGCGCGATCTCGACGACGCACTCGCGCGCATCGAGAAATGTACGCAAGCGGGCGAGGCGAAATCCATCGCGCTGCTCGGCAACGCTGCCGACGTGCTGCCGGAACTGGTGAAGCGTGGCGTGCGGCCGGACGCGGTGACGGATCAGACGTCCGCACACGATCCGGTCAATGGTTATCTGCCGCAGGGCTGGACGGTCGAGGAATGGTTCGAACGCCGCAAGACTTCGCCGGATGCGGTGCGCGACGCGGCCAAGCAGTCGATGAAGAAACACGTCGAGGCGATGCTGGCATTCCACGCGCAGGGCATCCCGACTTTCGACTACGGCAACAACATCCGCCAGATGGCGTTCGACGAAGGTTGCGAAAACGCGTTCGCTTTTCCGGGCTTCGTGCCCGCGTTCGTGCGGCCGCTGTTCTGCCGCGGCGTCGGGCCGTTCCGCTGGGTCGCGCTGAGCGGCGATCCGGAAGACATCTTGAAAACAGATGCCAAGGTGAAGGAACTGATTCCCGACGACAAGCACCTGCACAACTGGCTGGACATGGCGGAGCAGCGCATTTCGTTCCAGGGCCTGCCCGCGCGCATCTGCTGGGTCGGCTTAGGATTGCGCGACAAGCTGGGCCTCGCGTTCAACGAGATGGTGCGCAAGGGCGAACTGAAAGCGCCCGTGTGCATCGGCCGCGACCATTTGGATTCCGGCTCGGTCGCCTCACCCAACCGCGAAACCGAATCCATGCGCGACGGCAGCGACGCCGTGTCCGACTGGCCGCTGTTGAATGCGCTGTTGAACACCGCCAGCGGCGCGACCTGGGTGTCGTTCCACCACGGCGGCGGCGTGGGCATGGGCTATTCGCAACACGCCGGCGTGGTGATCGTCTGCGACGGTTCGCAGGAAGCCGACGCCCGCATCGCGCGCGTGCTGTGGAACGACCCCGGCACCGGCGTCATGCGCCACGCAGACGCGGGCTACCCAGAAGCGATCGCGTGTGCGCGGGAGCAGGGGTTGAAGTTGCCGATGGTGTGAAGAGGTCTAAAAAGGGCGCCCTGCCTTGTTTTCTTGGCGTCTAACAATCTGCGATTGAGAGCAGTTAATCTCACTGTATGGCTGGTCCCTCGCTCGAAGGACTCATAAACCCCCTCATGCTTCGCTGGGCGAGAGAGCAGTCGCGCATCGAACTTGTAGATGCCGCTAGAAGTGCAGGTCAGACGCCCGAACGGTTGGCTGAATGGGAAACAGGTGAACGCACTCCGACGCTTAATCAATTGCGTGGACTAGCAAACATCTATAAACGTTCGGTAGGGATATTTTTTCTACGCGAAATCCCTCGAGTTCCACGTCGCCCAAGAGATTACCGGCGTCTCGAGTTAAGCACGGCCGGAACGTTGAGCCCGAAGGCCGCCAACGGGATCAGGGAATGTGAAGCCAAACGTGATGCGGCACTGGATATCTACTTGGAGCTAGAGTCGGAGCCTCCGTCGTGGACACTTGAGATCCCGGCACAGACACCACCAGAGCGCGCGGCGGAAATCATCACTGAAGCACTTGGGATCACCATGCAGGATCGGCGTCGGTGGTCCAACACATATGACGCGTTGAATGGCTGGAAGCTGGCCGTGGAGGCGCTTGGCGCGCTCGTCTTTCAGATTTCTGGGGTATCCGTCGAAGAAATGCGGGGTTGCTCGATTTCGCTTAGACCACTGCCGCTCATCGTGTTGAATAGCGCGGATTCTCCACTGGGAAGAATCTTTACCTTGCTGCACGAGTTGACACACATCGCGCGCGGAGAAAGCAGCATATGTGATATGACTGATGACACTCAGGTAAGGGCCGTTGCCCAGGTAGAGCAATATTGCAATCACGTTGCGGGTGCCGTTTTGGTGCCTTCTAATGAACTACTTTCATTTGAAGACGTACGGCGAGCAGATAGAAGTACTGAATGGCCGAGTGAACGATTGCTATCACTGCGTCGCCATTTTTGGGCTAGCCGCGAGACCGTGCTGCGTCGGCTCCTGATAAAAGGCAAGACGTCGCAAGCTTTCTATCGCGTTATGCGTGAAGACTTTGAACGTCAGTATGATGAACTTCGAGAAGCTCAAAGCCCGACGCCGATCGTCCCCCCTTACCGAAAAGTGATTCTAAGCAATGGGCGCGCCCTGACGCGGCTTGCTCTGATGGCATATAGCGCTCAAGTTATTACTGGATCTGAGCTGTCCAGAATTCTCAACACAAAACTGGATCATCTTCACGCGATACGTAGTGCGCTTAGCGGAGAGGTTGTCGCGTGACTTGGTGCTTTGACACCAGTGCTTTTATCGAACCTTGGGTAAGACTATACCCGCCCGATATATTTGGCGCTGTGTGGGACAAGCTCGAAGAGATGGCACGGAGTAACGAAATTACCGCGCCAGCAGACGTTCTTCTTGAGATTGAGAAGCAGAAGGACGACCTTTATGAATGGGCGAAAGCGCGACCTGAACTATTCGAGACGCCAGACAGGGAAGTAATGGAAATTTTTACCGAAATTGTAAATAACCATCCTGATTTTATGAAAATCAACTCCACAAAGTCTGGAGCGGATCCTTTTGTGGTGGCGCTCGCTGAAGTCAGACAGCTTACCGTGGTCACCTACGAAACCATGGCAAAGCAGAACGCCGCACCAAAAATACCGAACGTTTGTGCGGCGCGCGGTCTCGGCAATACTGCCTCTCTAGTTGATGTATTGCGCGCGGGTGGCTTCAGACTCTAGCTCACGTAGCCGTAGGGCGGGTTAGCCGCGCAGCGGCGTAACCCGCCAAAGTGCTTGCGCGAGATTGTCGGCGGGTTACGCGCATGCGGCGCTAACCCGCCTTACAGAGCTGCAACGTTCGCGAGAAAAAGCGTGGTCAGGCTCATGCCCCGCAACGACGCATCGCCGGGCCCAACTCCCTTCTCACGCCGCAGCTTCAAACATGTCGTCGAGGCGAGTGTAGCTGTGCTCCATGCCGTCGGTCATGCCGGTGGAGACCGCGCCATCGCGCGCTTCCTTCGACGCGAACGTCAGATTGCAGACGAGCGTCGTGACGCCGTCCTGCTCGCCGAGTTCGAGTGACACGATGCAGGGATCGCCGGTCGGCATCTCGAAGTCCGCGTCGCCCGGGTCGAAGTATTGTTCGTGGACAAGCTTCGACGGGCGGTCGACTTCGGTGAACTTGCCGAAGAAGCCGAATTGCTGGCCGTCTTCGCGGCTTCTCCACTGCCACCTGTATTTGCCGCCGACGCGGACGTCCATGTCGCACACCGGCATGTCCCAGCCTTCATAGCCCTGCCACTTCTTCACGAGTTCGGGCCTGGTATGCGCGTCCCACACCAGTTGGCGGGGCGCAATGAACGTACGCGTGACGCGAACTTCGCGATCGCTCGGCAATGTGACTTCTGCGGGCTTGGGCATTGTCTTCTCCGTGGTTCTTCATCGTGATTGTGTGCCGCCGCGAGGGCGGATGAGCGAACAGCGCGTCGCCATGTCGGTTCTATCTCTTCGTTCGTTTGCGCCTGGGCGGTCTGGCCTGGAGTTCTTCGAGCAATGCATCGAGACGCTGGTAGTTCTGTTCGAAGATCGCGCGGTAACGTTCGATCCAGTCCGCGGCCTCCTCCAGTCGCTTCGGTTCCAGTCTGCGTGGACGCCGTTGCGCATCGATGTCCCCGGAGACGAGGCCGGCGCGCTCGAGCACCTTCAGGTGTTTGGAAATGGCGGGCTGGCTGATCTCGAACGGCCTGGCAAGTTCCGTCACCGTGGTCTCGCCCTTTGCCAGCCGCGCCAGGATGGCGCGGCGAGTGGGATCGGACAGGGCGGCGAAGGTCAGGTCGAGGCGTTCCGAAGCGAGCATAATGATCTGGTTGTATAACTTAAAGGTAATATACAGCGGCAGGACAGGACGGTCAAGGGCCCGGAAAAGAGTCGGGTTCATTTCTCCGCGCGAGGAGCTGGCTGCCCCGCGAGAGACTCTGTCACTGCCGCATGCAGCTCTGGTAGCGCGCATCCACGCGCTCGGCGAACCACGCGGTGGTCAATTTGCGGGTGATCTTGGGGCTGTCCAGCCGGATCGAGGGAATCATGGCGCGGGGCAGCGGCTTGCCCGCACGCGCCTCCGCCAGCGCAAAGGTGCGGACATAGAGCGGAGTGTCGCCGAAGTCCAGGCGGTCGCTGCGTTCCAGCGCGTCGCGGATGGTGCGCGCATCCATATCCAGGTCGTTGGCCATGGCGCGCACGGCGCGTTCGGTTTCTCCGGGCCGGTCCAGCGGCGCGTCGGGGGTGAGCAGGTCTCCGTCCCGTGCCAGCGGAATGCCGGTGACGATGCTGACCGCATTCTGGAACGCGGCGTTGCGGCTCGAGTACCGGCCGGCGTTGTAGTCGGCGAAGCGATACACCTTGCGCGTGTAGGGAGTCGGGTAATCCAGCAGGCGCATGATGCCGAAATACAGTCCGCCGCGGCGGGTGAATACTTCGTCGCGGATGCTGCTCGCAACCGGATACGGATAGTCGCCGGCATTCGCTTCGGCGAACACGATGTTGACCTGCATCGGGCCGCCGGTTTGCACCGGGTTGAAGTCCGCGAAGAGGCGCTTGCCCAACGGCACGCTGGCGATCAGGTCTTCGTAGATGCGGCTCAGCTCGCGCTCGGTGCGCACGTGCGCCAGGCGGTCGCTGTACGAACGGCCATCCGGCGAGTGGATCCGCAGCGCGGCATCGACCACAAATTTCGGGATGTGGTGCGCGGCGGCGCGCCGGTCGATCTCCTCGCGCGCAATGCGTGGCAGGTCGGGAACGATCGGGTCGGCCTGAAAACCCGATTCCTGCGCGACCACTGCCAGCACCGCGCAGATGTTTTCAGGAGCCGGGTCGATGCCTTGCGTGCCGAATGCCGTCTGGATGTCGGTGGCCCAGCCCATGCGATCCGGCGCATCGCTCGGCATGCGGCGCACGATCTCGGCGCGCACCTGCGCCGGCGAAAGCCGCGGCGCCTGCTCAGTCGGCACCCGCGCGCACGCTGCCAGCAGCAGGAACGGGCACCACGCTGCAATCGTGAACAAGCGGGGGCGTAGCGTCGATATCGGACGAGTCATGCGCGCAGCATACTGAAACCGCCAACAACGACTGTGGCGCAACGCGGGTCTCTCGATCGGCTGAGTCCCGCATCGCTTGATGGCATCTGTGCTATATTTGGCGCCGAAAACGGAGCCGAATATGGAAGCCATTCTTTCCGACAGCAGCGTCAGCATCACCGAACTCAAGCGCAATCCCAGCGCCGTGATCGAAGCGGCCGACGAGGAAGCGGTCGCGGTGCTGGTGCACAACAAGCCCAGCGCCTATCTGGTACCGGCCGAGACGTATCGCCGGATGCTGGAGCGGCTGGAAGACCTGGAACTGGCCGAACTGGTGCGCGCACGTGCCAAGGAGCGGCGCATCAAGGTCAGGCTCGATGAGCTATAGCCTCGAGTTCCTCGAGTCTGCGCTCAAGGAGTGGCGCAAACTTGCGCCGCCGATACGCGAGCAATTCAAGAAGAAGCTTGCCGAGCGGCTGGAACACCCGCGCGTAGCGTCGGCCCGGCTGCACAATCTTCCGGACTGCTACAAGATCAAGCTGCGCACGGCCGGCTATCGATTGGTATATCAGGTCAATGACAAGGTCGTCGTGATCACGGTGATCGCCGTCGGTAAGCGCGACAAGCTGAAGGTCTACCGCGCAGCGAGCGAGCGGATCGAGTGATCGCGCGCCGATGTGTCGGCCCGAAAGTCACCTGAGTCGCTTGGTGCGCGTCGAGGCAACTTTCACATCGGCTTTGCTAAACAGACCTGCCGCGTGGCGCGAGAGCGCCACCCCACGAAGGAGCAATCATCATGGGTGACAACAAGATTCAAGGCGAAGGCGATTACGAGTCCGCGCGCAAGTTCGACAAGGACCAGCAGCAGTTCGTGAAGGAACACACCAAGGGCGGCAAGGAAATCCGCGGCGACGCTGACGAAGCGAGCGATGAATTGACACCGGCGGAAAGCGAAGGCCGCTCGCACGCAAAGGACGGCGCGGAAGACCGGCGTGACGCCGAGCTGATGGACAAGCTGGTGAAGAAAGACCAGCGGCGCTGAGCGGGTCTGCCGCGGCTCCAGTCAAGATGCAGCGGTTTGGGACGCATTGTTCCAGGCCGCTTCCGCACCCGTTGCCTGCATCACTCACCCGTGCGGTGAAAGCGGGGAAGAACCGACGTCGAAGATCGCGGAGTGCCTCCTCGCCTGCGGCCGGCAACGCTTCCGGGTATGCTTCGACCTGGTTGCGGTGCCCACCGCTGCGAGGCAGATCAGCATGGCTGATGTCTTCGTTTCCTATGCACGCGCGGACAAATCGCGCGTCGCGCCGCTGGTGACCGCGATCGAGTCGAAAGGCTGGTCGGTCTGGTGGGATCCGGAAATCACCCCGGGCCAGGAATTCGACGACCAGATCGATGCCGAGATAGATGCCGCGAAAGCCGTGCTGGTGGTGTGGACGCCCACTTCGGTCGCCTCGCGCTGGGTACGCGGCGAAGCGCGCGAAGCCGCCGAGCGCGGCGTGCTGGTGCCGGTGCGTTTCGAACAGGCGCGCCTGCCGATGGACGTGCGAGCGATCCATACGACCGATCTCGATGGGTGGGGCGAGAATTCCACAAGTGCGCAGGCGCAGGAATTCCTGCGCGCGCTGGGCGTGATGATCGCTCGCTCGCAGGCGGCACAGGCCGCGAAGTCGGCCAGTGCTTCGGAATCTGCTTCCGGCAAGGACTCCGCGCGCTACACGATCTGCGTGCTGCCGTTCGTCAATATGAGCGGCGATCCTGAGCAGGAATATTTCAGCGACGGCATCACCGAAGACATCATCACCGACTTGAGCAAGGTGTCGGCGCTCGGAATCATTTCGCGCAACAGCGCTTTCATGTACAAGGGCAAACACGTCGACATCCCGAAAGTCGCGCGCGAGTTGAAGGTCACCCACGTACTGGAAGGCAGCGTACGCAAGGCCGGCGGCCGCGTGCGCATCAGTGCGCAGTTGGTGGACGGCGAAACCAACAACCACGTCTGGGCCGAACGCTACGACCGCGACTCCAGCGACATCTTCGCGCTGCAGGACGAGATTTCCGAAGCAATCGTCAAGGCACTGAGATTGCGGTTGCTGCCGGAAGAGAAGAAGGCGATCGAGCGGCGCGGCACCGGTAACGCCGAAGCACACAACCTCTACCTGATGGCGCGGCAGACCTATGTCACCGGCCAGGAAGCGGACGCGCGTTCGGCGGAAGCGATCGTCCGCCTTTGCAAGCGTGCCACGGAGTTCGATTCGAATTATGCGCAGGCCTGGGCACTGATGGCCGTCGGCTATTACAAGTTGCAACAGGTGAAAGGCGGGAACTCGGAAGATGGTATGGCGGCGGTGGAGCGAGCGCTGTCGCTGCAACACGATCTGGCCGAGGCGCACGCGGTCAAGGCGCAAATCCTGCTGCAGAACGGTGACGCCGAAACCGCTGCGGCCGAAGTCGCCATGGCGCTGAAACTGGATCCGGAGTCCTACGAAACAAATCGCTCCGCCGGCCGCCTGAGCTATCAACTCCACCAACACGAGGACGCCATCCGCTACTTCGAGAAGGCGGTCAAGCTGATGGATGCCGATGTCAATTCAGCGATGATGTTGATCAGTTGCTATACCGCGATCGGCGATCTCACCAGCAAACGTCGCGCTGCGCAACTGGCTCTGAAGCGTACGGAGACCGTGCTGGCGCAGGACCAGTACAACTCCGGCGTGACGGCTTACAGCGCCTATGCGCTGGCGGCGCTGGGCGAGGGCGAGCGCGCCAAGGCGCGTATGGAACGCACGTTGCTGATCGATCCAGACAACTTCAATACGCGGTACAACTTCGGATGTGCATTGAGCGTGCATCTGGAGGACAAGCAGGCCGCACTCGACATGCTCGGGCCCGCGTTCGAAATGATGTCGGACGCGTTCCTGCCCTACGCAAAGGCCGATCCGGATCTCGACCTTTTGCGGGATGATCCGCGCTTCCATGCGATGGTTGCGAATGCGGAAGCGCGGGTTGCGACCACCAAGCCCGACGAAATCGCCGTGATCGCGAAGGCCTGAGCAACCGGATTCCGCCGTCGCTTACTTCGCGAACAGCCTGGCGCGATCCGCGAAGGCCTTGAACTCCAGCGCGTTGCCGCTCGGGTCGAGCAGGAACATCGTCGCCTGTTCGCCCGGCTGACCCTTGAAGCGCACGTGCGGTTCGATCATGAAGCGCGTGCCGGCTTTGCGCAGTTTTTCGGCGAGCGCATGCCACGCGTCCATGTCCAGCACCAGGCCGAAGTGCCGCACCGGCACGTCGTCACCATCGACGTCGTGCGCGGACGACGCGCGCAGTTCTTCCGGCGCGAGGTGCGCGACGATCTGGTGGCCGTGGAAATCGAAGTCCACCCAGGTGTGGCTCGAACGGCCTTCCGGGCAGCCGAGCAACTCGCCGTAAAACGCGCGCGCCGCTTCGAGCGAATGAACCGGAAAGGCGAGGTGGAACGGCGGAAGTTCGCTCATCCGCTCCGCTTACCAGGTGTGTCCGTTGGCGCAGTAGTGGCCGCCAGTTCCGTGCACGCCGGCGATGCAGGTCTCACCGCAACTGGGACATTTGGAAGAGCAACGGGAGGGTGCCGCGAAGATGCCGAACAATCTGGAGAGAAGCTTGCGCATGATCTTCTCCTTGCGGGTGGCAGACGCGATCATACGCCTTCGGCGCGTGTCCGCGGCTCAACCCACCGCTTTCTGCCGCCGCGGCAGTACCCAATCCGGCCGGATGTAGTGGCAGGTGTAGCCTTCCGGATAGCGCTCCAGATAATCCTGATGTTCCGGCTCGGCTTCCCAGAAATCGCCGGCGGGCGCGAGTTCCGTCACCACCTTGCCGGGCCATAAACCGGACGCATCCACGTCCGCGATGGTGTCTTCGGCGACGCGCTTTTGTTCGTCATCGAGGTAGAAAATCGCCGAGCGATAGCTGGTGCCGACGTCGTTGCCCTGACGGTTGCGTGTGGTCGGGTCGTGGATCTGGAAGAAGAATTCCAGCAACTTGCGGTAAGAGATTCGCGCCGGATCGAAGATGATTTCGATCGACTCCGCGTGCATGCCGTGGTTGCGATACGTCGCGTTCGGCACGTCGCCGCCGGAATAACCCACGCGCGTGGAAATCACGCCGGGCTGCTTGCGGATCAGGTCCTGCATGCCCCAGAAACAGCCGCCGGCAAGGATGGCGCGTTCGGTTGTCATGTCTATTATTCCTTGAAAGCAAGTCTTTGCCGTTCGTGATTCGATACCTCACCACGAACGGAAGTTCTCCACCGTTCGTCCTGAGGTATCGAAGGACGAACGCGCGATCAAATTTCGAACAATTTACGGTACTCGCCGTAGCCCGCGTTTTCCAGTTCCTCGACCGGAATGAAACGCAGGCTCGCGGAGTTGATGCAGTACCGCAAACCGCCGCGCTCGCGCGGGCCATCGTCGAACACGTGACCGAGATGGCTGTCGCCATATTTCGAGCGCACTTCGGTGCGGATCATGCCGTGCGTCGTGTCCCGCTTCTCGATCACGTTGGCCGATTCCACCGGTTTGCTGAAACTCGGCCAGCCGCAACCGCTTTCGAACTTGTCCATCGACGTGAACAGCGGCTCGCCGGAAACGATGTCGACATACAAGCCGGCGCGTTGGTTGCCGTTGTATTCGTTTTCGAACGGGCGCTCGGTCGCGGACTCCTGCGTCACGCGATATTGCAGCGGCGTCAACCTGGCGAGCGCTTCCGGGGTTTTGCGATAGTCGGGCATGGCGATCTCCGTTGCTTCGAGGCGGCGCGCGATCTGGTCGAAATGGGGATGGGCGGCGAAAGCGCAAGTCTGCCCGGTCGCTTGACCGCCGTAATCACCTGCGCATTACGCTGCCATCGCTCCGCCAGAATCCTCGCCGCAAACGCGCAGAGGGTTCTGCCATCGTCCGCGCCAACCATTGCGAAGGAGCTCCCATGAACCGCCGCGAGATGTTGAAGGGCGCCGCATTCGGCGCGGTCGCGCTGGCCGTTTCTTCGCGCACGCTGGCCATGCAGGCGCGCGGCGTAGCCGCGAGGTTCGCCGCGCTGGAACACCGGCATGGCGGCCGGCTCGGTGTCGTCATCCTCGACACCGGCAGCGGCGCGCGCGCGGCCTGGCGCGGCGACGAACGCTTCCTGATGTGCAGCACCTTCAAGTTCTTGCTGGCCGCCGCGGTGCTGAAGCGTGTCGAAGAGGGACAGGAAAAACTCGATCGCCGAATCGTGTTCGGCAAGGACGTGCTGCTGGAATACGCGCCGGTGGCGCGGCTGCACGTCGGCGCACCCGGCATGACGGTCGCGCAGTTGTGCGAGGCGGCAGTTACCCTGAGCGACAACACCGCGGCGAACCTGCTGGTTGCCAGCATCGGCGGGCCTTCCGGCGTCACGCACTACGCGCGCGCGCTCGGCGACACGCTCACGCGGCTGGATCACGTCGAACCGTTCCTCAATCGGCCCAATGGCGACGATGACACTACCACGCCGCACGCGATGCTGGCCGACATGCAGAACCTGTTGCTGGACGATGCGCTTGCGCGAGTTTCGCGCGATCTGCTGACACGCTGGCTGCTGGCGAACAAGACCGGTGCCGATTCGCTGCGCGCAGGATTGCCGTCCGACTGGCGCGAAGGCGACAAGACGGGTTCCGGCCATACCGCCAACAACGACATCGCGATCCTCTGGCCGCCGAACCGAAAACCGCTGCTCGTCACGTCGTATTACGACAACGCGAAAACGGAGGTTGCAGCGCGCAAGGCCGTGCTGGCGGAAGTGGGAAGGATCGTGGCGACGATGTAGCCTTGCGCAATCTGCGGGAGCCGCGCATGTCGAAAATCGAAACCCGTCTCGTCCAACTCGGTTTGACATTGCCGCCGGCGATCAAACCTCCGCCCGGTGTCGTCCTGCCGTTCCGCTTCGTGCATGTCGTCGGAAATCGCGCGCTGATTTCCGGTCATGCTCCGCAAGGAGCGGACGGCGCGATGGCGCCGCCGTTCGGCAAGCTCGGGCGCGAACTGACGGTGGAGCAGGGTTATCAGGCGGCGCGGCTGACCGCGTTGTCCATGTTCGGCAGCCTGCAACGCGAACTGGGCGATCTGGATCGCGTGAAAAATTGGGTGCGCGTGTTCGGCATGGTCGCTTCCACGCCGGGATTCGACAAACAGCCGGCGGTTATCAACGGCTGTTCGGATCTGATCCTGCAACTGTGGGGCGATCAAGCCGGCGCGCACGCGCGCAGCGCGGTCGGTATGGCCGAACTGCCGTTCGGGATTCCGGTGGAGATCGAGGGCGAAGTGGAGATCTCGTAGGCAGGTCTTGATCCGCCCTCACGGTTTCTGGAAAACCACCCACGTCAGTGGAATTTCCTGCTGCAGCAAACCGGTGTCGTGCACGTAGGTGACGTATTGCACCTGCCCGTTGCCGGTCGAGAATTCCGGATGCGCAAAGGCGGCGTAGTCGAAGCTGCCGTTCCAGCCGGGCAGGCCGGTGAAAATCAGTCCTGCGTCCGACCACGGCCCCCATGGATTGTTCGCGACGCGATACATGATGTCGTTGGTGAACGGCTGCGAGTAGATCGCCATGTATTCGCCAAGGTACGCGTTGTAGAAAACGCTGTTGCCCGCGGCGCCGCCCTGGAAAATCGTGGCCGCGTCGGCTTCGTTGGCGCTCCAGCTTCCGTCGGCCGCGTAAAAGCGCCATTGCGATTTATCCAGCGCATTCGCCAGCGGCACGCGCGCGACGTTGCAGTCCATCGCCACCCAGTCCGGCACGCATTTGTACGAATAGAGCATGTCGGCCACGACGACCGAACCATTGATGTAGCCGCCGTCGCCGTTGTCCCACATCAATTGCGGCATGTTCGAATCGGGGTTCTCGACCGGACGCGTGACCTTGCCGTCGGGCGTCATCACGGCGATGCCGGCGCCGACGGTTTTCCAGTTCGGTTGCCCGCTGATGCGCCAGATTTCGACGTAGAACAACAGCAGACGATTGCGCGCTTCGTCCGGCACCACCTGCTGCGCCCACATCGCGAACTCGGCGCCGCAGGGCGTATTCGTGCAATGGCTCTTGTCGTGCGCGGAGTTGTATTGCGCCTCGGCCTTTGTGTAAGGCAGGAATTCGCGCGGCGCGCCGGTCGAATCGACGAGATCGTGATCCAGCGTGATGCCGCCGGACGCATCGAGGACGGTGGTCCAGGAAAGCGAATTGTCGTCCCAGAATTTTCCGCGCGCGCCCGGCACCGACATCGAGGTGTCGCCGAAGGTCCAGATGGACTTGCCCTTGAACAACGCGCTCTCGGCATTGTCGCGGGCATTGATCACCGGATTCTGCTGAACCGCGCCGAGCGGCGTGACGGATTGCACGAGCGGCAGCGGCGGCGGCGTGTCATTCGTGCCGCCGGCGTAAGCAGGAAACACTACAACCGCGAACGCGGCGAGGGCTACCGAAAACCTCGAAACGATTCGTGACGTAATCATGTAATCCTCTTGATCCTGGGTGCAGGCGCCGCTCGACCGCTACACGACAGTGCATAATAATCGCGATCGATATTCGATGAACATTTGGAACGGCCCTTCGGGATTCCTGTGGAGATCGACGGAAAAGTGGAGATTCGCTGATTGCACAGCGCAGGGGATAGCGCAATACTGCGTTTCCAAAAACGCGGCGATCTAGGGGGACCATGGCTGCCATTGCACACATCCGGTGCTCACGTCCACTCGGGCTGCGCAATGTTTTTGCTCAGGTCCTGATCGTTGCGTTCATGTCTGGCGCCGCGCCGTTGCGTGCGTACGCGCAAGCAACGCAATCAGCAAGTTCGGGCACGCCGGCCACACGGCCGGCCGGTGCGGAGTCGCAAGCTGTCGCGTCGACGAACAGCGATGACGATGCGCAACAACAATTGCTCACGCAAGGATCCGAATTGATCAAATCAGGTCGCCCCGCCGATGCAGTGGCAGGCCCGATCGCACAGGTTATCGCGCACTACGAAAACGGGCCCGGCAAGGATCGCAGCAAGCGCCACTATTGCGCGCGCACCCCGGCAGAAAGTCTGCTGTATCTGGCCGAGGCGGCAAAAGATCATTTAGATGCTGTCGTGCTGTCACCAACTTGGGCCAACGCGTACTTCTTCGAAAGCAGCGCGCTGACAGATCTCGGTCGGATCGAGGAGTCGCAGGCCGCCCTGCACAAGGCGTTGGAACTTTCGCCCTGGAACTCTTGGTACCTTTCGGAATTGGGTTATACCTACGAGATGCAGCATGACTTCGACAAGGCGCTGGAGGTGTTTCAGCAGGCCGAGGCGGCGGCCAACTTCTCGCCTGACAATTTGAAGACAATTGAACTCACGCACGCACTGCGTGGTGAAGGCTATGCGTTGACCGAACTGCGTCGTCTCGACGAAGCAGAAAGCAAGTACCACAAAGCGCTGAAGCTCGATCCGAATGACCAGAAATCGAAGAATGAACTGGAATACATCGGACAATTGCGCGCAAAATCCGAATAACCAAACGAGTCGACAACTGCTTCAGGTAGTGAGCAGATGTGCCGCCAGCCTCGCGTAGTGCAGCTGGCACTGCTCAGCAAGCTTTCGTTGGGACGCCGTAAGCTTCATTTCCCTATTTCGATACGGCGCAAACCCGGTTGAGCGTTCGACCGCGGCGTACCAATGCGGTGCCCACACGCCGTCCGAAGCGCGCGGGCCAGGCGGCCAGTGCAGCATGCGATCGGTGAAAGCGATTCCGAGTTTCGCGCACAGTGCGCTCAACACCCCGCGTGGATCTTTCAGCACGTCGTCGGCATCGATCACCGGCGGCGCGTGGCCGAGCTTGTCGCAGACGTGGTCGAACAAGCGCGCCTGCTGTTCGAAGCCCAGCTCCCACGCCGCGGCATCGGGGCGCTGGATGGTGAAGGACGCGACTACCGATTCCGGATCGCGGATCAGAAAACAATTGGTGACTTGATCGAGCCAGTCGAGCGACATGTCCGGAAGCATGTGCTGGGTCATATGCTTCTGGTACCAGATCGGTTTGCCGTGCGGGATCGGGCCGGTCAGCATCGCCGCGATTTCCCTCGCGTCCGTGCTTTGCGACTTCAGCACTTCTTCGCGGCCGGGATGATTCACGCCGGTGATTTGCAGGTAATGTGCGTAGAACGGCTCGTCGATCACCGCGGTGTCGCCGCGGTTTTCCCACGCGCGCATCATCGCGGTGGAGATGTTGCGCGGCCCGGACCACATCGCGATGCGCAGCGGCGCGGTCACACGCGCGGCCCTTTCGCGCTTTCGTCTTTCACCAGTTGCAGGTAGAGCTTCTGCAATCGCTCGACCATCGGCCCGCGCCTGCCGTCACCCATCACACGGCCGTCGATTTCCCGCACCGGCGTCAACCCCGCGAACGTGCCGGTGACGCAGGCTTCCTCCGCACCATACACGTCGGTGAGACTGAAATCCTTTTCGAAAACCGGAATGCCGTTCGCGCGGCAGAGTTTGATCACGTTCGCGCGCGTGATACCGCCGAGACAATACTTGCCGGTCGAAGTCCACACCTCGCCCTTGCGCACGATGAAGAAATGCGTGGAGTTGCAGGTGGACACGAAGCCGTGCGGATCGAGCATTAGCGCCTCGTCGTAGCCGGCTTTTTGCGCCTGGATGCAGGCGAGGATGCAGTTCAACTTGGAATGGCTGTTGAGCTTGGGATCCTGCACGTCGGGCGCGCCGCGCCGCACGTGCACGGTGAACAAACGGATGCCGCGCTCGACCGTTTCCGGCAAGGGTTCCTTGTACTCGGGCACGACCACGATGGTCGCGCCACCGATCACGAAGCGCGGGTCCTGGTGAGGCGTGGCCTTCACGCCACGCGTCACCATCAAACGAATGTGCACGTGATCGCGCATATTGTTTGCGCGTAGCACGTCGATCAACCGCTGCGTCAGTTGCTCGCGCGTCAGGCCGATATCCATATCGATCGCGCGCGCGCCTTCGTACAAGCGATCGAGATGCTGGTCGAGGAAGGGCAAGCCGCCGTCGTGCAGGCGCAGGCCCTCCCACACGCCGTCGCCCAGCACGTAACCGGAATCGAACACCGACACCATTGCGCGATCGCGCGACACCAGTTCGCCATTGAGGCTGACCTTGATCGCGGCATTGCGGACGTCGGGCGTGTAGTCGTGCGTACCTTTGCTCATGAGCAGCGCTCGCATGAAGATCGGCGAAGTTTAGCGCGCGCAACGCTGCGACAGCGGCTAACATCGCGCGATGGCCGATTCCGCACTCGACAATCCGTTCTGGTCTTCGCTGCGCACCGTCCATCGTCATCTTGCGATCGGTTCGGAGGATGTGGCGCGCTATCCCGCCGAGTTCGCGCCGTTCCTGGGCGTGGCGAGCGCGAACGTGGAGGGGGACGAAACGATCGCCCCGCTATTGCAAGCAAATGAAATTGTGCTGCTGCTAGGCGTGTTGCCGAAATTGTCCGATGCATGGCAACTCGAAACCTTCCGCCCGCTGGCGCAGATGATCCGCGAGGAACCGCTGGAAGTGATCGACGGCCCGGAGATCATCGAACTGGACGAGACGCATCGCGCCGATGTGCTGGCGCTGACCGCGCTGGTGTATCCGCACTACTTCCGTCTGCGCACGATGGAACTGGGGCGCTATTTCGGTATCTATAAAGACGGTCGCCTTGCAGCGATGATCGGCGAACGACTCGGCACCGATACGCACACCGAGATGAGCGCGATCTGCACGCATCCGGATTTCACCGGTCGCGGCTACGCGCGGCGGCTCACCGCGTTCCTTACCGACGACACGCTGGCGCGCGGCCGCACGCCGTTCCTGCACGTCAGTCACGAAAACCCGCACGCGAAATCGTTGTACGAGCGCATCGGCTATCGTCTGCGGCGCGATATTCCGTTCTGGGCGTTGCGGCGGCGGTAGCCGTCATTGCCCCGGTTCGTAAACCCGCTCCGTATGTCCCTTCAACTGCTCCGGCCAGAAATACACCGTTCGCAGGTTACCGGTGGTGTAGCGTTCGGCTTCGTCGTCGAAATGCTTCGAATCGGGGTGACCGCTTTCGCCTCCGGCGGTAATGGCGCGCGCGGAAACTTTCGGGCCGAACTCGACCGCGGCGAGGAAGCTGTTGCCGTAGCTGCCGTAATAGCGCTTGGTGCCGGACCAGCGGTGCGCGGAGAACGAGGCCAGTGAGCCCCAGCGCGAGGCCACGAACGGCACGGGGATGCTCGGTTTGGAATCGTCGAAATGCGGTTCGATGGAATCGTCCAGCCGCTGGAAGCGATTGATCTGTCCCCAAGCCGTTCCCCAGCTTCCGAAATCCTGCTGCAAACGATCCGATGCTTCGAGCAACGCGTGCAGACGCTGCTGGGGCGTCGCCTTTTGCGCGATGTAATCGAACACGCGCATGTTGCTCGCTTGCGGGTCGAGTCCGCTGGCTTCCGCCGCCGCGCTCACTTCCTGCCACAGCGTGTCGCCCCAGAACACCGCCAGCGAGGTCGACATCGATGCAATGCCCCAGCGATAGTCCCACGTGCGCAGCATTTGGATTTGTCCGGCGAGTTTCGCTTTCAGCGGATCGTTCGGTGGCAACGCGTCGTAATCCTTCACCAGAATCGGAATCAACCGGGCGAACGCCGGCAGATACGAATCGAACGCGTCGGTGATCAACGCCGGCACGGTGAATTCGCGCCCGCCGTTCATGAGGCGCAACACATGTTCGCCGCGCGCGTTCTCGCCCGCGGTATCCATGTAGCGCGGATAGTCGCTTTGCTTCGGGCTGTTCGGGCCCGCGGCGGAATAGGGCCAGTTGTTGCTGTTGAACACCCAGCCGTTGGGCGGATTCACCACGTTGGGCATCTGGTCCAGCGGCGTGAGTCCTTGCCAGTCGGTGGCGGGATCGCTGCCGTCCACGGGTTGGGTGTAGTCGAAACGGTTGTCGCGCTTGGGAATGAACTGCGGCATCAGGAACGCGATCTCGCCCTTGTCGTCGGCGAACAGCGTGTCGTTGGACGAGTTGGCTTTCAGTTCCGCGACTTTCTCGTAGCTCGCGTAGTCGTGCGCCTTGGTGCGCAACCAGCTCTGTTCCAGCGCGGGGATCGGCGTGTTCATCAGCGCTTCGGCGATCCACTTGCCGTTGGCGCTGCGAACGATCGGACCATGGTGGGTGAAATACGCGGTGAACATGCGCGACTTCATCGAGCCGTCCTGCGCACGATATCGGATGGTGATCTCGCGCGTGGTCACCGGCCGCAGCTCCTTGCCGTAGCGATAGAACAGCTTGCCGTTCTGTCTGACGATCGTTTCGGCGAATTCATCCACGGCGTCCGCGCCGGTGGAGGTGTGCATCCAGCCGATGTGCCGGTTGAATCCCTGATAGATGAAGAACTGGCCCCAAGTCGATGCGCCGTAGGCATCCAGGCCTTCGTCGCTCGTCATCTGCAGTTCGGAACGGAAATAGAACGAGGTGTGCGGATTGATCCACAGCAGCGCGTGGCCGTCAGCCGTCAATTTCGGCGCGATGGCGATGCCGTTGGAGCCGGTCGGATCGCGCCAGAGCGGCTTTCTGACTTGCGCGAGTGCCAGCGTGCTCGCTGGATCGGCGCCGTAGAACTTGGCGAGTTCTGCCAGATCCACGGATTCGATGTCGCCGCCGATGCTGCCCTCGGTGAACGACAACGCCATCCACGGTTCGAAGTGCGTGATCACTTTCGGATGCTGTTGAGGATGCGTGGCGACATACCAGTTGAGTCCGTCCGCCCAGGCGTTCATCAGTTTCTGCAACCACGGCGGCGATTGCGCGTAGAGCTTCTTCAGTTCGACCGGATCGATCCACAGTTGCTGCCGCAAGTCCTGCCAGATCTTCGTTTCGCCTTGCGAGCGCGCAGTCCAGCCCAGCGCGGTGAGGTAGTTCATTTCGACGCGATTGAAATCGTCTTCGGCCTGCGCATAGATCGCGCCGAACACCGCATCCGCATCGGTCTTGCCGTGCACGTGCGCGATGCCCCAGTCGTCGCGGGTGATGGTGACGCGTTGCGCCTCGGCCTGCAGACGGGCGTGCTCGTTTTGCGCCTGCGCAGCGAGCGATGCGGTCAGCAGCAGCAACGCGATCAGGACACGGGCGTGGAACACCAAAAATTTGCGACCGAACATCGTGCAGTCTCCTTGATCCGATTCGTATATCACGCCGCACGCGTGTACGCGAACGGCCGGCGATCATGGGAGACGCACGCTGCGGCAAAAACCCGCACGCGAAGGAGGAGCAGACGAGCATTCGAACCAGAAGCGGCTCGCGATCGCGAGCCGCTTCTGCGCAACTGCGGTCGAGCAACGCCTCAATGACCGTTGTCGTCACCGTTATTGTCTTGCTTGTGCTTGTCTTCTGGAGGTTGCCCGTGGCTCGTGCTGCTCGCCGGATGTGACGTGTGCGAACCGGCGGGTGGGTGCGGCCGCGGCACAGGCGGTCCGTGTTGCGGCGGTGGCGGCGGAGCATTTTCCGGCTCTCCCGCCGGCTTCGGTGCGTAGACCGGCACATGCGGCGGATTCGCCGGATTCTCGTGGTGTCCACCCGAAGGATGCGAAGGATTCACCGGCGCACGCGGCGGATTGGGCGGATTCTCGTGATGGCCTCCGCCCGCACGCGGTGGCGGCGGGACGTGCCAGCCGCCCGGCGGCTTCGGCGGTGGCGGCGGCGGTGCGGTGCGGACAATGCGGCGGTGATACCAGTCGTCACGATCCCGATAGAACGGCCGGTCGCGGTAGTGCGCGTCCCAGTAGGTGACGATCGAGAAGGAAACGATCGGGATGCCGATGCGCGGGCCGTATTCGACCACCGGCACGGGCTGATCCTCGTATTCGTATTCCAGGTAATCGCCCGGAATCCAGCCGCGATCGCCATAAGGATCATTGGCGATCACATCGCACCACTCCCAGCCGCCGGTGCAGCCCTGCACGTCGACCCAGGTGCCATACGGCAGCACGGTCAGATCGGGATATTCCGGGGCCGGCCCGGCGCGGAGAGAGGTGTCGGCGACCACGAAGGCGTTCTGGGCCTGCCCGGTCAGCGGGAGTGCGACGGCCAAAGGCAGGATGGCCAAGCGGAGCAACGGTTTCATGACATCGACCTCCTTGTGCGGATTCCTGTGCATTCATCCCTGAACGCGAGGATCGAAAAGCAGACATCCCTGTCTGCACTACTGGATTCCAGTCTGCGCCCGGCCACATGAACGGAACTGGGCAAACTGTGAAGTACATCACACTCTTGCGGCCGGCCATCCTTCCGGGTACGTTATTAGTCAGCCGGAACTCTCTGAACCGGCGCGGGGAATTCAACTCGGCACACCCGTTGTGTCCACGCATCGTTCAGCGGCTTCTCCACCGGCATGCTGCGCTGCCGGATGGATCCGGCATGCGGCATCCGGCCGCACATTCCGGCGCAGCATGAAAACCGGTGAAGTCCCGAGGAGCATCCGATGAACCCCCGTTTCGAACTTTCCGGCCCGCTGACGGAAATAAGCAGTTATCCGCAGTGGGCCCAGGACATGGTCGCCGACTGCGATCGTGTAAAGCGCACAGTTACGGACCATGAACTATGGGACTTGATGCGCACCAATACGTTGGGCGCGGAAGGCATGGGCAATTTCATGATCGGTATCTGGCCCGTTATCGAACGTTTTCCGGGCTACATGGCGCAGAGCCTGCTGAAAACGCGCTTCGGCCGCAGCGAAGGCGACAATCTCGCCCGCCGCTGGCTGGTGCGCAACATTCGCGTCGAACAGAACCACGCCGAATACTGGCTGGACTGGGCAGACGGCGAAGGCGTGGCGCGCGAACGGCTGTTGCACGAGTCACCTCCGCACGGCACGCAAGTGCTCGCCAACTGGTGCGAGGAGATCAGCAGCCGCGGTTCGCTGGCGGCCGGCATCGCGGCGACCAATTATGCGATCGAAGGCGCCACCGGCGAGTGGTCGCAGATCCTCTATGACAGCAACGAGTACCACGAGCTGTTCCCGCAGAACAAACGCAAGGCGACACTGCGCTGGCTGCAATTGCACGCGGCCTACGACGACACCCATCCCTGGGAAGCGCTGGAGATCGTCTGCACGCTGCTCGGCAAGTCGCCGCGGTCCGAGGAAGTGGCGTACATCAGCGAATGCGTCAAGCGCAGCTACACCAGCATGCGGATCCTGGCTGACCGTTGCGTCAGGCCGGCCCATGCCATAGAAGGGGCCATTTACGAGGCCGTTGCCGCGTGAGGTGGTACGCAATGTGCATGAGGAGGGGTTCACACAGCGCAGGTAGACGACCGGAGCCATGCGCGGCCCCTCCAACCCTTTCAAGGACCCTCTCTCACGGCGCCTCATGCCGCTTGCCTACGGGCTTGTGGCGCTGGTCGGGTTCATCCTCCTCCTGACTTGGGGCACCCTGCAGGCGCAGATGGCTCTCGCCGGTTTCTTGAATGGCGAGAGCGTCTGGTCCAAGGCGCAGAAGCAGGTAGCAGTCGATCTCGTCGTGTACGCCGAAACCGGCGATCCGGCCAAGTACGCCAGCTTCGAACGCAACTATCTCGTGCTCGCTTCCTACCGCTGGGCGCGCGACAAGGTCCAGTCGGGCAACTTCGAATACTCCACTGTCGAACAAGTGCTGCGACGTGCGCAAGCCATGCCCGTGGCGATTCCCAGCGTGATCTTCGCGCTGGCTCACTTCTCGGATGCTCCCTACATGCGCGACGCGCTGCGCGAATGGCGCACGGTGGATTCCAGAACGCAGGAGCTGCTCGGCATCGCGCAGCAATTGCGGCGCGCCTACACCACCGGGCCGTTCTCCGCGGCAGAGGTGGCGCGTCTGCGCAATCGCATCGATATCATCAACGACTACATCCAGCCGCACAGCACCGCGTTTTCGGTGGACATCGCCAACGGCGCGGTCTGGATCGAAAAGGTGCTGTTCGCCGGCGTCTTCTCGGCGGCCGTGCTGGCGGTCTTCCTCTGGTTGCTGATGGCACGTCGCGTAGTCGCCCGCATCCGCGGCAGCGAGGAACGCTATCGCCTGCTGTTCGACAGCGCCGCCGATGCGATCGTGATGGTGGACGAGAACAGCGGCCACATCCTCGACGCCAATCGCACCGCCTCGGCTTGGCTGGGCCGGGATCAGGGCGATCTGCGCGGCGTGGCCTTCGCTGAACTGTTTGCGAAATCCACCAGCCGCGAAGGCGTCGGCGTCGGTCTGCTACGCAGCGAGCGCGGCGAACGGCCGGTCGAGACACAGAGCAGCCTCACCGTATGGGGCGAACAAGTCGTGCGTCAGGCGATCATCCGCGACATCAGCGAACGCGTCGAGCGCGAGCGGGAACGCCGCATCGCCTCGGAAGCGCTGGCCGGCATCGCCGAAGGCGTGATCATCGCTGACGCCGATCGGCGCGTGCTTTCGATCAACGCGGCGGTGACGCATATCACCGGCTTCACGGTAGCGACGCTGCAGGGTTTGCGTTTCGACGACGCGCGCAGCATGCCGGACGGCAATCCACTGCCGCAGTCGGTCTGGAACGAAGTCGCCGCCGGCCGCCACTGGGTCGGCGAAGTGCAGAGCCTGCGCGCCGATGGCAGCAGTTATCCGGAAATGCTCAGCATCAGCGCGATCCGCGACGCGGAGCAGCGCGTGCAGCAGTACGTCGCGGTGTTCAGCGACATTTCCGAAGTGAAGGCGGACCGCCGCAGGCTGGAGCACTTGGCCACGCACGATCCGCTGACCGGTCTGGTCAATCGCGCGGAGTTCGAACGCCAGTGCACCGAAGCGATGATCATGGCCGAGCGCGACCGCAGCGCCGCCGCGGTGCTGTTCATCGATCTCGACGCCTTCAAGTTCGTCAACGACAGCTACAGCCACGGCATCGGCGATCGCCTGCTGGTGCTGGTGGCCGAACGCATCCAGAAACAACTCGCGCGCGGCGATCTGGCCGGGCGCATCGGCGGCGACGAGTTCACGGTGCTCGCGCGCGGACTGGTATTGCGCGAGGACGCGGCCGCGCTGGCGGGACGCCTGCTCGCCACCTTGTCCGAGCCCTTCGTGGTGGACGAATACGAGATCGTGCTGAGCGCCAGCATCGGCATCGCCGGATTCCCGCTGGACGGCACGGATGCGCCTGCGCTGATCGCCAACGCGGACGCGGCGATGTACGCGGCCAAGACCGAAGAACGCAACGCCTATCGCTTCTATGCGCCGATGATGCATGCGGATACGCGCAAGCGTCTGCAACTCGCGTCCGAGTTGCGGCAGGCGCTGGCGCGCGATGAATTCCGGCTGGTCTACCAGCCCAGTGTCGAACTGCGCACCGGCCGCATCGTTGCGGTCGAGGCGCTGTTGCGCTGGCAGCATCCCGAGCGCGGCGAAGTGCTGCCGGCGGAATTCATCCCGATCGCCGAAAGCACCGGCGTGATCCACCGCATCGACGAATGGGTGATGCGTGCGGTGTGCGCGCAGATACACGCTTGGGATGCGGCCGGGGTTCCGCAGATCCGTGTGGCGATGAACGTGTCGGCGCGCTGGTTCGGCCACACCGCCTTCATCGAGAGCGTCGGCCGCGCCTTGCAATCGCACAACGTGGCCGCGAGCCGTGTCCTGCTGGAGATCACCGAAGGTGCGATGTTGCGGCTGGGCGAAGACACCGAGCGCAAGATGCAGGCGCTGAACCGCATGGGCGTGGCCGTGGCGATCGATGATTTCGGCACCGGCTATTCGTCGATGGCGTATCTGAAACTGCCGGCGGTCGCATATCTGAAAATCGACCGTTCCTTCATCATGGCATTGCCGGACAATCCCAACGATGCCGCGATCACCACCGCGATGCTGGCGATGGCTAAGAGTCTTGGCCTGACGCCGATCGCCGAAGGCATCGAAACCGAAGCGCAACACGAATTCCTGCTGCGCGCCGGCTGCGCGGAAGGCCAGGGCTATCTCTATTCCTACCCGCTGCCCGCGCCGGCGATCGAACGCATGCTGCTGCCGAAGCCCGTCGCCACCGCGGGCAAGCTGAAACTGGTGCCGCCGAAACGGGGTTGAGCGCGCTGTTTCAGAACAGCACGCGCGCGGCGACCTGCACCTGCCGGTCGATCTGCCGCGGCGAAAGTCCCTCGAGCGTTCGCTGATTTCGCGTGCTGTCGATACGCAGCCATTCGCCGGTGACGCGCAAGCGATCGGTCGGCCGCCAGTTCAATGCCGCGGTGACGGCATTGCCGTGCTCGCTCAGCGGCAGGGACAACGTATCGGGTGTCTGACGCAGGCTGAAAAGATCGAAGCGCAGCGTCGGGCGCCATGCTCCACTTTCCCGGCCGGCCAGCAGATAGCCCGCGCGAAAATGCGTATCGAGATAGAACTCCGGCAGCGGCTCGAATGCGGTGCTACCGTCCATCGCCTGCGCCAACAACGCCACGTCGCCGATGCGCGTGCGCGCGCCGAAACTCCAGAACCGCGTGCGCCACGCGAACACTTCGCGCTGCCGGTAGTGCTCGTACGCATCCGGCTCGGCGCGGTTGTCGTAGTGCAGCACGGTGAACTTGCCGTAGGCCGGCGAATCCCAATCCGCGTGGGCATACCAGCCGAGCCGATTATCCATTTCATCGAATGGACGGTATTCGACGGGTATGGTCGCGCCGATCACCGGCGCGAGCACGTCGGGTTCGCGCACGCTGGCGTTCAAACCCGATGTGAGATCGCTCAGCGACCAGCCTCGATCAGCAAGCAGTTCGCCGGCGGGATCGTTCTTGCCGAACAGTGCAAAACCGGTGCTGAAAATGTGCGCCTGCCCGCGGTGCTCGAGTTCGAATTCGGCGCCGATGGTGCGCAGTTCCTCGCCGACCCAACTGTTGATTGCGGAAGGTGTGAGCGTCCACGGGCTGGTCCAGCCGATGCTGTCGTTCTCCAGGGAGATCGGCGGAAAGAACGCGCCGACTTTCACCGACCAGCGCCACGGCGTGATCGAGACGGGACGATAACGCAGGTACGCGTCCAGTACATCCAGATGGCTGTGCTCATCGGTCTGATATTGCAGATCGGCCTTGGCGCTCAGGGCCGGCGCGATCTGCCAGCTAGCCGTCAGGAACGCGCCGCCGAGATGCACGTTCGCATCATCGCCGCCGTAGCGCGACTTGCCCAGACCGCCTCGATCCCAGCTCGTTTCATCTGCGGGCGAAACCGCGCGCAGGTCGAGCAACCCGTACAACTGGAAATCCTGAGCGAGCGCGCAGCAGGGCAGCAGCGCCAGCAGCGCGATCGCCAGCGGCAACCGCGAGGGCGCGCGCTCAGGCATGCAGCAATTCCCTTTGCACCAGAAATTCGTCGAACACCACGGCGGGCATCGCCTTGGCGATATGGAAACCCTGCGCGTGATCGCAACCCATCGCGGCAAGCTGGCTCAACACCTTGGTGTTGTCCACGCCCTCGGCGGTGACGCGGTAGCCGAGGTGGTGTCCCAGTTCCACGATGCTGCGCACGATGGTCTGGTCGGCGCGCTGCTCGGTCAGATGCAGGACGAAGCTCTTGTCGATCTTCAGCTCTCGCACCGGCAGGCGGCGCAGGTAAGCCAGCGAAGAATGGCCCACGCCGAAATCGTCGATGGCGAGATCGATCCCTTGGTCGGCCAACCGCCGCAACACCGCGATCGCCGCATCGGGTTTGTCCATGATCGCGCCTTCCGTGATTTCCAGCGCGATGCGCTGGGGCTGCACGGCATGCAAGGCCAGCAGTTCCGCGACGCGGCGCGGCAGTTCGGCGTCGTCGAGATCGCGCGCGGAGAGATTGATCGAGACGCGCAGCTCGCGGCCGGCGGCGCTCCAGCGCCCCGCCTGCGCAATGCCGGCGGCCAGCGCCCAGCGCGTCAACCGGCGGATGTTGCCGGTTTCTTCCGCCAGCGGAATGAAATCGTCCGGTGGAACCAGGCCCAGCCGCGGATGCGGCCAGCGTATCAATCCTTCCGCACCATCGATGCGGCCGCTGGCGAGATGCAGCTTGGGTTGGTAATGCAATTCCAGTTGATCGCGATCCAGCGCTTCGCGCAAATCGCCCATCAGCGACAGGCGCTCGGGCCGGTGCGGATCGGTGGCCGGATCGTAGACCACGATCGGTTCTTCCGTGCCCAGCGCGGCGAGCAGTGCGATTTCCGCGCGTCGCATCAAACCGTTGGCGCCGGTGGTGTGCAGCGGCGCCAGCGCGATGCCGACCGCAGGCGCGAGATCGAGCGTGAGATCGGCTTCGCGATAAGGTTCGGCGAGCGCATCCAGCAGACGGAAACCCGTGGCGATCGCTTCCTGCCGCCCGGCGCCCGGCAGCAACACCGCGAATTGCGTGTCGGTCGCGCGCGCAGCCAACCCGTTGCCGATGGGACGGATGCGCTCGCCGGCATTGCGCATCAGCCGATCGCACACTGCATGTCCCATGGTCTTGATGATCTCCGGCACGCGCGCAAGTCCGATCACCAGCAGCGCGGCGGGCCGGCCGCCTTCGAGTTCGCGCTGGATCGCGCTTTCCGCGCTGATGCGGTTCGGCAAACCGGTGACTTGATCGTGACCGGCCTGATGGATGATGCGTGCTTCGCGCTCCCGGATTCCATCCGCCATTTTCGCGAACGCCGAGGACAACTGGCCCAGTTCGTCGCCGCGCGCGATCCGCGGCACGCTGTAATTGCCGGCTTCGATGCGCTGCGCGGATGCGGCGAGCTGTTCCACGGGACGCGAAACGCTGCGCGCGATCAGCCACGCGCCGAGCAGACCGATCGCCAAACCCAGCGCCAGCAACGCTGCCCACGCGATCGCGACGGTGCGATACGGGCTCAAGGCCTGATCCACCGAGTAGCCGAGCACCGCGATCACCGGTGCGCTCGCGCGCGAACGGTCGAGCGGCACCGCCTGCGCCACGAATTCGCGGCCGTGCGCTTCGAGCAGCATCGGCGGCGTGGGCAGTGCGGGTTCATGCGACATCAAGGGCGCGGTCAACGCCACGCTGTCGTGGCCGTGCGCCAGCGTTTTCCATATGCCGTCGCTTTCGCGCGCGGCCAGTTCGATGTTGCGCGGCAGGGTCGATTGCGCCTGCAGACGCGCCAGCAGGCTGTCGTCGATCGGAATCGCCGCGGCGATCAACCCGACCAGATTCGGCGCGAACACCGGCACCACGACCATCCAGTAGGCGTGATTGTGCCAAGCCACCACCGCGGCCGCGGGCTGGGTGTAAGCCTGTTCGACCAGATCGGAATACGGAAAGCGTGCGCCCGCCGAGTAAGTACCGAGCGTATCCACTTCGACACGGCCCTGCGCATCCAGCAGCAACATCTGCGTGGCGCCGACACGCCGTCCATGATTGGCGAGCGCCGATTGCATCGTGGCCTGGTCGCGTTGCGCGATCGCCGAACGCAGCGCGTAATCCAGCGCCAGCATGCGCACGCCGTCGGCCACACGGCCGGAGATATCGTCGAGCTGGCGCGAGAACGCGGTCGCCGCCACGCCGAGCTGGCGCTGGCCTTCGCGGATCAATTCGTGCCGGGTCACCTGGTACACCAGCGTCGCGGTCAGCGCCTGCACCGCCACCAGCGTGGCGACGAAGAACAGCGCGAGCCTGAGGCGAAAGCTCATGGCGTCACCGTCAGTAGCTCGTGTGCTCGCGGTCGAATTGGAGCCGCGGATCGGGCAGCAGCGAAAGATCGAACTTCAGCGTCTGCGCCGGTCCGGTGCCGACCACCGTGACCGATTGCGCCAGATCCGGCTCGCTGGGACGCAGCCGCGGCTGCCACACGCGCACGGTGTAGGCGCCCGCGGGCAGGTCGTCGAACTTCACCGAGCCGTCTGTGCCCGAGTGTGCGATCCACGGCGCCCCTGAGACGTAGAGGTAGGCGATCATCTGATCGTGGATGTTGCAGCCCACCGCGATCACGCCGGTCTTGTCGAGTATCAGCGGCGCCGACCTTTCACCCGGGGCCAGCACGAACTCGAAAGCCTTCGCCGGCGAGAACGAATACACGTGGTGGCGTGTGTCGTCGCTGTTGCGGAACACCACCGAGTCGCCGGGCCGGAAGATCTCGATGTACGGAATGAAAGTGAGGTTCTTCTGGTCGATCACCTTGACCGCGGACACGTGCGCAGGTGCCGGCCCAGCGTTTTGCGGCAGCAGGGTGACCACCGCGTCCGGCACGGGTTTGCCGTGCTGGTCCAACAGCCTGACTTTCAGACCGCCCGCGCGAGCGGTGACGGCCAGTGCCAGGGCCATCGCAAAAGTGAGCCAATGTGCGGTTCTCATGCACCGCTCGGTGCAAGAAATCGGCCACTTCGGCCCCGCGATTCGGGCCGTTTTCCGGTGCCGGAATAGCGCAGCGCCCGGACTCCGGCGTGGCTTTCCCGGCCGGCACGGGCGGGAAAGCGGCGAAGCGGGATCAGCGTCGCGACTTGGCTTGTTCGCGCAACCGCGTTTCCTGCTCGCGCAGCTCCGGCGTGAGGGCCTCGCCGAAGTCCTCCGCTTCGAACACGGGACGGATTTCCACCGTCTCGCCGCCGTCGAACGGCGCGCGCTTCAGCCATTCGATCGCTTCGTCCATCGACTTCACCTGCCACAGCCAGTAGCCGGCCACCAATTCCTTGGTTTCGGTGAACGGGCCGTCGATCACGCGCCGCTGTCTGCCGTTGAATTGCACGCGCACGGCCTTCGAAGTCGGATGCAAGCCTTCGCCTTCCAGCATCACGCCCGCCTTCACCAGCTCCTCGTTGTACTTGCCCATCGCCTCCAGCAATTCGCGGCCGGGCATCACGCCCGCTTCGGAATCCGCATTGGCTTTCACCAGCACCATGACTCGCATGTCGTTCTCCTCGATGTTTGGACCGAGCCGTTCGTTTGGCCGGCTCTTGTCGGGACGACGAACCAGGTACGCCGAAATCGACAAAGCCGCGGCGAAACTTTCGCCACTTGACGCATCGCCCGGCGCGGTTCCCAATCGCGCGATCGCCACGAGGGAACCGGTACCATGAATGCCTCGAGTTTGATGTTGCAGCGGCCGTCCGGCCGCGCGGCCTCGCGCGCCATCCTCGCCGGCGGATTCATCGCGGGCACGGTCGACATCTTCGCAGCCTCGCTGATCTCTCAATTCAATCCAATGGTGATCCTGCGCTTCGTCGCGGGCGGTGTGCTGGGCCCTGCTGCTTTGCAGGGTGGCGTGAGCACGTCGATACTGGGATTGGTATTGCAATGGGCGATGTCGCTGCTGATCGCGGCGATCTTCGTGCTGGCGGCGCTGCGCCTGCGCTGGCTGACCGCGCGGCCTGTCATCGCCGGATTGGCTTATGGCGTGGTGATCTACTTCGTGATGAATTACGCGGTGGTTCCGCTGTCGGCCTGGCATCACGTGCCCACGTTCAAGCTGGTTTCGTTTCTCGAAAATCTCGCGGCGATGCTGCTGTTCGGCTTGATTGTCGCCTTCTATGCACGGCGCAATTTGCGTGCGTAAACTCCGACAGGTCGGACTCTCCCCGCAACGGGATTCACATGCCGAAAGTGGTGCTCTCCTCCGCATTGTCGCGCTGGCTGCCGCAGGCCGAGGGCGCGCGATCGCCCAGTGAAGTCGCGTTGACGGTTTCCGGTGCCAGCATCGGGGAAGCGCTGGAACAGGTATTCGCACAATATCCGAACCTGCGCGGCTATGTGCTCGACGAGCACGGCACCGTGCGGCATCATCTTGCGCTGTTCATCGATGGCGCGGCACTTCGCAACAAGCGCGACCTGTCGCAGGCGATCGGCAAGGATTCCGAAATCTACGTGATGCAGGCGCTGTCCGGCGGTTGAGCGGGAGGGGCGAATGTCCGATTTGCTTCTGGTTTCCACGCGCAAGGGTCTGTTCGTGCTGGAGCGCGGCAACGGCGCGTGGCGGATCGCGCGGCGCGAATTCCTGGGCGACAACGTCGCGCTCGCGATGTGCGATCCCCGCGACGGCAGTTGGTATGCCGTGCTCGATCTGGGCCATTTCGGCAACAAGTTGCAGCGTTCCACCGATCGTGGCGCGACATGGAAGGAATGCGCGGTGCCCGCATACGGCGAGGGCGATGAGGTCAGCACCGGCGACGGCAAACCGCCGCAACCGGCGACATTGCGATTGATCTGGTCGCTGGAACCCGGCAGCGCGCAGCAACCGGGAAGATTGTGGGCCGGCACGATTCCGGGCGGCCTGTTCCGTTCGGACGATCACGGCGCGAGCTGGCAACTGGTGCGCGGCCTGTGGGATATGCCCGAACGCCGCGGCTGGTTCGGCGGCGGCTACGACCAGCCAGGCATCCATTCGATCTGCATCGATCCCGAAGACGCGCGCATGATCCGCGTCGGCGTTTCCACCGGCGGAATCTGGGGCAGCAACGACGACGGCGCGACATGGAAACAATGCGCCAAAGGCATGCGCGCCGAGTACATGCCGCCCGAGCGCGCCTACGATCCCAACGTGCAGGACGTGCATCGGCTGGTGCAATGCCGCGGGAATCCACAAAGGTTCTGGGCGCAGCACCACAACGGCGTGTTCCGCCATGACGGCGGCGATTGGGAAGAAATCACCAACGTCTCGCCATCCGTGTTCGGGTTTGCGATGGCGGTGCACCCGCACGATCCTGACACTGCGTGGTTCGTGCCCGCGACCAAGGACGTGCGCCGCATTCCGGTGGACGGAAAGGTCGTGGTCGCGCGAACGCGCGACGGCGGCAACAGTTTCGAAGTGCTGCGCGACAACCTGCCGCAGCAGGATGCCTACGATCTGACGTTGCGTCACGCGCTGGCGATCGATGCGAGCGGCGACCGGCTCGCATTCGGTTCCACGACAGGCGGATTCTGGATCACCGAAGATCAGGGCGATCACTGGCGCATGCTGGATGCACGCCTGCCACCGGTGCATGCGGTGAGTTTTGTCAGCGCGTGATCGATGCGGTTCGCGTTCGGTCGACGGACCCCATGACCGCCGCCACTTGACGTGCGCGGCGGCGCGGTTCTCAATCTTCCGTTTTGACTGACGGAGATCTGCATGAGAGCGATCACGATCCGGCCGCTGGCTGCCGCGCTGTGCGCCCTGTTCACTGTTGCGGCGGGCGCGGCTGCCCCGGCCGACACGGCTCAGGACAAATCACTTCTGGGCTTTACCGCCGATGGCGCGAAGCAGGAACGCGGCCTCGAGCAGAAGTTCGATGCGCAGTTGAGCGCAACCGAAATGCGCGACTGGCTGAAGCAGTTGTCTTCCGGACCGAATCAGGTCGGTGCACCGCACGACAAGGCCAATGCGGAGTTCATGCTGGGTCTGTTCAAGCAGTGGGGTTGGGACGCGCACATCGAAACCTTCGACGTGCTGTATCCGACTCCGAAAGAGGAAGCCGTCGAACTTGTCGCGCCGACGCAGTTCAAGGCGGCGTTGCACGAACCGCCGGTGAAGGGCGACAGCACCTCCGATCTGCCCGGCGCGCTGCCGCCGTACAACGTGTATGGCGCCGACGGCGATGTCACCGCGCCGCTGGTGTACGTCAACTACGGCATGCCCGACGACTACAAGGAACTGGCGCGCCACGGCGTGGACGTGAAGGGCAAGATCGTGATCGTGCGCTACGGCGGCGGCTGGCGCGGGCTGAAGCCGGAGCTTGCCTATCAACACGGCGCGGTCGGATGTCTGATCTATTCCGATCCGCGCGACGACGGCTATTTCGAAGGCGACACCTATCCGCAGGGCGGCTGGCGTCCGCCCGAAGGCGTGCAGCGCGGCTCGGTGGCCAAGATGCAGTTGTATCCGGGCGATCCGACCACGCCCGGTTTCGGTTCCACGCCGGATGCCAAACCGCTGCCGATCAAGGACGCGAAAACCATCCTGAAGATTCCGGTGCTGCCGATTTCCTACGCGGATGCCACGCCGCTGTTGAAGGCGCTCGGCGGACAGGTCGCGCCGGACAACTGGCGCGGCGCGCTGCCGATCACCTATCACATCGGCGCCGGACCGGCCAAGGTTCACCTGCTGGTGAAATCCGACTGGACGCGCAAACCGGTGTACGACGTGATCGCCACGCTGAAAGGTTCGAGCGCAGCGGATCAGTGGATCGTGCGCGGTAATCACCACGACGGCTGGGTGTTCGGCGCGTGGGATCCGCTGGCCGGCATGGTTGCCGAGCTGGGCGAGGCGAAAGCGTTGGGCGCGTTGTACAAGCAAGGCTGGAAACCGAAACGCACGATCGTCTATGCGAGCTGGGACGGCGAGGAGCCGGGTCTGCTCGGTTCCACCGAATGGGCGGAAACACACGCAAAGGAGTTGCAGCAGAAAGCGGTGCTTTATCTCAACTCCGATACCAATGCGCGCGGTTTTCTCGGCGCGGGCGGCAGTCACTCGCTGCAACACCTGGTCAATCAGGCCGCGGCCGACGTGAACGATCCGGAGAAGAACGTCAGCGTGCAGGAACGCATGCGCGCGCACCTGCTGGTCGAGGCCGCCAACAAGAACGCGCGGCCCGAGATCAAGGCACTGGCGAAGATCGCGGAGAAGGGCGGCGATGTGCCGATCGAGGCGCTCGGCTCGGGTTCGGACTACAGCGCATTCCTGGAGCATCTGGGACTGGCGTCGCTGGATCTCGGCTTCGGCGGAGAGGACGACCAGGCCGGCGTGTATCACTCCCGCTACGATTCGTTCGATCACTTCGACCGCTTCGGCGATCCGGGCTTCAAGTACGAAGTCGCGCTGGCGCAGGTTGCCGGCCGCGTCGTGATGCGTACCGCCGACGCGGAAGTGGTGCCGATGCGCTTCGGTGATTTTTCCGGCACGCTGGATCGCTACGTCGGCGAACTGCACAAGCAGGTCGACGACACCAAGAAGGCCACGGAGGAGCAACACAAGCTGCTGGCGATGCACGCCTACGAACTGGATTCCGATCCGACCCGGCCGGTCGGACCGCCGGAACGCGATTCGGATGTGCCGAACATCGATCTGAAGCCGCTGGACGACGCCGCGAAGAAACTGAAGGCCAGCGCACAGGCGTATGAAACGGCGTACAACGCGCGCGCCGCGAACGGCTTGCAGATTCCCGCCGGCCAGTTGCAGCAGATCAACGATCTGATGGCCAACATGGAGCAACGACTCACCGATTCGGACGGCTTGCCGGGACGCGAGTGGTTCAAACACATGATCTACGCGCCGGGCATGCTCACCGGTTACGGCGTCAAGACCGTGCCGGGTGTGCGCGAAGCGCTGGACGGCCGCCGCTGGGCCGAGGCCAGCAAATACGCGGCGGTCACCGCGAAGGTGCTGGACGGATATCGCGCGCAGCTCGACAAGCTGACGGCGATGTTGAAGTAGCCTTCGTCCCCCTTCGAGGGGGAGAAGAAGAGCTTCACGCCGCCGCGTCGAGCGTGATGCTGTGTCGGCGCGGCGCCGCGTGTTCGGTGAATTCGCCCTGCGCCGCGAGTTTCGAGAACAATCCGCCGCGTCGGATCAGCTCCTCGTAACGTCCGCGCTCGACCAGACGCCCGCGATCCAGCACCAGGATCAGATCGGCGTTGCGCACGGTCGAAAGGCGGTGCGCGATGATGAAGGTGGTGCGGTCGCGCGCGAGATTGTCGAGCGCGCGCTGGATGCGCGCCTCGGTGGCGTTGTCCAGCGCGCTGGTCGCTTCGTCCAGGATCAGAATCGGCGCGTCCTTCAGCATCGCGCGCGCGATCGCCAGCCGCTGGCGCTCGCCGCCGGAGAGCGAACGGCCGCGCTCGGCCACCGGCGTGGCGTAGGCGTGCGGCTTCTGCGCGATGAAGGAATGCGCATCTGCCGCGCGCGCGGCGGCCTCCACCGTCGCTGCATCCGCATGCGGATTGCCGACTTTCAGGTTTTCCTCGATCGTGCGATGGAACAGGCCGGCTTCCTGGAACACCACCGCGATGTTCCTGCGCAGCGAATCCAGATTCACCGAACGGATGTCGATGCCGTCGAGGGTGATGCGGCCGCTGTCGGGATCATGCGCGCGATAAAGCAGACCGAGCGCCGTGGTCTTGCCCGCGCCGGTCGGTCCGACCAGCGCCACCTTCATCCCCGGCTTCACGCGGAAAGTCAGGTCGTGCACCGCGCGCGAGTTGCCCCCGTAGCTGAAACTGACGTTCTCGAAGGCGACTTCGCCGCGCACGCGTGGCAACAGCGGCGCGTCGGGCGCTTCGACGATCGCGGGCCGCGTATCCATCACCTCGAAGAAATCGCGCAAGGACTGCGACTGGAAGAACAGGTTGGAGATGAAGGTGGCGAATTGCTCCAGCCGCCCGATCAGCAGCATCGAGAAACCGACGAAGCTGACGATGCCGCCGATCGAGATGCGGCCGTGGGCGTGCAGCATCGAGCCCAGCGCGAAGATCGCGACCACGGTGAGCGTGCTGGCCGCGCGCGAGAAGACCGACAGCGTGGCCCAGCCGTTCAACACCGGATACTGCGCGGCCAGCGCGCGCGCGGTCAGTTCCTTCAGGCCGTGCGCCTCGTCGTGCGCGCGCGTGAAGCTCTGCACCACGGCGACATTGCCCAGCACATCGCCCGCGCGGGTCGAGATCTCGTGATAGTGCTCCTGCACGCGCTGTTGCGCGTTGTTGGTACGGCGGATCGCGAGCGCATTGAAGCCGGCGAACGACAACAGCAGCGCGATCATCAGCAGCGCCAGCTCCCAGTTCATCGCGAACGCCATCGGCAGCAGGATCAGCAGCGACAACACCGTGGTGAGCTGGTCGCGGAAGAAGGTGAGCCAAAGCGAGAAGAGATTGTCGGTGCCCGAATGCAGCACGCGCATCAGCCGTCCGGTGTGATGCGAGCTGTGGAAGGACAACGGCAGCTTGATCGCGTGCTCGAAGAACATGCGGATAGCGGCCATGCGGCGGCGGTAGGCCATGCGGTCGGCGTGCAGCGACACCAGCACGCCTGCGGCCACGCCCGCGAAGCCGGCCAGCGCCCACGCGCCGATCAGCAGCGCGGGATGTCCGTGTTTCGACGTCAACGCATCCACCACGCGGCCGAACAGCATCGGCTCGGCGAACAGGATGCCCGCGAGGGCGAGGTTGCCCAGCGCCAGCGCAATGGCAAGCACGCGCTCGGGTGCCAGCAGGCGGAGCGCGCGCAGGTACACACTCAGGATCGACATGTCCGCAGTCTCTCGAGCATCACCGACGTCGGTGATACTTCAACACCCTGCGCCTTTCATTGCGCTGAATGAAACCTCGGAACACCCTCCTGACACTCACTGATGCGCAGAATGCTGCCGCATGAAAACGTTTTGATAACGTTTTCGGCCTATGCTGAAAGCGTATGCCGGTTCCGGAGCACGCCAATGAAAGCGATTACGCCGATCAAAGCGGG
>Ga0070740_10000994_pt1 | contig 43737 bp, 43 predicted proteins | sample Coa_R2_FD_67286 | JGI IMG/M metagenome (GOLD analysis project Ga0070740, IMG submission 67286) | Surface soil microbial communities from Centralia Pennsylvania, which are recovering from an underground coalmine fire - Coalmine... | ecosystem: Environmental > Terrestrial > Soil > Unclassified ... | reverse complement strand
CGACTCAGCGAACAGGACGCAGTCATACTTCTCGAGCAGCTGCTGGATGATGATCTTGATGTACCTGTCGTTCTTGCCCACCGGGATGGTGCCCGGGATGATGGCATAGAAGTTGACGCCCGCTGCTCTGCACTGGTCTTCAGTGTTGTCGGTTGACCCGTCGCTGTGAACGTACAGGTCTTGTGGCTCGAAGAACCGTGCGTAGTGCTTCAGCCAGAAGGGCATGAAGATGCCCTCGTTCTTCACCATCGCCAGGGCGCAGTACGGGCGTTTCACTTGTTCTTCTTGCTGACAGCACGTCCCTGCATGTGCTCCCAGTCGCGGTCCTCCGGCGGACGCACCTCGAGGTTCTTGGCCCAGGCGCCCTTTAGCACCTTCATGTCCACACCCAGTTGCTCTGCGACATAGACCAGGGCGTTCAAATCCTTGGGAAAGCAGTGGCCGCCAAAACCACGTACGTAACGCCCGTCGTGGGTGGGTACGGGACCTGGGACAGCCCAGTGGCTGTTCCCGAGACGCTTGTCGAGCTTGGCGTACTCGACGACCTTGTCGTAGTCAACGTTGAGGCCCTTGTTGTCCAGAGCTTCGATGAGCTGTGCCATCTCATTGGCGAAAGCCACCTTGGTTGACAAGAAGCAGTTGATGGTGTACTTCACCATCTCTGCCGTCGTCGATGACGTCTTGATGACTGGGATCCCAGGGAAGGCTGTCTGGAAGATGAGCTTGGCCGTGTTGATCCACGGGCGCGGCCCGCCGAGGATGATGCGGTCCTGGTTACGCATGTCGTTGAGGGCGTTGGCCTCGGTCAAGAACTCAGGATTGAAGACGATGTGGAGGCCTGTTCCTTCGAACTGCTTGTTCCAACGCTCGGTCGAACCCGGCGGGACCGTAGACTTGACGATTGCGATACGGTCAGGTCCGCCAGCGTCAGCCAGCTCCTTCAGCACTCCCTCGACGATCGACAGGTCAGCTTCGCCATCTTCAAACATAGGGGTAGGAAGACAGACGAAATAGACGCCGCTGAAGGACTTGCCCATCGATTGGCACCGTGACACTAGCTCGGTCACTGACGACGGAGGATGTTTCCAATCACCGTTGAACAACTGCCAATTTGGCACGCCACCCGAAGCCAGTTTTCCAGCCTTGTCATACGTGAAGACATCGAATCCACGTTCTGAAAAGACCGTGGTCAGCGACCCGCCGACAAACCCCTGACCGATGACCGCGATGCTCTTCATGCTTGCTCCTTGTCAGCTTCGTCACGCATCTCATAGACTACCCGCGCTAGAAGGTGTTCACGTGTTAGCTCTTTGAGAGCATTCCATTCGTCTACGGTCAATCCGCTGTCAGCGAACGCCCGTCTGACGATGTCGCCCAGTTGGACGTCCTTCGTTCCGATCCTGATGATCGCGGGTAGCAAAGAACTGCCCATCAGCATGTGTTCACTCTACACCGGATCAACTGTGCTGTTTCACCAGTTCTGCTAGACGCTTGATGTCTTCTGCCAGTGCGTTTTGTACCTCGGGGCTGTCCCAACCCTTCTTCGTTGTGGGCCACCACTTCTGCGCCTCCATGCTGGTGAGGTCGTTCAAGTTCTGAAGGGCATTGTGTTGAACAACGATGTCAGTGTCCCGGAACAGCTGCGGCTGGCTGCTGAATGCGCTGTAGAGGTAGGTGTCGTTGTGGGGCGACATCGAGAAGTGCCCGCATGCGTCGTACCACGACCGGTGGACGATCGGGAACAGGTGAGCGTCGCGGCCCCTGCCGTCATCCACCTGTGAACGAAGGTAGCAAGGTTTTCCATCGTTGTGACGTGAGATCTCGAGGTCCCACCCAGGTGTCTTCATCACCGCGTCATCGTTCCACAGGAACAGGAACTGTCCCCTTGCCAGCAAACACATCTCGTTGTACATGGCGTGGAGGTCAGCGTATCCGTTCCCGCGAGGGCCGTGGACGAAAGTCGTCCACAGGTCGGGGTGGCTCTCAAGCCAACGTTGGGTGGCCTCGTCGTCGTCGTCGAGGCGAAGGATGATCTCGTACTGCCGGCCGAGCTTGAGGTCAGCGGTGTCGATCAACGACCTCAACGACTTCTCCAGCATCTCGACACGGTTCCGCGTGGGAACCAGCACTGAGACAAGCACGCCGTCCATCACTCACCCGCTCCCAGCTTGACAACCTTGACGCCTGCGTCCTGGTCTTTGACGAACCGGTGTGGATCGATGACAACGGATCCAGGTGGGAAGTCCATCTGCGAGAACATCTGGTGACGGGTCCCGATGAAGTAGATGGCTTTGCCCAACCAGAGCTTTGGGCTATCGACCCACTCCTGTTGTTCGGGGTGGACGATGGGGTCGACCAGCTTGGGATCGAGGCTGCGCTCACGGAGCACGTTGGCAAGGAGCACCGCGGGCGAGCCAACCACCAAGTTGGTCTCCGGCTTGAACGACTCGCCCAAGATGATGACGGGTAGTCGGTTGCCCTCGGCATTCCGCTCGTCTTCGATGATGTCGGCGAACCATTCAGTCTGGCGCTCACGCTGCAACATGATGCACTCGAAGAAGTCAAAGCCCATCTCCAGCTTCCGCGCCAGCCACGACAGAGCGATGTTATCGCGTGGGTGACACCCACCACCGTCGCCCATGCCGGCGGTCAGGTAGCGTGGGCTGATCAGGCGTTCGGTACCCAACTTCAAGCCATCTGTCACCGCGTCTACGTTGACGCCTGTCTTGTGACACACCTCCATCAACGTGTTGACGAAAGCGATCTTGGTGCTGATGAAGGTATTGTAAGCGACCTTGATCAGCTCGGCTTCCTTGATGCCCGTCTTGTAGAAGGGCCGGTCGTGGAGGGTCTTGTAGAAGCTCTCGGCCAACGAGGCTGTATCAGGATCGTCGACACCGAAAAGGACGAACTCGGGGTGGGTGAAGTCCCGGATCGTGGTCCCCATCGCGATGAAGAAGGGATTGTAGCACAGCTTGAGGAAGCCGCCGAAAGCGTCAATGATCGGGTAGATCTCACGTTCGATGGTCCCGGGCAAGACGGTGGAGATGACGACAACCCGAGTCGGCTTCGCTTCCTGGATGGCGGCGTCGGCCAGCTGCGTGATCGACTGCTTCAACCAGGTGTAGTCGAAGTCAACACGCTTTGCAGGCAGGCGGGTCACGCCCTCGTACCTCGGGTTGTGGGGCGTTTGGACTGCGACGAAGATCAGGTCACAGGTCTTGACCATCTCCAGAGGCTCGACCAGCTTGATGTTGGTCTTGTCCAGGAGGGGCTGCGCGCCCTCCTCAACGTAGGTGAGCTTCCTCGTTTTGAGGATGTTTGATACGTGATGGCTGGGGTCGAACCCAACCACCTCGTGACCCGCTGCTTCCACTGCCAGTGCGCAGGGGAGGCCAAGCTTCCCCAGCCCCATGAACCCGATCTTCATGCTTCCTCCGTTGCCGCCAAGGTAACCAACGTGCGGGCCGTCTCTTCCCACCTGTTTGACCCCCAGATGTACCCGACCGTCTCGTCGATAAGGGACTGCCTCTCGCGCGGATCCATTTTCTGGATGCGATCCAGGATGTCGAGCACTTGCTTGGGATCTTCGTAGAGGAACGTCGTCTTGCAACCGCTGTAGTAGGTGTCTGCTCCCGCCCCTGCGTTGCGGATGGTGAAACACCCACGAGCCGCTGCCTCAACGTCCTTGATCCACAACGAGTCCTTCAGGTTCAGCTCTTTCCCCTCGCAGGTGATCGGGCTGTCTTCGCTGTGGATGAAGACCTGGATGTTCGACAGCTCTTTCAGGTAGTTCCAGTACGAGAGGCCACCCTTCTGGACGTTGACCACAACACCCAGGTCCTCGAGCTGGTCGAACAGCTTCTGGCGGTGTGGGTGGACGGTGCCAACGAATCCCACCGGGATCGACCGCTCTTCATAGGTGGGTTTGGCATCGCAGTACTCGGGCAGCATCCACATCCGGACGAAGACGGCAGGCAGACCGCGTTCTTTCAGGAAGTCAGCCCACCATTGAGTGGTGACACAGATGGCCTTGACGTTGAGCTGTTCGACGGCCCGTTCGTAGACCCCGCGACCCACATACGAGGGATCGTCGATATATGCTTGCCATGGGTCCTGGTCGTAGATGACCACGGGCGTGCTACCCAGATGGTGCTCGAGCATGTCCAGGCTTCGGGCCAATGAACGCTGCTTCAAACAACAAACGACCGGACGGTTGCCCATGTCCAGCGCGCGCTCGACGCCAGCCAGAGTGCAGCTCTCGACTTGTGCGACCTGGCGCAGGCTCTTCAAGAGCTGATGCTGGAAGCAGTTTGACTCGATGTACTCGATGGTGTCGACCAGCTGCAAGATCCTCATCACTTCACCAAACTATCGTAGTGGGCTAGGAGCTCGTCATACCGAGATGACGCTTCTTCAAATGCCGCAACAAACTCAGGATCGGTGTAGTTGAACTTACGGCTCGCGGTGAACCGAGGGGCCATGTGAGCCCCGATGAGAGCAAACAGGCGCGTTCGGTCACGGTCTCGGACCCAAGCGTTGAAGACCTGATCCATCGTCGTTGTTTGACCTTTCAACATCCGGTGGAGCCCGAAATGGAACGCCTGCTGGTCAGTGGAGTTCCAGCAATGGAACCCGGCGGGCTTCAGCGAAGCGGGCAGGTCTTTTTCCCGAAGGATGATGTCGTGGTTGGTGTCGACCTTGCGATCGCAGTAAAGTTCGTCTTGGGTGTCGTTGAAAACGACTTTGGTCGAGAACGCGTTGAGCCCGTTGATCAAGCTGTCGGTCATGTAGTCGTGCAGAGGCGCCTGCAGGCCCGTGACGCGGGGATTGGCTTTGAACTGTTCCCAGATCATCCACAACGTGTGGACAGACGACAGGATCGTGTCAGCATCTACTTTGACGAAGAGATCGTGGCTGGGTCCCTGGTGACGCCAAGCGTGCCATAGAGCGTTGTGAGCCTCTTTCTCCTTCATATTGGCGATGATGACGTGACTGACGACGACGTCTTTCTGGGCTCGGATCTGTTTGAGACAGCCCTCGAACTCCCCTTCTTGGGTGTACATCGTGCCGACGAAGATGCGGGGAAGTGGTTCAGTCATCTTCGTTCCCAATCACGCTCGGTCATGTACATGCAGATCTGGTCGTAAAATCGGCCGTCTCGGTACAGAGACTCGATCATTCGACCCTCTTCTTTGAAACCCAGGTTCTTGTAGACGCGCTGCCCGATCTCATTGTATGAGGCCGTTGTCAGGCTTGCGCGGTGGACCTGGAACCCATCGAAACACCGTTCGAGCATCAGCGTCCACATGTACTTAGCGAGGCCCTTGCCCCTAAAGTCCTTGTGAATGTCTGCGCCGAGGACGATGGTCCGGTTCATCGCGTCGTAGTCGTAGAACTTCGTCAGACCTGCACGCTTTCCATCAGCGACAAAGACCAGTCGCAGCTGGCGCCGGTCCGACTTGACACGTTCCCACCAACGGAGGTGTTGTTCCATGGTGATGGGTTCGGGGTGGGTCAGGTTGTGCAGGACAGTCGGATCGTTGTGCAGGTCAACGAGGAACTCGTGGTCTGCGTCTTCGACCGGACGAAGGTAGTACTGGTCGGGGACTTCGATCTTCACTTCGTCAGCTCCTTGACACGTTGAGCGATGTGACGGATGTCGTCTTCCTCAAGCCACCAGCCACAAGGCAACGAGAACTGGTTCGGTGCAAATGACTGCAAGCCCTTCAGCCCTGAGTCCTGGATGTCCTGGAAGCAGGTGTAAGCATCGTTGGGCACGTGGACGACACCCGCCATGATCTTCTCGGCGTTGAGAGCCTTGAGCAAGTCGTCACGTTGGAGCTTGCTACGCTCGGTATCGACCTTCATGGTGTAGACCCAGAAGCTGGACTCGCTTCCATCGGGTCGCTTGGCGGGGCGAACCGTGGTGCAACCGCGGAATAGTTCGTCATAGAGTGCTGCATTGCAACGGTGCCGACCCATGATGTGATCGATGTGTTCCATTTGCGACAGGCCGATGGCGGCACAGACGTTGTTCATGTTGAACTTGTAGCCGATCTCTTCGATGTCAACGTCCCACTGCTGGCCCTTCCAGTTGCCGTTCGCATCCTTGCTCCGGTCACGGTCGAGGCCGAACCACTTGAGGCACTTGGAACGTCTGTAGTCAGCTTCGTCGGTACAGATGAGCGCTCCACCATCACCCGTGGTGAAGTGCTTGATAGCCTGGAATGAGTAGCATGTGTAGTCGGCCCATTCGTGAACGGGTTGTCCCCTGTAGTGAGCGTCGAACGCGTGCGCGGCATCGAGGACCAGCTTGATGTTCGCAGCCTTGCAGAACCTCTGCAACATGAACATGTTGGGCGGGGTGCCTGCCCAGGCCACTGCCATCACCGCCTTGGTGTTGGGAGTCCACTTTTCCATGACGCTGTAGGGGTCAAGCATGCCGTGTTCTGGGTCAACATCAGCCCAGACGATCTTTGCACCCGTCATGGCGATCGCCGCGTTGGTCGCCACACAAGTCATGGGTGTGCTGATGACCTCATCACCCGGACCAACCCCGGCGAGCTTCAACGCCAGAAACAATGCGCTGGTGCAGCTGTTGGTCAGGATCAAGTGGTTGCTGCCCAAGTATGCTGACAGCTCCTCCGTCAGCGCCGTCACCTGAAGACCCTCGTTGATGAAGCCTGAATCGAACACCTTGCCCAGCTCGGCCAGAGCGTCCGCCTTCGGCACATGGACCTTGAACAGCGGGTACGTCTTCATGTCATTCCTTCCGGTTGGTGACGATCTCTTCGATGGCCAGGCCCTTGAACTGGTCGAGCGGTTTGTCGAGGATGCCCAAATTGGTGAGGTGTTGTTCCAGTTGTTCGCAAGACATCACTTCATGGTTGCTGGAGTACGTGAATGCGGGGTGGTTGCCAGACTCGAAGGCAGGGCCAAGCACGTAGTACGCGCCATCGTCATCGAGGCCACGGAGCCTGACGCTCTCGCTCTCGTTGATCAGGTCCTCGTCACGTTTCTCGCCGGGTCGCAACCCGATGATCTTGACGGGTTTGTTGTAGCGCCGGGAGAAGACGTCGGCCAGGTCACCGATCCTCATAGCTGGCAAACGAGGGATCCACGTCTCACCCGTCTTGCCCTTGTTGAGGGCCTTCTTGATGAGGTTGACGCTGTCGTCCAACGTCATGACGAACCGTGTCATCGCAGGATCTGTCACGGTCAGGAACTCACCGTGCTCGCCCTGGTGTTTGAACAACGGGATGATGCTGCCACGTGACTCGAGCACGTTGCCGTACCTGACGGCCAGATACCTGACGTTCGAGAAACCTGTCCGAGCCTGGCTGGTGACGACTCGTTCCGAGATCGCCTTACACATGCCGTAGACGTTGACGGGAGAACACGCTTTGTCAGTGCTGACGAACAGGACGGTCCTCACCGGATTCGGTGGAGTGTTCACCGCATCGATCACGTTCTGGGCACCGACCAGGTTGGTCAGCACGCTCTCGCTCGGGCTCAGCTCGCAGGTGTCGACCTGCTTCAGTGCCGCAGCGATGATGATGGTGTCAGGCTGGTACTGCCTGATGACGTCACGAACACGGTGTGGGTCTCGAATGTCACCGACGAAAAACTGCAGGTTGCCCAGCTTGTCCGCTAGGGGCCCAGCCGACAGCTCATTCCTGATCGTCCAGTGTTTTGCTTCGTCACGTGAGTAGACTGCGACTCGTTCGGTCGGCAGCATGCGTTCGATGAGCTTGCGTCCGAGAGAACCAGTCCCGCCGAAAATGAGGATCCCAGGCATCGCCCAGATCGTATCACAGATGCGTGACGGTGTACTGGTCACGTGGCGTGATCGACGCAACTCGCGTGGTCTGGTAACCGATCTGACGCAGTTGTTCTGGAGATGACCACGAACCTGTCAGCTTGCCCGCGTTGTACGGGTTCAGGTCGCAGTGGAAGATGCCACCGTCAAGGATCGCTGTCCTCTGGTACATCTGCCAGTACTCTCGTTGGAAGTCGAGCTCCGTGAATTGGCCCTTTGCTCTAAGCACACCGAAAGCGTACTTCATTGCGAAGTACCGGTTCAGCGCCGGCAGCTGCGTCAGGAACGTCGTCGACCAGATGTCGCCTTCTGAGTGATCGATCTTGACGGGTTGGCCCGTCACCCGGTTGGTGTGCGATTGCCAGAGGTTGCGCTTGCTGTCGGGTCGGGGAGCGTCCTTGTTGTAGAGGTGACGGTCAGCGACAGAGTACTGGTGGAGCCGGCACGAACCGACGTCGGGGTTCTTCTGCAGGTACTCCGCCGCCAGCCACAACTTGTTGAAGTTGTAGTGGATCATGTCGCTCTCGATGATGTACGTGAACTGGGGAGGGTCATCGACGAGGTAATCGTTGAGCCACCAGTCGATCGCCGTCCAGTATCCGACGTTCCTGTCCGAGCGGTACGCGTGCGTGTAGCTGTCACGCAACACGTCAGCGACACCGGGGACAGTCGATGCGTTGTCGAAGACTGTCAACTTCTCGTGGAGTTCCGGCGCCTGCTTACCCAGGTTCTTCAGGACCTCGGCCAGGATCTCTGCTCTCGACTGCTCGAGGCAACAGGTGACGAGGAGAAATGCGACGGTCACAGGGATTGCAACAGTTCTCGGTAGGGTTCGAAGCCGCCCGGCAGTTTCCAGTCTTCCACGTTGGGGACTGCAGGGGAGGCAGAGAAAACGTTGTCACAGATCGCTGATGGTGGCAGCACCTGTTCTGCGATGCCCACTGGCGTCGACACGGTGGGCACTCCGAGCAAACCACACTCGATCAGGGCTTGGGGGCCACCTTCCTGCCTTGCGGTGACAGCGTACTGGTCGAGGCACTGGTACAGCTCATTGATGACCTCAATCTTGGGTCGGTCGAAGTAGGTGTATGGGATCGTCGCCCGGTCGAGGCGTTGCATGATGTACTGCCGACGCCAGCCCGCGAGAACAACGTGGATGTTGCGTTGGTTACCAACGTAGGCAGCGTTCTGCCGGAAGTCTCGCAGGGTCTGCAAGTAGTCAGCGAGCTTATCGGGACCCTTCTCCAGTTTCGGGTTGAAGATGCCTTGGTCGATGCCCTTGCCTTCGGTGTCCCTCTGGAACGAGCCAACGAGGAAAGCATCCAACGGGAGCCCGTGCTTCTTCCTGAGCTCTTCCTTCGTCCCAGTGGGTCTCCACAAGTTTTGGTTCGCCCAGTACTTGACAAGGTGGATGGGCTTCATCGTCAGGGGCCGGATGAAGTCGTAGGTGTGCTGGTTGAAGACGTGGTACGCGGTCGTGATCTCGTCGCGCAGCTCGAAGTCAGCTCGTTCCGTGGGTCCGAACTTCTCGGGCACGATGTGGTGGACCGTCGTCAGAACCTTCTTGTCCTTGAGCAGGCCCACGTGCCACAAGCCCTGCCAACACCAGTCAGCCAAGAGCCAGACGACGTCAGCGGTCTTGGGAGTGAAGACAGCCATGTCTGAGTTGCCCTCGGTCCACTCCTTGACCATCCGGTCGACGATCCAGTCTTCTTGGGGTGGTAGCGTGTAGACTTTCTTCATCGGCACACCTCTTCGAAGAGCTTGACGTACCGTCTCGCTACTGTGTTGATGTCGATCGCCTCAGCGATGCCGGTGTAGTCCAGCTCCTGGCGGGAGGGCAGGTCGTCGATCTGCTCGACGTCGAGGGCAGGTGGGTTGTCGTAGTCGTACAGCTCGTAGTCGTAGGGCTGGTCACGGAGGACCTTGCCATACTTGCCGACGAGCTCCTTGGTCCCACCCACCTCGCTGCACACGACGGGCGTGCCCTGTGACAGGGCTTCAACGACCACGTTCGGACAGTGATCGGCCCATGCCAAGTGCAGCATCCAGTTGGCCGCCGAGTAGATCTGCATGTAGACCTCGGGACCCACTGGACCCGTGTAGAAGATGTTGGGACCCGTTGCTCGGTAGTCGGGATGGTTGCCCATGATGATGAGACACGAGTTCGGGTGCTTCTTCCGCAGGTGGTGGAACAGCCGGACGTTGGCTTCAAGCCGCTTTTGAGCGTGCCAGTTGCTGGAGCAGACGTAGATCTGGTCGTAGGTCGACCGCATTTCGACGAGCTTGGGGATCGTCAGTTCTTTGAGCGGGTTGATGTCGATGCCGTTGCCGATGACTGTCGCTGGCCGAACTGCCCAGTGCCGCTCAGTGAAGGCGCGGTCAAACTCTGACTGGAAGACGATGCAGTCAGCGCGGTGGTACGTCTCACAGATTCGCCTGTTCTTGGTCTCGAACTCCCACGGCTTGAACCACAGGCCGTCGAGGCGCTGGACGACTTTGGGTGCGAGCTGGACCCCCGAAGGTTCGATGAAGACGAGGCTGACGTCGGCCCCCTTGCCATCAAACTGGCATTCGTGTCCCATCTCGAACAGCTTTTTGGCCAGTCGACTGGCAAAGGTGTTCGGGCCGGTGGGGGCGTCCAGGCGGACGTTGTCCAGGTGGATCTTCACTGCCGCTTCTTGATCTCTTCCAACACCGGAAGAGCGAAGTCAGTGCCCGACAACAGGACAGCGAGCAACGTCAGTTCCTCGGTCTCCATGTTCTCCACTTTGGCGCGCTGGGTGAAGATGTCCGGGTCCAGCTCCTGGTGCCCGTTGATCAGGATGCCGTCGTAGTAGTTCTGGGCGAGGTAGTTCATCCCCTCGTTGGTCACCTCGATCTCAGCGGTGGTGATGACCTCCACCATCGTGTTGAAGATCTCGGTGTAGATCTCGACGCAAGTGACCAGGTTCAGGTCGAGCTTGTTGCCATCAGACGGTTCGAAGCGCTTGAGCTTCGCGCCCAACAGCTGGGAGATGACCTTGTGAAACTCCTGGGGCTTCAGCTTTGACTTCTCGCTCATGCGGCGCTCCTTCTCCTGTACTCCTCTTCGAGCTCTGCCCCGTAAGGGGTGGTGTTGAAGAGGTTGCGCAGGAGCTGGATGTCACTGTACGGCAGAGCGTCCAGCTTGTACTCGTTGAAGACCACGAGTTCGTTGATGGGCTTCTTCGAGCTTTTGCCCTCAGCGTCCTTGGTGCTGAGCTGCATGTGCTTGAAGACCTGGTTCGACAGCCAGTTCAGCCCGTCGTCGGTGACCTTGTGCGACGACTTCTTGAAGACGCCGTAGATCTGCTCCTTCACCAGGTCTCGCATCTGGTGAAGGGTGTCGTTGTCGAGCGTCGCCTTTGCGAACTTCTTGTTGATCTGATTGGTGATGTGGAGCTCTAGGAGCTCTGAGAACCTGATGTGGCCTTCCACGTTGCCTCCAGGAAGCCAATATACTCCTGGACGCACTCCTGCCACGTTCGAAGCTTGATCGGTTCTTGCACGGGCAGCTCGCCCGACTCCAACATCGCCTGCAACTGGTCCCAAGTCGAGTACACGCAGTTGTGTCCCGCGAACTCGCAGCAACCGCCACCGTCCTTGTGAACCAGCGTGGGCAGTCCGCACGACAACGCCTCGAGGATGTGGTTCGGTCCCGGGTCGAATCGAGACGCACTCACGTACAGGTCGTACTTGCCGAGCTCCTCACCGAGTGCCTTGCCAGCGAGCGGCTTGATGACCTTGGTGTGCTTGAAGTCGCACTGGTGCCGCCCGATGTACGTGAAGGTGAAGTGGTCAGGGTTCTCACCGACAAATTCATCGAGCTTCTCGTAGATGTCAGCGCCCTTCATCCGGTTGTCGCTCCAGTGGTGGGCGACGATGTTGACCTTGCCGTTGTTGAGCTTGGGCTGTGGCGCGAAGATTTCGCGTGAGACACCGTTATAGATGACGGTGTTGTTCTGGCACCTCCAGCCGCGTTCCATGAAGTAGTCACGGAGCCATTTGCTCACGAAGACGGTGCCGTCGAGGTGTTCAGACACCGCGACCAGCTTCTCGTCCATGAAGTCGGTGCCCTTGCGAGCGTCGTTCTCGTTGACCCGCAGGACGACCTGACAATCGGGCTTGAAGTACATCTTGTACATCACCGCCTGGTCAACGCTGATGCCGTAACCGTCGTTGTCGAGCCCCGCGAGCAGGATGACATCGAGCGGCGTCCGACCCGTCTGGTCGATGACGAAGTCGCACAGTGCCGGCGCACGCTTGTGGAAAGCGCTGACGAAGAGGTTGCCACCGCCCCACGGCCCCGAGACCGGTGCCCGATTCAGGTAGACTCGCATGTGCCCATCGTACCCCAACAAAGGGGTCGGGTTCACCGTTGGATGACGACGTTGCTGGACTCGCTGTCAACCCAGACGACTTGTGTCATGCCATTGTGGCCATGGATCCGTTCGACAGAACCGATGCTCGGGTAGTAGCTCATCGCGCTCTCTTCGGTGAGCCAGACCAGTGCGCACCAGCCCGTGTCGAACTGGCAACCCTCAGCGACACGCCCGAGGCCCGAGACGCCTGAAGCGTCCTGGTTGCGTTGGAGGTAGAACCGTCTCATTGCACGAACCCTCTCGCCCTGAGGAACAAGGCTTCGTCGCGCTGGAAGCGCGCGTCGTCGGTCTGGTACGTCTCCGGGACGTCGTTGATGGTGTAGTGGTACATGACCCGCGGGATGAAGATCCGCTTGCGAGCCTGGTGGAGGACTGGCAGGTAGATCGCTTGGTCCCCGGCGCGGCGGATGTAGTTGCCGTCTTCACCCCGGAAGTTCTGGTCGTTGACGCCGTCGAGGAGGCTCTTGCGGAACGTCTTCAGGTGGCTCGACACCCACGGGTGCTTGTAGGGGTCCGCACCGTCAGGCAGGTTGGCGCTGATGTTCTTGTCGCTGAAGCCCCACCGGTGGGCGGTCCACACGCAGTCAGCGTTGAAGTGCATGTACGCCGCGTTGAGCATCGCCAGAGCATCGAGCTCTGTCAGCCAGTCGTCGGCATCGAGGCGGCAGACGATGTCAGTGGGCTGGCACAGGCTGATCCCGTGCAGCACGTTGGCGACCTCCCACTTCTTCGAATCGTTCCAGATGACCCGGATCTTGTGCTTCTCTTCGGGCAGGCCAGCACCGTCCTCGTGGAGGAGGTGTTTCCAGCTCCGGATGATCTCCGACTGCTTGATGACCTCGTCGCGGTCGCTGACGTCATCGATCAAGATGACCTGCCAGTTGGCGTATGACTGACCCACAACGGACGCCAGCATCTGGCTCACGTAGGCCGACGCATTGAACATCGGCGCTACGAAGACGAAGCGGTTCTCACCAGTTATCGTAGTCTGAGACATCGATTGCCTCCCCGCATGAACACCGAACTACAACGACCTGACCGATTGAGGTGCCAGTCGTCTCCCAGGTGTACGCACCGCCGATGGCGCCCGAATAACGGTACGTCTTGCCAGGTGGTGTGTGCTTCTTATCGTGTTCGCGTTGCCACGCTTGAACAGCCTCACTCTGCTTCTCGGGTGTATCACATCCGGGAATGAACTTGGGCTTTGTTTCGACCACCTGGATTGCAGCACAGGGACCGTCATGCGCTGGTACGCGCGTGCACTCCCAACCCCTTGGTGGGCGGGCGCATCCGTACGTACCGTCCTGGTACCTGACAACAGGAACCTTGGTGTAGTCGTGTCCCTCAGGCGGTGACCACTGGTGACCGGTGTGCTGCTTCTCACCAATCGTCACGGCCCACTCCTGGTTTGGTCAGCAAGACCTGCCCGTAGTCGATCTGCTCGTCGGTGAACTGCCTGTCATCGAAAAACATCCGGCGGTCCATGATGATGAGCTCCTTCGACGGATCGTCGATCTCGTTGATGAGTTGCGAGCACTGGATGCCTGGGTCACCCTTCGACGGCAGGTGGTAGTCATCGAACAGCAGGAACTTGTCCCACAGGTCCTTCGTCTTCTCCCAGTCGTGCTTGGTGCCGGCGTAGGAGTGGTCACCATCGATGTAGACCAGGTCGAAGTGGTCGGTGATGTGAGGCAAGACCTGCTGCGAGGTGCCCTTGGCGAACTGGACGTATTTGAACCAGTCACCCGGGAAGACCTGTTGCAACGCGGCGAGGTACTTCTCGTCCAGGTTGGGCTCGACGGTCACGATCTTGCCAGAGATGCCAGCATCGTGGAAGGCACGAGCAGCGCAGAAGGTCGCGTATCCCCGGCCGAAGCCGATCTCCAAGAACGACTGGAGGTTGTGCTGCCTGATGAGGTAGTAGATGAGGATGCCGCGTTCGTAGTTCGAGCGGTAGTAGGCACCGTACTTCTTGTAGTTCGGGTCGCCCGGCTTCCGGTCGCGCTTGGCGGTGTACTCTCCGATGTAGTCGAAGTCACCCATCACGATCGAGTCGAGGGCGACGCCCATCTCCTCGAGTTTCTGCTTGACGTTGACGATCCTCACTTTTGCGTCCACTCCCCGCCGAGGGTGCGGTACTCGATCGGGTGACCGATCTCTTCGGCGTGCTTGATGCCGTACTTCATGCCGGTGCTGTAGCCGAGGTCGGTGTAGACGACGGTCTTCTTCATCAGCGGCCGGAAAGCGAAGCCTGCCTCGATGCCGTGCTGGCGCTCTTCAGGGACCTCATCGCGGAGGACTCCGGGTTGGGTGTACAGGGCATGGCTGGCGTAGGGCGCCTCCCCGCGGAGCAGGCAGTCGCGCATGCAAGCGCGGACATAGCGCAGGTTCCTTTCGATGTCGCCCGCGTAAGGCGACTCGACGACGACGGGGACGTAGGCTTTCTTCTCGGTCATGGGATCCTCCTCGCACCGACAGGTGTCCTTGAGAGCAAGGCACCAGTTGCAGTGGGTGTGGGTCATTGCATGATCTTGGGCTGTGACCGCTGGATGTACACGCTCGGCGTGGTCGCCTTGCCGTCCCACGGCTTGTGCCAGATCCACCCGCCCAGCTTCTCCTTCATCTCCTGGGCGCGTTTGGCGATGTCCTCGTCGGTGACTTCGCTCCACGGCTTGCCGAACATCATGTTGTTCTCGGCCGTGTCCGAGGTGTCCTTGTCCCACAGAGCATTCCAGTGGTTCTGCCAGTAATCTCGGTAGAGCCTGATCTTGCGGGGCAGGTCATACCAGGAGTAGTGGTAGACGCCAGGCAAGCTAGCAGCGACCTGGTTCAGCCAGGCTTCGTACTGCTTGCGCGCCTCCTCGTTGCCCAGCATCGCGATCTGGCGGACCTGCTCGACATCGGGAGAGTAGAAGTTGAGGCACGGCAGCCGTTGGCCGTTGACGTCGATCATGTCGCAGCCGTCGGTTCCCGGCTTGGCATAGGCCTCGCCGTTGGCATCGGTGGCGCGGAGCTCGGCTGGGATGCCGTGGGTGATGTGGGGAAGGTTGCGGCTCAAGCGCCACTTCCACGGCTGGATGTCGACACGGACTTTGTCGGCACCGCCCCAGTACTCGATGACGGGCAGGCACATGATGTCGGCTTGCTTGGGCAACATCCGGCACAGGTCCTGAATCTTCTTGTAGTCCTCCTCGTGGACGATCTCGTCGCTGTCCATCTGCCAGCAGAACTCGCCGGTGCACATCTTCCGTGCCTCGGCCTTCTGCATGCCGTCGAAGACGGGGTGGCGTTTCGTGGTCCAGTCACGTGGGACGACCTTGACCTTCAAGCGTCCGCTATCACAGACCCATCGGGTGTTGTCAGCTCCGATCGCATCGAGGTCAGAGATGAAGGTCTCAGGGATCTTCTTCTCAGTGTCGAACTCTTTGACGAGCTCCCATAGGCGTTGCCGGGTGCCGTCAGTGGACCCGCCGTCGACCACACAGACCTCATCGCAGAAAGCCAACATCGATCGGATACACTGTTCGAACGGGTATTCCTGCTTGACGCAGTTGTAGCACGTGGTGTAACCGCTGATGCTGGGCCGATAGTCCATCGCGTTTTTGATGCCAGTCCAGAACGTCTGTGGAGAGACGAAGAGGTAGTCGCTGATGCTGTCGAGGTCGTCAGTGTCGAACCACTCCTCGTCCTTGTGCATCACGTTGTCGTTGAGCTGCAGCTTGCAACCGAGGAGCTTTGCCTCGATGACCATGCGCGGACAGGTGTCCCCACCACGAGGCAGGTACACGAAGCCCTCGGCCTGAGCGAGCTTCTCGAGCAGCTGGTGGTAGGGCAGGTTCCACAGGACTTCGTACTGCTTCCCGTTGTTGACGCACCATGCCTTGGCATCGTCAGCGCCCTTGATCCACGAGTCGCTGCCCAAGACGATCCAGCCCTTGCGCTCAGTGCCAGCGTACTTCTGGCGGAGGGCTTTGAGCAGGCCCAGGGTCTTGGCGTCGAAGACGCTCGACAGGACGGTGTTGGTACGTTCCTGGAGGAAGGGGAACAGCGTGAAGTAGCGTTCCTTCTGCTTCTGGGACATCCACCAGATCCCCATCGCTCCGTAGAAGAAAGCGCTGACGATCTTTCCGTTCATCTGGTTGTGGCAGTCGCACGGCATCCGGTGCTCGACCAGGTGCTTCTCGGGTGACCTCGATCGGCAGTACTTGAAGTCGTACTCAAGCATGCTGTACCGCAGGTTGCCGACGATGCTGGGGATGAGCTGCGGGTTCATCTGCGCAAAGTTCCCGAAGATCCAGAACTTGTCGGCGTGCTGTTGCAGCAGCGACATGCTGACGTCCTTCGAGTGCAGCTTGTAGACCTCTACCGGTGCTGCGTCGATCAGCGCTTGGCTGGTCAGCTCAGCTCCCCCGACGTAGTCTTCTACGAACAGGTCGGAGACAAAGATCACCCTGGCAGTGGGAGGAACGCTGATGTCGGGCCCAAAGATGCTCTGGTTGAAGTCGAACACGGTGAGCAGATAGTAAGCCTCACCGCACTCTTCTGTTCACCATTGTTCACTCGTCGGGCATCGTTCCAGAATGCCAGCGCGTGCCAATAGTTACGAGTGGATGCCGGCTACTCGGTGTCCAACGACACCACTCAGTGTAGATCGAAGATCTAGCGGAAAGCGGATCAGCGGAATGCGGTGAGTGGTGGCAGGGATCTCTAGGGATCAGGGTCCTTAACGCGCGACGCGAGAGAGCATGGCCACCAAGAAAAAGCAGGCGTCAGGTCCGTCCACCGCCGAACTCGCTGAGCACCTCGCTCGACAGGACACCGTCCTGGAGAAGCTCGACAAGAAGCTCGAGGACGCCCACGTCCTGAACGGTGGCTTCGACAGCTTGATGGAGAAGGTGAGCAAGATCGATGCCATCGAGCAGGACCTCAAGGTGGTCAAGACGTGCGTGGACACGCAGGGGAAGACACTCGATGAAGTCCACAAGGCGATCTACGACAAGGATGAGGGCTTGTACCAGAAAGTCAAGGGCGTCATCAAGTGGATCAGCACCGCCAACTGGGTCATCAAGGGTGTAGCGGTCACCGCGGCGACCGGAGCAGCTGGGGGTCTTTGCAAGCTCGCGTACGACATCATCACGGGTCACCTTCTCATCCACTACGCTCACTGAGGGGTGTACAGTCTCCTGGTGGGAGACGTCAACACCGAGCCAACTGCCGCGCTCAGGCGGGTCCGTAACAAGCTCGCGACAGTGAAAAAGATCGCGACTGCGTTGGTCCGCGACAGGGGCCGCCCGCTCGTCCACACCCACATGCAGGTCGTGTTCAACACGAAACACGCACCAGCGTTTGACAGGGCGATCCACGAAGCCCTGATGACCCACGCCCTCCGGGCAGAAAAGCTCGGTCCCGGTGGCTTTGACCGCACCATTGAGCTCGTCTTGGAAAGACTGGAGGCTCGCGGTGGGCGACAACTGCCGCAGCATGTGGTCCCCCGGGCCTCGACTGCCTCTGACGTAGAGAGGATCGTCCGCCTGCACACTTCGCGAGCCGGTGTCAGGACTGCAGCGATGCTCCAACAGGCGCTCCAGCTGGCGGGTTTCGGCGGTCGCATCATCATTGAGAAGACTCACTCGTCCACGCCTTCTGTCGAGCTGGTCAGGGGCTACACCTTCGACCTGACGCCCATCCTGGCTCTTGACGTCAGCTTCGTCAAGCCCCGGGTGGTCTGCATCGACGGCTACATCGAAGAGGTGTCGGAGATCCACCACCTCCTGGAGGCCGCCGCTGAAGCGAAGGAACCCGTCGTCCTGTTCGTCCGTGGGATGAGCGACGACGTGAAGCACACCCTGAAGGTCAATTACGACCGGGGCAGCCTCCGCGTGTTGCCCATCGCTGTCAAGTTCGATCTCGAGGGGATGAACTCTCTCAATGACCTGTCGGTCGTCTGCGGCTGCGACCTGGTGTCGAGCTTGAAGGGCGACCTGATCAGCGGCATCAAGTTCCATGAAGCTCCGCACGTGGATCAGGTGACTGTCTTCAAGGGCCGGACCGTGGTCGCCAACTCATCGACCCATGCAGCTGTCGCCGCTCACGTGGCGAACCTGCGGAAGCGCCGTGAGGATGAACAGGTCGATGACAAGGGGAAACTGTTCGACAAGCGCATCAAGTCGCTGTCACCCAACCACGTAGTCATCCGGTTGCCCGATGACAAAGACTACGTGGTCTGCTCACAGGGGATCGACAATGCACTGCGTGCTGTCAAGTCTGCCGTTGACTTCGGAGTGACCGAGACGGGAGAGCTGGTGGCGACGGAGATGGCAGCGAGGGTCCATGCCGACAGGTGTATCAAGACCCTCCTGGACTTGGGAGCTTACCTGGAAGACTAGGCGGCGTTCGGCTTGCCGATCGTCCCGCCCGAGGTGCCGTGCGTCTCGATCGCTGAACGATCGATGAGGTTGTTGTTGATGAGGTACTTCAACACCTTTTGGCCATCCTCGGGGCGGATGCCAGCGCCCTTGTAGATCCTGTCGAGCCCCGCGCGGAAGTTCTGCGCTTGGGCCCCGGACCGTGGCTTCTGGTTCTTGACCTCAGCCCCTCCACCGCGTGCCTGTCCCGGTCCGACGGGCGTCTGCTCGCCGGTGCCGGTGGTGCCCGTCGTCGCTGTCGTCGGCTTTCCCGGCTGGGGAGGTTGCGTCTGGCCCGTCTGTTGGGCGGGTTCGGCAGTGTTGGCTCCCTTCGTCTGGTCGCCGCCCTGGCCCTGGATCTGGCCCTTCATGTCGGGTGCGATCTCAGCGGCTTTTGCTCCAGCCTGGACGCGCTTGACAACGTTGGAGAACACCTTGAGGGGAGCCTGCAACAGCTCCTTGGTCAGGACGTCGCCATTGATGTAGGGGACCTGCTTGAACGCGCCGAAGAGGCCACCCGGTGCCAGTGCCTTCCGGAGCTGGGCCGCGATGTTCTTCAGCTTCTCCTCGCCAGAGACGCCCTTCGGCGGCTTGGCTTCGTCGAGCTCCTGTCCCTCAGCTTGGCCCTTCTTGAACCAGTCCCGTTGGCTCGGAGAGAACGCAGCACGCTCTTTCTCTTTGTCGGTCGGTTCGCTGGCCTTGCTGCCCTTCTGCGGGGGCCTTGGCGCGATGCCGGGCCGCTTGGGTGGCTGGTCCTGTCCACCGTTGTGCTTCGGTTCAGGTGGCGTCCTGGCAGGCGTCGGTGCTTTTGCTTCTGGGCCTGGGATGTCGAGCTTGTCTTCGTCACCTTTTCCACCGAAGCTGGTGTTGGCGAGCTGCGTGTCGCTCTTTGCACCCGTCGCCGGTGCGGGCTTGGGGATGTCGGTCTTTTCCTTGTTGCCTGCGGTGCCCGTGACGTCGGACTTCATGCCGCCCTCGCCACCGTTGGCACCCGTGAATTGGGTCTGCAACGTGCTGGCGAGGCTCTTGTTCAGGTCAGCCTTCGACAGGTCGACACCGTTGTTCTTCAGGATCTGTGGGATCTGGGAGAACCCACGCTCGAGGGCATCAGCGAACGTCGTGATCTTGACAACCGGGTTGTCGACGCCGACGAGGCTCTTCAACTTCGTCCAGGCCGCAGTGATGGGGCCACCTCCCGTGTACTTGTTGAGCTCAGCCTGTGCCTGGTCGATCGCTGCCGACAGCGCCGGGAGCTCGGGCGACTTGATGGTGTTGAGCTTCTGGACGATCGCACCGACTTTCTGCAGGTCTTCTTCGTTCATCGCTTCGAGGAGGAGCTGAACAGTCTTCTGTTCAGCCAGCAGCTGTGCGTCAGCTGCCCTTGCGCGTTCCTGGAGCGATTGCTGTAGGCGTCGGTCGTACCGTTCTTTGAGCGATGGTGCCATCGAGATCCCCTCCGCGGGTTTACTGGCTCTAAGTAGGCGGCTACAATCTCAGGAGGTGCACCATGGGAGAGAAGAACCCTCGCGACATGCTGAACAAAGCCTCCTGGACGTTGATGGAGGTCATGAAGGACGCTGCGTCGGCCAACGTGACACAGGCGCTGCGGACTGGGCAGCTTGCGATCGACGCCAGGGAGGTGCCCAAGTTGATGGCCCTCATCGCGGCCTCGATCGAGGAAGGGTACCACAAGGGTTCCCGGTCGTTCGGCAAGGTGGTTGATGCGGCAATCGTTGCGTCTCCCGAGGCACTCGCTCGCGAACAGGCCGCTGCGAAAAAAAACGCAGGCCGCCCCTGAGAGCACGTCTGGCGGCGGCCTGGAACGTCCTGTGGAGGTGACCTGATGGCGATGGGCATCAAACACCTGGTGACGTGTCGCTGCACGCTGTTGCAGTTCAAGCGGCACCCAAACCCGCCGTTGCACCAGTTCACGGTCTTCTCAGTCCTCGGTGATGACGACAGGGTCGTTCCCAGGTACGCCCAGTGCAACAACTGCGGCATCATCCACCGCGTTGTCGAGATCAACCGGTCAGAGATCATCAGCGGCAAAGAGTCGATGTCATCGATCCTCAAGGTCGAAGACATCAGGCCGACGCTCCCGTCGCGCCTTGCTGACATCCTGGATGCCAACGACTGTGACTTGCCGACGTGGGAGCTGGCGAAGTACATCTACGACAACAAACGCTGGGGAGAGTTCGTCGTGCTGGCGTCAGACACTGACGCTGGGACCCGGAGCGGGAAGTACCTCCGCATCCTCGGAGACAACATGTTTGATGTCGGTGGCTTTGAACGCGAAGAAGAGGTGACCAAGTGACGGGTGCAGTCCACTACGGGCAGATGCAGTCGGAGAAACGTGCCGAAGAGAACGAGCACTGCCGGCAGATCGTCAGAGAGATCAACCTTCAAGGTGGTCTGACCCAGCGCCAGACGTTGCTGCTCATCTACTTGCTGGGTTCAGAGCTCGAGAACGTAGAACACATGAAAGCAGTCACCAAACTCGTTCGTGAGTTGGGTGGCGAAGATTTGTTCGTCATCGGAGGTCCAGATGGGTCGACAGACGCTTGAGGGGCGGCACCAACACATCACTGCTGATGAGGAGGACCAGCTCGACCAGCTGCAACGGGTCCTGGCCTCGCAGGTCGACAACACACGCATTGTCTACCTCCACAGCGAGGTCAGCGAACACTCGATTGCCAACGTGATCGCCCAGCTGCTGCACCTGGCCAACCTGAACCGGAACCCGATCTACCTGGTGGTGTCGACGTACGGTGGCAGCGTCGACGAGATGTTCAGCCTCTATGACATCATCAAGTTCCTGCCGTGTCCCGTCCACACCGTCGGCCTGGGCAAGGTGATGAGCGCCGGCGTGCTCCTGCTGGCGTCCGGTGTCAAGGGCAAGCGCCTGATGGGTGCCTCCGCGCGCATCATGATCCACCCCATCTCGGGTGGAGTCATCGGCAACGTTTTTGAGCTCGAGAACGCGACGAACGAAGCCAAGCGCCTCCAGGAGCTGATGGTCAACGCCCTGGTGAAAGAGACCAAGATGACGAAGGTCCAGGTCGAGAAGGACTTCATGCGTCCGATGCTCGATTACTACCTGACGCCGCAGGAAGCCATCAAGCTCGGCATCGTCGACCGCGTGATCGGCGCCTGAGTTGTAGAAACGTCCCGACGTGGGTTACAGTGTGGCGACATGTCGTTGCCCGACTACCGCCCGTACTTCCCGTTCTCGAAGGTCCGTGTCGAGCAGGAGCAAGCGATCGAGTTTGCTCTCGACGCCTTCTTGAACCAGGGAAAGAGGTTCGTCATCCTTGAGCTGGGGACCGGCTGTGGCAAGAGCGCTATCGGCATCACCCTGGCACGCGTCCTCGCTGAACACGGCGGGACAACGGTCGTTCCACCCCTCGAGGGCATGGAAGACATCGCGGACGGGGAGACGACGGGAGCCTACGTCCTGACGACCCAGAAGATCCTTCAGGACCAGTACATGAAGGACTTCGGTCCGTCCAGTGGCCGGAACCTGCTGCGGTCGCTCAAGTCAGCCAGCAACTACGACTGTCGTTTCTACAGCGACCAATCCTGTGCCGAATCGCGTCGCCTGCTCAAGCAGCTGGGCGAGCAGCTGCACGGCACCGATTTTCACAAGTGCTGCCGCGGTTCGTGCCCGTACATGATCGACAAGTCGGAGTTCTGCGAACACCCGATCGGCATCACCAACTTCTCGTACTTCCTCGCTGAGACGATGTACGCCAAGCAGCTGGTGCCACGGTCGCTGTTGGTCATCGATGAGTGTCACAACATCGAGAGTGAACTGGGCAAGTTCGTCGAGGTCACTTTCTCGGAGAAGTTCGCCAAGGCCCTGGACTGCAAGGTACCCAAGCTCGACACGCCTGAACGCGTGTTCGATTGGGTCAAGGGGCCGTACAAGAATGCCGTCAGCAAGACGATGAAGGGCCTCGAGAAAAAGCTCGCTGAGCACTTCACTGGCAAAGGAACGGTCGGCCTCAGCGAGATGTCCAAGCGGTACGAGATGCTGGACAAGCACATCTGCAAGGTCAACCGCTTCATCGAGTCCTACTCTCCTGACAACTGGGTCCTGAACTTCGTCAAGGCCCCCGAGGGCACGCGCGCTGGCCGGAAGTTCGAGTTCAAGCCCGTCGATGTTTCGTCGTTCGGCAGCAGCCACTTGTACCGTTACGGCAGCCGTGTCGTCATGATGTCGGCGACGGTCGTCGACAAGGACACCTTCTGCAGGTCAGTCGGCGTCGACCCAAACGATGCGGCATACCTGTGTTTGCCGTCGCCGTTCCCGCTCGAGAACCGTCCCATCCACTACCTCGGCGTGGGCAGCATGTCGATGAACTTCATCGACTCGACGTTGCCCAAGTTGACAGAGACGGTGAGGAGCCTCCTGGACCTCCACTCGAACGAGAAGGGCATCATCCACTGCGTCAACTACAAGATCGCCCAGTACCTCGTCGAGAAGCTGAAGGACAAGCGGCTGTTGATCCACAACAGTGAGAACCGCGACGAAACGATCGAGAAGCACCTGACGAGCAAGGAGCCCACGGTGCTCATCAGCCCATCGATGATGGAGGGCGTCGACCTCGCCGACGAAGCGAGCCGTTTCCAGATCCTGTGTAAAGTCCCGTTTCCCTACCTGGGCGACCGGGTCATCCAGCTCCGGAAGGCCAGGAGCAACACCTGGTACTCGATGATGACGGCACGAGCGGTCATCCAGGCCTTCGGGCGGTCCATCCGTAACGATACTGACCACGCTACGTCTTACATCCTGGACAGCGACTGGGAGCGGTTCTACCGGACCAACGCTCACATGTTTCCTGCAGAGTTTTCCTCCGCGCTTCAGTAGAGCGCTCGCGCTCGCGAGGTTGCCATTTGTTTTACGGCTGCGCGACAAGCCGTATACTTATGGCTGGAGGACACTACCAATGGAAGGCACCAATCCCGTACTCGAGAAGTGGACGGAGCTGAAGAAGCTCGTCGAAGATCTCGAGCTCGACGTTGTCAAGAACGCCCGCGGAACTGCGGCGGCGGGAGTCCGTGCCCGCAAGGGTCTCCGAGAGCTGAAGGGCCTCGCGGCCACCCTCGTCAAGATGACCGTCGAGACCGACAAGGCAGCAAAGGCGACCAAGCCGAAGAAGGAGAAGAAGGCGCCTGCAGCTCCCGCAGCGTCCTGATTCCTTCTCTCAACGTGTGTGGAGTGGCAGGCCCCGGCCGTGAACGCTGGGGCTTCGTCGTCTCTGGCGGCCTATTTACGGGTCGGAGACAACATGCCCGCACCCCGCGCAGTCCTTGCAGACATCCATGACTTGGGCCTCGACCCGGCCTACGCTCACACCATCACCGACAAGGGTGGCCACTTGGTCCCGCCGTCGAAGATCAAGACAGGTGCGAAGCACGCTGGCATGCACATCAACCAGCGGACATTGCCCGCGGAGCCCGTCCAGAACGCTCTCAAGCAGCTCCCGAAGGAAGCCGAGAAGAAGGACGAGGAAGTCGTGGTCGTCAAGCGGTCGAAGCTCGCTGCTGCGGCTCCTGTCCCCGCACCTGAACCGGTGAAAGCAGCCGAAGTCGTGAAGCCGGTCGAAGAGGCGAAGCCCGTCGAGGTGAAGGCCGAAGTAAAGGCTGAGGAGAAGCCCGCTGAAGAGAAGCCGGCTAGCTGACCTTCCTGATCTTCTCGAAGATTGCCTTCTCGATCTGGCAGATCCGCATCCGGGTCAGGCCGTAGATCTGCCCGATGCGTTGCAGGGTGTGTGGCCCGTTTTGAGCAGCGATGTGGACGCAGTTGTGACCCTCTTTGAACTGGATCCAGTGCGGGCATCGCTTCCGCTGGCAGTCCACTCCTGCCTTGGCTTGTACCGCGAAACATGTCGTTCCATCAACGACACGGTTGCCCGTGTCACCGGGCTGGACGACTTTGAGACGTTTCTTGGCTTCTTGCATTGAGTGGCACCAGATGAGTAGAATGTAACGGTCGGTGCTTACTGTGTACAAGAGATCAATGGGAACGAAAAGTGGACCCTAACAGCCCGACATCAAACGCAAAAGGAAACCAAGTGAGCCAAAAGAAGACGTACGTCCTCGACACCAACGTCCTGCTCAGCGACCCCAACGCCATCTTCTCATTTGAGGAGAACGACGTCGTCATCCCGATGATTGTCCTGGAAGAGTTGGATCGCCACAAGAGCCGACCCGACGAGGTGGGACGCAACGCCCGCCAGGTCACCCGGTCTCTCGACAACCTGAGGGAACGTGGTGGCTTGTACCAAGGAGTCAAACTCAATGAGGGCGGCATCCTGAAGGTGGGCCGGATGGACGCCATCAAGGACGTCCCCTTGCCCGGGCTTGAACCCGACAAGCCCGACAACATGATCATCGCCTACGCCAAGTACCTTGACGGTTCGATCTTGGTGTCGAAGGACATCAACGTCAGGATCAAGTGCGACAGCATCGGCGTCAAGTGTGAGGACTACAAAAAGATGCGGGTGGCCGACAGCCCGCAGAAGTTCTACAGGGGAGTCGACGTCATCGAGCTCGAAGAAGAGCTGGTTGACTACTTCTACAAGCACGGAGAGCTCGACCTGCCCGGCACCCACCAGCTGTACCCGAACCAGATCGTGGTCATCAAGAGCACGAAGGACGGGCACACGACCAAGAGCGCCCTGGCCAAGTGCATCGATCCAGCGAAGCCGCTGGTTCCGGTCACCAAGATCGAGCAAGCGTTCGGGCTGACGCCTCGGAACAAGGAGCAACAGTTTTCGCTTGACCTGCTCTTCGATGAGAAGATCAAGCTGCTGACGCTGGTCGGACCCTCGGGTACGGGCAAGACCTTGCTCGCGATCGCCGCGGGTCTCGAGCAGCTGAAGACGGTGGGCCCCGACTCGAAAGCGAAGTACGACAAGTTGATCGTCACTCGCCCAGTCCAACCCGTCGGCAAGGACATCGGTTTCTTGCCGGGCACGCTCGAAGAGAAGATGGAACCATGGATCGCACCGATCCGTGACAACCTCAACTTCTTGATGGACACCAAGCGCAACCGGCCGAAGCGCCCCCGTCGCGGTGGCAGCGACAAACAGGCGTTCGACGACAACCTGTACCTCAAGCTGATGCAGGAACGTGGTCTCATCGAGATCGAGGCGATCACCTTCATCCGCGGCAGGTCGATCCCGAACGCTTTCATCATCATTGATGAAGCGCAGAACCTGTCGATGCACGAACTGAAGACAATCATCACTCGTGTGGGAGACGGCACCAAGATCATCCTGACGGGAGACATCGAACAGATCGACAACGTTCATGTCGATGTCTTCACCAACGGTCTCACCTACGCTGTCGAACGGTTCAAGGAGCACCCCATCGCCGGCCACGTCACGCTCATCAAGGGTGAGCGCAGCGAACTGGCAACCTTGGCCTCGAAGATCCTGTGAGGGGTATGTAGGGTCTGGATGACGACGCCGCTTCAGATCCCTATCAAGTACTGCAAGTCGTTGGAGGGTCCCCAGTTCACGGCGTGGACTGGGTTGACCGCCACTCAGGCGTCGCGCTTTTTCCACAAAGTCTTGTATGAGTGGTGGGGGTTCTGCGTCAATGGGACCAACGACCTCCACCACGCGGGTGGGATCGTAGCCAGCAACATGCCGTCAGGCTTCCGGAGCGGCAGCCTGATCGCAGCGGGAAACGACGGGTCAACCAGCTTCGGGTTCGACGTCTTCTCGAGCAACAGCGTCAACTTCATGACCATCACCAGCGGGTCGCTGTCTGGATCGTTGGTCGGCAAGTACCTGGTCACTTGGGTTCCGGGTTCTCCTGGCGAAGCCGCAACAGACGATGGCGTCTACTTCATCAAGTCTGTCGAGGATGCGAATCACATCCGGGTTGACATCCACAGCGGTGGCACCCGTAGGTTGGGCAACCACCCGTGGTTCTGGGACCGCAACAACATCAACTGGCGCATCGTTGACATCTATGCAACCACCCAATTGGCTGATTGGGGCGAGGGCAACTACCAAGTCCTGCAACTCCAGGGTGCGCCCATCGTCAACCCGGGACAGGCCCAGGCCCAAGTCCAGATCACCCATCACACCAGTTCTTTCGGAGCCGAGGGAAACCTGGGTCTGATCATCTCACCGAGCGGTTCCTGGAATGGGACAGGTTTCACTGATGGAACCCCTGAGCAGACGGTCAACTTCTTCAATCCGAACGGCAACGGTAACACGGGCCAGAGCACCTTCACATTGATCGGGGGCCAGGACTTCATCATCGCCGAGGTCAGGGGACCGAACACGCAGAACGGTTCTACTCAAGGCAGCGGGTTTCACATCGAGGTTCCCCAGAGGCTGTATTCAGCGAGCGTCGATCCCAACCCGGTTGCATGGTTGATGTGGCAGAACGCAGTCCCGAGCCAGGTTGCCGCAACGTACTACAACGGCTTCAACATGGTGTGCGAAGACTCGGTTGTCCGGAACTGGACGATGCTGGTCCGGTCACCGATGGGAGACCGCGTACGCCAGAGCTACACCGGCAACAGTTATGGCACGGGTCAGTGGCAGCAGTTTCAGCTACCGGCGTTCCGGTTTGCTGATGTTGCGTTCGATCGGGTGGGTGATGCCCTGCAACACTTCCCCCAGTACATGACGACCGATGGCATCCTGAGCCTGACCAACGTTCCGAACCACTTTGCCGCCGCTCGCGCGCGTCTGCGTCACGTTCGATTTACAGTCGCAACGTTGCAGCGCGGCGCCCGCCTCGGCGACCCGATCACTGACCCCAACGGGTGGGTCGTCGTCTCCAACGGCGTCCTTTGGCCTTGGGACGATTCGATCATGCCGGAAGGACCGTGGAGGCTCGGCGTATGACGATCCACCTGTGCCGTGACTTCCTGACCATCACGACGGCATCGTGCCCAGGCACGAACATGTACGCCCTGGGCATGTTCATGCTCCACGTGGGCGGGTTCTCTGTCGTGGGCCAGACCAATTTCGATCTGGCGGGGTCTGCGAGCGTGAGCCAGGGGATCAGCGGGACCATCAACATGGGGTTCGGGTCCAACGAGGTCTTCTTGCCAACTGGGTCACACCTGGTGTCAAACAACGACATCGGTCGGATCCTGGCGCTGAAATCTCAGCTGTACCCGCAAGCCAACTCTGGGCTATTCCGCGTGACGGGTGTCGATGTTCCCCACAACTGCCTGGTGATCGATTACCGTTCTGCCACGCCACCTCCGCCTGAGCAGTACCTGTTCTGGCACCTCTTCGTCAATGAGGCCAGCTTTGCTACGTCGTGGCGGACGGGAAGCAACGGGACTGCGAACTACGGTTCATACACGCCGAACACATCGTCAGTGTCGAACGCTAGCCGCATCATTCTTCGGAGCACTGACGAGAGCTCGTGGGAAGTCAGGATGTGCCTTGAGTCATCCCACGACGTCACTGGGGCTGTGCCGTCAGGCTTCTCAATCGCTCCAGGTTTCGGTGGCAACAGCATCGGAGACTTCAATCCTGTTGACTCGGGCAACAACACTGGCAAGAGGATCTTCCTGCACGGGGCGGAGTGGTACAACACCACGGGCCAGCTGTACCAGGGCATGACAGTGGGCATCACTCCCGCTTACAACCAGAACGGTCAGTGGCGCATCTCGATGATCGTTGATGACGTGTCGGGAACGTGTGGCATCGTCAACCACAACGTCAGCTTGTCAGTGTCACCGGGTCTCAGTGGTTCGGGTTGGTGCGTCTTTGGTTTGACGGCAGACGAGACCGAGATCCCATCGAACTCAAACTTGGGTGATGAGTTCATCAATGCATCGAGGTTGTTCGTCCTCGGGTCGAGCAACCCGCAGTCGAAGCTGACGTGGCAGTCACAGTTCCATTCGGACAACGTCACACAGGTCATCGGATGGAGTAAGCTGGGCTACCCCGTCGCCGGTGTGTTGAGCCTCTACAGCGACATCAGCAACCCCAGCGCTCAGCACATCAGGTACGTGACCTCGTCGACTGACAGCGCCTGGAACGGTCGGACCGACCTCCTTGATGCCGAGATCCTCTTGGGAACGATCGACACGACGTTCGCTTCAACGACAACGTCGTCGTTGTTCCCGCTCCAGCCCCGCCGGCTGGGACGCTTGCCGTTCTTCATGCAGGGCCGGGCCAACTACACTCCGTGGGCTGTGACAGGCGACGGGGGATGGTACCACACTGAAGACGGCATCTTCATGCAGTGGGGCGGTCCGCCGCCGAGTGACGCGGTTTTCGGTGGGATCAGCGCAGTGACTGCAACAAGCGGGAGCAACGAGCTGCAACAAGGCCTCGATCCCCGTGGAGCGTTCCTGCCGGGCAGCGATCCACCCGTTCCACCCGAATCGCCGAACATCCTCGACGTTGATGCCACTCGCTACCGCAAGACCTACTCGTACTTCCGCCAAGTGCCAGTCATCGCGGGAGTGCAGAAGGGTGGCTCCAACCCTGCCAAGCCGTGATACTATAGAAGGGGTTCCATGCTGACCGCTAAATTCCTCAGAGCTCACCCCGTTCCTGGTGGAGTCAACTCGCTTGGCTGGCTCTTGAGGCTCGTCTTCGAGTTCTGGGGTTTCTGCGTCAATGGGGACAACGACCTGGTCAACCCGGGACTCGCAGCGTTTGCTCCCGTGTCTGGCGTGTACCAGATGCCGTGGACGAGCCAGACGGGCCTCCTGGCATCGGGTTCTGATGGGTTCACCAATGTCGGCATGCCGTTCTTCCAGTCGACGAACCTCAATGCGTTCTCGGCATCGTACGTCAATAAGTTCTTGGTGATGTGGCAGTCGGGATCGACAAGCACCGACGACAGCATCTACCAGATCACGCAGTGGCTCAACTCCAGCAGCATCCGTCTCAACGTGTTCCACGGTGGCACGCCCTACACGGGTTCGCTGCATCCGTCACTGACAACACGGAACAACATCAACTGGCGCATCGTTGACTTCACTCCCTCGGCCAACGGTTCGTACACCAGCCAGGTGAGCCAGCTGATCTGCCAGTTCAGCGACGCGGGCACCATCAACCCGGGCCAGGCGAACTCACAGTGTGCTATCATTTACGGTGCACCTCCTCCTGGTTTCGGCGTGTTGGCGTCAGGCCTCTACTATGTGTTGTCCCCCTCAGGTTCATGGGGGCTCAACAGCGGATCGTACAAGTTCACCGATCCCGTCGGCCCCATCACCCAGGGTGGCGGCAATACAAGCTACTGGAGCGCGTCGAGCCCTGGCTACATCAGCTTGTGGGGTGCAGGCGATTTCTTCATCTGTCACAGCCACTGCACTAGCCAAGACAGCTCGGGCTGGCACATCGAGATCCCACAACGGTTGTATCCAGCGGGAGATGATCCCAATCCGATCGTTGTCATTCCATACGCTGACTACACGATCACGCAGACGGATTCTGGCAACCACTATGGCGGTGGCATCTTTATGCACAATCCGCCCGACAACACGTTGCGAGCCTACTATGGGTTCGGTCGTCGGTTCTTTGGAATCGATGACACCAACCACGTGGGAAACCAATCGAACGGCAGGTTCAACGGGACGTTCTTCAACACGTACCAGAACAAGTTTGTGTTCACTGACGCTGTGGCGTGCTTGCCCAACGTCGCGGGACAGTACCAACTGGCACGTGTCAGGCTACGCCGTGTCAGATTCATTGCTCCGATCATCCCGCAGTTCGAGAGGGTCGGCAACAATGGCGAGTGGCTCCATGTTGTGAACGGCATCATGTGGCCATGGGACAACACCCTCCTTCCCTACAACCTCTTCCTGGCGGGCTGACATGACACTCCACGTTTGCAGAGACTTCTTGTCGTGGGGCAACCCGCTGAACCAGTGGGGACCCTACTACGCCAACTACCTGTTGTCGATCTTCCTGCGGAGGGTCTTGAACTACGTTGTCGTGGGCCAGACAAACTGGGACATTGACGGCAGCACCTACACGAAAGGCAGCGGAAACAACGGCAGTCTGAACCAGGGCGGCACCGACATCTACGCCTTCGCACCAGACGGTTACACAGTATCGATTGCCGACATCGGTCGTATCCTGGTCCTTCGGAGTCCGGGCAACCCGATGCTCAACTCGGGCATGTTCAGGGTCACCTCGGTCGATACGGGAAACAACTGGCTCTACATCAACTACCGGTCAGGAGACGTGCCGCCCGCCGAGACCGGGATGACGTGGGCCGTGTGTGAGAATGAGTTCGTTTTCAACGCCAACGTCACCAATGGTGGCAACGGAACCACGGGCACGTACCAGACACAAGGTGCGGGTGCTAATGCCTCACGCATCATCTTGCAGAGCCCGTCTTCGTTGAACTGGCAGGTCAGGATCTGCGTTGAATCGAACTACGACCAGTACTACCAGGGAGGCAGCGTCTCACCATCAGCAAACGGTGGTTCGGTGACGATCGCACCTGGATTTGGTGGAACGATTCACGGTGACTTTGCAGTGGGTGGACCGCATCTCCATGCCGTCCTGTTCTTCAACAACCACGATCAATCACTCGTAGGTGAAACAGTCGGTTTCTGGCCTGACAACGTCACTCAAGGTCGGTTCTACATGTGGGGCGACGATTCCACCGGTACGTGCTTCGCGGCATGCCGCCCGGTCATCGGTGGCAACGGCGGAGGCAGTTTCACTCAGTTCGGCCTGACGGTGAACGAGGAACAACCGTTGCCGCCCAAACCGATCCAACGTTTGTTCGTGATGGGAGCCAACGCGGTTGGCAACAGCGGCGACAACGGCATCTACTGGGCCTGCGGCCAGGGTGTGAACAGGGCTGGTGTGTCTTTCGGTCTGAGCGGACAGCCCATCACTGCGATCTACAGCCTCTACAACCCGCTCGCGGGCGAGGTCTTTGCCCCTGGCAACACGAGCGCACGGGGATCCAACAACGGTGGCGACAACCCATACATTGCTGCGTCTGAATTGATCCCGGTTGACATCTTTGTGGGAGGTAATGACCACCTGGGAGACCTCAACGAACACATGCCCCTCGAGGGCAGGCGTTTGGGGACAGCCCCCTTCGTCCAGATGGGCCGATCAAACTACGGGTACTTCCAGGTCTCGACTGACTCTGTTCATTCGTGGCTCCACCTGAACGACGGGATCTACCTGCCGTGGCAGGGTTCGATCCTGCCGTGAGGTGTAGATGTCAGCTCCCGTACTCAACGCAAAGTTTCTCCGAGCGTTCCACGTCAACCCAGCACCCAGTTTCGGTACTGACGGTTGCATGTCGTGGGTCCTGAGGCTGTGCCTTGAGTTCTGGGGCTTCTGTGTCAACGGTAGCAACGACTTGGTGAACCCAGGGTTGGGATCAGTCACTCCGGGCGTCTTCCACAACATGCCCGACGGGTGGTTCACTGGCAGCAATGTCTTGATCGCTTCGGGCAGCGACGGTGCTACTGTCGCTGGTCTGCCGTACTTCAACGTGACAGGGTCGACGCCCTTCGCGCCCGCGATGGAGGGAAAGTGGATCACGTTGTGGCAGTCGGGATCGACAAGCACCGACGACAGTATCTACAAGATCCGGAAGTGGTTGAACTCCTCCAGCCTCTTGCTGGATCCGACTTATGGTGGCACTCCGCCCGATGTGTACTCGCAACCCACGTTTACTACACGGAACGGCATCAATTACCGGGTCATCGACTACCTGGCCGCCGCGAACGCTGGACCGTACGCAGTTGGACAATTCGTCAACCTACAGTTCCCGCGTGCATCACAGGTCAATCCCGGGCAAGCAACGCCACAGTGTTCGTTGTCTTGTTCACACGCCAGCAGCAACATCTCTCAGTTGCAGATCATCCTGTCTCCGAGCGGTTCTTGGGATGGCATCTCATCGTTCAGCGATGCATCCCAACCCATCCTTCCCGAAGTAACCAGCGACGGTCCCGGCGGTGGCGGGTGGGCGCAGGCTGACTGGTTCCACAACAGCGGTGGAGGCGATGGCTTCGTTACGATCATTGCCGGAATTGCATTCATCATCTGCCAGGCTGGCGGAAATTTCATGCCCAATGGTGGCTCGAGCTTCCACATCGAGGTGCCCATCCGTTTGTATCCGCAAGCCAACGACCCCAACCCGATCTGTGCCAACAACTTTGGGAACCTGGGCGTCAGCACTGCAGCCCAGGTGGGATACGGCTACGCACACTTCCACTTCCCGAGCCCCTACGATACGTTGGTCCGCCGGTGGCCTTGCATGGTCAGGGGTTACACAGGTTCGTCATGGAACAACACGATTTGGGCGGGCACTCAACAAGGCCTTCGCATGGGACGCTGGGCCAGCATGTTCTTCAACCAGCGCCAGTCCAAATTCTTGTTCCCAGAACCCGTGTTGTCGATGGCGACTGTCAGCGGACAGGCAAGCGTCGCGGGCCAGTTCAGCTTCGCCCGAGCGCGGCTTCGTGCCGTCAGGTACATCGGGGGAGGTTATCCTTACTACATGCGGGTCGGTGACGACAGCGACAGATGGATTCACACCGGTGGCGGCGTGATGTGGCCGTGGGACAACGCGATCGTCATCGGTCGTAAGATGTTCGAGGGGTTCTGATGGCAGTCCACTGTTGCAGAGACCTGGTTGTCGGTTCTACGGGTTCGTACAGCTCGATGTACGCGCTCGCCTGTTTCCTAGAAGGCGTCCTGGGATTCACTCGGGTGGGTGCCGCGGGGCGTAGTGAGTGGTTGAACAACCTTCTACCCATCGCGCTCCAAACGGGCGGAACGAGTGGGGGTGACACGTTGTCATCGTCAGCAGGAGTCGGTGTTCTCACGTTGACAGGTTCTGTTGGCGGCTGGCATGTAGCGTCTCCCCAGGGTGGCACCGACTTCATCCTTGCGATCAAGAGCAACACGTATCCACTGGTGAACTCGGGCCTGTATCGCATCATCAGCGCAGGCGGTAGCACCATCACGTTTGACACACGAACGTTTGATTCGGGTTCTGTCCCATACGCGGATCCCAGCTTCACATGGACGGTCTTTCCACCGGTAGAGTCGGTCTTCAATGACCTCGACATGCCGATCAACACCGACGCTGATGCTGACGGTGACGTCGACATGAACGGGTGGGACAACAACCCGCAGTTGGAGGACCACGTTGATAGCGGAAACAGCACGGTCCAGAGCCATCCCAGAGTTGATTCACCCGTTATCGGCAACACCGGCTCGCCTCTCTTCTTGCCTGTCTATGGTTTCACGAACGATCAAACGTTGAACCCGAACGTCAATGCAGCGACGGGCGTTGACATCATTGATGACTACTTCGGCTACCTCTCAAACAAGGCGTTCTTTTTCTACATCTGGAACCCGTGCGAAGCTGATGGTGGGATCACCGCCAAAACGCCCGCTGTGATCGAGCCCAACTCGCCGACGTACAGCCCGGAGTACATCACATCTGCAACTCCGACGAAGACAATGGTCGCGTCGCTGTTGGACAGGCCCGCTTTCAACAACTCACCCGACGATGGTCATTACCATGGCCAGGGTTCATACGATCGTCTACGCATCATCTACCAGAGCCCACACTCAACGGGCTGGCAGGTCAGGCTGTGCCTTGAGAGCGCGTATGATACCGGTGATGCATCAGCGGGTGGTGCTTGCAATGGCGTCACCCTGTCGATCGCGCCAGGGTTTAGCGGTTCAGGAGGAGACTTTGCCACGGGCCAGAACGGAGGCCGTCACCTCCACGGTGCCTTGTGGTACAACACCGCCAGCAGCTCGTACCGCGGGTTGACGATCGGTCTGAACCCTGATCACGCTTACGCAGACCACGTTGCGCCTGCTGGCGTCCTGGGTAACGAGTACGCGACAAACAACACATACGTGATGACGTCATTCAATGCAGGCCATATTTTCCCACCTGCAGTGCACACAGATGATTACCGGTGGAGGATGTACATCTGGGGCGATGATGTCACTGGTGCCGTCGTTGTCTGCAACCGTGGGTACTTCAATGCATCTGACGAGTTTGCTGCTTTCGGCTTGCCCGAAGATGAGACGGTGCCCCTGCAGCCCGATCCCATCCACCGGCTGTTCGTCGTGGGACAGTCCAACTACTCACAGGGCGTCGACTGGCGGACGGGCACCTACCAAGATGACGGCATCTCGGGCGTAGCGTACAGCCTCAATCCGAGACAGGGTCCGATCAGCTGCGCTCTGGCGACCTACAACTTCGTTGCCACGCAGGGCGGCAACAACAACGGCATCAGGTTCGATTCTTCAGCGGGCGACACACCGTTCCTGGGCGGTTCAGAACTGCTCCCAGTCGATCTCATTGCCGGTGGGCGCGACACCAACTACTTCAACTCTCCAGGTCCAGAAGTCCTTCCGCTTGAGATCCGTCGGATGGGTCGGTTCCCAATCGCTAGGCTCGGCCGCGCAAACGTGGGATCGTGGACCACAGCTGACTCGGCAAACACCTGGTTCCACACGACGAATGGGTTCTACCTACCTTGGGGCGGCATCCGCCCGATGTCGTGAGGTGGCACCGTGTCGACGTTCTTTGAACTGACAACCCTCGAAGTCAACTCGACCTACACGGGTTCGATGTGGGGCAGCGCACACACGATCGGTGCCAGCACCACAACGTCGACCATCAACGACGGTTTCCACACGGGTTCATGGTTCGGTCTAGCCAACACGTGGGGCTTGGCTTCCTCTTCATTGGCCGCTGTGTCATCATCGTTCATGGAGGGTCGTTGGTTGGGTATCGACTACTCGTGGGGTACGTACCTCATCCCGACGGAGTCGATCGACAGGACTGACACGACATCGAACACGTTCCCGATCGTCGATCAAGGTCTTTCACCCGGCGACTGGAACCCTTTCCCAATCCCCGAGGCTCCACCGGCCCCCATCCTGCCCCCTCGTGACCTCACGAGATACAAGAAGGCGTACAGCTCTGCACGCCACCAACCCGTACGCATTAGGCTCGTGAGAGGTTCTAGGGGCTCTTGACGACGGCCCCTGGAAGACGCACGGGGTATATTTGTCGTAGGGAAACGTGAGCGGCATTCTCGACAACAAGACGCGCGTCCTCGACACCATCCTGACGATCGAGGGGCGCCGGCAACTGGCACAAGGTGGCGTCGACATCGCGTACGTGTCGTTCTCAGATGGGATGACCCACTACGCCGCCGACGTGGCCAGTGGCAGCCAGGACGCGACGCAGAGGATCTACCTCGAATCGTGCCAGCTGCCTCAGGACGAGATCACGTTCCGTGCCGACGACTCCGGGAACGTGTTGCCGTTCCGCAACTCTTCTGGGATCAACACGGGATTCGGCAAGATCATTGACTACACGTATACGGGCGTGACGAGCTCGATCATCAGCTCACCGAGCGAGGGAACGTCAGCCGCTCGGGGTGACAACTTTGCCGATCAGGTCAACGAGTTGTTGGGGGCCTCAGCCGACAACTTCAGCAAGCTCCGCGTCTTGTCTACTGTAGACCCGTTCTTTGAGGACGACGGTTTTGCAGCGGGGCCATCGACCGTCACATTCCAGATCAACGATTCCAAGCCCATCAGGAACCCGGCACAGTTCTCGACCCACGTCAGCGCGTTGGACAGCATCTTTAGCGATCCACGCTTCAGCAACCTTCCCAACTTCAAGTACCTGCCTCCGATCAACAAGGTCCAAGATGAGTCAGCGTTGGGTGATTGGGGCATCCAAGACGTCAGCAAGGTCAGGTTCCTGGGTGCATACGTCCCATGGGGCATCTACACTTGGTTCTGGTCGTCGGCTCTACGCTACGAGCAGATCGCATATGAGCTGAGGTACTATGAGGCATTGGGCTACATGAAGCAGATCAGCTTCGACCCAACCTCGATCAACAACAACTTGCTGGGGCAGTTCTTCGAGCAGAACTACGACACATTGAAGAAACTCGACATCGTTGACTATGGACGGCACCGGACGGGAGATCCTAACCACCCGACGGCCCACATCTTCTTCGTCGGCAAGGTGACAGTCGATGAAAAAGGGACCGACACGTTCATCCACCTGTTCACCCTCGTCTTCCAGTGAGGTGATGCCGTGTTCTTCAGGTACCAACAGACTTCCAACTTGGTCACGGTGAATGACGACTTCGCCCAGTTGGTCAACGTACGTTCGAACGGCGACCTGGAGTTCCAGTTCACTTACGCCGTCAACCCCAGCCGTGCCCTGAACCAAAACGCGAATATCGTCAAGATCCAAGTCATCAGCAGGTATGTGCCCCAACAGCCGCTGCTCGGAGTGACGCAGCGGGGCATCGTTGACACGCGCGCCCTCGTCAACAACATCAGGAACCAGCTGCTACACGCAAAGCAGGTCGCTCAACAACGGCTGACATACGTGTTGGCGTCGAGGAACAGCAACATCCTGACCTACCTCAACAACGAGATCTTCCACCAGTTGCTGGCACAGGTCGATCCAAAGGACATCCCGCAGCTGAATGGACCCCAGCTCCAGACGATTCGAGCGAGCGATGCGAAGCGGGACAACGACCCACAACCGGTGCTCAACCGGGTATCAAATTCGTTGATCGTGTCAGATCTTTCCACGACTATCTCTGGCAGCGCTCTGCTGAACCCGCAACAGGTGATGCAGGACATGATCGCACGACAGTCGTTGGATCCATCGTACATCTTTGCACTGACGCCAAGGTCGCAATCGTCAACAGCGATCAGGCAAGGGTTTTCGAACACCTCTCGAGCTCTGGAGTCAGCGACTGATCCTGCGTCCCAGTTGCTGAACTACCATCTGTTTCCGGCGACGACTGATGTACCGCCGGCAACGACTGACGATCTTGTCGATGACGACTTGGTCCATGTGATGCGGAACTTCACTAGGACAATGCAGGAGATCACGGAGACAGTCGTGGTTCCAGCTGCTTTGCTGCGCTTGGAACACGCTGACCTGACGAACGCATTCGTCCAGTTCGATCTGCTCAACCGCGACAGCAATGAGCCCGTCGACAGCATCACCAAGACGCTGAACATTTCTAAAGAGCTTCAGGTCTATAACACGCCCAAACTGCCGCCCATCGTGAAGGCGTCGGTCACTCCCAGTTCGACCTATGGTACGCTGCAGATCAAGCAGATCGACCCCGGTGCAACATCGGTACAGGTCTACAAGAAGACCGTCTTTGCAGCAGCCCAAGACATCGATTCGTACAGCCTCATCGGGACATACCCGTTGACATCAAAGCACGAGGCGCTGCAGATCAAGGTAGACGTCCCGCTTGCTTCAGCGGCTATCTACCGTGCCGTCCCTGTCGGCGCGCAGGGAGCCCTGGGCTTTGACTACACCAACACCGTGATCCGACCGCGTCACTACACGCCGTTGCGCAGCGTGGCGCTGACGGGTTTGCAAGTCCCTCAAGGAATCCAGCTCGAGGCACGCAGCATCCCGACCCGGTGCGTCGCCATCCAGTTCCTGAAGTGGAACCTGACGACCCACCAATCCGCGTTGGACTACGACATCGTCAATGGCGACGTGGGTTTTGTCGATGATGCGGCACGACAGGCAGACCTGGTCACCACGCTCGACACCGACGTCACACAAGGCAACATCTACAGATACGTTGCTCGGTTGATCTACCTGGATGGTGACACTGAAGACTTCGGTGACGTGACGATCGAGTTCATCACTCCTGCACCGGGTCAGGTTGACACGTCGATCACTGACCTGGTCGTCAACCATGATAGCGCACCAGACGTCTCGTTCGTCATCAATACCTCGACGACGAACACGGACATGGACAACATCAAGCAGATGTTGAAGAACCAGAACTTGACGGAGTATTTCACGGGTGACATCGCTAACCAGCGTGACCAGTTGGCAAGCCTGATCGCACACCAAGTGCAGCGAGTCGACTTGACCACGGGCATCCGAGAGAACTTTGGGACGGTGACAAGCCCCAACTTCCAAGACAGCGTGTTGAGGAAGACGCAGGCGGTGTCGGCCCTCCAGTACGGTCACATCTACCGGTATGAGATCTACCCCTTGCTTCGTGAAGCCGAGACGTTGTTTGAGAACTACACCAAGACATCGACCGATGCTTCGACGAAGAAGCCCTACACCTGGAACCCTGCCAAGTTCCGTCACCCGCTAGCGTTGACGCGGGGAGTCATCGTGTCATCGAAGGGTGCGGCTCAACGCCACGCCAAGGACCCGATGGCGTTCGGCGTTGTCGGATCCATCACCACAGTTGAGGCTTCATTCGACAATGACACTGCAAAGATCATCAACCAGACGGCGACGCCGTTCAACCGCAGCCTCAACATCATTACTTGGCAAGTCAACGGCGACATCACGCAGGTCGACCACTTTGTCATCTTGAAGACCGTAAACGGGGTCAGGACTGCTTTGGGCAAAGCCCACTCAGAGTTCCCATACGGAGCGTGCCAGTACTTCCACCCTGTGACGCACTACGACAACGGTCCGATCAACTATGTCATCATCCCCGTGATGAACGACTACAAGGTTGGTACTGCAGCGACGACCAACACCGTAATTGTAGATGCACCATGATCAGGACGCTACGAGTCAACAACAGCTCTTTTGCGAACTTTGGCAGCGTCGCTGTCCAACCCCTGGTCTCTTCGTTGGTCACACAGGCGACCAACTACACGCAAGCTACCCATCCAGCTTCGCTCGGCACCTTGCCGACATCGCAGATCCACCTGTCGACCCCAATCATGTTGCACTCGCCCGGGACGGTGACCCGGTTTGCGACGCCGTCATTGTCTGAGATCGGACAACACCTGGTGACAGGAAACCACATCATCCTGCCCATCCACACCGACTGGAACACGGTGTTGCCGACGTACCACCTGAACCTGGACGCAGGTAAGGAGTACGACCCCCGCGCGAACCAAGGCTTCACAACGACAGCGACGAAGTTCCAGCCGTATGAACAGGTGACCGGCGTCGCTCAGGAGCGTCCCGAGGTTATCATGGTGACCAGCTTCCAGCCGCTGTTCAATCGTGATGTCGTTCACTCAGCTCCTCCCTTCATCAACTACATGGAGCGCGCGGGCATCGAGCCGTACATGACCGACGCGGGCAGGTTCCTCGACACTCAGATCCAGATGCGGAACCTGCGGACGTTCAACAACCGGTTCTTCATCAGGACCCTGGGCCAGCGATTCACCAATATCTCTGAGATCTTTCGTAACCGGAAAGACACGCTCCAGAACGCGCTGAACAACCTGTCACAGAACTCGTCGTTCCTCTTGAACCTGGTCAGGATCATCGAGGCGCAGAAGGCGCAGCTCGACCTCCGCCATGACATCTACACCGTCAACCCGGGCCTGGTTGGAAGTCTGCTACAGGCCAACTACGATCAGTCGACGCCAAGTGCGCAGCCCGATCCCGAGATTCGTCGTTACATCCTTCCGTTGCACCTCATTGAACTCCACCCGTTCGATTTCAGCTTGGTCGATGCTCTGGCTGAGCTGGGGTACAAGCCCACGACAGTACGAGAGACGTATGCGTCATCAAAGGTCTGGATGCAAGCGTTGGTCGAGTTGACCAACGCGCTGAAGACCCACACGTTGAACTTCCTTGACATCGATCCGTCATACCAGCGAAACGATGTCAACCCCACGACGATCCTGAACCCGAAAGTCGCACGGTTTGCCCTGTCGACAAACGTACCCAACCTGCCACCACTGTCTGAGCTGATCAGCTTGCAACCCTCGCTGACGGCACAGACAGTCAACGTCATCAAGCCTGCATTCACGACGATCTACCAGAACGTTCTGTTCAAGAACGAAGAAGCGAGGATCGCTGCTCTGGCACACCTGTTGTCGGCGGAGTACAGGTACTCGTACGGTTTGACCCAGCAGAACCTGAAGAACGCGCTCCAAACCAACTACAACTACTCGGTCACCAACGGTGTCCCAAACACGACGGTGTTTGACAGTGTTCTGGGCAAGTTCGGAAACAACATCACCGACTTCCCCGCTCAGGCGACCACGGCCCTGACATCGATCGCTCAGCAGACACAAGGCTCGACTGGTGTCCTGACGTTCGAGTCAAAGTACGTCGAGGGAGACACTGGGACCCTGTCGCCCGGAGGCGACTTCTACTTTGACCAGGTCCTACAACCTGTCAACGTCGCCAGCCCCGGTCCTGATGTGCCCGCCGGCCTTGGGTTCAACACCCAAAACATCGACACGTTGTCCCAGATCCTAGACAACGCATACAACTCGTTCAACGTGGTCATCGACTCGATGAACCTGTTGCAGAAGCCTCACGCGGCATACACGTCGGTTGACGTGGCCAAGCGGTTCGAGGGTAGCATCCTGGACACTACGTCGGACCTGCTGACCAACATCAAGTCCGGGCTAGTCGATGCCAACGGCAACACGTCGAAGATGTTGCAGGATGACAGGCTCGCCAGCATCTTCGCCTTCGCCCGGAAGGACAACGGGGTCAAGACCTCGCTGTTCCTGTACGTGCTGGCGAAGATCTCGCGTTCGTACAACACGTTCGTTCCGTACTTCACGTCATCGACGACGGCTGACAACACGCCGTTGGTCGACACCTTGATTGCCCAGATCAATACGCAACTCCAGGCAGCGTTGCCACGTAGCCGCGCCGCTGTCCAGCTGTTGGGTGAGCGGAACTTTGACAGGTTCCAGCGTAACAGTTCAAGCGCTCTCAACCCGCAGGGCGTTGCAACTGCACTCAAAGCCGGTACGCCGCTCACCAACTACATCATCAACCTGATGGGCCAGATCATCAGCAGGTTCCGGCAGACTCAAGCGATCGCAAACAACTTCACGGTGTACGGAGGTTACCTCGACACTGTCGTAGCGATGGTTGCATTCGACCTCATCATTTCGGCGATCGCACGTTACGGCAGCCTCAGCCTGACCGGTGTGACACAGTCGGGTTTCAACACGTTCTTCCAGGGGACGGTCACCTACGTTGTCTCACAGACGACCACACAACATGGGAACTCGATCAACGAACTGATGTCACGAGCAACCCAAGAGAATGCCAGGGTGCAGCGCTTGACCATGTGCATCCTGCACGTATTGCAGACGTTGAGCGGGAGCCTCAAGGGGATCAGCAACTACTTGAAGAGCCCGACGTCTGTGGAGGCGCTCCAAACCATCGCTGGCATCCTCGGCAACAATACGCAGCTGTTGAGCATGTTGCTGAGCGAGCAGCAGATCCAGATGCTGGCTGCAACGACGACCAACCTGATCCGTGCAGCCAACGAGACAGTGCCAGCCTGGCAGCGGGAGTACGGCCATGACACCGATGACAGCCAAGAGTTCAAGATCTTGGACGAGTCTGAGGTACCCCTGGCAATGCGTAACGCGATCTACGGGTATTTCGGAACGGCGGAGTTCTCAGCAACCAAGGGCGCGAACAAGCGGATCGTGACGGTCGGCATTCCGCAGGGTTTCACCCAGCGCATCAAGCAGAAGGTCAACATCCAGAACCAGAGCCGGGCGTCGTTCACCAACAGGCGCAATGACTTGGTCCAGGTCTGCGTCTACAAGGTGGACATGGTCAACAGCGACATCGTCTACAAGCCCCAGCGCTTCTTGTTCGAGATGTCACGGTTCCCTGTCAGGACGTCGATGGGCACCTGGCTACCGTTGTCTTCTCGGCCGTCGTTGCAAGACATCGTCAACGCGATCCCGACGATGGACTTCAGTCAGAACGCAGACACCAGCACATCGAAGTCGATCGACAAGGGCGTAGAGTACGCGAACGCGGCGGTGGCAGAGCGTGACGGCCTGAAGAACGTTCAGGCCGCATTGAGTGACGATTCGTATTCGTTCATGTCGACCCAACAGAAGGCTGAGCTCCTGCGAAACCACGTCGTCAGTCAGATTCTTGAGGCTTACATCAAGCTGATGACAGGGATCAACGTTGCGGAGTACAACTTCGACATGGCCAATGTGCCGCCGCCGCTGGACGCTGCGTTCGTCAAGACGATCACGGAGCACTCTGTCGCCCACCTGGTCGAGCAGATCGGGATGAGGACAAGCTTGCCGTCGTTCAACACGGCCCACCCACTGGCGCCCGTCGGGGGTTTGATGTTCCACACGACGGCTATCGATCCTCCCGCTTTTCCGCTGTTCAGCAGCTCGCCGTTGGCGATTGCACAGCCTCAGCTTTCCAATCCAGCGGGCGTCGCGGGCTTCAGCAGCCTGTCTTCACAGCTTCGGGCAATCCAACCTGCAAGCCCAGCAGTCAAGACGGTTGATCAACTACAGGTCGTTGGCAACTTGGAAGCAAACTTGACACGCATCACGCCCCGGTACGTCCCGGTGACGATGCACACGTTCCAGACGATCACCAGCTTGCGTGACACGTTGTCATCAGCATCGGACCCGGCCGCCCTCAACCAGAAAGTCGTCACGCCCAAGCAGTTTGACCGTGTCTTCAATGTCATGATCGATCCTGCCGACTTTGAGGTCGACGTCCAGCAGACATGCGCGACACCCTACGGACGTGAAGCGCTGAATCTGATGATCAAGAACGGAGAGATCGTCCCCATCACAGAAAACCAGCAGGCCGAGTTCCAGTTCCTACCATACACGCTGCGCGGGATTGTTCCTGGGTCACGTGTGTTCACGGGCCGCGGTACCTTCAACTCCCGCACCACACTATCCTTCAAGTACCGTGACCGGGACACGATGCAGGGCGACCTCATCGCTGACAAATACTTCGTCACCATTGAGACGTTTGACGAGGGATCATGACAATCTCCCAACCGTCCAAGCTGTTCTACGTCGTCGACGTGCCCACTGTCAAGAACCTGATGGCGGAATACAAGTACAACTTCTTCACTCCTGATGAGTGTGTCAATGACACGGGTGGTGTACCGCCAGAAGCGCTGGCACGGCCTGCGGCGTTTATCGATGCCCACTTCATCCAGTGGTCGTTGACCCGCGTTCCCCGCGAGGTTACCTTCACATTCTCGCTCCCGAAGCTGGCCAATGTAGGCAACGTTGTCAGCGAGTTCGAACAGCGGAACAACAAGCACCGGACGACGGGCCTGCAGTTCGGAAACCTGATCCAAGACAACATCAACAAGATCATTGATGAGGACTAC